>Ga0164307_10000865_pt1 | contig 13526 bp, 15 predicted proteins | sample Whisoiple_243_MG_FD_110214 | JGI IMG/M metagenome (GOLD analysis project Ga0164307, IMG submission 110214) | Soil microbial communities amended with fresh organic matter from upstate New York, USA - Whitman soil sample_243_MG | ecosystem: Environmental > Terrestrial > Soil > Unclassified >...
AGCGAAATGACTCCGTCAGGAACCCTCGAGAGTTCGCAAACGCAGCTCGTGGCGCTAAAGCAGTCCCCGATAGATGCCAGGCTCGGATCCCTCAATGGCGATAGCGCCAACGGTCTTCGAATAAAATTCCGCCGGACCGACGCCGCCGATGATGGCATAGCCATATCCCGCTCGCCTCATGTCTTCGAGGCACGCGAACAGCAGCACCGCGCCGATGCCCTTTTTGCGCGCCGCCGGCTCCACGCCGGTCGGGCCGAAGAAATTCGGACAGGTTGCGTCATGACAAGCGAACCCCACGAGATTGCCCCGGTCGATGGCAATGAAGCAGGATACGGGTTGACGGCTGAACGCCGCTTCCGCCTCGCTGGCCCATCCCTCGCTGAATGTCTTGCGCACCCAGGCGATCACTTTGTGCTGCTCGGGCACAAGGGCGCGCCGCACGTCAATTCCGGCTTCGCGCAGCCGCGCAAAGGCGGAACGGGAGTCCGGCAGGTCATACAGTTTCACCAGCATATCCATGGGTTCACAGGTCCCCTTCAAGCCGGTTGAGCAGTATCTGCATACATAGAATATTCCCATGCATTGAACGTCAAAATCCCTGGTTTGTTTTGCAATCACGGTCTCTCGAATCATCCGGCGGCGATCTCAGATCGCGAACCCATCCAGCGACGACGGCTTCGCATGCCGTTCAAGGCAACCCTATTCCATCGCCCTACCACGTTCTTCCACCATCGCCGCAATCGCTTCGCCGGCAGCGCCCGCCTCGCGAAAGCCTGCGACCACGCCGGCGCGATCCGCCTCGGGACGGTTCTGGCTCATCTTCCACTTGCCTTCGATGCGCGAAATCGGGATCTCGATCCCGATAATGCCGCGCATCTGCGCCGTGATGAAATCTGGCGGCGCGTCGTCCACTTTCCACGGCGCGGCGCGCAGGCTTTCGCGGCTATCCGTCAGGTCCTCGATCTGGCGCCGCAGCCAGTCGTCGTCATGGACCACGCGCGGACGTCCCCAGGCATGCACCGTGACGTAGTTCCAGGTCGGGACCACCTTGCCGGTTTCGCGCTTGGTCTCGTACCAGGACGGCGTCACATAATCTTGCAGTCCGCGAAACACGACCAGGCACTCCTCGATGGCTTCGAGTTCGCGCCATTGCGGATTGGCGCGCGCGATGTGAAGCCGCAGCGTACCTCTATCGGTTTCTTCTGAATCCAGCAGGAATGGAAACAGATTGGCGAGCAATCCAGCCGGTCCCGCCGTGATCAACAGGCCTAACGGATGCGCGCGGATCAGTTGATGCTTGACCTCGATGCGATCCTCGCGAAAGGCGGGCGGCTGGTACATGGCGGGCCTTCGATCTCTGGTCTGATGCCGTTAGCTATAATCAAATTGACCGTGCCGCGCATCCAATATGCCCCCGTGACGACCCCAATTGTGCTAACCTGTCCTTTGTACTCGCTGGGACCAGCGGTTGGCAGCAACATGTCCGTTTCCAACGGTTCGAACGGCGCCGGAGAATTGGCTCTCCGCAGCCGAAAAATAAAGCGATCGTCGTTTCTGGTGCTGGCCGCCGGACTGTTGCTGGTCGGCGCCATCATCAGTGCGTTGCTGCTGATCATGCGGCCAACAACATTGCAGATCGCGGTCGGCCCCGCCGGCAGCAGCGACCAGAAGCTGATCCAGGCACTGGCTCAGAAATTTGCCCAAGATCAAAGCGCGGTCCGGCTCGTGGTGATTCCGACAGCAGACCCCGTCGACAGTATTGCGGCGCTGAGGGCTCGCAAGGTCGACCTTGCGGTCGCGCGCGGCGACGAGGAGATGCCGGACGGCACCGAATCGGTAGCGATCCTGCGCAAGAATGTTGTGGTGCTGTGGGCCCCGCCGCCGCGCAAGGGATCGAAAAAGGGCGCCAAATCGAAGATCAAGGGGATCGGAGATCTCGCCGGCCGCCACGTCGCTTTGGTCGGCAGGACACAGATCAACGTCAACCTGTTGCGCGTCATCCTGTCGGAATCCGGCGTCGATCCCGACAAGGTCACGGTCGTGCAATTCGGCACCGACCAGATCGCGGAGATGTTGCGCGATACCACGATCGATGCGTTCATGACGGTCGGACCGGCCGACAGCAAGATCACTGCCGAAGCCGTCGTGGCCACGGCGCGCGCGCGAGGTGAACCGGTGTTCTTACCGATCGACGTTTCGGAAGCACTCGCCGCGCGGCACCCGCTATACGAATCGGAGGAAATTCCGGCCAGCTCCTTCAGCTCGTCCCCGGCACGGCCCGACGATACCGTCGAGACGGTGGGCATCAATCATCTGATCGTGGCGCCGAAATCACTTTCCGAAACCACGGTCGGCGCACTCACCCGGCAACTGTTCGCGGCAAGGCCCTCGCTCGCACGGGAACTGCCGAGCGCCACCAAAATCACCAAGCCTGACACCGACAAGGATGCGGCCCTGCCCGCGCATCCCGGCGCTGCCGCCTACATCGACGGCAACGAGCGCACCTTCATGGACAATTACAGCGACTATATCTGGGGCGCGGTGCTGCTGTTTTCCCTGCTCGGATCCGGCGTCGCGGGATTGCGCCACTATGTCAAGCGCGACGAGCGCCGGCGCAACGTCCTGCATCGCGAAAAGCTGCTGGCCGCGATCGGAGCGATACGGCAGATCAGTTCGATCGATGAACTCGACGCCATGCAACGCGAGGCCGACGACTTCCTGCGTGAGACGCTCGAAGCCTATGACGATGGCGCGATCGAAGCGTCCGATCTTGCTGCCTACGGGCTGGTCCTCGAGCAGTTCCACAACGCCGTGATCGATCGGCGTGCCGCGATGGGCGCCAGCACTGGCAATCTGCCACGGATGCGTGTCGGCCAAAGCATAATGAAACCCGGTTGAACTGCGCTCCGCCGCACCGCCGACCGGAACGTTCAGCCCCGGCGCGGCAACGCCTTCAACGCATTGGCAAGGCCCTGCGGATCGTCTGTGCCGATGCGGCGGATATCGTGGGACCTCAACTGCAATTCGACGGCATCGAGGCCCGACACGTTATAGAGCCGGAAGCCGGAGCGCACTCTGATCCCGAAGCCGTTCCACCAGCGATTCCGCACGATCGCAACGGTTTCGATGTCGCCGAGCGGTAATCGATAAGTCCAAAATCCCGGCCCGAAGCTCCATCGCAATTCGTTCTCGCCGACCTCGACGGTGAGAGACGAAAACACGATCGCAACGGCAACGAGAACGACCAGCACTATCCCCGCGGGCAGCCATTGGCCGCTCAGCCAGATCAGGAAAGCGTTGAGCGCGGCAGCCGCGAGGCAGACAGAGACGATAAAGACACTGTGCTGGGTATGACGATACAACATGACTGAAGCCTCCGTGTTGGATCTTCTGAATGCATCGATGTGCTGCGCGTTTCGTCGGCATAGTTGGCACCGTGATCTGGACGCCTACCTCAGCGCGGGGGTTCCGCGGACCTTGTTCTCGCAGGTTCCATCGGGTACGGATGTGCCACCAGTCAGGGAAGAAGAATTCTTGCAACTTATGCGGGAAAGAATCCGCTTTTTTTGAAGTGACAAGACGGCGAATAATGGCGACATTCGGCGCGCGAATCGTACCGAATGATTTGTCGTTCCAATCGCGTTGGGGAACATCGCCCGTGATCGCATCGCGTTGCTCCATCCTGTTGACGACCGCATTCGCCGGCTTCGTCGCACTGCAAGCGTCGCGCGCACATGCGCAATGGTGGTCACATGCGCCCGCAGATTTCGAGGAATGCGCGGACGCCGCCGAGAAGGCCTCGACCAAGGAGACAAAGGCCTCGGCGCTGGCCGAATGCAACGCGAGATTCGCCGGGCGACGCAAGCCAGGCGGGGGCTACACTTATTACGACTTCATGCAGAACCGCAGCTTCGACATCGCGGGGCCGAACCCGACGCCGGAGGAACAGCGGAAAATCGACGAGCAATACACCGAGTTCCTTGACCGGGAACGGCGCAACAGCATCGCCGCTGCGTTCGCGGCAAAGCAACAGCAGCAACAATTGCAGAAGGCGACGTTCCGCAGCAGCGAGACCCAGAAAGTGCCATTGCCGGTGCAAGCGCCCAACAAGCAGCCGCCAACCGCGAGCACCGGTAGCAGAGCGCGCACCAAGTTAGACAATTGCGCCCAGCATTCCTTCTCCTGCGAATGGCCGCGGCTCTCCGAAAGCATCAATGATTTGAAGAAGGCGCTGTTTGGTTCTCCCGATCCCAATTCCGCGCCGGCGGCAAAGCCAAACGCGGCCAAGTTGCAGGCGAATCGGCAAGGGTCCAAGCTGGTGGCTAATCCTTAAATCACCATCGCCCGGGATTTCCGACAGAGCGCTTCGGATTGTTCGCCAAGGCGGCGACCATCAATAGGCTTCGCGATGGCCGCTGCTGTTTTCGCACTGCTTCAACATTTCGGAAAATGTCAGGAACCCGGCGCCGACGTTTCGGCCGCGCGGTGTTTTGTGCAAAAGTGACACGCTTGGCGAACTCGCCGGCGACCGTACGAGAGCTGTGATGGATTTGCCTGATGCGCAAATTCGCTGCCGACCGTCGCCTTTCAAGATAAATTTCTACCGAGCCGGCGCCGCGCACCTCAGGCGCCGTGCCTTGTAACCGTCACGTCGCGCCAGTATGTTTCCAAACGGCGGGGCACGTAGCGGCAGGAGAGAACCATGGGTTTACTCGACGTCCTCAACGGCATGCAGAACGGCCCGCGCGGCCCCAGCGATCCCAGCCCGCAAGCTGGCGGCGGAATGTCGCCGATGACCATGGCGGTCATCGGTCTGCTGGCCTGGAAGGCCATCAAGCATCTCACGGCCGGCCAACCCGGCGCGACACCCGCGCCGTCGCCCCCGCCACCGCCCTCGCCCGGCGGCGCAACAAGCGGCGGCGGGTTTGGCGATATCCTGAAAGGTAATCTGGGCGGCCTGCTTGCCGGAGGCGCCGCAGGCAGCGTCATCAGCGGCGGGCTCGGCGACCTGGTTAAGCAACTGCAGCACAGCGGCCATGGAGATGCCGCCAATTCATGGGTCGGCCCCGGCCAGAACAAGCCGATTGCGCCAAACGATCTCGCCAAGGCGCTCGGTGCCGACCAGATCAATGGGTTGATGTCGCAAACGGGTCTGTCGCGCGAAGAACTGCTGTCGGGCCTCAGCCAGCAATTGCCCGAAGCGGTCAACCATTTGACACCGGAGGGCCGGCTGCCGACCGAAAACGAAGTGTCGACCCGGCTTTGATGTCCGCGGATGCCACGCGCCATTGGCGGCGCGCGGAGCCGCAGTGAATTGTTGATACTGATTTTTTTCAGGAAAGGACGACAGCCATGTTGTACACTCTGATCGTGGGCCTCGTTGCCGGGATTCTCGCGCGCCTCATCTCGCCGGGGCCGAACAAACCCAGCGGATTCATCCTGACCGTGGTGCTCGGCATTGCCGGCGCGTTCCTCGCCACCTTCATTGGCCAGGCGATCGGCCATTACGGCCCCGACCAGGGCGCCGGCTTCATCACCGCGACCATCGGCGCGGTGGTGGTGCTGTTCATCTGGAACCGGCTGGTCGCAAGCCGCGTGATCCCCGATCCCGGCAACAAGTAAGCTAGCGGGCCCTTGATTTCGTCATGCCCGGGCTCGTCCCGGGCATCTTTCTTGCTGGCATTCCGTCAAGACATGGATGGCTAGGACCAGCATGGCTATGACGAAATAGACTGTATGCGTGCTCTGCTCGGATATGCGCGATCTTACGCGATCAGATGCGCACCGGCGTCCATGCGGACCACTTCGCCGGTCATGTTGCCCGACGCCGACGTGGCAAGGAAACACACCAGCTCAGCCACGTCTGTTGCGGTGGAGGCGCGCTTCAGCGGCACCTTGGCGACTACCGAATCGCGTATCTTGGCCGCGCTCTCGACGCCTCGGACCCTTGGTGAACCAGGGCGTGTCGATATAGCCGGGGCACACGGTGTTGACGCGGATCAGCGGCGCGAGTGCCCGGGCCAGCGAAAGCTGTCATGGTGTTCAGCGCGCCCTTGCTCGCGGCGTAGGCGATCGACGAGCCGGCGCCGTTGATGCCGGCGACCGACGACACGTTGACGACGGCCGCCATGCCGCCGGCGGCTTCGGCGCCGGCTTCCAAAAGCGATCGCGCCGCGCGGACCATCTGGAACGGGCCGATGGTGTTGACGCCGTAGAGCCGCTGGAAATCATCGCCCGACAGGCCATCGAGATTTCCGTGCGCCACGTGCTTGGTGATGCCGGCATTGTTGATCAGCGCATCGAGGAGGCCCCAGGAAGCCGCGGCCGCGACAATCTTCCTGCAATCCTCATCGCGCGACACATCACCCTGCACGACCACCACTTCGGCGCCGGCCTCGCGGCAGAGATCGGCGGTCTGTTCGGCCTCCTTCGCACTCGAGGAATAGTTGACCACGATACGGGCATCGCCGCCTCGCGCCAGAATGGCCGCGGTCGCAGCGCCGAGGCCGGACGCCGAACCCGTTACAATTGCGCACAGACCATTCTTCGACATCGGTATTTCCTTTTCTTGATTTTTTAACAGACTCGCCGGCTGGCGATGCGCGCTCTACCATATTCTGCCAGGCTTCGCCTGCAAGTCCGGCAATCCGTTGCCCGGAACCAGCGACACTATGCCGGCATGGCGGGCTGCTTTGCGGACCTCGGCGCTTGTCATGTCGCTGTCTTTTCCCCATCATGCAGCACAAGAAAAGGCCGCACGCGATGCTCGGGACAACGGCCCGGCAGGATGTGTCCGGAATGGAAAAACGGGAAGCGCTGTGGCGGAGAGTGAAAACATCGTCGTCGAGACCGCCGAGAAGATTTTCACCGATTTCGCCGACATCCAAACCATCAACCGCGACAAGGATGGCGCCTGGAAGGCCCCTCTCTGGCAGGCATTGAGCGATGCCGGCCTGCCTTTGTCCTGGGTGCCGGAGGATTGCGGCGGCTCGGGCATCAGCACGGCCGACGGATTTGCAGTGCTGAACGCGGCCGGCCGTTTTGCGATCGCCGTGCCGCTCGCCGAAACCATGCTCGCAGGGTGGCTGCTGGCACAGGCGAAAATTTCCTCGCCCGAAGGCGAAATGACGGTCGCGCCGGCAAGCCCCCGCGATCATATCACGCTCAATGCCGATGGCGTCCTTTCAGGCCGCGCGCGCGGCGTGCCCTTTGCAAAGGCGGCAAAACACATTGCGGTGCTGGCCAATAGCAAGAGCGGAATTTCGATCGCACTCGTTGACGCGAGCAAGTGTCGGATCGAGGCCGGGCTCAATCTTGCCGGCGACAACAGCGACACCGTGACCGTCGATAAAGTTGCGCCCATCACCGTCAAGCCGGCGCCGAAGGGCTTCGATCCCAATGCGCTGCTACTGATGGGCGGCGTGGCGCGCAGCCTGCAGATCGCGGGCGCGCTGGAATCACTCCTCGACATCAGCGTGCGCTATGCCAACGAGCGCGTCGCGTTTGAGAAGAAGATCTCGAAATTCCAGACGGTGCAGCACAATCTGGCGCGGCTCGCCGGCGAGTCCGCGGCCGCACTCGCCGCGGCGACCTCGGCGGCGGATGCGATCTCCAACGTGACCGGATTCAATGATGAAATTTTCCTCGAGGCGGCCTCAGCAAAAATCCGTTGCGCGGAAGCAGCGGAAAAAGGCGGCGGCATCGCCCACCAGGTGCATGGCGCGATCGGCTTCACCAGCGAGCACATTTTGCATCGCTATTCGCTGCGTGCGCTCGCCTGGCGCGACGATTTCGGCCCTGAAAGCTACTGGGCTGTCGAACTTGGCAAGGTGGTCGCCAACCGTGGCGCCGAGGAGCTGTGGCCGCTGGTCGCTTCGCGATGACGTTGATGGAATATCGCCTGCACGAAAGTCGAGACCAGTATGACCGCAGCCCTTCGTTTCGATCCGATCCGCCTGCCGCTCGAATGTGAGCAATTGCGCAAGGAGGTGCGCGCCTTCCTCGCCGACGAGATCGCGGCCGGCACCTTCGATCCGCACAAGCCGAACCGTGAGGACACCGATGCGCCGGAATTTTCCCGCAGGGTCGGCGCCAAGGGTTGGCTCGGCATGACCTGGCCGAAGAAATACGGCGGCCATGAGCGCTCCTTCCTCGAGCGCTATGTGGTGACGGAGGAGATGCGCGTCGCCAACGCGCCGACGCGGCGCTTCTTTGTCGCCGACCGCCAGAGCGGCCCGGTACTGCTGAAATACGCGCCCGAGCGCATCAAGATGGACATCCTGCCGCGAATCTGCCGCGGCGAGGTCTGCTTCGCGATCGGCATGAGCGAGCCGAATTCCGGCTCCGATTTATTCGCGGCGAAAACCAAGGCGACCGAGACGGACGGCGGCTATCTGATCAACGGCACCAAGATCTGGACCTCCTCGGCCCACATCGCCGACTACATGATCGCGATCTTCCGCACCTCGCCGCCGACAAAAGAAAACCGCCGCCACGGCCTGACCCAGTTCCTAGTCGACATGAAGACGCCCGGCATCAAGGTCAACCCGATCAGCCAGATCACCGGCCAGGCCGAATTCAACGAAGTGGTGTTCACAGATGCCTTCATGCCGGATGATCACGTGCTCGGCGAAATCGACGGGGCCTGGAAACAGGCCACCAGCGAACTTGCTTATGAACGATCCGGCCCCGAGCGCTTCCTGGAAACCTATTACGTGCTCACCGAACTCGTGCGCGCGGTCGGCAGTAATCCCGACACCCGCAGCGCCGAGGGCATCGGGCGCCTTGTGGCGCAATTGCACACGATGCGGCGAATGTCGGTTTCGGTTGCCGGCATGCTGCAAGCCGGCAAGGAGCCGGTGGTGGAAGCCTCGATCGTCAAGGACATCGGCACGGTCTGGGAACAGCAATTGCCGCACCGGGTTCGCGATCTCGCTGCATTCGTCGAAGAAAACGCCTCCAACCGCGAGACACTGGAGAACCAGCTGTCCTTCGCCATCAAGACCGCGCCCAAGCTGACGATCCAGGGCGGCACGACGGAAGTTTTGCGCGGCATCATCGCCCGCGGGCTTGGACTGCGCTAGCTCACTCAATCGAGGACTATCATGAGCACCTACACCGATATCGGCGTCGAAAAACACGGCCACGTCGGCCTGATCGAAATCCGCCGGCCTCCGCTGAATTTCTTCAACGTCTCGCTGATCAACCAGATCGCAGACGCGCTCGAGGAGTTCGACCGCGACGTCGAAATTCGCGCCTCCGTGTTGGCGGCACTGGGCAAGGCGTTCTGTGCCGGCGCCGATTTCAACGACCCGGCGCGACAGGAGCAGGAAGAGCGCTCCAAGAACGACCCGGCGTCCAACCTGCCGATCAACCATCTCTACGTGCAGGCGGTGCGCATCTTCCGCAACAAAAAGCCAATCGTCGCCGCCGTGCACGGCGCGGCCATCGGCGGCGGGCTCGGCCTTGCGGTGTCGGCGGATTTCCGCGTCACCTGCCCCGAGGCGCGCTTCGCGGCGAACTTTACAAAACTCGGCTTCCATCCCGGCTTCGGCCTGACCGCGACGCTTCCCGAACTGGTCGGCAAGAACAACGCCGAATTGATCTTCTATACCAGCCGCCGCGTCACCGGCGAGGCCGCCACCAAGATGGGTCTTGCCAATATCTGTGTGCCGCAGAACCAGGTTCGGGCCGAAGCGATGAAGCTCGCCCACGAGATCGCGGAATGCTCGCCGCTCGGCCTGATCTCGACCCGCGCCACCATGCGCGCCGGTCTCGCCGACCGCGTGCTGGCCGCGACCAATCATGAACTGGTCGAGCAGACCAAGCTGCGTGCCACGGAGGACTTCAAGGAAGGCGTCATAGCGACCGCCGAACGTCGCATCGCGGACTTCAAGGGGCGATGAGTCATCCTGGGTGTTGCAAGCAGGCTCTCCGGAGCCGTCCCATAGTGCCCGGGGACACGAGACCGCTGCGAGCGCACGAAAGCATCAGTGCCCGTGAAAAACAGGCTTTCGCTTTTCGACAAACGCCTTCGCGGCTTCCTTGTGGTCGGCGGTCTCGCTGGCGCGCGAATGATGGATCGCCTCGGCATCGAAACAGGCTTCCAGCGACATGTGTTCGGCGTTGTTGATATTGCGCTTGATATAGCCGAGCGTCACCGACGGTCCCTGCGCCAGCGACATCGCCAGCTCACGTGCCGCTCCGTCGATGTCTGCATCGGGCACCACCTTGGTGACCATGCCAAGCGCCAGCGCTTCCTGCGCCGTCAGCACCGGGGACATCAAATAAAGCTCGCGCGCTTTCGCGCTGCCAATCAGATGTGGGTCAAGAAATAAGTGCCGCCGTAATCGCCTGACAGTCCGACCTTGGCGAACGCGGTAGTTATCTTGACCGACGCGCTGGCGACGCGCAGGTCGCAGGACAACGCAATGGAAAGACCTGCACCGGCGGCCGCGCCATCGACCTGCGCCACGACAGGCTTTGGCAATTCATGTAGTAACCGGGAGACTTCCATGCCGCGGCGCAGATTGGCGGTCTTGGCCTCGAAGGTCGTAGGCGCGCGAGCCGCCGCCATGGACTTCACATCGCCGCCAACACAGAACGTGCCGCCGGCGCCTTTGAGCAGCACGGCGCGAACCTCCGGATCATCGGCGGCTCGGCGCGCCGCCGCCAGCAATCCCTGGGTCATTTCCGGATTGAGCGCATTTCGCCGGTCCGGCCGGTTCATGGTGATGGTGAGCAAACCCTGATCGAGGTTCTCGAGAACCAGATCCGTCATGCTTTTTCGCTTTCGCTGTTATTGGTCGAATTTTGATCTTCATTGCGCGGCAACGGAACCGAGCGAATGCCCGCCCGATCAGGCTTTGCGAAACAATCCAGCTTCGGATCAAGCCTGATTGCTCATCCTCGCGCTCATCGCAGCGACGCGCCAGACTTCACTTTTTCAGCGGGCAGCGCGACGTTTCGAGCGATTGGAACGCCTCGTTGCCGGGAACGGTGGCGAGCAGCTTGTAGTCGTCCCAGCGCCCCCTGGCGGCCATCTCGGAACCGGGGCCAGTGATATCGGCATAGAGACCAGACATGTCGAGGATACCGCCCAGTTTCAGCGGCGGCTTGTCCTGCGCCATTGCAGCCGTGGTGGCAACCAGCGCCAGCACCGATGCCCATGCTGCAAGAAATACGCGTTTCATGCAGATCTCCCTCGGAACCTGCCGCATCGCGCGCGGCCTTCATGTCGTTGCAGCGATCATGCCGCACGCGATGTGCAGCGGCAAGCCGCGCTGAAACGGGGGATGCGCGCTTTTCCGCTGAGCGGAATGCGCTTTTCCATGCGAAAATAACCCATGTTTCCATTCGTCGGATCACACGAACCTCAACGGTCCGGATTCTCGGCCATCGCGCTGTGCTTCCTTTTGCTGGCAGCGGCCGCCGAGCCCGCGGTCGCGGCCGGATGCTCGCTTGCACCGCAGGGCGAAGGGCGCGTCACGGCAGTGATCGATGCGCGCACGTTGCGGCTGGACGACGGCCGCGATGTCAGCCTCGTTGGTGTCGAACCGGCCACACCCGGCGGTGCCGGGGAGAGCCGCACGGCGGCATTGTCGGCGATCGCAACCGGCCGCGATGTCACGCTGCAGGGCGACGACGACACGCCCGACCGCTATGGCCGCCAGCCCGCTTTCGTGTTCCTCGCAGGCTCCGACGTTTCGGTTCAAACCATGCTGCTGACCCGAGGCGATGCGCTGGTCGCGGCTACCGTGACCGAACCTGGCTGTGCCGCAACCCTTGCCGCGGCCGAGGCGTCGGCCCGGGCAGCCAAACGGGGAATCTGGGCCAATTCCGCCGTCATAAAAAACGCGGAAAGTGCGGACGATATTTTGGCCGGAATCGGGCGCTTTATGGTGGTCGACGGCACGGTTCTGTCCGTTCGACAGGCCGGGGGAACAACTTATCTAAATTTCGGTCGGAACTGGACACGGGACTTTGCTGTGACTATTCCAAAGCGCACGATAGCCGCCTTCGCGACGGCTGGTGTTTTGCTTAAGTCTCTAGAAAACCAGCGGATTCGGGTCCGCGGCTGGGTCGAAGCACACGGCGGACCCAGAATCGAAGTGCTCCGGGTGGGGCAAATAGAACGGCTGGGCGAGAACTAGTTCGCCCCAAACCGAGTGACGACGGTGTCGGAGTGTGTAGGACGGCGCAATGACCGGATGAGCCGCCGCCTTTGGGCTGCGCCCGTTGTGCTGTGCACGGTTTGGACCTTGGCCGGCTGTGGCGACCTTGGTAGCCGGCTGCAAACCGCCTCGCCTGCTGCCCCCAGTCCGATAAAGCCGTCGCGCGTTGTCGCGCAGACGCCCGCCGCCGAACGCGAGCATGAGCGGATTTTATCGTCCTATGGCGGTGCGTATGACGATCCGCAGCTCGAGGCTCTGATCGGCAAGACGGTCGACCGTCTGGTGGCGGCCTCCGATCGGCCGGATCAGGCCTACAAGGTGACGATCCTCAATTCAGGCGCGGTGAACGCATTCGCCTTGCCGACCGGCCAGCTCTACGTGACGCGCGGCCTGATTGCGCTGGCCTGCGACACTTCGGAATTGTCGTCGGTGCTGTCGCACGAGATGGCCCATGTGCTGGCCAAGCACGCCGCTATCCGCGAAGACCAGGCGCGCCAGGCCGCCGTCGTCACCCGGGTAGTCACTGACATGGGCAGCGATCCCGACATGACGGCGCTGGCACTCGCCAAGAACAAGCTGACGATGGCAAGCTTCTCGCGACAGCAGGAATTCGAGGCCGACAGCATCGGCGTCGGCATTTCGGCGCGCGCTCATTTCGATCCCTATGGCGCCGCGCGCTTCCTGACCGCCATGGAGCGCAATGCCGAACTCAAGGCCGGCAAAACCGTCGGCGACCCCCGCGCCCAGGATTTCCTGTCGTCGCATCCGGCAACACCCGAGCGCGTGCAGAGCGCGCAGGCCAGCGCGAGGCAATATTCCTCGCCCGCCAGCGGCGAGCGCGACCGCGAAACCTATCTCGCCGCGATCGACAACATCGTCTATGGCGAAGACCCGAGTGAAGGCTTCGTGCGCGGCCACCGCTTCCTGCATCCCAAGCTCGGCTTCACCTTCACTGCGCCGGATACCTTCACGCTCGACAATACCGCGCAGGCCGTGATCGGCGTGCGCGACGGCGGCGCCCAGGCGATGCGTTTCGACGTGGTGCGGGTGCCATCGGAGCAGACGCTCGGCGACTATCTCAATTCCGGCTGGATGGAAAATGTCGAAAAGGCCTCGACCGAGGACCTCACCATCAACGGCTTCCCGGCCGCCTCCGCCACCGCGCATAGCGATCAGTGGGAATTCAAGGTCTACGCGCTGCGCTTCGGCAGCGACGTCTATCGCTTCATCTTTGCGGCCAAGCAGAAGACCACCGAAAGCGAACGCAACGCGCGCGAGACCGTAAACTCGTTCCGCCGCCTGACCCTGGAAGAAATCCAGGCCGCTCGACCGCTGCGCATCAAGGTAATCACA
>Ga0164307_10000870_pt1 | contig 13495 bp, 8 predicted proteins | sample Whisoiple_243_MG_FD_110214 | JGI IMG/M metagenome (GOLD analysis project Ga0164307, IMG submission 110214) | Soil microbial communities amended with fresh organic matter from upstate New York, USA - Whitman soil sample_243_MG | ecosystem: Environmental > Terrestrial > Soil > Unclassified >...
CGCCGTGGCCGCGGCCTTCCTCGGTGCCGGCCGGGTGTCCGCCGCGGTGCTCGACCGCGCTCTGACCCTCCGGCGCACCGGAGCCCAGCACCACGACGAGCTGCAGCGGCTCGTGGAGCGGATCCGGGACGGAAAGCCGCTGCCGGCCCGTCGGGCCACACCCCCCGCCGCCGCGGACGCGGACGCCTTCGACCTCCTCGCCCAGGAGATGAACCGTGCGCAGGACAGCGCGGTGGCGGCCGTCGTCGAGGCCTCGCAGCTGTTCCGCAGCAACGGGAACGAACAGAAGGTCGAGGTCTTCGTCAACCTCGCCCGGCGTCTCCAGTCCCTGGTGCACCGCGAGATCCAGATCCTGGACGAGCTGGAGAACCAGGTCGAGGATCCCGACCTGCTCAAGGGCCTCTTCCACGTCGACCATCTCGCCACCCGCATCCGCAGGCACGCCGAGAACCTCGCCGTACTCGGCGGCGCCGTGTCGCGACGGCAGTGGAGCAGCCCCGTGACCATGACGGAAGTACTCCGTTCCGCGATCGCCGAGGTCGAACAGTACCCACGGGTCAAACTGGTCCCGCCGATCGACGGCACCCTGCGCGGACACGCCGTCGCCGACGTCATCCACCTCCTCGCCGAACTCGTCGAGAACGCGACGGTGTTCTCCGCACCGCACACCCAGGTCCTGCTGCGCGCTCAGCGCGTCACGGCCGGTCTGGCGCTGGAGGTGGAGGACCGGGGGCTGGGCATGCCCGGCCCGGAGCAGAAGCGGATGAAAACCCTGCTCGCGGACCCCGACCAGGTCAACGTCGCCCATCTGCTCCAGGACGGGCGGATCGGGTTGTTCGTGGTCGCCTCCCTGGCCCGCAGGCACGGCATCGCCGTCCGGCTCCAGAGCAACATCTACGGGGGAACGCAGGCGGTACTCGTACTGCCCGAGGTCCTTCTGGGCATCGACATCGAGTCCACCACGGCGCCCGACGCGGCGCCGGCCCCGTCACCCGGAACCGTGCACCTGCCGCCCGCGCGGGGCGCGGCGACCCCCGCCCCCCCACAGGTGACGGCGGAACCGTCGCCGGAGCGGGCTCCTGGAGGGGGCGGCCAGGGAGGCGGGCCCCCGCTGCCGCTGCGTGCCGAACGCTTGGACCGCCCGAACCCGGCCGCGTCCCCGCCGGTCGCCCGGACCGTACAGCCCGATCCCGCGCCGGTGCCGGTTCCCTTCGGTGGACCCGTCCCGCCGGCCGGACCCGTCGAATCCGCGCCGCCCCGCACGGACGCTCCCGCTCCCGCTCCGGCCGCCGAGACCCGACCCGCCCGGCCCCAACTGCCCAGGCGGAGCAACCAGGAGCATCTGGTCCCGCAGCTGCGGGAGGCCCCGGTCCGGCGCACCGAGGACGAGAACGTCCTGCACGATCCCGGTCTGATGGCGGCCTTCCGGCGCGGTGTCGACCTCGCGGAGGCGCAGACCGCCGAGGAGCGGGAGACCGCGCATCCGTACGGCGCGCCGGGTGCCGTGCCCGCCACCGGCCCCGTCCCGTCCGTCGGGGCACAGCGTTCCCACGGCCTCGCCCCCCTGCCCCTCCGGGCCCCCACCACCACGGCGACAGCCGGCCCGGGCCCGGTGCACCGGACCCCGCAGACACCCGAACCGGATCCCCGGACCGGCAACACCTTCAAGGAGTAGACGCATCATGACGAGCGAAATGCCGTCCGGTCAGGTCTCCGACCTCGACTGGCTGCTGAGCGGCCTGGTCCAACGCGTGCCGTACACCCGCAGCGCCGTCCTGCTCTCCGCGGACGGACTGGTGAAATCGGTCCACGGGATGGACGCCGACAGCGCCGACCACATGGCGGCCCTGGCCGCGGGCCTGTACTCACTCGGCCGGAGTGCCGGGGCCCGCTTCGGCGACAACGGCGACGTACGGCAGGTCGTGGTCGAGCTCGACTCGACCCTCCTGTTCGTCTCGACCGCCGGTTCCGGTACCTGCCTCGCCGTCCTCGCGGGCCGTGAGGCGGATGCCGCGGTCCTGGGTTACGAGATGGCCATGCTGGTCAAGAGTGTGCGCCCCTACCTGATGACGCCGCTCCGGCAGCCGGCCGGAGCGCCGTTCACCCCGGGGCTGTGAGGATGCCGGCCCCGCAGGACGGGCCGTTGCTCGACGACGCGGCAGGCCGGCTCATCCGCCCCTACACCGTGAGCAACGGCCGCACCCGGCCGACCACCGTGCTCGACCTGCTCTCCCTGGTGATGGCGACGGGGAGCGATCCCCAGGTCCACCTGGGCCCCGAACACACCGTGGCCCTGGAGCTCTGCGACGGGCCCACGTCCGTGGCCGAGATCGCCGCCCACCTCCGGCTGCCCGCGGTCATCACCAAGGTCCTCCTGTCCGACCTGGTCGACTGCGGGGCCGTCACCGCACACGCCCCCGCCTTCCACGACATGCCAACCGACCGATCTCTGCTGGAGGCAGTGCTCGATGGTCTACGACGACAGCTCTGACAGCTCCGAATTCTTCCCCGTGGCCCTCAAGGTCCTGGTCGCGGGTGGGTTCGGCGTCGGCAAAACGACGTTCGTGGGCGCCGTCAGCGAGATCGCGCCACTGAGTACCGAGGAGCTCCTGACGCAGGTCAGCGCGGCGACCGACTCTCTCGAAGGCATCGAATCCAAGTCCGCCACCACCGTGGCCATGGACTTCGGCCGGATCACCCTGTCCGAGCAGCACGTGCTGTACCTCTTCGGCACGCCGGGGCAGGAGCGCTTCTGGTTCATGTGGGACGAACTGTCCAAGGGCGCCCTCGGCGCTGTCGTGCTGGCCGACACACGCCGGCTCGCCGAGTGCTTCGCGGCCGTCGACTTCTTCGAGCGGCGTGGCATCGGGTTCATCGTCGCCGTCAACGAGTTCGACGGCGCCTACCGCTACGAACCGGAAGAGGTGCGGGCGGCGCTCGACCTCGGGCCCGAGGTGCCGGTCGTCCTCTGCGACGCCAGGATCGCCAGCTCCGGGACCGGGGCGCTGGTCACGCTCGTCCAGCACCTCATCAACGCCACGGCGCCCACCCCGCTCTCGGGCTTCGGAGCCACTCCGTGACCCCGACGCGCCCGACCAGGGGGAGCCGTCGTCACGACGCGCCGGTCCCGTCACCCGGCCCGTGGAAGCGGAACCAGTCCACGGCGAACAGATCCGGCTTCTCGCTGTTCCACGCGGCGTCGGTGAACACCACGTAGAGACGATCGCTGCGGCCCTGGCTCCTCAGCGCGGCCGTCGGCGTCACGTCCCCGCCCCCGTGCCCGGCGCCGGGTACGCGCACCGAGCCGAGAAGGGGGCCGTCGGGAGAGCCTGCCCGGAATTCGACGGTGCCGCCGAGTCCGCACGGTGTCGCCCCGACCGTCACCGACCGGATGCCGCCCAGGTCCAGCGGATCGAAGGCGATCCAGTCACCGTCCTCGATCTCCGTCAGTACCCGGCCGCCGGAGGCACCCGTGCGGTTCCCGGCCACAGCGCCTCCATGGGTGCCCCCGGTCGACGTGAAGTCCTCCGCCTCCTGGAAGGACGTGCGCAGGGTGAGCGAGGCGGAACCCGTGAGTTCCGGGGCGTCCGGGCCGCCCTCGTCCGTGTAGCGCATCGTGACCCGGTAGCGGCCGGACCGGGGCACATCACCCGCCTCCGTGACGATCGAGCCCCGGCAGCCCCGCGAGCGGGGGAGGGGGCTCAGCGCTCCGGGCCGACCGGTCCGTGTGCGTACGAGGATCCGGGAGCAGTCGACGGGGGTGTTCCTTCCGTCCTCCTCGTCACGCACCTCCACGGTGAAGCCGACGGTGTCGCCGGGGCGGAACAGTCCACCGTCCGCGGGCCGGCGGACGGTGATCCGGGGCCGGTTGTTGCCCACGGTGATGTCCTGGCCGGCCACGGCCGTCGTCCCCTCGGGCCCGGTCACCGTGAGCCGCGCCGTGAACCGGCCCTCGGCGCGGTAGGTGTACGAGGGGTTCGCCTCGGTCGAGTCGGTGCCGCCGTCGCCGTCGAAGTCCCAGGCGTAGGTCACCGGTACGCCTCCGGGGAGCCCGGAGCCCGCACCGGTGAAGGCCACGGTGAGCGGGGCGGAGCCGTTGTCGCGATCGGCGGTGACGGCGGCACCGGGCAGGGCGCCGAGGCCGACGTGGTCGATCCGGAAGATCCCGGAGCCTCCGTCGTCCCCGTCATGGTCCGTACCGTCGTCCTGCCCGGAATCGACGACGTACAGCGCGCCGTCCGGGCCGAAGACCGCGGCCGTCGGCCTGTTCCACTCCATGTCCTCGAACACAGCGTCGACGGACTGCAGTTCACCGGCGGAGACCGGTCCGAGCCGCGGGTCGGTGAACGTACGGTCCTCCCGCAGGAACGAGAGCGTGGTGAAGCGCCGCCCCGCCGGGTCGTACGTCAGCCACTTCCCGGCGAAATACTCGGGGAACCTGGTGCGGTACAGGCTCCCCGCGTCGTAGTCGTAGACAGGGCCGCTCATCGTGATGCCGCCGCCCGGGCCGGCGGCGTCCGGCGCGCCGCCGAACCGCGGGGCGCAGTCCGTCGCTCCGCGGGGGAGCCCGCCCGAGCAGAACGGACTTCCGATCTGGCCCGCCCCCGTGATCCGGAAGTGCCCGACCGTGCCGTCGGGGCGGGTGTCGGTCGCCAGCACGATGCCGCTCACCGGGTCGACGGTGAACCGGAACGGGTTGCGCATACCCGTCGCGTAGATCTCCGGGCGGGTACCCGGCGTCCCCGGTGCGAAGAGGTTGCCCTCCGGCACGGTGTAGGTGCCGTCGTCCCGCGGGGTGAGGCGCAGGATCGCGCCCCGCAGGTCGTTCGGGCCACCGGCGTTCAGGGGGAGCGTGATGTCGCCCGTGGCCGCGAACAGGCTGCCCTCCCGGTCGAAGGCGAGCGAACCCGTCGGTGCCGGGGAGTCCGCGGCGTCCGTGCTCCGCCGGCCCGGGAGGGTGAGCAGCCGCTTCTCCGAGGCGGGATCGACCGTGTCCGGGCCAGCCGTGAAACGGGAGAGGAGGAGCCGCTCGCCGGAGGTGTCGGAACGCAGCAGATAGAGCCAGTGGTTCTCCGCGAACCGTGGATCCAGGGTCAGAGCGATCAGCCCGTCCGAGCGGGCGGCCGTCCCGGGGCCGTACGCCAGGTCGAGAGCCGTGGAGACCCTCGTCGTCCGCTGGTCGACGACCTCGAGTTCACCGGTGCGCCGGGCGACGAACACCCGGCGGTCGGGGGCCACCGCCACGTCGACGGGATCGCCGTGGCCACCGGTCGCGAGCCTGGTCCGCTGGAAGGAACCGGCCCGGGTCGCGGTGCAGTCGCCCGGCCTCGCGCCCGCGGCCCACTCGATACCCCCCAGCAGATGGGCGAGGAAGTACTCCTCGTGGAAGGCGGAGGGCGCGTGGCCGCCCGCCGTGAACCAGGAACGACCGCCGTCGTAGTCCTGGCACCACGACCAGGGATGGTCCACACCCTCGTCGAGCCCGGTGATCCCGTCGCGCACTCTGATCCGGGCGAGCGTGTGCACCGTCGCGCTCGGACCGGTCCGCCAGGAGAGCCAGTCCTCCGTACGCTCCCAGAGGTCGGGGAGTGCCACCGTGGAAGGGTGGGCGCGGTCGAGGACCTCGACCCTTCCCGCCTGCACCGGGGCGCTCCGGTCGAGGGCGGCTCCCACCAGGCCCCGGTACCAGTCCCAGTCACCCGCTCCGTCCGACGCGTCGTGCAGTCCGACCCACCCGCCACCGGCCCGGACGTACTGCTGCAGGGCCGCGCGGCCCCGCTCGTGGAGGCCGCCGTCGCCCTCAGGCGCGGCCGCGGTGTTGTTGAAGACGACCGCGTGGAACCGCGCCAGACGGGAGTCATCGAAGACGGCCGGATCGTCCGTCGCCTCCACCCCGAACCCGTTGCGGACCCCGAGTTCCCGCACCGCTTCGACACCGGCACGGATCGTCCCCCGGGGGCCGTGCGCCCCGCCCGAGTACACCAGCACCCGGAAGGACACCGCCGGCGCCCTCGGGAACGAGGAGACCGCCGCCGCACCGACGATCGACGCCAGGAGCGAGAACAGGGCCAGGACGGCGATCGACGCCGGGGGAAGAGCCCGGGACGGGGTACTGCTGGGTAACGGGCGGCTGCTCATGAGGGCGCTCCCGGTGCGGTGTGGGGCCGAGCGGGGGAGGAAAGCGCTTACTGATGTGCGTGGCTCAGCGTAGGTTCACGGCAACGCCGGGTCAACGGGCCGTCAGGTCCCGTGGCGGAGCTGAGCCGGCCCGGAGCGCGGCCGGGTGCGGGGCGCCGCCGCGGCCGGGCGGGCCGAGGAGGTGTGGGCTGCCGCTTCAGGGGTGCAGGAAGCCGGTGATCCGCTGCCGGAGGGACCGTGGGTCGAGGCCGTGCGCCACGAGGTGGTCCGGCATCTGCCCGTACCTGCGCAGCTCGCTACGGCCCACCCCCAGTCCGAGGATCCGGTGGGGCAGGTCGGTCAGGGCGTCGTTGGCCGCCGCCGTCGAGGTGCCGGCGAGGAACGGTTCGACGAGGACGACGCCCGTGGTGCCGTGCGCACCGGCGGCGCGGCGGAGGGACGCCGCGTCGAAGGGACGCACCGTCGTCGCGTACAGCACCGTCACGTCCAAGCCCTCGGTCGCCTCGAGGACGTTGTCGAGCATCGGCCCGACGGCGATCACCACCCCGCCGCCGTCGCCCCGGCGCACGGTCTCGAAGCCCGGGCCTCCGACCGCGCGGGCGGCCCTGTTGGACTGGAGCGAGAGGCGTACGTAGACGCGGCCGTCACCCCTCACGGACCGCCGCAGCAGCGTTTCGGCCTCGTCGGGGTGGCCCGGGACGTGCACCGTCCAGCCGTCGAGCGTGTCGAGGAGGGCGACATCGCCCGGCGCCATGTGGGTGAAACCTCCGGCGGGCCAGTCGTACGAGGCTCCGGCGCTGACCAGCACCCCGCCCACCCCCTGATGTCCCAGGTCCAGCTTCACCTGTTCGAAGGGGCGCTCCACCAGGAAGCTGGCGAAGGTGTGCATGACGGGCCGCATCCCGGTCAGGGCCATCCCGGCGCCCGCGCCGATGAGCAGCTGTTCCCTGATTCCGACGTTGACCACCCGGTGCGGGTGGGCACGCTCGGCCGGGCCGAATCCGTCTCGGCTGATCTCGGCGAGCACCACGGCGATGCGTGGATCCTCGTCGAGCAGACGGGTGGTGGTGGCGATGAAGCGGTCGCGCATGGTGTCCATGGGGGTGTCCTCGCTCGTGTTCGGGGTCGTGTCCGGGCCGGAAGGGCGGGCCGGGTGCTCAGCGGCCGGGTGCCACGCGGGCGATCACGGCGTGCGGCCGGCCGGGGTGCGGCGCGGTGAAGGCGGCGTACAGCGCGTCGTGGTCCCTGCCGTCCACGGTCGACGCCGACCATCCGGCGGCCTCGAAACGTGCCGCGATACCGCCGGGCCGGGCGTACGTCGCCGACGCGTTGTCGATCACCACGGTGTTGAGCTGTTCGAGCCCTGCCGGGCCGGCGTAGGCGATCGCGTCGTGGTTGCTTCCCTCGTCCAGCTCGGCGTCGCCCGTGAGCACCCATACCCGGGGCTCCGTCAGACCTTGCGCGCGCAGCCCCAGCACGCTGCCGACGGCCAGCGGCAGACCGTGGCCGAGCGACCCGCTGCCGATCTCGGCGCCGGGAACCAGCAGCCGGTCCGGATGGTGCCCGAGCGGGGAGTCGTACGCTCCGAAGTCGCTGAGCAGCTCCTCGTCGAAGAAGCCGCGAGCGGCCAGCACGGCGTAGTAGGCCATCGGGCCGTGCCCCTTGGAGAGCAGGAATCGGTCCCGGCCGGGGGAGCCGGCGGTGGCGGGCGAGACCCGCAGCACGCGGTCGTACAGCACCCAGAGGACGTCCAGGGTGGACGTGGCCGCCGGGCCGTGCTTCTCGTCACCGGTCATGAGGCCCATCAGCCGGTCCAGCTCGCCGTAGCCGTGGAGCGGTGGGGTCGTCGTGTTCGTCATGCGGCCCAGCATTCGACCTCAAGTTAGGTTGAGGTCAAGTCCTCGGGAAACGGGTTCGTGAGCACCGGTGCAAGTGCGGTATTGTTCTCATGCGCGTTCGGCCAGGGGAAACCCCAGGTCAGACGGACAGCGGGACGTGGCGCAGCTTGGTAGCGCACTTGACTGGGGGTCAAGGGGTCGCAGGTTCAAATCCTGTCGTCCCGACTCGAGAGAGTCGTAGATCAGGGCCGGTTTCGGAGCAATCCGAGACCGGCCCTGATCATTTTTGGAGACCAGCGTCCTTGACCGGGTCAGCGGGGCTTCCCGGCGCACAGGAAGCGCTGGGCGACGAGAGACGGATCTCCTCGACGACGGGGGCCCTGCGAGCCCGCTTGCCCTTGGTGCCTTGTCGGTCGGCCCGCCGGGCGCGGGTGTGGTCCGGCGCCGCGCGGTCCAGATCCACCGGGCGGTGTCGGTGTCTCCGACGCGGCAGCCTGAGATCTCTCCGATCCGTGCGGTGGTGCGCGCGGCGAAGATGACCACGGGCCCAGCCGGGGCACTCGTCGTGGGAGGCGGCCACGAGTGCGTCGCCCCGTGCGACGGGCCTCTTTCCGTCGCGCGCTAGCGGCCTGGGCCCCGATGTACCGACGCCCGGGGCCCGGCCGCAGCCGGAGCCGGGGCGGGGCGAATGCGGCAGCCGTGCGGGAGGCCGTGGCCGGGGTGTTGCCGCTCTGGACGTGACGCAGTGCCGTGTCGCTCACGCGCGGGTCCACTTCTGGTCGGCCTGGCCGTTACAGGTCCACAGCACCAGCGGGGATTCTGTTGGCTGTGCCGGACCCGCCGGCGTCGAGGCACAGTCCGGAGCGGACGTTGCGGATCGTGGCAGTGAGAGGTCAGGTGCTGGCCCGGACGGTCAGGCGGGTGGGGAGAACCAGGGGAGTGGGGTCCTGCCCGTTGACGAGCGCGACGAGCATGCGCGCCATCTCCCGTCCGAGAGCCTCTACAGGCTGATGGACGGTGGTGAGCGGCGGATCGGCGACCTGGGCGATCGCCAGGTCGTCGAAGCCGACCACGGCGACCTCGGCGGGGACCCGTCGGCCGGCCTTCCGCACGGCGCGCAGCGCTCCCGCCGCCATGTTGTCGTTGGCGGCGAACACTCCGTCCACGTCGGGGTGTTCCGCCAGCAGCGCGGCCATGGCTGCGGCCCCGCTGCGCTCCGTGAAGTCCCCCTCCGTCGGTGGGAACGGATCGAGACCGGCGCCCAGCATGGCGTCCCGGTAGCCGCGGTACCGGGCGCGCCCGGCTTCGGTGTCCATACGCCCGCAGATCACGGCCACGCGCCTTCGGCCGCGTGAGACCAGATGCTCGGTCGCCTCACGCGCTCCGCCGACGTTGTCCACGTCCACATACCACCGGGGAACCGAACCGACGGGGCGCCCGCCGAACACGACGGGCATCTGCGCCTCGTCGGCCATCCGGGTCAGCGGATCGTCCTCGCGCAGCGCCATCAGCATCACACCGTCCGCGCCCCTGGACCGCAGGAGCTCCTCGACCCGTTTACGGCCCCGGTCGGATGCGGCCAGGCACAGCATCAGATGCAGGTCCGCCGAGTCCAGGGCGGCCGACGCTCCCACGATCACCCGGGCGAAGAACGGATCGGCGAAGATCGACGGATCTTCCCCCGAGATGACCAGGGCGGCCGCTCCCGTCTGGCGGGTGGCCAGCGCGCGGGCGGTTGAATTGCGTGTGTAACCGAGTTGCCGCACGGCCCGTTCGACGGCCTCGCGTTTTGTGCGGCTCACGTGCGGTGCGTTGTTGAGGGCACGGGAGGCCACTGAGCGGGAAACACCGGCGTGTTCGGCCACCTCGTCGAGCGTCGGATGCCGACGCGGCGCTGCTTCTGCCATGACTCGTGAGTCTTTCACAGGCTGGGAGGCGCCAGGGGCGCACACATTGGGACCGCTTCCGGTGCAGTGGCCTACTGAGGCCTGGTCACTCGGGAGAATCGAATGCTGCGCCGCATATTGACAGCCAACCGCCCCACCCGCACGATTGGGACCGCTTCCAGTGGGAGCGCTCCCAAAGCACACGTCCTCTGAAATCGAGGTACTGTCTTGAGCCGCAAACTTCGTACCCTGATGGCAGCGCTCTGTGCGCTGCCGCTGGCGTTCGCCGCCGCACCCCCCGCCCACGCCGCCGACCCCACCACCATGACCAACGGGTTCTACGCGGATCCCGACTCGAGCGCGAGCCGGTGGGCGGCCGCCAACCCCGGCGACGGCCGGGCCGCCGCGATCAACGCCTCCATCGCCAACACACCCATGGCCCGCTGGTTCGGCTCCTGGAGCGGCGCCATCGGCACCGCGGCAGGCGCCTACGCCGGAGCGGCGGACGGCCGGGACAAGCTGCCCGTCCTCGTCGCCTACAACATCTACAACCGTGACTACTGCGGCGGGCACTCCGCCGGTGGAGCCGCTTCGCCGTCCGCGTACGCCGACTGGATCGCTCGGTTCGCCGGAGGTATCGCGGCCCGCCCGGCCGTCGTCATCCTCGAACCGGACTCTCTCGGAGACTACGGCTGCATGAACCCGGCCCAGATCGACGAACGCGAGGCCATGCTCACCAACGCCCTCGTCCAGTTCAACCGCCAAGCTCCCAACACCTGGGTCTACATGGATGCCGGCAACCCGCGCTGGGCCGACGCGGCGACCATGGCCCGGCGTCTCCACGAAGCCGGTCTGCGACAGGCCCACGGCTTCTCGCTCAACGTCTCCAACTACATCACCACCGCCGAGAACACCGCCTACGGCAACGCCGTCAACAATGAACTGGCCGCTCGCTACGGCTACACCAAGCCGTTCGTCGTGGACACCAGCCGCAACGGCAACGGCTCCAACGGCGAGTGGTGCAACCCCTCCGGCCGCCGCATCGGCACGCCCACCCGGACAGGTGGAGGCGCCGAGATGCTCCTGTGGATCAAGACTCCGGGCGAGTCCGACGGCAACTGCGGTGTGGGATCCGGCTCCACGGCCGGCCAGTTCCTCCCCGAGGTCGCCTACAAGATGATCTACGGCTACTGATCCGGGGAGTCCCGCCGTCGCCCAGGCGACCGCAATCCGCCGGCGGGGCGGGCACTCCCCCCGACCATCTCACCGGAGAGGGGCCGACGCGCCCCCCTCCTTGAGAGCCGGCCCCGCGATTTCGTGAGGCGGGCTGTCCGGCAGACGGGCAGGAGAGCAGAACACGCCTCTGAGCGGCAAGAATGACGATTGTCGAGGTCTTCCTTCCTGCCACCGTCGGAGGCACCTCCACGGTGATTACCCACTCGGGTGAACTGGCGGCCTGGCGGCCGGTCTCGTTTTCGAGGGGAGGTCCGGGCCGCGATCACGGGATCCGCACCGGCTCCCCGAGCGGGTGGGTCGTCCGATCGGCTGACCCACCCGTCAGCCGTGTCGCCCCCTGAGCCTGTCCGACGGGCCGACGGGACCGCGCGGGTCCGTCGGGGAGGCTGGGGGAGTCAGCGCGCACCGTGACGGCGCAGGGATCGCCATGGTGCGGCGGAACCACAGGAAGGTGCCATCGATGAGCGCCAGGGCCGACGGGCATCGCACGCGCACCCCCGCCCCGACGACCGGGTCGGGCGAGGGCCACCGCCCCCGACCCGTGGCGAGGAGACGCACGGCGTTCCTCGCCGCCGCGGCATCGGCCGCCGTCACCGTGGTACTCGCCGGATGCGCCCCCGACGCCCGTACGTCACCGTCCTCGACCGCCCCCTCCTCGACCGCCCCCTCCTCGACCGCCCCCTCCGCGCGGTCCGGTTCCGCGCAGAAGGACGACCGCCCGGCCCGCCTGCCGGGGGGAACGATCCTGGTCACGGACTTCGGGGCCGACACCGTCACCTTCGTCGGCCCTCCGGGCAGGGCGACGGGCGGCCGGCAGTCGGTCGAGGTCGGCACGGCCCCGTACGGCATCGTGCTCGACGCCGACGGCACGGCGTGGGTGGCGACGGCCGAAGGGGTGGCCGCGGTGGACACCGTGACCCGGAGAAGGACCGCCCTCGTCCCGTACGCGACCGACACGGGGCCCGTGACCACGGGCGAGTACCGGGGCGGTGGCATGGGGATCGCACTCTCCCCGGACGGGGGCACCGTCTACGTCGGAGTCCACGTACCCGGAGCGCGCGGCACCCTCGAAGCCATCGACACGGAGCGGCGCGCCGTGGTCGACACCGTCCCGGTCGGCCGCCGGCCCTTCGACGTCGACGTCTCGGGTGACGGGCGTCGGATCTACGCGACCGGCCACGACTCCTTCGACGTCACGGTCGTCGACGCGGCGGCGTGGACGAGCCGGCGCGTCGAAGTGGCCCCGTACGGGACCGAAGGGGGCCTCGGCTCCTGGCTCAAGCCGCACTACGCCGCCGTACGCCCCTCGGACGGGGCGCTCCTCCTGCCCTTCGAGGGGGAACGACTCGCCGTGGTCGACCCGGACACCGGGCGGGTCCGCGTCGAGCGCATGACGGCCGACACCCACCAGCACGGGGTGGCGGTGACGGAGGACGGGACGCTGTTCGCGGTCGGTACCGGCCCCATCGATCCCTCCACGGACGCCGGCCCCTCGCTGACCGTCCGTGCGCCCGACGGGGAGGAACGCGTCATCCCTCTGGACGGCCCGCACGAGGACGTGGTGGTGACCGCCGACGGCCGGACCGCCTACGTCTCGGGCGGGTTCACACGTGACGGCTACTGGGACGGCATCAGCGTGGTGGACGTGGCGACGGGCGAGGTGACACGGGTTCCTGCCGGCACGCGGCCGCTGGGCATGGTGCTTCTCGGCGGCGTCGCGCCCGCGGACACCGACGCGGGGTGAGAGCGCTCCGGGGGCCGCGTGCCGGAGGCCGTACCGGAAGGGTCCGGTACGGCCTCCGAGGTGGACCGGGTCCGTCAGGCGGTCTCGCCGGTACCGGTTCCGGCACCGTCCGCCTTCTTGATGCCCCGGGTGATCTCGTCCAGGACCGAGAGCTTCGGGGCCTCGGAGTTGATGTCGAAGCCGGAGCGGACGACCACCAGCATGCTCGCCGTGCGGGGGGAGGGGAAGGCGAGCGACTCGACGTAGCCGTCGTCGCCGTTCTTCGTCACGACCTTCCAGCGCACCTGGTAGCCCTTCTGCCCGGCGACCGTGACCGCCCGGGACGCGAGTTCCTCGTGCGAGGTGATGCCGCCGTAGATCTTCTCGCCGTAGGACTCCTCGGCGTTGGCCTTGATGTCGGCCTCCGCCGCGGCCTTCGCCGTGGTCGCCTCGACCTTCAGGGCCTGAGCCGGTGCGGAGAACACCCCGCCCCGCACGCACTTCTCGGACTCGTCGCCGGGGCAGGCGTAGTCGCCGGTCGTCACACCCGCGCCGATCGGCCCGGACTGGCCCTTCCAACCGTCGGGTACCGGGATGCTGATCCCGCTGGCGGCGTCGGTGGCGTACCCGTCCTCCGTCTGCGGCATCTGCTGGTCGGGGTTGCCGCCCCCGCC
>Ga0164307_10000871_pt1 | contig 13494 bp, 8 predicted proteins | sample Whisoiple_243_MG_FD_110214 | JGI IMG/M metagenome (GOLD analysis project Ga0164307, IMG submission 110214) | Soil microbial communities amended with fresh organic matter from upstate New York, USA - Whitman soil sample_243_MG | ecosystem: Environmental > Terrestrial > Soil > Unclassified >...
GCTGGCCGGCGACGAGGCCGACGGTGGGCAGGTCGCTGCCGGCGCCAGCGTCATCCAGGGAGCGTCCCCCGGCCAGCAGTCGGAGTTCGTGACCCGCGCCATGACCTTCGTCGCGGGCGGCGCCACGCTGTTCTTCGCGGTGACGGCCCTCGTCCTAGCCCTGCCGAACCGCCGCGGCCCCAAGCTGCGTTCCCGTGACGAGATCGCCGACGCGGTGGGCATCCCGGTGCTGGCGTCCTTCCGCACGCGACCGGCACGCACCGCCAAGGGCTGGGTGGAGCTGCTCGAGGGGTACGCACCGGCCAACGTCGACGGGTGGGCGCTGCGCCAGCTGCTCCGCGCCGTCGCCCCGACGCCGGGCCGGTCCGGGGGCGGGGCCGTGGGCGACGGTGCACCGCTCGTGGTCGTCGTGTTCAGCCTGTCGAACGATGCCGGTGCGCTGGCCGCCGGGCCACAGCTCGCCTCGTTCGCCGCCTCGATGGGCACCACCACGCAGCTCGTCGCCGCCCAGCCGCACGAGTCGGCCAACGCCCTGTGGGCCGCCTGCAGCCGCGTCGCCGAGGAGTCGGACCCGCGGCCCGCGCTGTCCGTCACGACCCGGCTCGACGCCCCGGCGGAGGGCGAGCTCATGGTGCAGCTGGCGGTGCTGGACAGCGACGACCCCGAGCCGGACTCCCGGCTGAGTGCCGGAGCCGTGGCACTGCTCGCCGTGAGCGCGGCGTCCTCGACCCGGGTGGCGCTGGCCGACGCGGTCGTGGCGGCGGACCGGGCCGGGCTGGTCATCGACGGCCTGGTCGTCACCAACCCCGACCCGCTCGACCGGACCTCCGGCCGCCTCGTGCCCCGTGAGCGTCCGAGCTCCGGCCCGGCGGCGCCCACGGTGCTGAGCACCCCGGTGATCGGCCGCCCACCGGCCCGCTCCGCCGCGAAGCGAAACCGGACGCAGGGGGGAAGCGGGAGATGACGGACTTCAGCTGGCGCATCGACGACGAGGACGGCGACCCCGAGCTCACCGGTACCCCGCAGCCACTCGTGGTCACGTGGCGGATCATCCGCGACGCCCTCCGCCGGGCGTGGCGCTGGTGCGTCGGCGCGGCACTCCTGGGTGGGTTGGTCGGGATGCTCGCCCTCGCGGCGCTGCCCCACCCGGCGTCGGCGAGGACGACCCTCCTGCTCGTGCACCCCAACGCCGACGACCCGTCTGCGATGTCGACCGACGTGAGCCTGCTGATGACCCGCGCGGTCGCCACCGACGTCATCACCCGGCTGCGCCTGCCGAACGCCACTCCCGACTCCTTGCACGGCTCCATGACGGCCGACGCCCTCACCGACCAGCTCCTCGAGCTCACGGTGACCGCGCCCGACGACCCCGCGGCGATGACCCGCTCCAGCGCGATCGTCGACACCTTCCTGGCCTTCCGCGGCGAGCAGCTCCGCTCGATCTCGGAGGGGATCGTGTCGGGTTACCAGAAGCGGATCAGCGACCTGCAGACCCGCGTCGACGCGCTGACCAAGGACTACGAGAAGCTGCGGGGCTCGTCGTTGGCGGCCCAGGTGGCCGCGAGCGACATCCTGAGCCAGCGAGCCCAGCTCGGGTCCCAGATCTCCTCGATGCAGCAGGCGATCGAGGACGCCAGGCTCCAGACCGAGTCCGCGGTCACCGCGACCCACGTCATCGACGAGCCCTACGCGAACACGCGCGTGTCCAAGCGCGCCGTGGTCCTGTACGGCGCCTCCGGTGCCCTGCTGCTCGGCACCCTGACCGTCGGCGTGGTGCTCTTCCGGGCGCTCACCTCCGACCGCCTCCGCCGTCGCCGTGACATCGCGGACGCGCTCGGTGTGCCGGTGCGGGTGGGGGTCGGCCCCCTTCGGGCCGCCGGACCGGTCGCCCGGGCCGGCCGCTGGCTGCGGACGCGGCTGGCCCACCTGCTCTCCGGGCTGACCCGCGGACGGTACGGACGTGCCCCCCGGAACCGGGCGGAGCGCGACCTCGAGGCGCTCGTCCGCGCACTGGACTCGGCGCTGCCCGGCCGCACCCCTTCGCGGTCGGACGCCGGTCGCAAACCCCGGGAGGGCCGGCGCCGGGCGCGTCAGGCGACGGGCCCGACGACCCTCGCGCTGGCCGCGATCGACGACACCGAGACGGCATCCCGGGTGCTCCTCGCCGTGGCGGACCGGCGGGCGCAGCAGGGCAGCCGGGTCGTCCTCGTCGACCTCACCGAACGTGGCTCGCTGGAGGCGGCGGCCCGGCACCGGCAGGGCGGGCGGGCGCCAGTGGCCGATCCGGCTCCGGGGGCCGGCACGGGGGATGTCGCGCATCACCCGGTGGTCCTGCGCCCACCGGGTGATGCACCCCTGTTCCGCGGTCCGCGCAAGCCGGCGCGGCGACACCCCGCACCCCCTGACATGCTCGGCGACCTCCTGCGGGCCGAGTGGGAGAACGCGGACGTCGCGCTGGTCCTCGTCGAGATGGACCCCGGCCTGGACATCGACACCTTCACGACCTGGACCTCCCGCATCGTGCCGCTGGTGTCCGCGGGGCGCGCGAGCCGCGAGCTGCTCCGCACGGTGGCCGGGATGGTCGCGAGCGCCGAGCTCGACATGCCCTTCGCCCTCGTCGAGGGTGTGGACCGCTCCGACGAGACCTCCGGTGCGGCCGAGCCGCTGCGCGCCGAGGCAGCCGACCCCGTGGCGGGTCTGCGATGACCGCGCCGTCCGCCGCCGTCGTACGGCCATCCCCTCGCCCGCCGGTGAGGTACCACACGGGCGCCCGCGACCTCCCCCGGCTGGTGCTCTACGCGTGGGCGGCGCTCTTCCTCAACGTGCTCGCACCCGGCGGTGAGTCACTCCTCCCCCTGCCCCACTTCGTCATGCAGGTGCTCGCCCAGGGATCGCTGCTGGTCGCCGTGCTGTTCGCCCTCCTCGCCAACCGACGGCTCGTCCTGCGCCCCGACCTCCTCCTCGTGCTGCTCAGTGTCCTGGCCATCACGTCGTTCATCGTGAGCCTGCACAACGAGTTCATCGTGGGGTCGGTCTACCGCGGGTTCCGCCTCATCACCTTCGTGGCGGTGCTGTGGTTGCTGTCGCCGTGGTGGGGCCGGCGCGACCTGGTGCTGCTGCGCGCCCACCGGGTGTGCCTGTGGGTCGTCCTGGTCAGCGTCGTCGCCGGTGCCGTGCTCGCGCCCGGCATGGCCTTCTCGTTCGGCGGACGGCTGTCCGGGACGCTGTGGCCGGTTCCGCCGACCCAGGTGGCCCACTACGCGGCCCTGCTCTTCGGCACCTCCGCGATCTTGTGGATGTGTCGCATCATCACCGGCCGACACGCCCTCCTGGGCGTCGCGATCGGGACGGTCACCCTGATCGGGACGCACACCCGGACCGCGCTCATGGGAGCGGCCATCGGCCTCGGGCTGGCCTCCGCCAGCCTGTTCCTCGGGCACGCCAGGGCCCGCCGGGTGTCGGTCTCGACGCTCGTCGGGATGATGGCAGGCACCCTCCTCTTCGCGCCCCAGATCATCACCTGGCTGGCCCGGGGGCAGTCGGTGACCGAGGCCAGCCAGCTGACCGGACGCACCCAGGTGTGGTCGGACGTCTTCGCCGCGTCCCGCCCGGCACTCGAGCAGTTCTTCGGCTCGGGCCTGTCGAACAAGTCCTACGAGGGTCTGGCCATCGACAGCAACTGGGTGGCCACCTACGTCGACCAGGGCTGGTTCGGCATGGTCATCGAGGCGAGCCTCCTCGTGCTCCTGCTGCTCGCGGCCGTGACCCACGTCCGGGGCCCGCGACGCGCGCTCGCCCTGTTCATCATCGTCTACGCCATCGTCGCGTCCGTCACCGAGACGGGGCTGGGCGACGCGTCGCCGTACCTCCTCGACCTCGCCGTGGCGGCCTCCCTGCTCGCGTCCCCGGCACATCGCGCGGCCCCTGCCGACCGGGAGACGCCATGACACCACGCGGTCTGCGACACCACGACGTCGACGGTTCCTGCCGGAGCCGACGGCGGTGCAGAAGGGAGCCCACTCGATGACGACACTCACCGTTGACCGGCCGGCCCACACCCGGCCCGGCGTCCTCCTCGACCGGGACGGCACGATCATCGCGGACACCGGTTACGTCGGGAGGACCCGGGACGTGCGGTTCCTCGACGGCGCCATCAGCGCGATCGCGCGGCTCAACGCCGCCGGCGTGCCCGTCGCCGTGGTCACGAACCAGGCCGGCGTCGCTCGCGGCATGTACGAGCTCGAGGACGTCCACCTCGTGCACAAGCACATGGCCGCCGAGCTCGCCACGCACGGTGCCCACGTCGACCTGTGGCTGTTCTGCCCCTACCACCCGCAGGGCACCGTGCCGGCCTTCGCGCGAACGAGCGCTGACCGCAAGCCGGGACCCGGCATGGCGCTGGCCGCCGCGGACGCACTGGGACTGGACCTCACGGCATCCTGGGTGGTCGGCGACAGCGCGTGCGACGTCGGGCTCGCCCGGGCCGTCGGTGCCCGCGCCCTCCTCCTCGGCGGGGGGCCCGCCGAGCCGCCGGACACCGACGTCCGCCAGGTCGCGGACCTCCGCGCCGCCGTCGACACCGTGCTGGCCGAGCTCGCGGGGCCGCGCGAGGACACCCCCGTCGTCGCGTTCCCCGCCCGTCGCTACGCGGACGGCGCGAGCTACGCGCGCCAGTACACGCGCGAGCTGGAACGGGCCATGTCGAGCATCGACCTCGACGAGGTGGAGCGCGCCGCCGAGGTGCTCGCACGCGCCTACCTCGACGACCGGGTCGTGTTCTCGTGCGGGAACGGCGGCTCGGCATCCATCGCCAACCACTTCCAGTGCGACCACGTCAAGGGAGTGCGCACCGGCACCGGTCTCACCACGCGCGTCGTCAGCCTGAGCACCAACATCGAGATCTTCAGTGCCATCGCGAACGACATCGGCTACGACGCGGTCTTCGAGCACCAGCTGGAGTCGCTCGCGCGGCGCGGTGACGTGCTCGTCGTCATCTCCTCGTCGGGGCGGTCGCCCAACGTGGTGCGCGCCCTGAAGTGGGCGCGGGCCCACGAGATGCCGACGATCGCCCTGACCGGCTTCGCGGGCGCCCCGGCCCGCGAGATCGCCGACGTCTGCCTCCACGTGGACGCGCACAACTACGGCGTCGTCGAGGACGCCCACCAGTCGTGCATGCACCTGCTCGCTCAGTACGTGAGGCAGTCCCTCATGAGCGACGCCGACGTCTGCGGGCAGGTGTTCTGAACCCATGCGCGTCGCCATCAACCTCCTCACCGACGACCCCCGGACGCCGTCGGGGGCCCACTGGTTCTGGAAGCAGGTCATCACCGAGATGGTGCCCGTGCTCGCCGAGGACGAGGAGCTGCACCTGCTGGTCAGCCCGAGGATCCGGGGCGAGCACCTGGGGTACGGCCCGAAGGTCCGGTACATCACCTTCCCGTGGTCCAACGAACGCCGGACCCTGCGCACGCTGAGCGAGCAGGTGTACGCCCCGGTGCGGTTGCCGCGGTCGGGCATCGACGTGTTCAACACACTGATCGCACCGATGGCCCGACCCGCCCCGGGGCTGGTGGCGCACTTCAAGACCCTGCACGCGTTCACGATCCCCGAGGCGATCAACCCCCTGGTCCGCTGGTACCGGCGCACGGGGTACCCCCACACGGCGCGGGTGGCGGACGTCGTCATCATCAACTCCGAGAGCCTGCGGCGGGAGATCGAGACCTACCTCGACGTCGACCCGGCCAAGCTGCGCCTCATCCCCGAGGCGGTCGACCACGAGGTCTTCCGCCCCGGGAACCGCGACGAGGCGGCCGCCCGGCTGCGGCAGGAGCGCGGCATCGACGGCCCGTTCGTCCTGTTCGTCTCGTCGCTGTGGGCCTACAAGAACTGCGACGGGCTGCTGCGGGCGTTCGCGCTCACCCGGACCCGGCTGCCCGACCACCGCCTCGTCGTCGTCGGGAGCGCGGCCGACGCGGAGTACGCCGGCCGGCTGCGGGCCCTGGCCGACGAGCTCGGGGTCGCCGACCGCGTCGTGTGGGTCGGCGGGCTGCCCCATCACGACACCCTGCCGTTCTACCGGGCCGCCGACGCGTTCGTGTACCCCTCCCACAACGAGACGTTCGGCCTGCCCATCCTCGAGGCGATGGCGTGCGCGTGCCCGGTGGTCACGTCCGACCGCAGCGCGATGCCGGAGACGGCCGGCGGCGCCGCCGCGCTCGTCGACCCCGACGACCCCGGGTCGATCGCCGACGCCATCGTGGCCGCCTGCGGGGAGCTCGGTCCCCGGCTGCGCGGGCTGGGCCCACCGCGGGCGGCCGAGTTCACCTGGGCCGCGACGGCGAAGGCGACCCTGGAGGTCTACCGCGAGGTCCACCGGGCTCGGGGAGGTCGACGATGAAGGTGCTCGTCACGGGCGGAGCCGGGTTCATCGGCTCCCACACGACCGACCGACTGGTCCGCGAGGGGCACGAGGTCACCGTGCTCGACGCCCTGACCTCCCCCGTCCACCGCGACGGCGTGCCCGGCTACCTGACCCCGGGGGCCGACCTGTTCGTCGGGGACGTGCGCAACCGCGACCTGCTGGCCAACCTGCTGCGGCGCACGGATGCCGTCTACCACTTCGCGGCCTACCAGGACTACCTGCCCGACTTCTCCCGGTTCACCGACGTCAACGTCGTCTCGACCTCGCTGATCTACGAGATCGCCGTCGCCGAGCGGCTCGACCTCCAGCGGGTGGTCGTCGCGTCGTCGCAGAGCGCGATGGGCGAGGGCCTCTACCGCTGCCCGGCCGACGGCGAGCAGACCCCGGGCATGCGGCCCGAGGGGGCCCTGCGAGCCGGCGTGTGGGACATCCCCTGCCCGGTCTGTGGCGGACCGCTGGAGATGCTGCGCACCCCCGAGCGCGTGTCGAACCCGCAGAACGCCTACGGGATGTCGAAGTACGGCGAGGAGCTGGTGGCCCTCAACCTCGGCCGCCGGTACGGCATCCCGACGGTGGCGCTGCGCTACAGCATCGTCCAGGGCCCGCGGCAGTCCGTCTACAACGCCTACTCCGGTGCCTGCCGGATCTTCTCGCTGCACTACCTCCTCGGCAGCGCCCCCACGCTGTACGAGGACGGCGCGATGATCCGCGACTACGTGAACATCCACGACGTCGTGGACGCCAACCTCCTGGCCCTCGACGACGACCGGGCCGTCGGACGGGTGTTCAGCGTCGGGGGCGGCACCCCGTTCACGACCGCAGAGCTCGCCGAGGTCGTCCGGGCCCACTACGGGTCGGACCAGCCGGGGCGGGTGACCGGTCAGTACCGGTTCGGCGACACCCGTCACATCGTGTCGGACGTCTCCGCACTCCAAGGCCTGGGCTGGGCTCCTCGACGCACGCCGAAGGAGTCCGTGGCCGAGTACGCCGACTGGCTCGAGGGGATGCCGGGCCTGGACCGGGTGCTGGCCGACGCCGACGCCACCATGACGTCCCTCGGGGTCGTCCGGGGGGCCGAGCGATGAAGGCCTTCCTCCTCGCGGCCGGCCTGGGCACGCGCCTGCGGCCGCTGACCGACCACCTGCCGAAGTGCCTCGTCCCGGTGGGTGGGCGACCCCTCCTCGACCGGTGGCTCGACTCCCTGCGGGCAGCGGGGGTCGACGAGGTGCTGGTCAACCTCCATCACCTCCCCGACGTCGTGCGCGGCCACCTCGTCGCCCACGGCGGGTCGCCCCGGGTGCGGACGACCTTCGAGCCGACCCTGCTCGGGAGTGCGGGGACCCTGCGTGAGAACCGCGAGTTCCTGGCCGACGACGCCGTGTTCCTGGCGGTGAACGGCGACGACCTCACCGACTTCGACCTCCGCCTGCTCACTCGGGCTCTGGATGCGGCGCCGGACGCCGACGCGGCGGTCGCGGTCTTCCATGCCCCCAGACCGGAGGCGTGCGGCATCCTCGAGGTCGTCGACGGCATCGTGGTGTCGTTCGAGGAGAAGCCCGTCTCGCCGCGCAGCGACCTCGCCAACGCCGGGCTCTACGCCTTCCGCACGTCGGTCCTCGGCCTCGTGCCCGTGGGCACCCCGGTCGACATCGGCACCCACCTGCTCCCCCGGCTCGTCGGCCGCTTGGTGGCCGTCGACGTGGGCGACGCGTTCCTCGTCGACATCGGCACACCCGAGGCGCTGGCCCGCGCCGAGGCCGAGTGGCCCCTGCGAGGCGTCGCATGATCATCACCCAGACGCCGTTGCGCGTCGGTCTCGTCGGCGGAGGGACCGACCTGCCCTCCTACTACCGCCAGCACGGTGGCCGGGTGCTCAACGCGGCCATCGACAAGTACGTCTACGTCGTCGTGAAGCAGCGTTTCGACGACGACATCTACCTCAACTACTCCCGCAAGGAGATCGTCTCGCAGGTCGAGGACGTCGAGCACGACCTGGTGCGGGAAGCCATGCACATGGCGGGGGTCCGCGGAGGGGTCGAGATCACGACCCTGGCCGACATCCCGTCGGCGGGGTCCGGCCTCGGATCGTCCTCGTCGGTCACGGTCGGACTCCTGCAGGCCCTCTTCACGTACCAAGGTCGTCAGCTCTCCGCCGAGGAGCTCGCCGAACGGGCCTGCACCATCGAGATCGGCCGGTGCGGCAAGCCGATCGGCAAGCAGGACCAGTACGTCGCGGCCTACGGCGGGATCTGCGACCTGCGGTTCGGTCCCGGGGACAACGTGGACACCCAGCAGATCTGCCTCTCCCCCGAGCGGCACCGGTCGTTCCAGGACCAGCTGATGCTGTTCTACACGGGGATCACTCGCACGGCCGACAGCATCCTCGGTGAGCAGAAGGCCAACATCCCCGACAAGCTCGCCCAGCTGCAGCAGCTCAAGGACCTCGCCAGCGAGGCCGTCGCAGGGTTGCGGTCGGGTCGTCCGGAGGTCGTCGGAGTGGCGCTGGGCAAGAGCTGGGAGGCCAAGCGCCAACTGGCTCAAGGCGTCTCGAACAGCGCACTCGACGACGCAGTGGACGCGGCGATGCGTGCCGGGGCGACCGGCGCCAAGGTCACCGGCGCCGGTGGCGGCGGCTTCGTGCTCGTCATGTGCCCGGTGGAGCGGCAGGAGGCCGTGCGCGCCGCCCTGGCGCCGATGAAGGACCTCCCGATCTCGGTCGACCCCTTCGGGTCCCGGGTCATCTTCAACGTCCACCGGAACATCTGGGGCTGAGCCGATGACTCATGGACCCGGACCCGGCGCGCAGCTCCCCGTCGTCATCGCGATGGTGGCTCGCGAACGCGGGATCACGGGTGTGCACACCCATGTCCGCCAGCTGCAGACCTACCTGCACGGGGTCGGTGAACCGGTCGAGCTGGTGACGCCCCACACCTGGGCACGGTCCGGCGGGCGGTGGCGGGCTCCGGCTCTCGTGCCGGCGTTCGGAGCACGGGTCATCCTCGAACGGACCTACGGCCCGGCCAACGTGTGGTGGTACCGCACGTCGCACGAGCACGTCCTGCGGGCGGCCCTGCGCACGGCACTCGCGCACGAGCGACCGTGTGTGGTCTACGCGCAGTGCCCGGTGTCGGCACGGGCGGCCCTGGACGCCCGGACGGGCCCGCACCAGCAGGTCGTGCTCGCGGTGCACTTCCGCATCTCGCAGGCCGACGAGTGGGCGGACAAGGGCCAGATCGCCCGGGACGGGCAGGTGTACGGGTGGATCCGGGACACCGAGCGCTCCGTCGTGCCACGGGTCGACGGGTTGGCGTTCGTGTCGGCCTGGGCGCGCGCGGCGCTGCTCGAGTGGCTGCCGGAGGCCGGCTCCGTGCGGCACGTCGTGGTCCCCAACTTCGTCAACCGCACCACGGGGCAGCGCCCCACACGCGTCCTCGGCGACCTCGTGACCGTCGGGAACCTCGAGGCCGTCAAGAACCACCGCTACCTGCTCCGCGTCCTGGCAGCGGCGAAACGGGCCGGACGCACCTACTCACTCGACGTGTTCGGCGAGGGTGTCGAGCGGGCGCGGCTGCTCGCCCTGGCCGACGACCTCGGGCTGCACGGTCAGGTGCACCTACGCGGGTTCCGGGCCGACGTGCAGGACCTCCTGCCGGGATACCGGGCCTACGTCCACGCCTCGTACTCGGAGTCGTCCTCCCTGGCGATCATGGAGGCGATGCAGGCCGGCCTCCCGGTGGTGTCCAGCCCGGCCGGGGCGCTGACCGAGATCTTCCGCGACCCGGACCAAGGTCGCTTCTGGCCGCTCGACGACCCCGATCGGGCAGCCGGGATCCTCGTCGCGCTCATGGACGACGCCGGCGAGCTCGAGCGCTGTGGCCGGTCCGCGAGCGAGGCGTTCAGCCGGGACTACGACGCCGACGTCGTGGCCCCCCGGCTGCTGGCGTTCCTGACCTCGACCTCGACGTCGACCCCGAGCGGGCTGCCATGAGAACCGCGAGCCCGAGCAGGGCGCCCCCCACGACGTCGGAGGGCCAGTGGGTGGCACTGACGACGAGCGCGACGGCCATCAGCGCCGCGCCCCCCGCGGGGACCAGCCACCACCACCGCAGGCCCGGACCGAGCACCAGCACGCAGCCACCGAGGCACACGAGCACGGCCACCACGTGCCCCGAGGGATAGCTGCCACCAGATGAGGCCAAAGCACCGTGCGGGTCGGGACGCCCGACCACGAGCTTCACGACCAGGAGGAGACCCGTTGAGACACAGACCAGCACGAGCCCGGTCACCGCCGGACGCCAGGAACGTCCCCGGACGGATGCGATGACGCACGCCACAACGAGCAGGACCAGCACCACCGCTGGCCGCAGCCGATGTACCCACGGACTGAGGCGGACCTGTGAGTCCCCCCAGACATCGTGTGGCCGCACGGAGCGGATGACCCACTCGTCGAGGGACTGCGGCACGCCCGTCACCACGAGGACGGTGACTGCGACGAAGAGCACCCCCAGGACGACCGCGGGCCACCCCGCCCAACGCGTTCCGGGGAGAGTGCGAGGGCCCGAGGGCCGCTCGCGACTCGCGCCCGTCGTCACCGGCGGCACATCACCGCCCGGAGTCGACATCGCCATCACCGCCCTCACCAGACGCCTTCTCGGCCATGCCGAGGATGTGGTCATACGGCTGCCGGTGCCCGGTGCGAGAGCCCGGGCGGCGCTGAGCACATGCCTCCAATTACATTGCAGGACAGGCTTTCTCATGAGCACGCCGTCACCGTACCTCACCCCCGCTGCTCGCGCGCTTCGCGCCATTTGCTCCGGCGCGCTACTACTTTCGCCATCCACCGCTGAGCTGCCTTCGGTCGGCGGGGGAACGGAGCCCCAGGGAAAGGAACTGGCCATGGGGAAGTCCTGGGCCGGCGCCGAGAGCGGGGCGGCTCCGGTCGGCCGCTTGCTCGTCGCAGCCGCCGGGGCCCTCACGCTGCTCCTCGCGCTGGCCCTCGGGGCCCCCACGGCGAGCGCCGCCGACCCGTGCGCGGCGCCCGTGACGAACGTCATCGCGTGCGAGAACAGCAAGCCCGGGAACCCCGCGAGCGAGTGGCAGGTGACCGGAGCCGGATCGACGACGATCCAGGGCTTCGCGACGACGATGAGCGTCAACCCCGGCGACACGGTGCGCTTCAAGGTCAAGACTCCTGCGACGAGGTACCACATCGACGTCTACCGGATGGGCTACTACCAGGGCAACGGCGCCCGCAAGGTGGCCTCTGGGGTGCTGCCCTCGGTGACACTCCCGCAGACGCAGCCGACCTGTCTCAACGACTCCGCAGCGACCGGGCTCATCGACTGCGGGAACTGGGCGGTCTCCGCTTCCTGGGCCGTGCCGTCGACGGCGGTCTCGGGCGTGTACCTCGCCCGCCTGGTGCGTGAAGACGCCACGGGCACCAGCCTGATGGTGTTCGTGGTCCGGAACGACGCCAGCCACTCCGACCTGGTCCTGCAGACCTCCGACGAGACGTGGCAGGCCTACAACTCCTATGGCGGAAACAGTCTGTACACCTGCGCGTCCAACTGCCCGCCCGGGAGCCCTGCGGCGTACAAGGGCGCCGCCAAGGTCTCCTACAACCGGCCGTTCCACACCGCCGAGGACGACAACGGGCACAGCTGGTTGACGTGGTCCGAGTACCCCATGATCCGGTTCCTCGAGGCCAACGGTTATGACGTCTCATACACGACCGGCCTCGACGTGGGCTCGACGACCGGGGGGGCCCTGCTCGCGAACCACAAGGTCTTCCTCTCCTCGGGTCACGACGAGTACTGGTCCGGCCCGCAACGGGCCAACGTCGAGGCGGCCCGTGACAACGGGGTCAACCTGGCGTTCTTCAGCGGCAACGAGATGTTCTGGAAGACGCGGGTCGAGCCGAGCATCGACGCGTCCAGCACTGCGAACCGGACGCTGGTGACCTACAAGGAGACGCACTACGACGGCGTCGTCGACCCCCAGGACCCCCCGACGTGGACCGGCGCATGGCAGGACCCGCGGTTCAGCCCGCCCGCCGACGGTGGGCGTCCGCAGAACCAGCTCACCGGTCAGCTCTTCACGGTGAACTCGGGTTCCACCGACATCAGGGTGCCCTCGCAGTACGGAAAGCTCCGCTTCTGGCGCAACACCGCGGCGGCGAGCCTTGGCAGCGGTCAGACCCTCACCCTCGCGCCCGGACAGGAGACACTCGGCTACGAGTGGGACTCCGAGCCGGACAACGGTTTCCGCCCGCCTGGCCTGATGGACATGTCGTCGACGACCTCCACCTCCGCCGAGATCTTCACGGACTACGGCAGCACCACCCAGGCCGCGAGCACGGCAACCCACAAGCTCTCGTTGTACCGGGCACCGAGCGGGGCCCTGGTCTTCGGGGCCGGTACCGTCCAGTGGGCCTGGGGGCTCGACGACCCGGGGTCCACCCCTGACACCAGCATGCGCCAGGCCACGGTGAACCTGTTCGCGGACATGGGCGTCCAGCCGTACGCGCTGGCCTACGCAGGGCTCACGGCAGCGACGAGGTCGACCGACACGACGGCACCCACCTCGAGCATCACCTCTCCGACGGACGGTGCCACCGTGGGTGACGGAACCTCGATGACCGTCTCCGGCACCGCATCCGATGCCGGCGGCGGCATCGTGGCCGGAGTCGAGGTCTCCACCGACGGAGGGACGAGCTGGCACCCGGCGACCGGGACGACCAGCTGGAGCTACGGCTGGGTGGCCCACGGGAACCCCAGCACGACGATCCGGACCCGTGCCGTTGACGACAGCGGGAACCTGGAGACGCCTGCCACGGGCCGGGTGCTCAACGTCGGCTGCTCGTGCTCGATCTGGGGCTCGGGGTCGACACCGGGCGTCAGCGACTCCGGAAGTGCCAGCGCAGTCGAGGCCGGCGTGAAGTTCCGCTCTGACGTCTCGGGCAAGGTGACCGGCATCCGCTTCTACAAGTCCGCCAGGAACACCGGCACCCACGTCGGCAACCTCTGGACCGCAGGGGGTACCAAGCTGGCGACGGTGACGTTCACGGGCGAGAC
>Ga0164307_10000872_pt1 | contig 13493 bp, 15 predicted proteins | sample Whisoiple_243_MG_FD_110214 | JGI IMG/M metagenome (GOLD analysis project Ga0164307, IMG submission 110214) | Soil microbial communities amended with fresh organic matter from upstate New York, USA - Whitman soil sample_243_MG | ecosystem: Environmental > Terrestrial > Soil > Unclassified >...
AACAGCTGACCACCACGGGACAGCTGCCTCATCTTGACCGGCGCCACCTCGACGACCCCAGCTGACCGATCAAGCCCAATGTTTGCGTGGAGAAACACCCGACGCGTCTCGCGATCCTCGGCCGATCTTCCCGCGACGGAGTACATCGCACCTGGGCCGTCCTCGATGGAATAGATGCGAGGTGGTGACCGCCTGGCAGGTGCGATCATGACCGAGATACCACCCTTCCTGACGTGGCGGCTAGGGGCGGCAACCGGTGGCGACTGGCTGTAAAATCTGTGCACAGGTCATGCTGCTCGAAAGTTGTTGCAGCAGTGGCCGGGTGATCAGCCTTTGGGCGCGCCCGCGGTGAGATCGGCGGCTTGATCCGGCTGCGCAACACAGAGCAACACGGCGCCGGGTCGGACGATGACGGACAGCGTGCGATCGGGTTCAACGACGTCGCCGTCGAGTTCCCGGGGCTGTGGACGGTCACTGACGATCTCGATTCTTGAGCCGCGGAGAATCTCCAGCCGGGGCACTCGTTTTCGGCCGCGCATGACAGCCCACGCCAGCGTCACCCAGTGCCAGATGCTCCGCGGGGACAGCACCGCCACCTCCATCTGTCCGTTGTCGGGTTCGGCGTCCGGAAGAAGGTTGATCCCGGCCTGCAACCGTCCGACGTTGCCGACGAGCACCGTTCTGGCGCGGCGTGTCAACGGCGGCGCGTCGTCAATCTGGATCACGACCCGCATGGGTCGATCCCAAAGGTGTTTGATGGCTGAGACCACATACGCGGGGGCGCCGACCCTCGCCTTCAGCGAGGTCGACGCATCGTCCATCATGGCCGCATCGAAACCCATCCCCGCCATGACCGCGAAGACCTGGCCGTCGACCTCCCCGATGTCGAGCCGCCGGCGGCCACGTTCGACCGCCAGCCTCACCCCGGCCTCGGGGTCGTCTGGCAAGCCCAGATTGGTGGCCAGCAGATTACCGGTACCCGCGGGCAGCACCGCAAGGGCCGCCTCGGTCCCGATGAGTCCGGCGATCACCGATCGAACGGTCCCGTCTCCGCCGCACACGAAGACGATTTGGGCGCCTTGGGCGACGGCGTGCCTGGCCTGCCCGGTACCGGTGTCCTGGGCGGTGGTTTCGAACCAGGCCGGCGCCGGCCAACCGGCGGCAGTCAAACAGCTCTCGATCACCTGTCGGCGCTGTGGCAGATCCTGCACCCGCACCGGGTTGACAATAACCGCCGACCGCAGCGGACCGTCGCACGACGGCTGATGCCGCGAAATCGTGTGCTCCGCCGCCGACGTGACGGCGTTCGAAGCAGTGGTGAGACCAGCCGTTGAATCCGGTTGGATCAAAGGAGCAGGCATAAGGATCCTTCGCGATAGCTTGGGGCACGCCGATTCGTTGAAATTCTTCTCCCATCATCAGCTGCGACGGGGGCGGCGACGGTGAAGAGGCAACCGCCCGGGTAGGGGCGTCACGCTGAAACGACTTGAGAAGTCCACCGCCGGTGCGATATCAAAACCCGGTTCACTGCAACGCGTACCCCATCGGGGACGTGTCAATCGGCGGTTCCACCAGTTCGAATGTCACAGCGCAACCTGAGGCTGCAGATGACATTCATCGAGGTGGCTACCCCAGTTGACACCACCCGTTGTCCTTGAGCGCCGGACGCGCCGACGTGCCCGCCGCCGGGCTGCAGAGCGAATCCCTCGTCGTTGGATCGCCGGGCGCCGCCCCCGTACCCGCCATGGCGTGGAATACATGGGACGCAGTGGGGTTGCGGTACTGGGTTCCGGGTACACCAGGGGTAGGTGCTTCGCTGATCACCCGGGAATCGGGCGGACACTCAGGTCCGACCGGTTCAGCCAACAGCCGGTCGGGCCGTCGCGACACCGACCGGCCGTCTGGAAGGCGTGACATCGCCTTCGAGAGTGGCGTCAACTCAGGCCCTGGCATCACCCAGATCCATCACGTCGCGGGATTGGTGATAACAGGCAGTGATGTAATCACCCCACAACGCCAACCAAACGATGCAGACAGCTACGAAGAATGCCCGGGCTACGGCCGTCGCGAGTCTGAGCGGACGTTGCCGGTGCACCGGTCTCGAGCCTATTAGGAGAGATTCCTTGTACTGGGCCGGAAGGCTGGCGAATGCCGCCTACCCCGTCTTGGGCCGCAGGGGCTCGGCCCAGAAGTTTTCATCGCCGTCCTCGGCGATGGCCCATGCTGCGAACTTCGTTCCGTCGTTGACATCCTGACGGAACTCCAGGCCGCGATCGGTCAGGTTGCCCGCGCCATCGAGCCGACGGGGCTCGCCGGCCACCGCAACGGTGATCGTGCTGGCCCCGATGAAGTCGGTCGGGATCGCGGGAAGCCGCCCGTCAACGTCGATGACCGGGTAAAGCCCGGTCCCGGCCGGAACATTCGGAACGCGTTTCATCGACATGGTCTGTCTCCCTGGCCACGGGTTATCTACGTTCGGTGCGGCTCGTTCCGCCGGAGTCGGAGATGCCGTCGTCCACCAGGACCTTTGACCCTTGAGTGCAGCCGGTAAACTCGTGTTGTCGATTTGCAGACGGTGTGTACCGAGATGGCGCGGTTGCGACCGGATCGACCTAGTGCCCGGCCTCGGCGGTGGTCGATGCGTCGACTTCAGTGCCGAGTACTCACACCGCACAGGGTGCGTGCGACCCAGCGGCGCGAGCCTCCGAAATGGACGTTGTGTTCTCGACATGAACACCCGCCCTCCAGGTGCGGCCGGTCGGATATACCAGTCACGAGGCGAATTCATGTCCAGGCCGGATTCGACCGACAGGGGCGGAGATGTTGTTTCACTTCATGTTCGCGAATGCCGTTGGACACCCACGGGCCACATCGGGCTCTTCGCCCGCATCCTGTTAGCAACCTCGGCGCCCAGCGATGACGACCACATCACTGTCGCGAGGCGGACAAACTCACAACGGGTATGCCTGCAGTCGCACGCCGCTGCGGCCCCGCCCGCGGATGCGGAACGGGGCCCGTCGGGTTGAGTGGTCAGCCCAGGATGGCGAGCAATTGGTTGAGCAGTGCGGCGATCTGGCCGAGAACGGTGTTCAAGGGGAGACCGCCGTTGAGCAGGTTGGCGACGGCGCAGAGCAGGTTGCCGACCAGTTCACCAGGCCCGGACTGGGCGGTGATGTTCAGGTGCACTGTGTCCAGGTGCACCTGCAGTCCGAGCAGATCCAGGTCCAGCGGTCCGAGGACAAGGTCCAGGATCTGACACGACCCGGCGGTTTGCGCGAGGTCGACCGGGATGGCCAGTTGCTGGGTCCCCTGCGTGTTGCCTCCGGCATCGGTGACGGTACCGGTGAAGGTCCCGACCGCCAGGAGCGTCCCGTTCTCCTCGACGATGTTCTGGACGTCGAAGGTGCCGATGACGGCGCCGGTGCCGTCGCTCAGTGTGCCGGTGACCGGGGCCGTGGTGGGGTCAACCTCAGCGGTCGTTCGTGCGGTCGCGGTGCCTGCCACGCCGATCATCAGGAGCAGCGCCGCGGCCAAGCTGACCAGCACGGCTGCGATTTTCTTGAGCATTGTCATGATGAATCCTTCCAGGAACGGATAATTCTCGACAGTTGCGACAATTCGTTCATTTCCTCCTCTCCCAAAGTTCTCGATTATTGGTTCTGACAGTGATGAGACGATGGACCGGCAGCCTCGTCACGCCATTACCGCGAAAATTCTGAGAAACAATGCCGAGGACATTTAGGATGCCGCACTAAGGCGGTGTTCTGGCGTGAATCAGTTGAATGTCGAATGATTCGACCTTCAATCATCAAAGATTCATACCGGGAAGGGCGGCGTGCAATTCGGAGGTGTTTCCGGTGATCCACGGGCGCCATCCGGACGAGAGCCGCATCGGTGAACCTCCCAGCACCTGACGACCCGTCGGCCATGCCCTATCCGCCTCGATTCACTACGGTCGGGGAGTTAGGTTTCGCTTCCGGTGAGGAGGTGATCTGCCGAGACCGAGCCGCACCGCCGTCCAGGTCCCGCGTTGGACTTGTCGAACCCGTGCAGCCCCCGTCGCAAGTGTGCGAAACGTCGAATACCGTTCCGCGAGGTAACAGGAACAAGCGACGGAGGGTGTCCAGTGAGCTTTCATCGCTACGTGGCATTGGGTGATTCCTTCACCGAGGGTGTCGGTGACCCGGACCCCGCCCGACCCAACGGTGTGCGTGGCTGGGCTGACCGGGTGGCCGAAGTGCTCGCTGCCCAAACACAGGATTTCGGCTACGCCAACCTCGCCATCCGTGGGCGCAAGCTCCGCCAGGTGACCACTGAGCAGGTTGCCCACGCCATCGCCTTGGAGCCCGACCTGATCAGCCTGTATGCCGGCGGGAATGACGTCCTACGGCCGAAAGTCGACATCGACGGTTTGATCGCGATCTACGACGCCGGCATCGCGCGGCTTGCGGCCACCGGTGCCCGCATCGTTCTGTTCACGGCCTACGACCCTGGAGGCCCGGACGCGTCTGGGCCGTTCGGTGCGTTCAGGGGTCGGTTCGCCATCTACAACGAGCTGGTTCGTCAAGTGGCTGATCGGCACGGTGTGACCCTGGTGGATTTCTGGCGGATGCGCGAATTGAACGACCTACGAATGTGGGATGTGGACCGGATGCACCTAGCCAGTCCCGGACATGTGTGGATGGCGATCATGGTTCTGAATGCGCTTGCGGTCGAGCACGATCTACAGCCGCTGCCGCTGCCCGCGCCGCCGGTGCTGTCAGGTCGTCAGCGGCGCGCGGAGGACCTGACCTGGGCCCGTTCCTATCTCGTGCCGTGGGTGAAACGACGAGTGACGGGGACCTCATCCGGTGACAACATGAGGCCGAAGTACCCAGTGATGAACTCGTTCGCGGACCGGGGCAATAAGAATTCGACGGTCGACAATTCTCGAGACGTGTCCCTGGGAAGCGGTGTCGATTGACCCGTCAGCGTGCAGGCGACTCCGACTAGAAGATAATTCCAGTGGCCGCTCCGCGTCCCGCGCCTTCCGCGCGGCCATCCTGCAGATCATGGTCGGCCGCCGCGCCGACCGGCAGCTTCGCCCGCACTGCGCACGGATGGGATCGGCTGAGCGAAGGGATCATTGCTTCCGTTTGTCGACCGGGTGTTCCGCACTGTCCAGAGCGGCCAGTCCTGATGGACGGCCCGCGGCAGGTCCATAACCGCGGACGCGGGCGAGGAGAGCGGACCGGAACAGCGCCGGATGCAGCAGCGTTCTCGGTGAGCTCATCAGGTGGAAGAGAGCGGTCAGGACGTCCGTTGCCCGGGCGTCACCGTGGACACCCAGCCGGCTCAGCTCCCTGGCCCATGCGTTCATGAGGGCCTGGCTGCGGGTGAGACGCCCGTTGCTCGTCGGCTGTCGCAGGTCCTGCCCGGTGGCCACACTCCACGGCACCGCGGCGGTGGCAGCAAAGCCCCGCATCACCGACCTTGCATGGCCCGGCAGGCGGCCGGCACTCAGCGCGTCCCGGAGCACGAGGGCCACGCAAGCCGCAACGGTAATTCCCTGCGCGAAGACAGGGTTGAACGATACGAAGGCATCCCCGATCGCGAGCAACCCGTCGGGCCAGTCCCGCAACCGCTCGTAGTGGTGACGACGATTTCCGGTCCGCCGGTAGATAGTGACTTCACTGCACGGCGTGCACTGGTCGACGAACGCTGCGAGTGAGGGATCGGGCAGTTGCCGCAGGAACGCCTCGAAACCGGGGACGTCCCGCGGAGGCCGGCGCTCGCCCATGCCCACCGCCAGGACCAACCACCGACGGTCCTCCACCGGAAGGACCAGACCACCCACCGGGTTGTCGAGGGTGGTTTGCATGACGATCCCTGAAAGGTCGGCGAGGTCGGGACCGCCGCGGTACACCCGGGTGGCGTATCCGATCCGGGCATCCACCTCCGACACCTCGGGCGTGCGAACCCCGATGGCCGGCAACCATGACGACATCCGGGAGCCTCGTCCCGACGCGTCGATCACCACATCGGCATCGACGTCATCGTCTTCCGCGATTTCTACCTGCCACCGCGGTCGACCGGGAAAGGCGTTGCGGTGCAGACCATGGTGACACGCACGGTCAGTATTTCATCGTCAACGCCGGCCGGACCTTGATGTGCCTTGATGCCCGGAGCGAATCACCGCCCTCGTTCGTGAATTCGTCGACACCGTCCGACCATGCCCGTCGTTGACGCAGCTGATGTGGGGTTAGTGCCGGGAGCCAGCGGTGTCGGAAAAGATCTTGGTCGGAATCGCCCTACCTGCTGCGGGTCACTTACATCGGTTGTGGGGTTACCCATCATGGATGATTGTCGGTCAGCGAGTCACCTCGACGGACCCGGAGCGGGCGTTGTTCCGGTGGTGGCACAAGACCGGGGCGATGGGCGATGTGGCGATGTCCGGGGACGCAGTCGCCGCGATCGACCACCACCACGCCGCCGGCAAGTTCATCAAGCCGGGGGAATCACCGGCGGTGCGTGCCGCGCTCGGTCGGCCGGTATTGACAGGTGCACCGGCGCGGCCGGTGATGACGGATCAGCTGGCCGCCGCGCTGCACGGCCTGCGGTCGCACGGGTGGACGCAGGGCATGTTCGGCCGCCGGGACCGCTGCCTGCTGGTGCTGTCCCATCCGGCGGGGTTGCCGTACAAGCACCTCGCTTCCTCGACCGTTGGCGAGATCACGCTCGTCGATGGCGTCGCGACCGTCACCAGTCCAACCGGCGCATGGACAGTCACACCTGACGACAATCCGATTCTTTGCGGATCGTGCGCGGTGACTCGCTGGCTCCGAATCGTTGACCTAGCGGTTACGAAGATCAATACCGCAGTCATCGCCGATGCCATAGACAAGTCCGAAGCGGTGAGGGTCGAGTCTCCACATTTGTGCCGCTCGACCAAAACCTTGGACGAGGCCACCGCTGAGGTTCCGGTGTTCCCACCGATCGACCAATGGGGGGCGCTGCCCATCCCGCTGGTACCGATGACCCCGCACTCGTTATCCGGCCGGGTTCGCGACCTCCTCGCCGGTGACCTCCGCGCACCGGCACCTGCCCGTCGACCGGGACGAGGCGGCCGACACCGACAATCCAATTCCGGTTCCGCTGGGGTTGAGCGGCGGGTATACAGCAAGCACGACAGTGCGCGGGCATGGGCGCGGCATCGAGCTGACCTGAAGGGACCTGGCAGGAATCGACGATCTGTTGGCTGAGGTGGATCGACGGGTGGACGACATGAATCGACTGAGCGGCAACCTTTTTGGAGTTGACTGATGCGGGTCCTCCGCTGGGTCAGCGGGGCCGTGTGGCTGTGGAGTTGGTACACCATGTATTTGGAGATTTTCCGGTGGGGGCACGTCACACGCCGGTTGCGGTTCAACCCCGGACCGCCCATACCTGGGACCGACATTCAGCCGAAACCTGGGTTGCCGCTGAAGGTGTTGTTCGGATGTTTCTTCGTCGCACCGATCGTGCTCCTGGCAACGTTGATCGCTGGTCGTCATCAAGGCGGCGGCTGACCAAAAGGACCGGCGTTCTGGAAGAACAGCGGGAGTGTTCTCGTGCTGCTAACCGTGCTGGGCTGAGTGTTCTCGTGCTGCTAACCGTGCTGAGCTGAGTGTTCACCGGGGTCTCTGCTCATGTTGGTGGTGACCTGTCACTGGGCCAGTCAAGGTGCGATTCCACGGAACCGCGTCTTCGCGGTCCGCTTACCCCCGCATGCGTGACGACGCCGCTTGGCGGGCTGGGCATGCCGCAGGAGTAATTCCCGCGAGTGATGCCTTCGAGGTCGCACGGGTATGCAGCTTGATCGGGCTCGAGATGCCTGCCTCCCATCGGGAGTCGACCACTACGGCGGCGATGGCCGGCATCCTGACGGTGTGACGGGTGGGGTGAGGATGCTGATGGAACGCGGTATCGGGTAGCCGACTGGCGGCCTTGCCGGAACCGACGCTGGCCCTATTGACGACCGGGTCGACGCTGTTGGATGCGCCGTCGGGTGGGGTTCTGGCTGCGGTTGGGTAGTTCGGATCCATTCGTGTGCGTGGTGCCCGCGGGGCTGCTACGCACGTTCCTGGTGTCCACCGATGGCCGGCAGATGACGGTGCGGTACGGCCGGCGCGGCGACATCGTGGGTGCCGCGACCCTGTTCGCGGGTCAGTTGCCGAGCACCGTGCGACCCGAACCGATTGCTGTCAGCCAGCGATCGATGATGTTCTGTATCTCAGCCGGACGGTCGCTGCAGAATTCAATTGAGTGCAGGAATGCTCCAGGTGAACTGGGAATGGCCGACGCCGTCATGATTCCACGTCTCCGGTGGCGGCAGCGATCCCGCTGCTGACCGGTGTGCTTGGCAGCAGCCCCCATTCGGCCCACGAGCCGTCGTACACCAGGACGTTGTCCCTTCCGATCAGATAGGTCAGCGCGAACCATGCGGTGCTCGCGCGGCCGCCGATTGTGCAATACGTGATGATGTCGGAATCTGTGGTGTCGAAAGGCTTGAACATCGAGCGCAGCTCAGTCTCGCTGCGGAACTTGCCCTGCTCGTCCAGGATTCCATCCAACGGTAGATTCACGGCGTTCGGAATATGGCCGGCCCGGCCACCCGGTTCCTGTCCGCCGGACGGCCAGAAACGTTCGCCGCGAAATTCCAGATCGGTGCGGACATCCAGAATGGTGGTGCCGGGGTGACCGAGGACGGAGCGGACCTTCGGTTGATCGGCCCGTATCGGTGCCAGGTGGTCGGGCAGCACGTACCGGGTGGGTGTCGGCTCGCGTCGATCGGTGGTCCAGGGCAGTCCGGCGTCCGCCCATGCGCGCCTACCGCAATCCAGAATGCGCACATCTCGGTGCCCATACAGCTTGAGCAACCAAAAGCCCAGCGCCGGCGCGTAACCGTAGAACACCACAGTCGATTGGGCGTCAATCCCGGAACGGCCGAGCAACGCCTCGATGGCCGCTCGGTCGACGGTCCGGTACTGCGTGTCCTTCAGGTCACGGTAGACATTCCACAGGGCCGCCCCTTCGATGTGGCCCGTGCTGTAGTCAGCCGGACTGACGTCCACTTCGATGACACATAGGCCGGGATCATCAAGGTGCTCGGCCAACCACTGCGGTCCGATGAGCGCCTCGTTCGGCGGGCGGAGGTCCTGCCCTGCAGTGTCGATTGCTGACGTCATCATGACCTCCGGGGTGTGGTTACTACTCGACCTGAATCCAGCCGAGCAGGTCCTCCCGTCGAACTGTCTCCAACAGGGCGGGATGGTCGGTGCTCATGTGCTGGCGGATTGCTGTGATCGCCTCTTCATCGGTGTCGCCGCGGGCGGTGAAGCCGCACTCGCATCGGATGATTCTGGCCATTCGCTTCCTCCTTGAACCGTTGTATGCCCATGGTGTTGACAGAATGTTGGCATGACCTTGGCGTCGGCGATGCCGACGAGAATCCAACTCTGCGGATCGACCGTGATCGAGTGGCACGGCGAGCGGCTGGAGGGCCGGTTGCCCGGGCGGCAGGGGCGACTCTTGTTCGCGTACCTGGTTCTGAACCGGCATCGGTTGGTCGGTCGGGATGAACTCGTCGACGCGATGTGGCCGCGGGAATCGCCGACCGCCGTGCAGGCCGGCCTCAACGCGCTGCTGTCCAAGCTGCGCAGGACGTTTGGCCAGGGCGTCATCGAGGGTCGGTCCACCTTGCGGCTGCATCTGGGAACCGGTTCGGTGGTTGATGTCGAGGCGGCAGTGGCGGCTGCGCATCGGGCGGAGTCGAGAGTCGCGCTCGGCGAGTGGACGCAGGCGTGGGGTCCTTCGTTGGTGGCGCTCTTCATTGCGGAGCGGGATTTCCTTCCGGGCGAGGACCTACCGTGGGTGAACGAACAGCGCGCCGAACTGGCCGATGTACGGCTTCGCGCCCTGGAGGCCTACGCGACAGCCGCATTGGGGACCGGCGGGACAGAACTCCCGGCCGCGGTCCGTGCCGGCCGGAAGCTGGTGCGCCTTGTGCCGCTGCGCGAAACCGGGTACCAGGTGCTGATGCGAGCGCTGGCCGATCAGGGAAACGTTGCCGAAGCGCTGGTCGTCTACACGGACCTGTGCGTCGTGCTCCGTGACGAACTGGGGATCTACCCCTCAAGCTCGACGCAGGCCATTTATCAAAAGCTACTCGGCCGCTGAGCTATCGGGCCCGCCTGCTGACGCTCGGTAGCTGATCGTCTACGGATCAAGCTCGTTCGACGATGAACACCGGTTGATGGTGGCGTGGGATGACGAGACTCTGCTCTTTGCTGGCGGCTGTCGTCACGCACGAAAAGTTGCACTCTTTACGTCTTGGGTTCTGGGATCTATCGCGGTGTGTCTGCCGAGCTTGCGGAGGCACTAGCTGAGATCGTTTCGACCGGGCGTTGTAGTCGCCGGGAGGTGAGTCTTGGCGCCGACAGATTTCGATGACCGGATGGCAGTGTTGAGCCCGCATGTCTTTGAAGGGGTTCCGCTGACTCAGGCCGCCGAGCGGCTGGTGCGGCGAATCATGCACCGGTTGGACCCTGGCCTGGTGGCGTTGGCTCATCACGACCCGGACGTTCATCGGGCGAGTTCGCACTGGTGCTGCGCCGCGAATCGGTTGCCGCGAAAGAAATGTGGCCGGCCGACCACACCGAGCTTGATCTGCTTGTGCTGGACGAACACGGCAAGCGGGCCCGGCCATGGTTGACCGTGGTGCTGGATGACCACTCGCGCGCGGTAGCCCACTATCCAGTCTTCTTTGGCGCCCCGACGTGAAGGTTCACTTGATCCATTCCACGCCCGGTAAGCCCCACGGCAGGGGGAAGGTCGAACGGTTCTTCGGCACCCTGACCACCGAGTTGCTGCCCACCATGCCCATGTACATCCCGCCCGTCACGGAAACCGGTCACTCCGGCAGCCCTGACGCTGTTGCAACTGGACGCTGCGGCGGGCCGGTTCGTCGTCGGCGACTATCACCGGCGGGTGCGTCCCGAGACTGGTCAGACCCCGGCCGACCGATTGGCTGCCCCGGCTGCCCGAATCCCTGGCGGAACTTGATCTTCTACTGCTGACCGTGGCCACGCCGCGGAAGGTGCAACGGGACGGGATCCACCTGTTCGGGCTGCGCTACTTCTCGATCACACTGACCGCTTTTGTCGGAGAGCCGGTGACGATCCGGTACGCCCAAGGGATCTGGCCGAGATCCGGGTCTACCACTGCCTGATTGCCCTGCGGGACGCGACCACATCACGGAGGTCCCATATCTGTTCAGGATGCAGGGGTGGCCTTCCTGTGGCCCGCCTGCCTTCACGCGACCAATGTCATTCCCTGCTCCTCAGCGGGTCGCGACCGATGAAGCCGAGCAGGCGGGTCTGCACGTCGGCGTCGTCCGGGACTGGCACCCTGGGGCCGTACTGACCGGAGGACCGCATTAGTTCCTCGATCGGCTCCATCCCGGCGAGCAGGTCGGCGCACGTTGTCGGGTCGAGCCGTTCGTCCTGACCGGTGGCGCGGGCCAGGTCCCAGGTGTGCATGAACACATCGGAGGTGTAGAACTGGTCGACCGCGTCCGGTAGCGGCATCTCTCCCACCATCGGGTGCCGAAAAGGGGTGGCCGAATCGGGCCCGTCGAGCAGCTGCTGCACCGCGTCGGAGTGCACCTGCCAGGCAGCGACCGGGTCCTGCTCCGGCGACGGGCCGCGGTCAAGTACCAGGCCGGTCGCGTTCGTCAGGAAATCCGGGAACCACTCGACCAGGTGACCGACCACGTCCCGGGCGCGCCAGCCGGGCACCGGGGCCGGTGCGTCCCAGTCGGACGCGCCCTGCACCCTGGCGGTGAATCCGGCGGTCACCGCACGATGCCGCTCGGCCGGGTCTGCTGGAAGGGTCATGCGAGTGCTCCTTGGGTGGTCCCGGCGATTTGACCGTCGGCGAGCAGGGAGTCCAGCTTGGCGTAGCCCTGGTCCACGCCGACCTCCATCCCGCTGCGCAGCCAGGCGTCTCGGCTCTCGAAGCTGTCAGACAGCGACTGTGCGTGCAGCCGGGTGCGGCCCTCGCCGAGGTCCTCGAAGGTGAGCGTCTCCAGCGCGACTCCGTCCGGGTCGCCCTCCCAGGTGAAGGTCTGCACGATCCGGTCCGGCCGGACCTCGTGGAAGCAGCCGTGGAAGCCGAACTCCGTCCCGTTCCGGGCGGCAAGGTAGCGCCAGCTGCCGCCGGTACTGGCGTCCCAGCGGACCAGTGTGGTGGTCATCCCGTGCGGGCCGACCCACCGAGCGAACAGCTCCGGATCGGTGTGCGCCTGGAACAGCTGCTCCGGGGTGGCCTGGAAGTCCCGGGTGATGCGGATGATCGGGACCGTCGGATCTGCTTCGATCTTCGCGGTCGTCATCGTGTGGTTCATGCCGTCTCCTCGCGCGCCGGGCGGTGCCCGGCCTCGTCGTCGTCCATCTCCGCCAGTACGGCGTCCAGCCGCCGGTACCGGGCCTCGGCCCGCTGCTGGTACCGCTCGATCCACTTCGTCATCAGGTCGAAAACTTCCGCCTCCAGGTGCACCGGGCTGCGGTGCCCCTCTGCGCCGCGGCTGACCAGGCCGGCCTGCTCGAGCACCTTCAGGTGCTTGGAGATGGCCTGCACACTGATCCGGTAGGGCGCTGCCAACCGTCCAACGGTGGCGTCCCCGTCGGTCAGCTGCGCTACCAGCTCGCGCCTGGTCGGATCGGCCAGGGCCGCGAACACCTGCGAAAGCGGGTCACTCATCTCGGCCCCATTTCAACTGGTTGGTTGACGAGACGCTATGCCTCGGGCCGGGCAGACGTCAACCGGATGGTTGATAGTATGCGTGAAGGCCCACGGGCGGGGGCGCTCGCCGATGGCCCAGGGGCAGACAGTGTTCAAGTGGGTGAGTTGCCGCGACGGACCATGGTCGCGCCGCGCCGACTGTTTCCCTCAGCTCAAATTCAATGAGCGGTAGGACGTTTCGTTCGACGGTCAAGGTCGAGGGCCGTGGATCCCTGGCTCGGTTCAGCCTCCTGGAGAGCTTGATAGGGCCAAGAGGAGGTGATGCGACGGACTACCTCGGCTCACTTGTTCGTGGTCCACCAAGCCATTTCGGCGAGTTCGAAGCCGCTGTGGATCTGCACGATCGAGGCGAGGGTGGCCGCGAACGTGGCGAGTAGTAGGCGATCACCGTCGCGGTCATGGCCGTCCCATCAAGTCGCCCAACGAAACGCGTGCCGACTGCGCCGCCGACCCGGCAGGCCGCGTTCGACTGCGGTGTGTGGCAGCCGCTCGGCCCGAAGCCCCTGAAGTCCACCGTGGCTTGACCGCCTGGCCCCCGACATCCACACTCTCACCATTAGGTAAGGCTACCGTTGCCCTTGAGAGGTTGTGGGATGAGTTCGTGGAGCATTGCCCTGCTGGGCGCCATCGCGGGGTTAACCATCTTCCTCGGACTACCCTTCGGCCGGGTC
>Ga0164307_10000874_pt1 | contig 13486 bp, 13 predicted proteins | sample Whisoiple_243_MG_FD_110214 | JGI IMG/M metagenome (GOLD analysis project Ga0164307, IMG submission 110214) | Soil microbial communities amended with fresh organic matter from upstate New York, USA - Whitman soil sample_243_MG | ecosystem: Environmental > Terrestrial > Soil > Unclassified >...
ACCTGGTTCGTGCTGCAGGAACTCCTCGGCCACAAGAACGTGAAGAACTACGACGGCAGTTGGACGGAATACGGCTCCCTTGTGGGTGCCCCGATTGAGTTGGGAAGTTGATATGTGCTCTGCACCTAAGCAAGGACAGACGCTGCCTGCGGGCGTCGACCTCGAGAAGGAAACGGTGATCACCGGTCGCGTCGTCGACGGCTCCGGTCAGACGGTCGGCGGCGCGTTCGTGCGCCTGCTCGACAGCTCTGACGAGTTCACCGCCGAGGTGGTCGCGTCGGCCACCGGTGACTTCCGGTTCTTCGCCGCGCCCGGTACCTGGACACTGCGCGCGCTGTCTCCGGCGGGCAACGGTGACGCCAGCGTCGCGCCGTCGGGCGCGGGCATCCACGAGGTCGACGTCAAGGTCGCATAGCGGCGCGGGCGGACTAGACTCTCGCCCGTGGTGTTGTTCTACGAACTCCTGCTCGTGGCGGCCGCTGTGGTCATCACCTGGTTCGCGCTATATGCGCTGTATCGGCTCATCACCGACGAATCGTGACGTCTGAAGAGAGCCCCGTCGCCGGCGGATCGGGCGACCGGGCGGTTGCCGCCGCTGTCGAACGGGCCAGGGTGACCGCCGCCCGCAATATCCCCACGTTCTCCGACCTGCCCGCCCCTTCCGACACCGCCAACCTGCGCAAGGGCGAAGACCTGAACAATGCGCTGCTCGCGCTGCTGCCGCTGGTCGGCGTGTGGCGTGGCGAGGGTGAAGGCCGCGGAGCCCAGGGCGACTACCGATTCGGGCAGCAGATCGTCGTGTCCCACGACGGCGGCGACTACCTGATCTGGGAAGCGCGGTCGTGGCGGCTGACGGAGTCCGGTGACTACGAAGAGCGCGGCATGCGGGAGTCAGGTTTCTGGCGGTTCGTCGACGATCCGAACGATCCGGCGGAGTCCCAGGCGATCGAGCTGCTGTTGGCCCACTCCGCCGGCTATGTCGAGCTGTTCTACGGCAGACCGCTCAACCAGTCGTCGTGGGAACTGGCCACCGATGCGTTGGCGCGCACCAAGTCCGGGATGCTCGTCGGTGGCGCGAAAAGGTTGTACGGCATTGTCGAGGGGGGCGATTTGGCTTACGTCGAGGAGCGCGTTGACGCCGATGGCGGACTCGTGCCGCATCTGTCGGCCAGGCTGACGAGGTTCGTGGGCTGATGCGCAGGGTTCGGTTAGCCGCGGTTCTCGCCGCGGCAGTGATCGCCGGAGGCTGTTCATCGTCGAATGACGCCCCGTCCGAAGAGTCCTCGACACCTGCACCCGGTGGTCACGGGGCCTATGCGAAATGCCTTCAGGATCATGGCGTTTCGGCTCCGCCCGGTCCCGTCGCCGGTCCCCCGCCGGGCTCCGACGAGGCGACATGGCACAAGGCCAACGAGGCGTGCGCGTCGCTGGCGCCGGGCCCGGACGCGGGCTGAGCGGAGAACGAACGCCTTTCCCGCCTCGGGCAGCACGCCGGTGCCGTCATCGCGCAGTGCGTCGACGACCGAACGATTCCGCCGAATCATTGCCCGCGGCATAGGGTCAGGCCATGGCAGAGGTTGCTCTCCGGCCCGCCACGTCGGCCGACGCGGACACCGTGGCACAGATCTGGCGGGAGGGCTGGCGCGACGGGCACCTCGGCCATGTCCCGGCCGCCCTCGTAGAGGTGCGAACGCCCGCGTCGTTCTTACAACGCGCCGCTGACCGGGTAGGCGACACCACCATCGCCGTCGTCGACGGCGACATCGCAGGCTTCACGATGGTGACCGGCGACGAGGTCGAACAGGTGTATGTGGCGCGGTCACAGCGAGGCTCTGGAGTCGCTGCGCTACTGCTCGACGATGCCCGTCGCAGGATCGGGGATGCCGGGCATGCGGTCGCGTGGCTCGCCGTCGCGACGGGTAACGAGCGGGCTCGACGTTTCTATCGGCGGTCCGGTTGGACCGACGAGGGGGCATTCGACTATGCGGCGTCAACCGATTCGGGCAGCACGCCGGTGCCCTGCCACCGATACACGGCCCGCACTGGTCGTGCCCCAGATATGGTGCGGCCCCCGAGCCGTGTTCCTGGTTGGACTAACCGAGAGGCTCGGGGGCCGGGTGACTGCGGGGAATTCGCCAGCGCGCGCGGGTGAGTCCCCGGTGCTGCTAGCTCGCAGCCACCTCACATGTCCATAAGTCAATCAATTTGTCGGACCACCTCCTTCCCTGTGTACCGACGAAGCTACCACCGCTCACAAAGTGGCTGCCAGCAATTTTTTTCGGGTCGGTTTTTTCCCGAACCGCCCTAGAACGGATCGCCGATCTCGCCCAGCATCGCCTTCCGGATCAGCGGCAACGGCAGCGGGCCGAGTTTGATGAAGTTGTCGTGGAAATCCTTCAGTGAGTACTTCTGGCCCATCTTCGCCTTGTAGTCCTCGCGCAGCTTCATGATCATCAGCTTGCCCATCGTGTAATAGCCGTACGTCGCGTCAGACGTTCCGCGTTTGGCCTCCGACTCGGCGACTGGTTCCGGCTGGTATGCCTGCTCGACGAACATGTTCTGCGCCTGCTCGACTGTCATGCCCTGGGTGTGCATCTTGATGCCGACGATGAAGCGGACGTCGCGAAGCAGCGCATCCTGAACCTCCGCCAGCCGGTATCGCGGATCGTCGGCGTGCAGGCCCTCGTCAAGCACCATCTGCTCGCAGTAGTGGGCCCAGCCCTCGAAGTTGCTCGACGTGGCGAAGACCTTCCGGACGTCGGACGGGTAGTCCTTGGCGAAGAGGAACTGCACGTAGTGGCCCGGCCACACCTCGTGCACCGAAACATTGCTGATAGAGGGCCGGTACCACTGCGACATGAAGTCGTCCTGCTCTTCCTTCGACCACGTCGGGTCGGGCAGCGTCATCATGAAGTAGGCCTCGGTAGCGACCTTCTCGAACGGGCCGGGGGTGTCCATCGCCGCTGAGGTCGTCGCGCGCATGAACGGCGGCGTCTCCACCACCTTCGCCGGGGGTGCCTGCGGAAGGTCGATGATCTGTTTGTCCCGGACGAACCGAGCGAGGCTGTCGAGGCCGCTCTGCGTGACGGCCAGCAAGTCCGAGGGCGGCGGAAAGTCTTTCGCCACGTCCGCGAGCACCTCGGGCGGCGTCTTCGTCGGATCGACCCGTCGCGCTGCCTCGGTGAACGCCTGCTGATTGCTCTTCAGGTCCGCCTCGGCGGCGGACAGCAGGTCGGGAAGCGGGGTGGTGATCATCTCGTCGGCGGCGAGCACCTTCTTGTAAATGTCCGTGCCGTAGGCGAACGAGCCGTTGGACCGGTTGAGCAGGTCGTCCTGCAGCCATGACTTGTAGTCCTCGAGCGCGGCGATGACGGCGTCCTTGGCGGTGTTGAACTCGGCAAGTACCGCTGGGTCTTTGACGCCCTTGAACGCCGCAGGCACATCGTCGGCGAAGAAGTCGCGGTTGCCGTCGACCTGATCGATGGCGATCTCGGTGTAGACACGTGGTGGGTTGTCGAGGTTCTTGCGGGCCTCGGCAAGAGCGCCGGGCATCAATTTCATGCGGGCCGTCAGCGATTTGAGGCGTTGCTCCGGCGGTGCGAACGTGCGCGAGATCATCACGTAAGCGTCGTTGGTGATGCCGCTGCTGTAGATGTCTGGGTCCTTCGCCAAGGGGCGGATGACCTCGTTGCGTAACAACATGCCGTCGAGAGTGTTCTTGGTCTGCACCAGGTCGAGCTGCGCCTCGGACGAAAGCGCTTGGCTGTCAACGGCATCAAGTTTGGTTTTGAAGGATTTGATCGCCTCTACGTCGGCCTTGACGCTCGCCGAGGAATAGTCGGCAATCAGATTGTCGTACTTGTGGATGCCGAGGTATGTCGCAGTCGACGGATCTTGCCTGTAGTAGAACTCGAGAACCTCTCCCGCGAGCCGGCGAAAGTCACCGTCATCGGAGCCCGCTGCCCCGGTCGCAGGTTCGCCCTGACTGCTGCAGCCCTGCGCGACCGTCAGCACGAGGAGCGCAACGGCTGCGCACGCCATCGATCTGCCGACCTTTCCCATCACCCATCCCCCGTCCCATCCGTTTGCTGCAGCCTAGTTGGGCCGACCGCTGAAGGAGGTGGATTGAACTCTGCGACTGGCGTTCCCGCTGTCTATCGCCGATCAGCGACCCGACCTCCATATCGTCGGCATCGACCTGTCCGAGCCCCAGCTCACACGCGCCTCAAAGCTCCTGCGCGGCTTCGGCGGTCGAGTTCGGTTCGAGGTGGGCGATGCGACGCAGCTGGGTTTCCCGAACGGTTCGTTCGACGGCGTGATCAGGCCGGAAACCCCGACGGGGTTCAGCGATCGCTGACGATCGCCGCGTCAACGAGTTCGCTGATCTCGGTGGCGATCGGCGAATGTCGCAGCGGCTTGCCGTCCAGGGTGTGCACCCTTGCCGCGAGGGTGATGCTGGAAACAAGCCAAACACCTTGTGCGGCAAATAGATCAGCGGACCGCAACGCCTTGTAGTCACAGTCGTAGCCCTTGTTGCGGGCCACCTCGAACAGGGCCTGCTGGGTGGTGCCTCGAAGGATCGGATACCAGGGCGGCGGGGTGAGCAGAGCCAGCCGTCCGTCGATCGCGGTCGCGATGACGACCGTCGACCGCGGCCCTTCAAGGACGTTGCCCTCGGAACTGATGAAGATGACGTCGCCGGCGCCCTGGCGTTCGGCGTGCCGCAGCGCAGCCATGTTCACCGCGTACGACAGCGTCTTGGCGCCTGCCAGCAGCCACGGCATGTCGGAGGCGGCCTCGGCGGGCAGCGAGCGGGCGAGGGTCACCGCCGCCACCCCGTCCGCGCGTGCCGCGGCCACCCTGCCTGCCATCGCGCCGATCATCGCGAATGCCGTCGGCTCCGAACCACTTTCGCGTCCACGGCTGTAGATCAGCCGGAGTACACCTTCGCCGCCGCCCCGTTCGGTCCACGCGGCCGTCGCCGCCGCGATCGCGGTACGCCAGCGCGACAGATCAGGTTCCGGAAGGTCCATCATCCGCGCCGACTGCGTCAGCCGCCCCAGATGGGACTCGAGCAGGCAGGGCCGGCCGTCCCGCACGAGCAGCGACTCGAAGATGCCGTCGCCGCGCACAGCGGCCAGGTCGTCTGCGTGCAGCAATGGTGTCCGCGGATCCCGCAGTTGCCCGTCGAGCGTGACCACCACGCCCGGTTCGCTCGCCATGGCCAAGAAGCGTAGCGCCGTACAGTTGGACCTATGTCAGCAGTTCCCGCACCTGAAACGGGACCCGACGCAGGCGCCGTGTGGCATTACGGCGACCCGCTCGGCGAGCAGCGCGCCGCGATGAGCGCTGCGGTCGTGGTCGACCGTTCCCATAGGGCAGTGCTCCAGCTGACGGGCGGCGAGCGGAAGAGCTGGCTGCACAACATTTCGACCCAGCACGTCAGCGAGCTGGCCGACGGCACCGTTACCCAGAATCTGAGCCTCGACGGCCAGGGCCGTGTCGAAGATCACTGGATTCAGACCGAGCTCGGCGACGTCACCTATCTCGACACTGAATCCTGGCGTGGCGAGCCGTTGCTGACCTATCTACGCAAGATGGTGTTCTGGGCCGAAGTCGCGATCGCGCCTGCCGACCTTGCCGTGTTGTCGCTTCTGGGCCCCCAGCTGGCCGACGGTCGGGTGCTCGACGCGCTCGGGCTCGGTTCGCTGCCAGCTGAAAACACCGCCACGGCATTGCCCGGCGGCGGCTTCATCCGCCGGTTGGGCGGGCCGGGCCTCGAAGTCGACATCGTCGTACCGCGAGCTCAGGCCGCCGACTGGAAGGACCGGTTGACCGCGGCGGGCGTCCGGCTGGCAGGCACATGGGCCTACGAGGCGTATCGGGTGGCTGGCCTGCGACCGCGGCTCGGGGTCGACACCGACGAGCGGACGATCCCGCACGAGGTGGGCTGGATCGGCAACGCCGTGCATCTCGACAAGGGCTGCTACCGCGGGCAGGAAACCGTCGCGCGGGTCCATAACCTCGGGAAACCGCCTCGCATGTTGGTGCTGCTGCATCTCGACGGGTCCACCGACCGACCGGCGACAGGCGATCCGGTGCTCGCGGGCGGCCGTGCGGTCGGCCGCATCGGCACCGTCGTCGACCACGTCGATCTCGGCCCCGTCGCGCTCGCACTCCTCAAACGCGGGCTGCCCGCGGACACGACGCTGACGACCGGGGGCGAGGTCGAGGTGCCCGCCGTGATCGACGCGGACACCCTGCCAGCCGCCGATACCACCGGCGCGGGCCGGCTGGCCGTCGAGCGGCTGCGGGGTGGCGCACGATGACCGGATACGCGCTCAGACGGCCCTGCCAGCGGTGCGCGGACGGGCACGGTAAAGTGTTGGCAGGACAATAAACACACACAGATCGGAGCCGCCTTCTACTTGGGCCGCTCCGTTATTGCGCGAGGGGGTCCCCCCATGGGCCGCGGCCGGGCTAAGGCAAAGCAGACCAAGGTTGCTCGTGAGCTCAAATACAGCTCACCGCAGACCGATTTCGAGCGGCTCCGGCAAGAGCTGGCCGGGTCGGAAGCCACCGATACCGATGACCGAAACGGCTCAGGCGGCGGTGCTCTCGCCGACGATGAGTGGGTCCCAGAGGACGATTGGCGCCGATAGGCGCATTTTCCTCAGAAGCGTGGGTGCTGACCCACGAGTTGGGCCCGCGGGCCGTCCTTGCTTCCTTTGGTGACGGTACCCAGAATCCAGCAGTTCAGATGGCGGGCGGTCAGGATCGCGAGTGCGCGGTCGGTGTCCTCGGGCGCGACGACGGCGATCATGCCCACACCCATGTTGAACGTCTTCTCCATCTCGACCCGGTCGATGCGGCCGCGCTGGGCGATCATGCCGAACACCGGCGCGGGGGTCCACGTGCCGCGATCCACCTCGGCCAGCAGCCCCTGCGGGACGACGCGTTCCAGGTTGCCCGCCAGGCCTCCTCCGGTGACGTGGCAGAACGTGTGCACCTGCGTCTCGGCGGCCAGCGCCAGGCAGTCCTTCGCGTAGATGCGGGTTGGCTCGAGCAACTCCTCGCCCAGCGTGCGACCGAACTCCTCGACGTGCCCGGCGAGGTTCATCCGGTCGATTTCCAGAAGCACTTTGCGAGCCAGCGAGTAACCGTTGGAGTGCAGTCCGGTCGAGCCCATTCCGATGATCACGTCGCCGGGCTTGACGCGGTCGGGACCGAGCACGTCGTCAGCCTCCACGATGCCCACACCGGTCGCCGAGATGTCGTAGTGGTCGGGCGCCATCAGCCCGGGGTGTTCGGCAGTCTCACCGCCGAGCAGGGCACAGCCCGCGATCACGCAGCCGTCGGCGATTCCGCCGACCAATTCGCTCACCCGCTCGGGGACGGTACGGCCGACGGCGATGTAGTCCTGAAGAAACAGCGGCTCGGCACCGCACACGACAAGGTCGTCGACCACCATGGCGACGAGGTCGAGGCCCACGGTGTCGTGCTTGTCCATCGCCTGCGCCACGGCAAGCTTGGTGCCGACGCCGTCGGTCGAGCTGGCCAGCACCGGCTCGCGGTACCCGCCACGCAGCGCGAACAGCCCGGCGAATCCACCGAGGCCACCGCGCACCTCGGGCCTGGTCGCCTTGCTGGCCAGCGGTTTGAAGAGTTCGACGGCGCGGTCACCAGCTTCGATGTCCACCCCGGCCGATGCATAGGAGATGCCGTGTTGTGCGGCGCGATCCGTCATCGTGACCAAATCTACCGGGCTGGGCGTCCGCACGGTATTCGCCGCTCGCTGCGTGTTATTAACGCCGACATCCCGCACGATCAGCGACGGTGTGACACCGTGACCGTCCATGAAGCGACTTCGCTTGTTTGCGCTGGCCGCCGCGGTATGCGCGGCCGTATCGGTCGGCTTTGCCGGCCCCGCGGCCGCCACCCCAGCGCGAGACACCGACGGCACAGTCCTGTGGCAGATGACCGACGATGGCAAGGACTACGTGTTCCGGGAGATCACCATCGCTCCCGGCGGCAGCACCGGATGGCATTCCCATGACGGCCAGTTGTTCGGCGTGGTCAAGGAAGGCGTGCTGATGCACAACCGGGCCGACTGCACGACGGACGGCTTCTACGTCGCCGGCCAGAGCATCGCGGAGAAGGGCGGTCCCGACTACGTGCATATCGGGCGGAACGTCGGCCCGGGTCCGTTGGTTCTGCAGGTTCTTTACATCGACCCGGTCGGGGCGCCATTGTCCGACGATGCGCCGGATCCCAGTTGCGGGTTTGCCTGATGCCGGAAGTGGACATCCGCCGGTCTATCGGCTCCGAATACCGTGAAGGGTTTCATCCCGAAGGAGGTCTGAGTGTCTGCGGAGGAAATTCGCGCCGTGGTAACGGGCGCAACCGGCTACATCGGTAGTCGTCTGGTACCGCAACTGCTGGACGCCGGACTGGCTGTGCGAGCGATGGCGCGCAACCCCGACAAGCTCGCCGACGCGCCGTGGCGCGACGATGTCGAGGTGGTTCGTGGCGACCTGACCGAGGCCGACTCACTGACCGACGCATTCGACGGCGCGGACGTCGTCTACTACCTGGTGCACTCGATGGGCACATCGAAGGACTTCGTCGCCGAGGAGGCGCAGTCGGCACGCAACGTGGTCAAAGCCGCGCAGGCTGCCGGCGTCCGGCGCCTGGTGTACCTGAGCGGTCTGCATCCCGAGGGCGTCAATCTCTCTCGACATCTGTCGTCGCGCGCCGAAGTCGGTGAGATCCTCATCGCCTCGGGCATCGAAACCGTGGTGCTGCAGGCCGGGATCGTGATCGGCTCGGGATCCGCGTCGTTCGAGATGATTCGGCACCTCACCGACCGCCTTCCCGCGATGACGACGCCCAAGTGGGTGCACAACAAGATTCAGCCGATCGCGATCGGCGACGTGCTCGACTACTTGGCCAGGGCCGCCACGGCGGACGTGCCGAAGTCACGGACCTGGGATGTCGGCGGACCCGACGTGATGGAGTACGGCGACGCGATGCAGGGCTACGCCGCCGTCGCAGGCCTTCGGCGCCGCCTCATCATCGTGCTGCCTCTTTTGACCCCCTCGATCGCCAGTTGGTGGGTGGGTCTGGTGACGCCGATCCCGTCAGGCCTGGCGCGCCCTCTTGTCGAATCCCTCGAATGCGACGCCGTGATGCGCAACCACGACATCGACGATTTCATCCCGCCACCTGAAGGCGGGCTGACGGGATACCGCGAATCGGTGGCGCAGGCGCTCCAAGAAGACGGCACCGCACCCAGCGACGGACGCCGTCACTTGCTGAAGTTCAGTCCCACTGCGCCGCAGTAGATTTCAGGGGCGGCGCAGGGCCGATGCGTTGTCATTGTCGGCCTGCAGCGGTATGCCGGTGCGGGCGGCGGTCGCCAGCATGTGCTCGATGACGTTCTTGCCCAACGCCGTCTCGCCGGGCAGTTCGATCGGGTACTTGCCGTCGAAGCAGGCAGTGCACAGCCGCGATGCGGGCTGCTCGGTGGCCGCGATCATGGCCTGCTGCGAGATGTAGCCGAGCGAGTCGGCGCCGATGCCGTGCCGTACCGCCTCGACCACCTCTTCTTCGTTCTCGACGGCGTTGGCGATGAGCTCGGCGGGTGTGGCGAAGTCGATACCGTAGAAGCACGGCCACTTCACCGGCGGTGAGGCGATGCGCACATGCACCTCGATGGCACCTGCTTCACGCAGCATCCGGACAAGTGAGCGCTGGGTGTTGCCGCGGACGATCGAGTCGTCGACGACGATGAGCCGCTTGCCGCGGATCACCTCTCGCAGCGGGTTGAGCTTCAGCCGGATACCCAGCTGACGGATGGTCTGCGAGGGCTGGATGAACGTGCGGCCGACATAGGCGTTCTTGGTCAGCCCCTGTCCGTAGGGAATGCCCGACTCCTGCGCATAGCCGACGGCCGCCGGTATGCCGGACTCCGGGACGCCGATCACCAGATCGGCGTCGACCGGCCTTTCCTGGGCAAGCCTGCGTCCGATGTCGACGCGCGTCTTGTGCACCGATCGGCCGCTGATCGTGCTGTCGGGCCGTGCCAGGTACACGTACTCGAACACGCAACCCTTCGGCGAGGGCGGCGCGAACCGGCTCGAACGCACGCCGTCGGCGTCGATGGCCAGCAGTTCCCCTGGTTCGATGTCGCGGACGAAGGAGGCGCCGACGATGTCCAGCGCCGCGGTCTCGGAGGCGACCACCCAGCCCCGGTCGAGGCGTCCGAGCGACAACGGCCGCACACCGTACGGGTCGCGAGCCGCGTACAAGGTGTTCTCGTCCATGAATGTCAGACAGAACGCGCCTCGCACCGTGGGGAGCAACTCCAGCGCGGCCTGCTCGACGGAGGAATCCGCTGCGCCGTGCGCCAGCAGCGCGCCGAGGATGTCGGAATCGGTGGTCGCGGCCGCGGCTCCGCGCATGTTGATCAGGCCGAGTTCCCGGGCACGCGCGGCGAGCTCCGTGGTGTTGACCAGGTTGCCGTTGTGTCCGAGCGCGACACCGGTGCCCGCCGCTGTGTTGCGGAACACAGGCTGCGCGTTCTCCCAGGTGGTGGAGCCCGTCGTGGAGTACCGGCAGTGTCCGATCGCGACGTGCCCCTCCATCGCGCCGAGCGTCTGCTCGTCGAAGACCTGGCTGACCAGCCCGAGATCCTTGAAAACCAGCACCTGGGAGCCGTCTGCGACAGCGATACCAGCGGCTTCCTGCCCGCGATGTTGCAGCGCGTACAGGCCGTAGTAGGTGAGCTTGGCAACCTCTTCGCCCGGCGCCCATACGCCGAAGACGCCGCACTCTTCTCTAGGTTCGTTCTCTGTTTGCTCGGCGGTCACGATAAGGCTGCTCCCAAGGGGCGGTGGGTGACGTGCTCAGTCTACGGTCATCACGGGTCAATAACGGAATCGCAGGCGCACATGTCGCCGTTCACCTTCAACGTGCGATGTCCGATGTGGATTCCCGGCAGCCAACGCCCGACGTACCGGTCAGGGGGCCAGCGGCACCACCGGCAGCAGCGTCGCGATCTCTGCAGCGCGGGCGCCGGATAACTGCAACTCGCCCGCGGACGCCGCGTCGGCCACCGTGCGCAGCCCGGCCGCCAGCAGCAGCCACGTGCGCGGGTCCGTCTCGACCACGTTGGGTGGGTTACCGCGAGTATGCCTCGGCCCCGAAATGCATTGCACCGCAACGAACGGCGGCACCCGAACTTCGACACTTGCGCCCGGCGCGGTGGCGGCGAGCGTCCGCGCGGTCAACCGGACCGCCTCAGCGAGCGCGGAACGTTGCGGCGCAGGCCGGTTCTCGTCACGCAGCCACTCGACAACTGCCAGTACGGCGGCTCGCGTCTTGGCCGGATCGACGGTGCGGCGCGCGGACATACTTTAGTGTCTCAAGGTGTCCGTCGACCGGCATAAGCCGCCTTACAAGGTGGCCGGCGCGGTCTTCCTGGTGCTCGTCGCGATCGCGGCGAGCTTCGTTTTCCTCCAGTTCCGTGGCGACCTCATGCGGAAAACCCATCTGACAGTGCTGTCCCCGCGCGCGGGACTCGTGGTCGACCCGGGTTCGAAGGTGACGTACAACGGTGTCGAGATCGGGAAGGTGGCCGGTGTCGACTACGTGGACATCGGTGGCGCCGCGAAGGCCAGGCTGACGCTGAACGTCGAACCCCGCTACGTCGCGTTCATTCCGCGCAATGTCGTCGCCGATGTCAGGGCAACGACGGTGTTCGGCAACAAATACATCTCCTTCAGTTCGCCCAAAGATCCGAGTCCGCAGCGTATTACGAGTCACGATGTGATCGATGCAGCGTCGGTCACAACAGAGTTCAACACCGTTTTCGAAACAGTCATGTCATTGTCGGAACAGGTCGATCCCATCGAGCTCAACGCCACTCTGACGGCGACGGCGCAGGCGGTGGCCGGGCTGGGTGAGCGTTTCGGGGACTCGCTGCGCAACGCCAACCAGATCATGGCCGACTTGGACCCGCGGATGCCGCAGATCCACGCCGACACCGGGGCGCTGGCCGATCTCGCCGATGTGTACGCGAACGCCTCCCTCGACCTGTGGGACGGCCTTGACAACGCCACGACGACCGCCCAGACGCTCAACGACCAGCGGGGCAACATCGACGCCGCCTCGGTCACAACAGAGTTCAACACCGTGTTCGAAACCGTCATGTCACTTTCGGAGCAGGTCGATCCAATCGAGCTGAACGCGACATTGACGGCAACGGCGCAGGCGGTGACCGGGCTGGGCGAGCGTTTCGGGGACTCACTGCTCAACGCGAACCGGATCATGGACGACCTGAACCCCCGGATGCCACAGCTCCGCGCCGACACGCAGGCGGTGGCCGACCTCGCCGACGTGTACGCGGACGCCTCCACCGACCTGTGGGACGGCCTGGACCATGCCGCGATCACCGCTCGGACGCTCAACGACCAGCGGGGCAACATCGACGCCGCACTGCTGGCAGCGATCGGCTTCGGCAAGACGGCCGCCGACAGCCTCGAACGCGCAGGACCGTACTTCGTGCGCGCCGCCGAGGATCTGCTGCCGACGACCACGCTGCTCGACGACTACCGCGGCATGATCTTCTGCACGATCCGCAACTACGCGGAGGTGGCGCCGAGGCTTTCCAAAGTCCTCGGCGGCGACAACGGGTACGCGTTGAAGTCCTACGGAACCATCGCCCTGCCGGGTGATCCGTTCATCTATCCGGACAACCTGCCGCGGGTGAACGCACATGGCGGGCCCGAAGGTCGTCCAGGTTGTTGGCAGAAGGTCACCAAGTACTTGTATCCGTTTCCGTATCTGGTGATGGACACCGGTTACAGCATCGCCCCGTACAACCACCTGGAGTTCGCATCGCCGTTGGTGAGCGAATACCTGTGGGGCCGACAGATCGGCGAGAGCACAATCAACCCTTAGCCGTTGCGCGCTGCACGCTGATCGCCGCTATCGCGCCCGCCTCGTTGATCGCGAGGTGCGCGAGCATCGGGGCGAGCAGGCTGCCGGACCGTTCCCGCAGCAGCGCGAAGACCCAGCCCGCCACGCCGGTGACGAGCACGGTGGGAAGCACCGGCTCACCGGCGCCGCGGGCGTCGGCGATGTGGGACAGCCCGAACGCCAGCGACTGCACAAGCCGTCCGCAGGCAGGCCCGAACGCGTCGGCCGCGACCGTGCCCAACGCGGCGCGATACGCCGCCTCTTCCGACCACACCGTGCCGACCGGGATGTGCAACACCAGCCAAGGTGCAGGCGATGCGGGAAGATCGCGCCGGGCCATCGCCGACCGCACCGGCGGCGTCGCCGTCGACACGGCGACGCCGACGATTACGGGGGTGGCCGCCGCAACCCCTAGCCGCAGACCCGACCACAGCTGCGGTGGGCGCAGGCCCAGCGGTGCGCGGGCCGATAGCGCGAGCACGCCGGCCAGCACCGCGTGAACCCC
>Ga0164307_10000877_pt1 | contig 13469 bp, 10 predicted proteins | sample Whisoiple_243_MG_FD_110214 | JGI IMG/M metagenome (GOLD analysis project Ga0164307, IMG submission 110214) | Soil microbial communities amended with fresh organic matter from upstate New York, USA - Whitman soil sample_243_MG | ecosystem: Environmental > Terrestrial > Soil > Unclassified >...
GCCCCCGCCACGTGCTTCACCGCGACGAACTACGCGCATGTGACGGCCGGCCGGGCCCACGTCTCCGGGGGCCACGCCTACGCGAACGGTTCGAACCAGGACATGGGGCTGTACAACGTGTTCGTCACCCACACCCTCCGCGAGTCCCCGGCCGGCCACTTCGTGATCGCCGACTCCGGCTGTCAGACCGGGTCCTCGTAGTCGGCCCTGACCTTCCCGGGCAGTCGGCAGCTGTCCTCGACCGCGTTGAGCGACACGGTCCGCGCGGTGCCGGCGCCGTCACCGTCGTAGTACCGGGCGTACAGCATCCAGCCCCGCTTGCTGAGGGTGCGGTAGGTGATGTCCTGCTCGGTGTGGCTGGAGACGATCTCCCAGTCGTGCTGTCGCAGGCGTGTCACCGTCGCGTCGAAGGCTCCGGCGGCTCCGGCCGTCGGCGCCTCCCCGGTCCAGGGCGCCACGCAGGCCCGCCAGTCGCCCTGCGCCGGACCGGCCTCCGAGGTGTCCCCGTCGGGCAGCCCCGCGGCCCGGGCGAAGCCGGCTATCTCGTCGGCGACCGTCTGCGCGGTGAACGGCGGGGTGGGGTCCGGGGAGGGGGCCGGGGCACTCCCGGCGTCCCCGACGAGGCCGCAGCCCGCCGTCAGCGTCATGAGTCCGGCCGCCGTGACGGCGACCGCCGCCGTGCCTCTTCTGGTTCCGCGCACTGGTGCTTCCCGCCCCGGTCGTTCCTCCCCCACGGGCACGCGCCCATGTGACCCCCGCCGGAGTCTCGCACGGGCTCTGACCTGCTGGGAAGGCCCGCGGCGGAGCGGGGTCGACTGTCCGCCCGGAGGGGGTGGGGAGCGCCCCGGTAGAGTGGGCTGGTCGTCATCATGCCCGTACGGGGGAAGCCGGTGCGAATCCGGTGCCGACCCGATCCCTACGCTCTCGGCCCAGCTCGAGCGGGGGAAGACCCCATTCGAGAGGCCCCACCCGCCATGTCCGTACGCCGCCGCGCGGCAGCGCTCGCGTTCACCGCCGTGCTCTGTGGAGCGGCCGCCCCGGCCGCGGTCGCCGCGCCGAGCCCGTCCCCGTCCTCCTCCGCACCGGACCTTCCGGAGGGGCTGTACGGCACCAAGGACCCGACGTACGACGGGGTGTGGCGCCAGTCGCTGGCCTTCCTCGCCCAGAAGATCGAGCTGGTCACCCCCGCCACGAAGTCGGTGGACTGGCTCGTCGGCCAGCAGTGCGACAGCGGGGCCTTCGCCTCGTACCGCGACGCCTCCCGCCCCTGCGACGACAAGACGGTCGCCGACACCAACGCGACGGCGGCGGCGGTCCAGGCCGTGGTCGAGCTCGGGGTGCACCGCGAGGTCGTGGACAACGGGGTCGCCTGGCTCAAGTCCGTGCAGAACGACGACGGCGGCTGGGGCTACAACCCGGGCAGCCCGAGCGACGCCAACTCCACCGCCGTCGTCAACGGCGCCCTGGCCCGGGCGGGCGTACCGCTCGCCGACCTCACCAAGGCGGGCGGGAAGACTCCGTACACGGCGCTGCAGACCTTCGCGCTGCCCTGCGGCGGCGAGGACGGCGGGGCATTCGCCTACCAGCCGGACAAGACCGGCAAGCTGGCCGCGAACGCGGACGCCACGGCGGCCGCGGTGCTCGGTTCGATGGGCAAGGGCATGGCCGCGGGGAACTACAACGCGGTGAAGGCCCCCGTCTGCACGAAGGGCGACGGTCTCACCCCCGAGCAGTCCGCGCAGAACGGCGCCTCCTACCTGGCGAAGGCGCTGGCCGGGAAGGGCCATCTGGACCTGCCTCCGATGCCGGGTGCCGAGGAGTCCGACCCGCAGCCCGACTTCGGCAACACGGCCGACGCCGTCGTGGCGCTGGCGGCGGCCGGGCACAAGGACGCGGCGGCCGACTCGGTCGCGTATCTGGCGAAGCACGCCCAGGGCTGGGCGAAGGAGGGCGGCCCGGCCGCCACCGCCCAGCTGGTCCTCGCCGCCCACGCGACGGGCGCCGACGCCCGTGACTTCGGGGGCGTCGACCTGGTCCGGCAGCTCAACGCCACGGGCCCGGCGCCCGCAGCCACGGCCGTGCCCTCGCCGACCGCGACGACGCCGTCCAAGCCCGCGGACACGAGCAGCGACGACGAGGGGCTCGGCCTCTGGTGGATCATCGGCATCGGCCTCGCCTTCGGCGCGGGCATCGGATTCCTTCTCAGCGGCCGCCGGAAGAACCAGCAGCTGTGAGCCGCCCGCCGGGCAGGGCGACGCCGCTTCTCGTCGTCGCCGCCCTGCTGGTCCTGCTGGGCGCCGGGAACGCGCACGCGGCCGGCTACCGCTACTGGTCGTTCTGGGAGGGCGACGGCGGGAAGGGCTGGACGTACGCCACCCAGGGGCCGTCCTCGGTCCGGCCGGACGACGGCGCGGTGCAGGGATTCCGCTTCTCGGTGAGCGAGGACTCCCGGGACGCGGCGCAGCCGCGCCGCGCCCCGGACTTCGGGACCGTCTGCGCGGACACCCCGCAGAAGGACGGCCTCAAGCGGATCGCGCTGGTCATCGACCCGGGCACGGCGGCGGACGCGCCGGACGGGGAGCAGGCGCCGGCTCCGCGCACCGCCTGCGCCCGGGTCGCACCGGACGCGAGCACGGCGGAAGCCCTCGCCTCGGTGGCGAAGCCGCTGCGGTACGACAGCTCCGCGATGCTCTGCGCCATCTCGGGTTACCCGCGCTCCGGATGCGGTGAGCAGGTCGCCGGGCAGCCGGAGGCCGCGAAGTCCGACGGCACGGCCCCGGCACCCGCCGCGGACGGTGCGAGGGGCGCGTCCGGCGACGGCGGCCCGTCGGCGGGTGTGCTCACGGGTGTCGGTGCGGTGCTCGTCCTGGGTGTCGCCGGCGTGCTGCGGGCCCGCCGCCGCCGATGACCCGCTCCACCGGCCCGGCCCGGCTCCGCCCTGCCCTGCGCGCGCCCGCGGCGACGCGCGGCAACGCGCTTCCGGCGGGGGCCTGGTGGCTGTGGGCGCTCGGGCTGGCGACGGCCGCGTCCCGCACCACCAACCCGCTGCTGCTCGGACTGCTGGTCGGGGTGGCGGGCTACGTGGTGGCGGCGCGCCGTACGGACGCGCCGTGGGCCCGGTCGTACGGGGCGTTCATCAAGCTCGGTCTGTTCGTCGTCGCGGTGCGGCTGGTGTTCACCGTCTTCCTCGGCTCGCCCCTGCCGGGTACGCACACCCTGTTCACGGTGCCGGAGGTGCCGTTGCCCGACTGGGCGCAGGGGGTCAGGATCGGCGGCCGGGTCACCGCGGAGCAGGTGGTCTTCGCCCTGTACGAGGGCGCGAAGCTGGCCACCCTGCTCATCTGCGTCGGTGCGGCGAACTCGCTGGCCAATCCGGCCCGGCTGCTGAAGTCCCTGCCCGGCGCCCTGTACGAGGTGGGGGTCGCCGTGGTCGTCGCCATGACGTTCGCGCCGAACATGGTCGCCGACGTGGCCCGGCTGCGGACGGCCCGCAGGCTGCGCGGCCGCCCGACCGGCGGGGTCCGGGCGGTGCTCCAGATCGGGCTTCCGGTGCTGGAGGGCGCGCTGGAGCGTTCGGTGGCGGTGGCGGCGTCGATGGACGCGCGGGGGTACGGGCGCACCGCCCAGGTTCCGCCCGCCGTCCGGCGCACCACGCACGTGCTGACGCTGGGCGGGCTGCTCGGCGTGTGCGCGGGGACGTACGGACTGCTGGCCGCGCAGGGCGGGGTGCACGGGCTGCCGTTGCTGCTGGCCGGGCTGGTCGCGGCGGGGGCCGGGCTCAGGCTGGGCGGCCGCCGCACGGTCCGCACCCGCTACCGGCCGGACCGCTGGGGCCTGCGCGCCTGGCTCGTCGCGGGCTCGGGCGCGTCCGTCGCGGTGCTGATGATCTGGGCGGGTGCCGCCGACCCGGAGGCCCTGCGCCCCGGTGTCCTGCCGCTCACCGCTCCCGTGCTGCCGCTGTGGCCCGCCGCCGCCGTGCTGATCGGCCTGCTGCCCGCCGCGGTGGCACCGCTTCCCCCCTCTTCCTCGGACTCCAAGGAGCACGCATGATCCGGTTCGAGCAGGTCTCGGTGCGGTACGACGGCGCCGAGCGCCCCACCCTGTCCGGGGTGGACCTCACGATCCCCGAGGGCGAACTGGTGCTGGCCGTCGGCCCCTCCGGTGTCGGCAAGTCGACTCTGCTGGGTGCGGTGTCCGGTCTGGTGCCGCACTTCACCGGCGGGGTGCTGTCCGGCCGGGTCGTCGTGGGCGGCCGCGACACCAGCACCCACAAGCCGCGTGAACTCGCCGATCTGGTGGGCACGGTGGGCCAGGACCCGCTCGCCCACTTCGTGACGGACACCGTCGAGGACGAGCTGGCGTACGGCATGGAGTCGCTGGGCCTCGCCCCGGACGTGATGCGCCGCAGGGTCGAGGAGACGCTGGACCTGCTGGGACTCGCCGAGCTGCGCGACCGGCCGATCGCCACGCTCTCCGGAGGCCAGCGGCAACGGGTCGCGATCGGCTCGGTCCTGACCCCGCACCCCAGGGTCCTGGTCCTCGACGAGCCGACGTCGGCCCTGGACCCGGCGGCGGCCGAGGACGTGCTGGCGGTGCTCCAGCGGCTGGTGCACGACCTGGGCACGACGGTGCTGATGGCCGAGCACCGGCTGGAGCGTGTCGTCCAGTACGCGGACCAGGTCCTCCTGCTGCCCGCCCCCGGTGCCGCCCCGGTGCTGGGGGCACCCGCGGACGTCATGGCCCTCTCGCCCGTCCGTCCGCCGGTGGTGGACCTGGGCCGGCTGGTGGGCTGGGATCCGCTTCCCCTGTCGGTGCGTGACGCCCGGCGCCGTGCGGTGGACCTGCGGGAGCGGCTGGCCGACGTGGATCCGCCGGAGCGTGGGATACCGGCGGCCGCCGCCCCCGCCCCGCTGCCCGGACCGGCCGCGCCGCGCCCCGGCCTCCTCGGCCGGCTGCTCGGCCGCCGTCCGGCCCCGGCCCCCGCACCCGCTCCGGTCGCCGGCGTGGTCACCCGGGCCGAGGGGCTCGGGGTACGGCACGGGCGGGTCCAGGCGCTCCGCGGGGTGACGCTGTCCGTCGCGCCCGGTGAGACCGTGGCCCTGATGGGCCGCAACGGCGCGGGCAAGTCGACCCTGCTCTCGACCCTGGTCGGGACGGTCAGGCCGAGCACGGGCTCCGTCCTCGTCGGCGGTCTCCAGCCCTCGGGCACGCCGCCCCGCGACATGGTGCGCCGGGTCGGGCTCGTACCGCAGGAACCGCGCGATCTGCTGTACGCGGACACCGTCGCCGCCGAGTGCGCGGCCGCGGACTCCGACGCGGGGGCGTCCGAGGGCAGTTGCCGCGCCCTGGTCTCCGAGCTGCTGCCCGGTGTGCCGGACGGCGTCCATCCGCGCGACCTCTCGGAGGGCCAGCGGCTCGCGCTCGCCCTCGCCCTGGTGCTCACCGCCCGCCCTCCGCTGCTCCTCCTCGACGAGCCGACACGCGGTCTGGACTACGCCGCGAAGGCGCGGCTCGTCGGCGTCCTGCGACGGCTGGCCGCGGAGGGCCACGCCATCGTCCTGGCCACCCATGACGTGGAGCTGGCGGCGGAGCTGGCGGACCGGGTGGTGATCCTCGCCGACGGTGAGGTCGTCGCCGACGGTCCGACCCGGCAGGTCGTGGTGTCCTCCCCCGCCTTCGCCCCGCAGACAGCGAAGATCCTGGCGCCGCGGCAGTGGCTGACCGTGTCCCAGGTACGCGGGGCCCTGGAGGGTCTCGCGTGACGGAACGTTCCGCCCGCCCGGTACGGCTCGGCCGGCACGCCGTCGCGGCGCTGGTCCTGGTCAGCGCGGTCGGGCTGGTCGGCTTCGGCTGGCCGCTGCTGGCGGGGGCCGACTCCGGTCTCGCGCACGCCGAGGACGCGCCGTGGCTGTTCGCCGTGCTGCTGGTGCTGCTCGTCGGCGTCGTCCTCGCGACGATCGCGGACTCCGGCCTGGACGCGAAGGCGGTGGCGATGCTGGGGGTCCTCGCCGCGGTCGGCGCGGCGCTGCGTCCGCTGGGCGCGGGGACGGCGGGCCTGGAGCCGATGTTCTTCCTGATGGTGCTGAGCGGGCGGGTCCTGGGCCCCGGTTTCGGATTCGTCCTCGGCTCGGTCACGATGTTCGCCTCGGCCCTGCTGACGGGCGGGGTCGGGCCGTGGATGCCGTTCCAGATGCTGTCGATGGGCTGGTTCACCATGGGCGCGGGCCTGCTGCCCGGCCCGGACCGGCTGCGCGGCCGGGGCGAGCTGCTGATGCTCGCGGGCTACGGCTTCGTGGCGGCGTTCGCGTACGGCACGGTGATGAATCTGTACGGCTGGACGATCGTCTCCGGGCTCGGTTCCGGTATCTCCTTCATCGCGGGCGACCCGCTGCACGAGAACCTGGTCCGCTTCCTCGCGTACTGCGCCGCCACCTCGCTCGGCTGGGACCTGGGCCGCGCCGCCCTCACCGTGGTGCTGACCCTGGCCGTCGGCCCCACGCTGCTGAGAGCTCTGCGCCGGGCCACCCGGCGCGCCGCGTTCGACGCCCGCGCCGAGTTCGAGGCCCGCGCGGACTGACCCCTCCGGCCCGGGCGTGCTGTGCGGCCGGCCGTTCGGCCCGCGTACCGGTCCCTACGCCTTGCTGCTCGCGGGGCCGGCCACCACGACCGGCCGCCCCGAGTCGTCCCCGGTGTCCCCGTCGTCCCTTGCCTCGGGCTCCGGCCTCCCGCCCGCGCCGCTGTCGGTGCCGCGGCGCGCATCCGGAAGTGCCTGGAGCCTGCGCGGCCCCGCCAGGACGTACGTCAGCCCGAAGCCGGCCGCCACGACGGCGCCGCCGCCGACCGCGTCCAGCACCCAGTGGTTGCCCGTGGCGACGATGGCGGAGACCGTGAACAACGGGTGCAGCAGCCCCAGGACCTTCATCCAGAGCTTCGGCGCGAGCAGCAGGATCACCAGACCGCACCACAGCGACCAGCCGAAGTGCAGGGACGGCATCGCCGCGTACTGGTTGGTCACCGCGGTCAGCGCCCCGAAGTCGGGGCTGTCGAGGTCCTGCACGCCGTGCACCGTGTCGATGAAGCCGAGACCGGGCATGAGCCGTGGGGGTGCCAGCGGGTAGAGCCAGAAGCCGAAGAGGGCGAGGACCGTGGCGAAACCGATGGTGGTGCGGGCCCAGCGGTAGTCGGAGGGTCTGCGCACGTACAGGACGCCGAGGATCGCGAGCGGCACGATGAAGTGGAACGTCGAGTAGTAGTAGTCGAAGAAGTCGCGCAGCCAGGGGATGCCGACGACGGTGTGGTTCGCCCAGTGCTCGATGTCGATGTGCAGCCACTGCTCGGCGGAGTGGATCTGCCGGCCGTGCTCCTCGGCGGCGGAACGCCCGGCGGTCGCCGCCAGCCGGACCTTCGCGTAGGCGGAGTAGACGACCCGGATGAGCAGGAGTTCCAGCAGCAGGTTGGGGCGGCTGAGCACCCGGCGCCACAGGGGCACCAGCGGCACCCACGCGAATCGCGCCGGCACGGGCTTCGCGTAGTCCGTGGGGACCGGCTGCCGCCAGTGGGGCGAGGTGCGGGAGAGGAACGGCACCGCGCAGGCCGCGGCGAGCGCGGCGACGAGCAGCACGTTGTCGCGCACCGGGAGGACCACGCCGACGTTCGGCAGGAGCATCTTCCCCGGCAGGGTGAGTACGAGCACCACGACCGCCGGCCAGACCAGCCGGTCCGAGGCCCGGGTGCCGACGCGGCCGACGACGGCGAGCAGCACCCAGAGCAGCTGGTGCTGCCAGGCGGTGGGCGACACGGCGACGGCGACGCAGCCCGTGACCGCGACGGCCAGGAGCAGCTGCCCGTCCCGGGCGTAGCGGGCCGCGCGGCGCAGTCCGAGGACGACGACGACGGCGGCGAGGACCAGGAACAGGGCGATCTCCAACGGCCCCTGGAGCCCGAAGCGCAGCAACGCGCCGTGCAGGGACTGGTTGGCCAGGCTGTCCGGCCGTTCGCCGAGTCCGGCACCCGCGAGGTGGTGCACCCAGTACGCCCACGAGTCACGCGGCATCATCGCCCAGGCCAGCGCCGTGCAGACGACGAACGTGACACTGCCGCCCACGGCCGCCCGGCGTCTTCCGGTGAGCCAGAACAGGGCGGCGAAGAGCAGGACTGCGGGCTGGAGGGCGGCTGCGACACCGGTCAGCACACCGGGAAGACGCTCACCGCGTACCGCGAAACAGGCGAGCAGCACCAGCAGGACGGGCAGGATGCTGGTCTGGCCCAGGTGCAGCGTGTTGCGGACGGGCAGCGACACCATCAGCAGGGTGATCGCGACGGGCGCCGCGAGGAACGCGGTGCGCCTGCTCACGGGTGCGGGCAGGGCGCGCACGGCGACGAAGCCGAGCAGCACGACGAGCAGCAGGGAGCCGAAGGTCCAGACGACGCCGAGGGCCTGTTCGGCCGAGACCGTCAGCGGCTTCAGCACCAGTCCGGCGAACGGTGTGCCGGTGAAGCGGCCCGGGTCGTAGAGCGACCCCGCGATGTGCAGGACCCCGGTCGCCCCGGTCCAGGTCTCCAGGTCGGTGAGGCGTTCGCCGGGCGGGCGGCGCAGCACCACCGCCACCTGCCGTACCGCCAGGACCCCCACGAGCAGCCAGAGGACGGCCCTGACCACCGCGGCCCTCGCTCCGGGATCCCCCGCCGCGTCCCCCCGCACACTGCGCTCCACATCTGTCACGCTGCGCCGACCCTCCCGTTTCCGTGCACTGTCCCCTCGGCCCGGGTTTGTGCGGATGAAGCCTCGCATTGCCCGATGAGATAGACACAACCAACCCTGTCTTCGCCTGACTGTCACCATCGATTTACCGAAACAATGCCCGGATACCGTCGGGCGGCCCGCCGGGGGCCTGCCGACGCACCGCCACCGTTCCGCCCGGATCAGCCCTCCCGGTCCTCGAAGAGGGGGACGTCCGCCTGCCATCCCGCGAAGAGGGGGACGTCCGAGGAACCGTCCAGGACCACGACGCCGAAGGGCCGGTCGAAGGCGATGTGCCGCACCACCCGGGGCTGTACGGCAAGGCCCCGCATCGCCACGACCGTGACCGCCGCGGCCTCCACACCCTTCTCGGCGATCTTCACGACCGCTTCCTGGACCACCTCGGAGATGTGGAGAGGACAGGGCGAGAGGCCGGAGAAGTCGGCTGCGACGGCGTCGGTCGCGAGCCGCACGCCCAGTGCGGGCAGCTGGTCCGTGACGGGAATCCTTGTCCGCAGGGTGAACCGGGGCAACGCGACGGTCACCACGTCGGTCTTTCCCCGGGTGCGCGACCCGGCGGCGGCCCACGCCCTCGGCAGTACCTCGGCCGCCCCTTCGCCCGGCTCACCGAGGACGAACCTGACCCGCGCCGGTGCGGCACCGTCCGGCTCGGCCCGGCAGCGCAGTTCGACGACGTACCCGCCCGGCACCGTCCACACGTCGGCGAGCGGGACCGACGCGTGCATCGTCGCCACCGGCCTGCTCGTGCCGGCCGCGTCGGTGAAGTCCGCGTCGCGGGTGCGGCCCCTGTCGAACGGCGTCTCCCAGAGCGCCTCGAGGGCGAGCACGTTGACCAGGACCAGCGCCATGCCGCCGTCGACGTCCAGCGGCAGCTTCTCGATCAGGCCGCCGGTCCGCTCGCGGACCCACGCGTCGGCCTCCTCGGCGTCCACGGGACCGAAGGCGACGTCGGGCAGCGACCGTTCGTAGTCCGGGTGGACCGGCGCGCCGTTCCACACCCGGGTCGCCGCCCGCAGTGCCGCGGTGCGCGTCCAGTCCCTGGCCGCCTCCGTCACCACGGCCGCGGCTTCCTGCCCGGCCACCCCGAGCAGTGCGCGCAGCTCCGCGGCCGTCGCGCCTCGGGCGCCCGCGGCGACGGCCGTGAGGGCCAGCCACAGTCCGGCGGGCGAGCACACGAAGCTGCCGCCGGGCTGCGTGAGCTCCCGTATCCACTGCTCCCCGAGCCGCTGGACCGCTGCCTCCGGGCCGGTTTCCCGCTCCATCGTTTCCTCCTGCACGTAAAGGGTTCGTCCCCCCGCACCGTCCCGGACAGAATGGACCGGTGACGTGGACCGTGACCTCCGAACACTTCGGCAGCCCCGAGGCGACCGTGCTGCGGCGCGACTACTACGACGAGGTGGCGAGCCGGTACTGGGGCCGCCCGGCGACCCCGGCGGAGATCGACGACGGGCTGCGGGACGACGGGGTCGAGCGGCTCGCACCACCCACCGGGGAGTTCCTGGTGGGGCGGTACGAAGGCGAGCCGGCGAGCTGCGCGGGCCTGCGGCTGGTCGACGCGGTGACGGCGGAGCTGACCCGGGTGTTCGTCCGGCCCGCCTTCCGCTCGACGGGCGGTGGCGGCCTGCTGCTCGCGGGCATCGAGAGCGCGGCACGGGCCTACGGGGTGAGGTCGATCCGGCTGGACACCCGCGACGACCTGGTCGAGGCGCGCGGACTGTACGCGAAGCACGGGTACCGGGAGGTCCCGGCGTTCAACCAGGGGCCGTACGCGGAGCACTGGCTGGCCAAGGAGCTCTGAACCGCCGTACGGCCGGCGGGTCAGCCGACCGAGTGGTCGCGGCGGGGCTCGGGCATGTGGGGCCGCTCCCTGCTCGACCCGCTCACCTCGGCCGACAGCTCCGTCACGAGGCGGACCAGGTCGGTGGGCCGGTCCGGACCCCACCAGTCGCCCAGCAGCTCGGCCAGTGAGTCCTCCCGGGCCCGGGACAGCCTGACCACGGCCTCGGCTCCTCGTTCGGTGAGCACCAGCTGCATGCCCTCGCGCCGGGCGTAGCCGAGTCCTTCGATCTGGCGGGCGGCGGAGGTGATGACCCTGAGGGGCACGGGCGCGACCTCGGCGAGCCTGCCCGGTTCGACGGTGCCGTGCCGTTTGATGCGCAGCAGCAGCCAGCTGGAGGCGGGCTGGAGGTCGTACCCGGCTCTCTCGGTGATCTTCTCGTAGATCTCCCGGCGTCCCTCGCGGGTGGCGAGCACCGACAGGGCGCGGGCGCATTCGTCGTACGAGGAGCGCTGGACCGGGTTGGGGGCCAGCGTCTCGCTGGAGTCGGGCGCCGTCACCGATCCGCGCAGGGGTTCCTCCTTGAGGAACCAGGCGAGGGCGAACGCGACGAGGACGACGGGTGCCGCGTAGAGGAAGACGTCGGTGATCGAGGTCGAGTAGGCGCTGAGCACCGAGGGCCGCAGGTCCGCGGGGAGCCGGCCGATGGCGCGGGGGTCGGCGGCCAGCGCCCCGGCGTCCACGCCGGAGGGGAGCGGACGGCCGCTGAGCGCGTCCTCGAGTTTGCCGGTCAGCCGGTTGGTGAAGACGGTGCCGAAGACGGCCACGCCGAACGAGGCTCCGATGGACCGGAAGAAGGTCGCCCCGGAGGTGGCGACGCCGAGGTCCTCGTAGCCGACGGAGTTCTGCACGATCAGCACGAGCACCTGCATCACCAGACCGAGTCCGGCGCCGAAGACGAAGAAGCAGAGGCTCATCGTCCAGGTGGAGCTGGTTTCGGAGAGGGTGTGGAGCAGCAGCAGACCGATGGTGGTGAGGGCCGTGCCGGCGATCGGGAAGACCTTCCAGCGGCCGGTCCGGCTCACGATCTGGCCGGAGCCGGTCGAGGTGAGCAGCAGCCCGAGGACCATCGGCAGCATGTGCACGCCGGACAGGGTCGGGCTGATGCCGTGCACGACCTGGAGGAAGGTCGGCAGATAGGTCATGGCGCCGAACATGGCGAAGCCGATGACGAAGCTGATGACGGCGACGAGGCTGAAGGTCCGTCGGTGGAAGAGCCTCAGCGGCAGCACCGGTTCGGCCGCACGTCGCTCGGCCGCGACGAACGCCACGAGCAGCACCACGGCGAGGACCGCGAGGGCGATGATCTGCACGGAACCCCAGTCCCAGGTGGTGCCGCCGAGCGACGCGACGAGGACCAGGCAGGTGGCGACGGAGGCGATGAGGAAGGTGCCCAGGTAGTCGATGCGGTGCTTGGTGCGGCGGACCGGGATGTGCAGGGCCGTCGCGATGACGAGCAGCGCGACGACGCCGATGGGGAGGTTGATGTAGAAGACCCAGCGCCAGCTGAGGTGCTCGGTGAAGAATCCGCCGAGGAGCGGCCCCAGCACGCTGGTCATGCCGAAGACGGCTCCGAAGAGGCCCTGGTACTTGCCTCGTTCGCGCGGGGTGACGATGTCGCCGACGATCGCCATCGACAGCACCATCAGACCGCCGCCGCCGAGGCCCTGGAGAGCGCGGAAGCCGATCAGCTGCGGCATGTTCTGGGCCATGCCGCAGAGCGCGGAACCGACGAGGAAGATGACGATGGCCGTCTGGAAGAGCTTCTTGCGCCCGTACTGGTCGCCGAGCTTGCCCCACAGCGGGGTGGCCGCGGTCGCGGCCAGCAGGTAGGCGGTCACCACCCACGAGAGATGGTCCAGGCCGCCCAGTTCGCTGACGATCGTGGGCAGGGCGGTGGACACGATGGTCTGGTCGAGTGCGGCGAGCAGCATGCCGAGGAGCAGTGCGCCGATGGAGACCAGGATGTTCCGCCGGGACCGCCCGCCACCTGCCGCAAGGGGTGGCGGGCTCAGCTGCTGGGCCATGAGCATCTCCTCGGGTCCGCTTGCCCCCCATCCTTGCCGCTCTGTGTCGTTATGGCCTGCCGAGCGGCGCTACGCGCGTTGGGGTTCCCCGCGGCGGCCTGCATAATCGCAGGCAGTTCAAAGGGGAGGGGAACCCACGATGACCGGACATATATGCCCGGAGTGCGGTGGCGAGCGGAGCGCGAGACCCGGGGCGGGGTGTGCCTGCGGAGCCGGTCCGGACACGCGGCCCGGACGGGAGGCCCGTTCGGCGGAGATGGCGGCGGCCGAGGATTTCGACCCGCTGCGGATCCGGCCGTACGTGACGCTGCACAGCGAGGACGCGCAGGACCACGGAGCTCCCGACGCGGCTACGACGATGCCGCTGTTCCTGGACGGTGCGCCGGGCCGGGAGCCGGGCGCACACGGGTCGGCGCCGGGTGCCCGGCCGGGCGCCACCGCGGCGGACGAGAACCGCCGCCGGAGCGCCGCGGCCTATGCGGGTGGCGGGCCCGATCCCGTGCAGCCGCGGCGGCGGAGGCCGTTCGTGGTGGTCGCCGCGGGGGCGGCGGTGGCCGCGGTGGTGGGTACGGCGGCTTTCGCGGGCGGCCTGTTCGACGACCGGGACGAACGCGAGGCCGCACTGCCCGAGGCCACGACGAGCGTGCCGGACATGGGCGAGGAGCCCGCCGCGTCCGTGTCGGAGTCCCCTTCGGCCTCCGCCTCCCCCACACCGTCGCGGTCTGCTTCCGCTTCGGCGTCGGCGTCGGCGTCGGCATCACCTTCGGAGTCACCCTCCCCGTCGCAGAGCGCGTCGGCGTCGCCGTCGGCCTCGGCTCCGCGTTCACCGTCGCCTTCCGCCGCC
>Ga0164307_10000878_pt1 | contig 13468 bp, 13 predicted proteins | sample Whisoiple_243_MG_FD_110214 | JGI IMG/M metagenome (GOLD analysis project Ga0164307, IMG submission 110214) | Soil microbial communities amended with fresh organic matter from upstate New York, USA - Whitman soil sample_243_MG | ecosystem: Environmental > Terrestrial > Soil > Unclassified >...
GCCGCGGAGCTGACAGTGGGCGTTGGAGCCTCTGCAGGTCGTGACGGTCGCGCGAACCCCCAATCAGGAGCAGCTCGAATGGTTACACAAATGATGAGCCGGAACTGGCGTGACTTGATCCGCCCGAAGGCGATCACGCTCGATCCAGAGTCCAATTCGGAGTCGTACGGCAAGTTCACCTGCGAGCCGCTCGAACGGGGTTTCGGCATCACGATCGGCAACTCGCTGCGTCGCGTGTTGCTCGCGTCGCTCCAGGGCGCCGCGATCACTGCGGTGCGCCTCGAGACCGCTCTGCACGAGTTCACCACCATTCCGGACGTCGTAGAGGACGTCACGGACATCATCCTCAACCTCAAAGAGGTGGTGTTCAAGGTGGACTCGCCGAAGACCTTCACGGTTCGCCTCGAGAAAGAGGGCCCCGGCCCGATTCTCGCTGGTGACATCAAGACGGTCGACGGCCTCACTGTTTTGAATCCCTCGCACCAGATCGCGACCCTCGACAAGAAGGGTCCGTTCGCGGTCGAGCTCACCGTTGCCTGCGGTCGCGGCTACGTCTCCGCCGAACGCAACAAGAGCCCGACCATGCCGCTCGGGACGATCCCGATCGACGCCCTGTTCAGCCCGATCCGCAAGGTGAACTACACCGTGCAGAACGCGCGCGTCGGCCAGGTCACTGACTACGACAAGCTGGTGCTCGAGGTTTGGACCAACGGCGCAGTTCGCCCGGTGGATGCCGTGGCTTTCGCCGCCAAGATCCTGAAAGAGCAGCTCTCGATCTGGATCAACTTCGAGGAGTCGGAAGAAGCCACCTACCCGATCAGCGGCAGCGACGAAGAGCCGCTGAACGAGAACCTGTTCCGCTCCGTGGACGAGCTCGAGCTGTCCGTGCGTTCGGCGAACTGCCTGCAGAACGCCAACATTACCCTGATCGGCGAGCTGGTGCAGAAGACCGAGCAGGACATGCTCAAGACCAAGAACTTCGGTCGCAAATCGTTGAAGGAGATCAAGGAGATCCTCTCCACGATGGGCCTCGGCCTCGGCATGAAGTTCGACAACTGGCCCTCCATGGTCGATCGCTGGAAGAGCCAGCAATCGGCTTCGTGATTAGAAAGTAGTTCCAATGAGGCACGGCAAAGCAGGACGGCAATTCGGCCGCAACACCAGTCATCGTCGCGCGATGTTTCGCGCATTGACTGCAAATTTGGTGGCGCACGAGCGCATCGAGACCACCGACGCCAAGGCCAAGGAGCTACGGCGCGTCGCTGAGCGTCTGATCACCAAGGCCGTGCGCCTAGGTACGGTCGCTTACACGCCGAACAGCGAGCTGAGCATCGCTGACCGCGCGCGCCGTCAAGCCGCGCAGCAGCAGGTGGGCAGCTATCTGCGTCGCTTCCAGGTGACGCAGGACGGCAGCGAGAGCACCAAAGTCGATCTGATCGAGAAGGTGTTCGTCGACCTGGCCAAGCGGTTCGCCAAGCGCCCGGGCGGTTACACGCGCATCATCAAGCTCGGTCGCCGTCGCGGCGACAACGCGCCGATGAGTGTCATCGAGTTCGTCGACCAGGGTGAGCCGCGCACCGCCGCGTCGCCCAAGGCCGAAGCCGAAAAAGCGCCGAAGGCCAAGGCTCCCAAGGCCAAAGCCGCAGCCGCTGGCTGATTCCCCTCGTCGGGGATCGCGAAGCGCGTCGGACGAGTGAGGCCCCGAGCCTCACTCGTCTCGCTTCTCCTCACTCGAATTCGCACTAGAGCCCGCCTCGCCCTCCAGCGACGCGGGCTTTTCTGCGTTCGCCGTCTCACTCTTCGCCGGCGCGGGCTTCTCTGCGTTCGCCGTCTCACTCTTTGACGGCGCGGGCTTCTCTGCGTTCGCCGCTGCAGTCGGCAACGGCGCAGACTGCTCTGCGCCGTGCGCCTCGGGCGCCTTCACGCTCTCGCCGGTGAACGTGCTCGTGCCCGCGGCTCCCGTCTTCTCCTCGCGTTCTTCCCGCGCGCGTCCGCGAAGCAGCACGACCGCAATCCCGCCCAGAGCGACGAGCCCGATCGCGCCTGCGCCGTAATAGCGCGACGAGTTGTCCTGTCTGATCTCCCCGCGATCGAAGCGCGCGAGGCTCTCTCTCGCGCGCGCGTTTTTCGGGTCCGCCTCGAGAGCGCGTGTGAGCAGCGTGCGATCTGCTATCCCCGTCTCGGCCAGGGTCTCGGCCTCCAGGGTGAGCCGCAAGCTGGTGGCAACCTTCGCAGAGTCGTCCTTTGCGAGGCGTTCCACGCGCCGGAGCGCGGCGAGCGCCGTGACCGGGTTCTTCGACAGGTTCTGCTGCGCGTAGTCGAGATACGCGCTCGCGAGCTCGCTCTGCTTGGGATAGTCCGGGTTGCGCGTCAGCACCTGATCGAAGGCCCGGCGCATGCCTTCCAAATCGCCGTGCTCGCGCGCTGCAGCGCCGGCCTCGTACAATTGGGCGACCTCCGCCGAGCGCAGGCGGTCGAATTCGCCGAATAGCTCGCGCGCCGTCCGCTCCCAGTTCCAATCGCGCGGTGGTTTCTTGCCGACCACGGTTTCGTACGTGTCTCGCAGCTGCCAGGCGCCCACTTCACCCAGCATCGCGATCGCTTGGCGTGAGGCTTCACGCACTTGAGCTCGCTCACTGTTCGAGAACGAGACGACGATGCGAGCGGCGTCCGGATCGCGCACGCGACCGAAGGCGCGCAGCACGTCGGACAGAACCTGAAGGTCCGTCATCTGCACGGCCTCACTCGGGATGGCCTTGCCCAGCGCGTCCAGCTCGCGCGCCGACCATTTGACGATCTTTTCGGCTGGGTGACGGCGCGCTTCGATTAGCGCAGGCACTGCGCGATCGCCCAGCGCCTCGAGTTGCAACTGCGTGTCGACGCGCAAAAATTCGCCGAACCGCACGTACACGTCGATCAAGCCGCGCACGGCTTCGACCGTGCCGATCTGCGCGAGCATGCGACTCTCGCCCAACACCGAGGCCAGACTGCACCACAGCTTCGACTTGGGTTCGGCGTGCTCGATCGCCATCGCGAAGTAGTCGGGCGTTTTGACCCGACCTCGCTTGCCCTCCGCCGACTGTTCGTCACGCGCGTCGTCGCGAGCCTTTTTGCGAATCTTGAGCAGCAGCTCTTTCAGTTCGTCGTGCTTGGTACTGTCGGCAATGGTGGCGAGCCGAAAACGAAGCGCCGGGACGGCTTTGTGGTTCACCTCCAACACTTCACGGCGCGCTGCATCACGCTCTGCTTCGTCGCTCGAGCACAGTTTTGCCAGGCGGGCGTCCAGATCTTGCAAATCCGCAGGCGTCGGGCGAGGCACCTCCAGGCTGGGAATTGCCGGCAATTCCGGCAATTGCGCGCTCGGTCGCGCAGCGCCTTCGGCGCGGCTAGGCGTGGCGTCGAGGAGTGCGGAGCCGAGACAGCAGGCGCCGAGCAATGACCAGCGGAGCGCACGCCGCGCTGCGAGCTGCTCAATCAGTGATGCGAAAATCGGGAAAATCACCAGTGAAGCTGCGCCAGCGCGTGTCGACGCGATCCACGCGCGCCGCACTGGGTCCTTTTTGCGCCCAACCATAGAGCTCGCGGATTGCGACCTCCTCACCCTCTGCCACGATCTCGACCGAGCCGTCGGCGCGATTCTTCACCCAACCGGTCAAGCCGAGTCTCCGTGCTTCACGCTGTGCCGATGCGCGAAAGTAGACGCCCTGAACGCGACCACGCACCATCAACTGTAGCTGCTTCAAGGCCATTTCATCCTCCCGGCCGCGAGGATCCGCGTGCGGTCTGCTGCCGAGTTTTGCACAGTCTAGCCGAGAGCGTCTTCCCCGGGTCTACAGTCTCGCCATTGTCGGTGCTTTTGCGGCGCTGTGCGCGCATTTTTCGGGGCAATCGGCCGCGATCGACGCTATTCCCGAGATAAGACATTGGGCTGACCGTGCCGATCCCGCGGTTTCGGACGAGTCTATGGATCTGGGGCGGGGATCGTGGTTCGATCGCGCTGTGAGCACGGGGAGCGAAACCATCCAAAACGCCCCCGACGGGAACGCCCCGGACGGGCCGTCTTTGGATCCGACCGAAGCGCTTCGCCACGAACGGCGAGTTTCCGCCGCGCTGCGTGAGGTGGGGGTCGCGCTCGGTACCACGTTCGACCTCGATGACCTGCTCGAACTCATTTTGAGCAAGCTGACCGACCTGGTCGAGGCTGACCGCGCCACCTTGTACCTGCTCGACGAGGCGAACAAGGAGCTCGTCAGCCGGCTGGTCGTTGGCGACAAGGTGCGCTCGATCCGAATGAAGCTCGGCCACGGCATCCCCGGGATCGTGGCGCAGACCGGCAAATCGATTCGAATTCGCGACGCCTACACCGACCCGCAGTTCGAGCGTGATTGGGACGTCCTCACCGGGTATCGCACGAAGAGCATGCTGGTGGCGCCCCTCAAGAATCACTTGGGGCGGACCATCGGCGTCATTCAGGTGCTGAACAAGAAGTGTGGTCTCGAGTTCACCAGTGACGATGAGTCCATCCTCTCGGCGCTCAGCACTCAAGCCGCGGTGGCGATCGACAACTCGCGGCTATTCTTGTCGCTGATTCAAAAGAACAAACAGCTGCTCGATACGACCGATCAGTTGCAGCGAAAGCTGCAGGATTTGTCGCTGTTGTTCGAGCTCGAGCGTCGCACCGCCCGGGCCACCACGCTCGAGGAGCTTTCGCTCGCCGTGCTCGGTCAGTGTGCCGCCGCCTGTGAAGCGCGTGGTGCGGCGCTGCTCTTGTCCGAGGAGGAATCGGGTGATCTGGTCGAGTACCTGTTCGACAGCCAAAACCCGAACGAGCTGCGCCGCATCGGAGTAAAGACGCGGGAAGGCTTTTTGGGCGCCGCGATGGCGGCAGAGGACATCCTTTCCTTGCACGAGGCCGACAGCGACCCGCGTTGGTCGCCGCACATCGAGGGCAGCTTCGGCTTCCCCGTGACCTCGGTGCTCGCCGTACCGCTCGAGGGCGAAAGCTCGCCACTCGGAGCAATTGGCTTGTTTTCCCACGAAGATGGCGGCGCGTTCGACGACGCGGACACTTCGCTCTTGCGCCTGGTCAGCGCCAACGTGTCGACCGCGGTGCGCTTGTTCAACGCCAACCGCAGCCGTGAGCGCAGCCAGCGGCTGACCTCGATTGGTCGGCTCTTGTCGCAGGTCATTCACGATTTCAAATCACCGATGAGCGTGATCAGCGGCTACGCACAACTGATGGCCGACTCCGACGACCGCCAAGTGCGCGCCGAATATTCGGAGGAGATCCTGAAGCAGTTCGATCTGCTCACCGCCATGCAGCGCGAGGTGCTCGAGTTTGCACGCGGCGAAAAAACCGTGTTCGTGCGCAAGGTCTACCTGAACAAGTTCTTTGCCGACGTTCGTCGCCAATTGACCCTGGAAATTAGCGGAAAACCCATAGAACTCGTGTTTCAAGTCGACACGAAGCTGGTGGCGCGCTTCGATGAAGGTCGGCTCGCCCGCGTGATCCACAACCTGGCGCGCAACGCGATCGAGGCCATGGGTGAAGCGGGCGGAGTGCTCACCATCGGCGCGCGCATGGAAGGACAGGAGCTATTGATCTGGGTGCAGGACACCGGCCCGGGTATCCCCGCCGCGATCGAGGGTCAGTTGTTCCAATCCTTCGTGACCATGGGTAAGGCCGGCGGCACGGGCCTCGGCTTGGCGATCGTGAAAAAGATCGTCGAAGAGCACGGCGGCACCGTATCGGTCACCTCCTCGAGCGCGGGCGCGAATTTCGAGCTCCGCTTGCCGCAGACGAGTCCCAGTCCGGACAAACAAAACTCGGATAAGTCGACCGTGCTGAAGAAGCAAAACGGACGCAAGTCGACCCGGCCGAGCAAGGGAACTCAGGTCAAGAGCCCGCCGAGGTGAGCCGCATGAATCGCACGCGCTTGCCGCTGTTGCAGAGTGCTCAGCGAGCGCTGGAAAATTGCGGCTATTGCCCCAAGCTCTGCCGCAGCACTTGCCCCGTTTCGAACGTGGAGGCGCGTGAAGCGCTGATCCCCTGGGCAAAGATGTCTTCCGTGTGGCTCACTGCACGTGGCGATCTAGTGGCCGATCGCGATCTCGCGCTGACCAGCTGGGGTTGCACGGGGTGCCATCGTTGCACCAACTTTTGCGAACACGAGAACCCAGTTGCGGACACGCTGTACGCAGCGCGCGCGGAACATCGTGATGCCGGCCTTGCGCCGGACGCGGTTCGCGCCACCGAGGAGCGTCACGGCGCGCGCGGTACGGAAGCGAGCGCCGCGCTGAACGAGCTAGCGACGCTTCCCGGTGTGCGCGCCCACGCGAGTGTCGCGCTTTTGATCGGTTGCGCTTATCTGCGCAAGGCACGTGCGGAGGCGCGCGCCATGGTGCGTAGCGTCGTGGCGCTGGTTGGACCAGTGCGGCTGGTGTCGGGCTGCTGTGGCGCGCCGCTGCTGCACGCCGGCGATCGAGCTGGCTTCGAACAGGCGCGCGCGCGCGTCGAAGAGCAGACACGAAACGCGCAGCGATTCGTGGTTGGCGATCCGGGGTGTGCTCTCGCGCTCTCCGCCGATCGGGGATCGGCAGGCGCGTCCGCTGCGCGCGCCATCCCGTTCGTGCGGCTCGCCGCGGAACATGCCGGTAAATTGCGGAAAATTCCGGGGTTGGGTGAGACTGCCCCGGTTCGCTTTCACGATCCCTGTGCGCTCGGGCGCGGCCTCGGTGAGTATGACGCTCCGCGCGTGGTACTCGCGCGTGCCTTGGGTCGCGCCCCCGACGAATTCGCTGCGCAGCGTGAGCTCTCCGAGTGTTCAGGCGGAGGCGCGTTGTTGCCGATCGCGATGCCGGAAACTTCGGCGAAGATCGCGGACTCCAGGCTCCGAGCGCACGAGCGCGAGGGGGGAGGAACCCTGGTGACTGCGTGCTCCGCGAGTCTGCGCCGATTTCGAGCTCAGGGCACGCTCGCCGTGGACATCGCGAGCATCGTCGCTCAAAGTCTCGATCTGCCGCATGAGTGATCGCAAGCGCACCGTTGCGACGCGCGTCCTCGGGTCGTACGCGCTGATCATGATCGCGTTCGCGCTCGCGGCCGGCTGGAGCGTCGTGGCTCAGCGCAACGCGGCCGCCGAGGCTCGCCTGATGCGCCGCGGCTACTTCCCGCTCGCGCTCTCCGTCCATGACTTGGTGGCCAAGCAGGACACCTGGAACACCCAGCTCAATCACGCCACCGCCGCGCGCAACCCACGGGACATTCGCATCTGGTTCGATTTGGCGCTGCGCATCGGTCGTCCGCGCACGTTCAATGAAGTCCGCGCAGCGATTGCACTCGCCTTCGCGACTTCGACCGATCCGAGCGCCCGCGCGGCGGGTAGGGAATTGTCCGAGGAAATCGGCGGTATCGAGACCTATTTGGCGGGCGACGCCGAGCGCGTCAATCGCTTGTTCGACGCGCTCGAGCGCCGCGACGACGCGGTGGCCGAGGCGATGCGCGACGAGCTCGTGACCCGCGGTTCGCAAAGCTCCAAACGGCTGAACCAACTCGAGCAACACGCATTGCGCAACGTGGATCTATTGCTCGACCGCGCTCGCGCCCGCGAAATATCCGCCATCCGGCTGTTGGTCGTGCTGGCTGCGCTGACGGCTCTGGTCGGCGTGGCGATGGCGCTGTACGCGCGGCGAGTGCTGAAGCCGCTCGCGCAAGTGACCGAGCGCGCCAAGGCCGTGGCCAGCGGTGATTTGAAGCCGCGTGAAGCCGTGGCTTCGAACGACGAGATCGGAGAGCTGGCCGCGACGTTCGAAGGCATGGTGTCCGCGATCGCGCGCGCCAATGACGAGCTGCTCGCGACCGAGCGCTTGGCCACGATCGGCAAGATGGCCGCGCACGTCACGCACGAGATCCGCAATCCGCTTTCGTCCATCGCGCTCAACGTCGAGCTGTTGGAAGACGATCTGGCGGACGCGAGCGAGGAATCCCGGGAACTTTTGCGGGCGATCCGCCGCGAGGTCGAGCGCTTGACCGACCTCAGCGGGCAGTATTTGTCGTTTGCACGCCGCGGGGCCCAGCGCTTGGAAGTGGAAGATCTGCGCGAGGTGGTCGGTGAAGCGGCCGAGTTCATGCGCCGTGAGCTCGAACAACAGGGCGTTTCGTTGGAGCTCCGCAACTCGAGCGCCCCGGTGCCCGCGGCAGTCGACGAAGCGCAAATCAAACAAGCGCTCTACAACCTGATGCGCAACGCACGCGAAGCCATGCCCGGCGGCGGAAAAGTGACGGTCTCGGTCAGCGCTGCCAGCGGCGGCGGTTCGGACGTCATCGTCGAAGATGAGGGGGTCGGTTTGGACGAAGCCACCCGCGCGCGACTTTTCGAACCATTCTTCACCACCAAGAGCAACGGCACTGGGCTCGGTTTGGCGATCACTCGTCAAATCATCGAAGCGCATGGCGGCAGCATTGCCTTCGAACCGAAAGAGCCGCGCGGTACGCGGATCTGGATTCACTTGGGTGAGTCGACCTGAGCGGGGCTGCGCCGTTGCTCGAAAATGATCAGTAAATCCGTGCCTAATCACGGTCACCCGCGGCTCGGGGTACGAGGCTTCTCTACAACGAACACGAGCGGGTTCGGTCGGCCTCCGCCGAGTGCGGCTGTGTGGAGTGTCGGAGACAACGGCAGCTGTGCCACTCGTCGTCAGCCTGTCCTACTGCTGCTCCTACTGGACAAGCGATCGTGTCGCAAAAAGTCACGCAGGTTTCAGAAATCGCGAGGCTCACGAGCCACTCACGACCGTGCCCTTCAGTAGCGACGTCGCGCCGCGGTCTCCGCTCGAGACGGCGGACGAGTTGCCTTCGGTGTTGGTCGTCGATGACGACACCATTCTCCTCCGAGCCGCCCAGCGAATCCTCGAACGCGAAGGCTATCGGGTAGTCGCCTGCCGACGCGGGGAGGAGGCGCTCGAGCAGCTCGATCACCGGCACTTCGACGTCCTACTCAGCGACGTTCAGATGCCTGGTCTGGGCGGCGATCGGCTGCTCCGCGCGGTCCGCGAGCGCGAGCTCGAAATTCCGGTCGTGTTAGTGACGGGAACTCCTGGCTTGGAGAGCGCCGTGGCGGCGATCGAGCACCGCGCACTCCTCTACTTGATCAAACCGCTGACCGCCGAGAGGCTGATCGAAGCCGTGGCGCGCGCCCGACAGAGCACACGCCAGGTGCGCTGGGCCGATCAAGAACGCCATTCGATCCAGCCAATCGTCAGCGCCGTGAGCGCGACGCTCTATGCGCATGAGCTCCGTTGCACGGCGCCCGTTCGACCCGAGCGAGCGCGTGCCGAGTCCGCTCGCCTTGCGCAGATCATCGCTCAAAAGCAGAGCGAGCTGTGGCTCGTGCCACTCGACAGCGCCAGACTGAGCGACGACAATCTATTCGACGCCGACGCGCCGTTCAGTCGCCACGCCGCGCGCGTCGTGCTGCAACTATCCAACCGCGTTTCGCTCGCGGCGGTGCATGACGTGGACGAACGCATCCTTCGCCTCAGAAGCTTGGGTTTCCTAATTGGGCTCGATAGCTTCGGGGCGGGCTATGGATCGCTGCAACATTTCGCGGCGATCGAGCCTGATTGGGTCAAGCTCGATCCTTCACTCGTCTGCGACATTGCGTCGAGCCCGGCCAAGACCAAGATTGTCTCGACGCTGGTCCGGCTGTGTCGCGAGCTCGGGGCTCGGTTGGTGGCTGACGGCGTGTCGACCGTCGAGGAACGCGTCGCTCTGGTCGAATTGGGCTGCGATCTCTTGCAAGGTCCGCTGATCGGCGCGCCGATCGACGTGGGCTTCGACCCGCGCGATCACCATCCTGGATCGCCCCTCGAGGTCTCGCAGGTTCCGCCCTCTGACGCCGAAGGCTTTTGCGGCGCGCCGTAGCGCGTGAGTGCTGCCTACGTCGTCCGCTAACCCGCGATACGCTCCGCTTCGTCGAGGCGCGCGTTCAAAAAGTCGACCAAAATTCGACGCAGGGCCTGCACCGCTCGTCCGCGATGGCTGACTTGGTTCTTCTCGACTTCGGACAGCTCGGCCATCGCTTTGCCGCCCTGTCCGTCGACCAAGAAGAGCGGATCGTAGCCGAAGCCCCCGCTGCCGCGCGGCGCGCGCGCGATGCTGCCCTCGCAGCTGCCTTTGGCGATGTGCACGTCACTGTCTTGCCAGGGATCGACGAGCGCGAGTACGCAACGAAAGCGTGCGCTGCGCGCGCCTTCTTCCACCTCTGCAAGTTCACGGAGCAGCGCGGCATTGTTCTCGGCGTCGGTCGCGCGTTCGTGGGCGAAGCGCGCGGAGCGCACGCCCGGGCGCCCGCCGAGCGCGTCGACCTCGAGCCCGCTGTCGTCGGCGAGCGCGAGTGTGCGCGTGGCGCTTGCGATCGCGCGCGCTTTGATCAGCGCGTTGTCTTCGAAGGTCGCGCCGTCTTCGACGATGTTCGGTTGCTCGCCGAGTACCTCGGCGGCGGAGCGCAACTGGACGGGCAAGTCGGCGAGCAGCGCGCGCAGCTCGGCGAGCTTGCCGTGGTTCGAGGTGGCGAGGACGATCGTCAGCAGTTCTTGCATGGCTCAATCGTGGCTTGCGAATAGATCGAAATGCCCGCCCAAAGTGAACGTGGCAAAGGCGTGGGCATCGGCTTGGGCGTAGCGTGTTTCATCGCGAATCTCGCCGCGCGAGACGCTCTCGATCGTGCCGAATTGGCCGAAGCCGATGGTGGCCAAGCCGGAGAGCGTCACGAAGCGGTTCAAGCGATAGTCCGCGCCGAGGCCGAGGCGTGTCTCGAACGGCGCGTTCGTGAACTGCATTTCGTCACCGTTGTCGAACACGGCGCGCGCGCGGCGATAGCCGATGGCAAGCTCGGTGATGAAGCCGAGCTCATCCGGGTTGGTCGATGCGCGCACGCCGACCCCCCAAAAATCGGTGTCGCCATGGTCGGCTTGGCCGGTCAGGGTGGTCGACTGTTTGTCGCCGTTCCCCGAGCCGAGCCAAGCGTGCTCCCACAGCGCGAAGACCGAGTAGTAGCGCGAGAGCCGCGCGCCCGCGTTGAGCTCGAACATCGGCCCGGAGGAGCTGTAGTCGCTCCATGCGACGCCGTTCACGCCGGTCGGCGTGCGCCGCGCCCAGAGATCGCCGAACGGGATGAACCAACCCGTCCGCGCGCCGAGCAGCAGCGCGGTGCGCGGCGCGACGTGCCGCGGCTCGGGGGGCGGCGGCGGTTCGAACACTGGACCGCCTGGGTAAAAGCCGGGCGGCGGCGGTTCGTAGATCGGCATTCCGTACGGAGGTGGTGGCGGCGGGCCCGGCGGACCGGGTGGACCGCTAGGGTTTTGGTTTGGCGGTGGCGCAGTGTTCGGCGCTGGCGCGGGGAAGCCGGGCTCCACGTAATATTCAGGCGGCGGGGTGGGGCCGGGCCTCGAGGGGGCCTGAGGGGCAGCGGGGGCCGGCTGTTGGGGTGCCGGCGCAGGTGCTGTCGGTGCAGGCGCTGCAGGTGCAGGCGCGGGAGGCCCAGCCGGCGCTGGCGCGGGCGTCGCGGGAGCCGCGGCGGGCTTGGGTGCGCCAGGTTCGGCGGCACTTGTGTGTCCGGCGACCAGAAGAGCGGTGGTGAGCGCATAGCTCGCGCGACGCATTCGCCCACGATAGCACGCACTTTACCCGGCAGATTGACCCCCAACCGAACGCCATGCTAAGCGACCGCCGCTCTCGGTCAAAGAGAGCATTTGTGCAGCAAGACTGGAAAGGTGTCGGTCGATACGGAACTGTCGGCCTCGAGTTCGCGGCGAGCGTTTTGCTCGGCCTTTTTCTCGGGCAGTGGGCAGATAAAAAGTTCGGCACGCACGGCATCTTCACCCTAGTCGGGTTGGCATACGGGTTCGCTGCAGGAGCCCGCTTCGTCTGGCGAGCGCTCAAGAGCGCGAACCGCGAGGCAGAAGCTCAAGAAGAAGCAGATCGAGAAGCGCGGAAGAAGTTCAATGAACACGGCAACGGAAAGCACTGAGCCAAGCGGAATCGCGACAGCGATTTGGTCAGTGGCGATTGTTGGCGCACTGTTCGTGGCCGCCGCGCCGACGCTGCTCGGTTCGGGTAGTCGCCTGAGCGTCGCGATCGGTGTGCTGCTCGCGGTTGCCAATCTGTGGGCCATCTCGCGCACCGTGCGCGGCTTCTTGCATCCCGCGGGCGCGCGCTCGCCGTGGATCTCGCTTTCGATGCTCAAGTTCGCGGCGATGTTTTTGGGAGTCTTGTTTTTGGTTCGCGGCGGTTACGCGAAGCTTTTGCCTCTGTGCATCGGCTACGCGGCCATGCCCGTGGGTATCGTCATCTCGCAGCTCAAATCGGCAGCCGCGCCGTCCGGAAAAGGTTAGAAATGCCCGAGCATACGACTTGGTTAACGCTCCTCCTCGCGTACATGCACGAGACCCTCGAGAAGAACTCGCATGCGTTCGGCTCTTCGGTCATCCGAAGTGACGCGCCAAGCTGGCGCAACTTCGAGGGCATCGCGGCTTCGCTCCTCGTGACGTTCTTGGTGCTCGGCATCGCGGCACGCGTCAAATCGCAGCTGTCGAACGCGAACGAAGCGGTCGTTCCGGAAGAGCGACTGACCCTGCGCACCTTCATGGAAGCGTTCCTCAGCTACTTCTACGACCTCGCCAAGAGCGTCATGGACGCGGAGCGCGCCAAGAAATATTTTCCGCTGATCGGCGCCTCCGCCATGTTCGTCTTCTTCTCGAACATCATGGCGTTGATTCCGGGTTTCCCGGTGGCGACCAGCAACCTCAGCATCACGCTTGGTTGCGCACTCGTGGTCTTCGTCTGCTTCAACGCCTACGGCCTCGCCACGAACGGCTGGAGTTACATCGCCCACCTGGCCGGCCCGGCTTGGTACCTGTGGTGGCTGATCTTTCCGATCGAAGTCATCTCGCTGTTCGTACGCCCGATCACGCTGGCCGTTCGCTTGATGCTGAACATGGCCGTCGACCACCTGATTCTCGGGATCTTCCTGAGCTTGGTCGCAGTGCTGGTGCCGGTGCCAATCATGCTCCTCGGCGTTCTGATCGTCTTGATTCAGACCCTGGTCTTCACGCTGCTCACCTGCATCTACATTGGGCTGGCGACCGAACACGAGGCGCACTAAAGCGGGCCCTGACCGCGAGACACACTTTCTGCGAGGACGACGTGCCTCGCTGCTGGGAAAACTAAGGAGTCGATGATTATGTCCAAGAAGAATGTGGCGCTGGCCACCGTAGCGATGTCCACCCTGATCTCTTCCAGTGCTTTCGCGCAGGGCGCCGACGGCGGCGTCGGCGGCGGTGCCCAAGCGGCGGCCGCGATCGGCGCTGGTATCGCGATCGGTCTCGCGGTGCTCGGTGGCACGCTCGGTCAGGGTCGCGCTGCTGCGGCCGCTCTCGAAGGCATCAGCCGCAACCCGGGCGCTGCCCC
>Ga0164307_10000879_pt1 | contig 13459 bp, 13 predicted proteins | sample Whisoiple_243_MG_FD_110214 | JGI IMG/M metagenome (GOLD analysis project Ga0164307, IMG submission 110214) | Soil microbial communities amended with fresh organic matter from upstate New York, USA - Whitman soil sample_243_MG | ecosystem: Environmental > Terrestrial > Soil > Unclassified >...
GAGGGCTTCGTCGCCTGGTCGGAGACCACCTTCGACAAGCTGATCCAGTCCGATCCGGAGCCGCTGACCTCGCGCTTCCGGGTCACGCACACGATGCTGCTCTCGGTGATCGCCCGCCCGGGCAACGCCTTCGAGGCGATGCGGCATCTGCTGGAGGACAACCACGAGCCGCGCCGTGCCCAGCTGCGGCACATCCGCCGCGCCATCGCGATCTACCGGTCGCTGCTCGACGGCGGTGTCGTGGAGCAGCTCGACACGCCCGACGCGGAGGGCCGGATCGTACGACTCACGGTCGACCTCCAGCAGGACTTCGCGCTCAACCAGCCGCTGTCCACCTTCGCGCTGGCCGCCTTCGACCTGCTGGACGCCGAATCGCCCTCGTACGCCCTGGACATGGTCTCGGTCGTCGAGTCGACGCTCGACGACCCCCGGCAGATCCTGGCCGCCCAGCAGAACAAGGCGCGGGGCGAGGCCGTCGGGCAGATGAAGGCGGACGGCGTCGAGTACGAGGAGCGGATGGAGCGGCTCCAGGAGGTCACCTACCCGAAGCCGCTGAGCGAGCTGCTCTGGCACGCCTACGACGTGTACCGCACCAGCCACCCGTGGGTCGGTGACCACCCGGTGTCGCCGAAGTCCGTGATCCGCGACATGTACGAACGGGCCATGACCTTCACGGAGTTCACCTCGAACTACGAGCTGGCCCGCACCGAGGGCATCGTCCTGCGGTATCTGGCGAGCGCCTACAAGGCCCTCGAGCACACCATTCCCGACGACCTGAAGTCCGAGGACCTGGAGGACCTGATCGCCTGGCTGGGCGAGATGGTGCGCCAGGTGGACTCCAGCCTGCTGGACGAGTGGGAGCAGCTGGCCAACCCCGAGGTGGAGACCGCCGAGCAGGCGCAGGAGCGGGCCGACGAGGTCAAGCCGGTGACCGCCAACGCCCGCGCCTTCCGGGTCCTCGTGCGCAACGCGATGTTCCGCAGGGTGGAGCTGGCCGCTCTGGACCGGGTCCGCGACCTGGGTGAGCTGGACGCCGACGCGGGCTGGGACGAGGACGCCTGGGGCGAGGCGATGGACGCGTACTGGGACGCGCACGAGGAGCTGGGCACGGGCCCGGACGCGCGCGGCCCGAAGCTGCTGAAGATCGACGAGGACCCCGGGCACGGTCTGTGGCGGGTGTGGCAGGCGTTCGCCGACCCGGCCGGGGACCACGACTGGGGAATCCGTGCGGAGGTCGATCTCGCGGCCTCCGACGAGGAGGGCCGGGCGGTCGTCCGGGTCACGGCCGTGGGCCAGCTGTGACGGCGCGCCGGCCAGGAGAGTGGAGAAGAACCGCATGACGAACCCCGCCGACAGCCTGGTCGATCTGCTCGACCTGGAGCGGATCGAGGTCAACATCTTCCGCGGCCGCAGTCCCGAGGAGTCCCTGCAACGGGTCTTCGGCGGGCAGGTCGCGGGGCAGGCGCTGGTCGCCGCAGGCCGCACCACGGACGGCGACCGTCCGGTGCACTCCCTGCACGCGTACTTCCTGCGTCCGGGCCGTCCTGGCGTGCCGATCGTGTACGACGTGGAGCGGGTGCGGGACGGCCGGTCCTTCACCACGCGCCGGGTCACGGCCGTGCAGCAGGGCCGGACGATCTTCAACCTGACGGCGTCCTTCCACCGCCCGGAGGAGGCCGGATTCGAGCACCAGCTGCCGCCGGCCCGGATCGTGCCCGACCCGGACGAGCTGCCGACGGTCGCCGACGAGGTGCGTGAGCACCTGGGCGGTCTGCCGGAGGCACTGGAGCGGATGGCCCGCCGCCAGCCCTTCGACATCCGCTACGTCGACCGGCTGCGCTGGACGCGGGAGGAGATCAAGGACGCGGACCCGCGCAGCGCGGTGTGGATGCGCGCGGTCGGCCCGCTGGGCGACGACCCGCTGGTGCACACCTGCGCGCTGACGTACGCCAGTGACATGACGCTGCTGGACGCCGTGCGGATCCCCGTCGAGCCGCTGTGGGGGCCGCGCGGCTTCGACATGGCCTCGCTGGACCACGCGATGTGGTTCCACCGGCCGTTCCGGGCCGACGAGTGGTTCCTGTACGACCAGGAGTCACCGATCGCCACGGGCGGCCGCGGACTGGCCAGGGGGCGGATCTACGACCGTCAGGGGCGGTTGCTGGTGTCCGTGGTCCAGGAGGGGCTCTTCCGCCGTCTCGACGGCGTGTAGGCCTTTCCCGGGGGTCAGGTGCCGGGCAGCGTGTCCTGGTCCACCTCGTGACGGCGGGTCCGGATGTCCGGGCCCGCCGGATGCAGTTTGGCGTCGCAGGCGGGGCCGAGCCCGGTACGGCGCGACCGCGCGCCGGTGAGGGGCCGTCCGCACAGGGCGCACCGCACCGGACGGCGGGGCTCACGACGGCCGGCTTCCGGCTGCGGTGCGGAGAACAGTGCGGGAGGGGGCTCGGAGGATTCCACGGGTCGGATCCTCTCAGGCGGGTCCGACACGGCGCGGTGGGCACGGCGGTGGATGCCGTGCACCGACGGCGGTGCCCGCCCGCAGGTCGCCCGGCGGATCGTACTCCGCCGTGGAAGGGTGTCGGTCCATGACCGACACCCTTCCGTCTCCGTCCGGTCCGCGCGAAAGCAACCGGGCCGCGAGCGTCTCCCGATCGCTCCCCCGGCCCCGCGGAGGCGGCGCGTGGATGTGATCCATGTCCGGGCGGTCAGTCCGCCGGACCTCACGGACCGGGTCGAGGAGTTCCTCGCCGGCGACCCCTACGTCCTCAACCTGATCGTGAGCCGTGGCGCCGCGCGCAGTCCCGACGGCGACTCCGTGGCGTGCGACGTGCTGACGGGAGCCGCCAACGAGGTGCTGCGCGGGCTGCGGGAGCTGCGGCTCGACGTCGACGGGTCCCTGGTCGTCGAGCCGGTCGACATGACGTTCCCGGGGCGCGCCTCGGAGGACGCGAGCCGACGGCTCGGGCCGCTCACCGGCGCGCCGGTCTGGGAGCAGGTGGAGGCACGCATCCGGTCGGAGGGGAGGTACGCGCCCAGCTTCTACCTCTACCTGGTCGCGGCGGGTCTCATCGGCTCGGTCGGCATCGTGACCAACTCCCAGATCCTCATCGTCGGCGCGATGGTCGTCGGCCCCGAGTACGGGGCGATCGTCTCCGTGGCGCTGGGCATCGACCGGCGCGACGGGCAGATGGCACGCCGAGGGCTGGAGGCGCTGTTCAAGGGGTTTCTGCTGACCATCACGGTCACCTTCCTCTTCAGTCTGCTGATCCGCGGTTTCGGCTTCGAGTCACAGGCCTTCACACGAGGTCTGCGCCCCGTGTCCGACCTGATCAACACACCCAACTTCTTCTCGTTCGCCGTGGCGGCGCTGGCCGGTGTCGTCGGCATCGTGTCCCTCACCGAGGCCCGCACCAGCGCCCTGCTCGGGGTCTTCATCTCGGTCACGACCATCCCGGCGGCAGCGGCCGTCAGCGTCTCCACGGCCTTCGGCAGCTGGTCCGAGGCGTGGGGTTCCCTGGTCCAGCTCCTGGTCAACATCGCCGTGCTGATCGCGGTGGGCGCCCTCGCCCTCAGGTCCCAGCGCGCGATCTGGCGGCGCGTGGGCCGGAGACACGCGGCGCGGAGCGGCGGACGGGCCTGAGGCGGCCCGGTCTCCCGCGCGGGGGCGGCCCCACGGGATCGGCCCGAGCGGCCGGAACGGGGCAGGGCCGGGATGATGGGAGGCAGGGAAAGCCGCCACACGGTCCCGCACGCAGGCAGGAGGGCCGCCATGCCCCAGGAACGCACCTCGCCGCTCCGTGCCGTGCCCGGCGCGACACCGCGGGAGCGGGCCGCGCTCGGCAAGGCGGCCCGTCGGCGTACCCCCAGGTCCAGCCATCACGCGTACGAACCACCGGCCGGCCGTCCGGACCCGCTGGCCCTCCTGGAGGCCCAGTCCGCGACCAGGGTGCCGGAGCTCGTCCCGATCCGGTACGGGCGGATGACGGAGTCACCGTTCCGCTTCTACCGGGGTGCCGCGGCGATCATGGCCTCCGACCTGGCCGGGACTCCGGCCTCGGGGATCCGGGCCCAGCTGTGCGGCGACGCCCATCTGCTGAACTTCAGGCTGCTCGCCTCTCCGGAGCGCCATCTGCTGTTCGACATCAACGACTTCGACGAGACGCTGCCGGGGCCCTGGGAGTGGGACGTCAAGCGGCTGGCCGCCAGCCTGGTCATCGCGGGGCGCGCGAACGGCTTCACGGACAAGGAGCGGGCCCGCGTCGTACGGGCCACCGTGCGGTCGTACCGGGAGTCGATGATCCGGTTCGCGGACATGCGCAATCTCGACGTCTGGTACGCGAAGGTCGACGAGGAGCGCCTGAGGGCCATGGCCGCGGGGAAGCTGGCGGCCGCCGGCCGTAGGCGCGTCGCCGGTGCGACGGCGAAGGCCCGCACGCGGGACAGCCTCCAGGCTTTCGCCAAACTCACCGAGGTGGCCGACGGGCGGCTCCGCATCGCCCCGGACCCGCCCCTGGTCGTTCCGCTCGCGGATCTGCTGCCGGACGCGGAACGGCGGGCGACGGAGGGGCAGTTCCGCAAGCTCCTGAGGGGCTACGCCCGCAGCCTCCCGTCCGACCGGCGTTCCCTGCTCGCGGACTTCCGGCCCGTGGACATGGCCCGCAAGGTCGTGGGGGTGGGAAGCGTCGGTACCCGCTGCTGGATCTTCCTCCTGATGGGCAGGGACGGCGAGGATCCGCTCTTCCTCCAGGCGAAGGAGGCGGACACCTCGGTCCTGGCGCCCTTCGCGGGGGCGAGTGCGTACCGGAACCAGGGCGAGCGTGTGGTGGCGGGCCAGCGGCTGATGCAGGCCGCGGGCGACATCTTCCTGGGCTGGGAGCGGGTCGACGGGTTCGACGGGAAGCGCCGGGACTTCTACGTGCGGCAGCTGCGCGACTGGAAGGGCATCGCCGCACCGGAACAGATGGTGCCGCGCGGCATGTCCGCGTTCGGCGAGCTGTGCGGGACGACGCTGGCACGTGCGCACGCCCGGTCCGGCGACCGCATCGCGATCGCGGCCTATCTGGGCCACGGCGACGTGTTCGACCGGGCACTGGAGACGTTCGCCGAGCGGTACGCCGACCAGAACGAGAGGGACCACCGGGCGCTCGTCGACGCGGTGGCCGCGGGCCGGCTCACGGCAGCCGGGGAGGGCCGGAGGTAGGGCCGGGGCCCGGGGGCCTGGACATCGCGGCGGGATTCACCCCGCGCACCCAGCGGGTACTTCGCAGACATAACCGGACATCGTGGTATCACCGTGTGGACCCCGGCCGACGCCCCGGCGGGCCCCACACCGAGGAGACCATGACGATGTCGGCCGAACCGGCAGGAGCGCCCGGCGCCGAGACCCCGGATCCGCGCACGGTGATCCGCACCCGGGGCTACGCGGTCCTGCTGGTCATGGTGGCGGCCCTCGGCGTCCCCGTCTCCGCCGCGGCGTTCGGCTTCCTGGCGCTCGTCCACGAGCTGGAGGACCTGACCTACGAGGACCTCCCGCACGCCCTGGGCTTCGCGAGCACCCCCTCGTGGTGGCCGGTGCCGCTGCTCGGCGTGGCGGGTCTGCTGACCGCGCTGACCATCCGCCATCTGCCGGGAACGGGCGGGCACAGACCGGCCGAGGGGTTCGTGAACACGGGGGCCCCGACGGCAGCCCAGCTGCCGGGGGTCGCCCTCGCCGCCCTGACCTCCCTCGGTCTCGGCGCGGTCCTCGGCCCGGAGGCACCCCTGATCGCCCTCGGCGGTGGGCTGGCCGCGTACGCCGCCCGGCTGCTGAAGCCGGGGATCGCGCCGAGCGCGAGCGCCATGGTCGCGGCGGCGGGCAGCTTCGCCGCCGTCAGCGCCCTGCTGGGCTCGCCGCTCCTCGGCGCCTTCCTGCTGATGGAGGCGTCCGGCCTGGCCGGGATGATGCTGGGCCTCGTGCTCGTGCCGGGGCTGCTCGCCTCCGGCATCGGATCGCTCATCTTCATCGGCCTGGGGTCGTGGACCGGCCTGGGGACGTACTCCCTGACCCTCCCCCATGTGCCCCACACGCCCGATCCCGGCGTCGCCGAGTTCGGGTGGGCCCTCGTCCTGGGAGCCGCCGCGGCGCTCGTGGGTACGGGCGTCAAGAGGCTCTCCCTGTCCTTGCAGGACTGGGTCGAGCAGCGGCGGGTGATCGCGACCGTGGCGATGGGCCTCACGGTCGGCGTCCTGGCCCTCCTGTACGCGGAGAGCACGGGCAGGAACGCGTCGGAGGTGCTGTACTCCGGCCAGAGCGCCCTCGGCGGCCTGCTCGCCGAGGGCGCCACGTACGCGGTCGGGTCGCTCCTCGTACTGATCGTCTGCAAGGCACTGGCCTACGCGGCGTCCCTGAGCGCCTTCCGGGGAGGCCCCATCTTCCCGTCGATGTTCCTGGGGGCGGCGGGCGGGCTCGCGCTGTCGCACCTGCCCGGCCTGAACGCCACCTCGGGCTTCGCGATGGGCATCGGGGCCATGTGCGTGGCCATGCTCCGGCTGCCGATGACATCCGTGCTGCTGGCCACGCTGCTGCTGGGATCCGAGGGCGTCACCGTCATGCCCCTCGTGATCGTCTCCGTGGTGGTGTCCTACGTCCTGGTCCTCAGGCTCGAGCGTCCTGATGCGGCGAGCACAGCGCCCAGATGACGAAGATGTTGATCGCGATCAGGACGAGGGACCAGAACGGGTAGTACGGGAGCCACAGGAAGTGGGCGACGGCCAGGAGCCCCGCCAGCAGGACCCCTACCGCACGGGCCCAGAGAGCCCCGGTGAAGAGCGCGCAGCCCGCGAGGAGCACGACGATCCCCAGGATGAGGTGCACCCATCCCCAGCCTGTCAGACTGAACTTGAAGACGTAGTTGCTCGTCGTGACGAACAGGTCGTCCTTGGCGATGGCGGCGATCCCCTCGAGAATGGCCATGGCCCCACCGAAGATCATCATCACTGCCGCGAAGACGGTCCAGCCGGACGCGGCGGTTCTGCGCCCTCCGACGTCATGATCCGTACGCGACCCACTCACACTTCCAGCCATGTCGGCCTCCTCGATCGTGCTGCCGATGCGCGACACCGTGCGTCGACAGAGCGGCTTATGCGCCTTTTATCAGACTTACATGCCGCCGTCCGGTCGGCATACCGACCGGGCCCGCACCGGGCCCGCCACGCACCCACCGACCCCCGTTCCGCCGTGAACGTGAGAGGACCCGCCTCATGACCGAGATCGTCCCCGTGTCCGGCCCCGAGCTGGTCACGTACGCAGATGAGCTCGCCGCGCTGATGATCGAGGCCGTGGAGGCCGGCGCCTCGGTCGGTTTCCTGCTCCCCCTGGACCGGGAGGCGGCCGCCGTCTGGTGGCGCGAGCGGGCGGCCGCGGTCGACGCGGGAGGACAGCAGGTCTGGATCGCCCGGGACGACGAGCGGGTCGCGGGCACGATCGGCCTGGCCAGGGCCACCATGCCGAACGCCCGCCACCGCGCGGAGGTCGCCAAGCTCATGGTCAGGCCCTCGGCCCGCGGAAGGGGGATCGGCCGGGCGCTGCTCACGGCCGTGGAACGGTCGGCCGCCGAGGAGGGCCTTTCCCTGCTGGTCCTGGACACCGAGACGGGAAGCGACGCGGAACGCCTCTACCGCTCGGCGGGCTGGACACCGTGCGGCTCCGTCCCGGACTACGCCGCCGACCCCTACGGCACGCTGCGGGGGACCACGCTCTACTACCGGGCGCTCGGCCGCCCGGAGACCTCCGCGCCGTGAGCGTCACAATGGGGGCGGCGCCCCACCGGCGACACCCCACCGACGAGGAGATCTCTCATGACGCTGCACGACATCCCGCTCCGGACGCTCGACGGCGAGCCGACCACGCTGGGGGCCTACGCGGGCTCGGCGGTCCTGCTGGTGAACGTCGCCTCCCAGTGCGGGCTCACCCCGCAGTACGCCGGTCTGGAGAGGCTCCAGAAGCAGTACGCGGACCGGGGGTTCACCGTTCTCGGCGTGCCCTGCAACCAGTTCGCGGGTCAGGAGCCGGGCACCGCGGAGGAGATCCAGACGTTCTGCTCGACGACGTACGGGGTCAGCTTCCCGCTGCTGGAGAAGATCGACGTCAACGGCGAGGGCCGGCACCCGCTCTACACGGAGCTGACGAAGCTCGACGACGCCGAGGGCACCGCCGGTGACGTCCAGTGGAACTTCGAGAAGTTCCTGATCTCCCCGGCCGGGGAGCCCGTCGCCCGGATCCGCCCGCGCACCGAGCCGGAGGCACCCGAGGTCGTGGCGGCCGTCGAGGCGCAGCTGCCGCGCTGACCGGACGGGGAGCACGCGGGGCCGGGCCGGCGTACGGCCCGGCCCCGCGGCACGTGACTAGCGGATCGGCATCCCCGACAGGGTGCGGGCGATCACCAGGCGCTGGATCTCGCTCGTGCCCTCGAAGATGGTGTAGATGGCGGCGTCCCGGTGCATGCGCTCGACCGGGTACTCACGGGTGAAGCCGTTGCCGCCCAGGATCTGTACGGCCTGGGCGGTGACCGACTTCGCCGTCTCGCTCGCGTACAGCTTGGACATGGACCCCTCGGCCGCGGTGAACGGCTTGCCGGCGCTCGCCATCCAGGAGGCCCGCCAGACGAGCAGACGCGCCGCGTCGATCTGGGTCCGCATGTCGGCGAGCTGGAAGGCGACACCCTGGTTGTCGATGATCGGGCGGCCGAACTGGGTGCGGGTCTTCGCGTAGTCGAGCGCGACCTCGTAGGCGGCGCGGGCGGTGCCGACGGCCATGGCCCCGACGGCCGGGCGGGAGGCCTCGAAGGTGGCCATCGCCGCGTTCTTGACGCGCTCGCCGCCGGACCTGGCGCGCTCACGGGCCCGGGCGAGGCGCTCGTCGAGCTTCTCCTTGCCGCCGAGCAGGCAGTGACCGGGCACACGGACGTCCTCGAGGACGACCTCGGCCGTGTGCGAGGCGCGGATGCCGTGCTTCTTGAACTTCTGCCCCTGCGTGAGACCGGGGGTGGCCGGGGGGACGATGAAGGAGGCGTGGCCCTTGGAGCCGAGCTCCGGGTCCACCACCGCGACGACGACGTGGACGTTGGCGATACCGCCGTTCGTCGCCCAGGTCTTGGTGCCGTTGAGCACCCACTCGTCCTTGGCCTCGTCGTACACCGCACGCGTACGCATCGAGGCGACGTCCGAGCCCGCGTCCGGCTCGGAGGAGCAGAAGGCGGCGACCTTCACGTCGTCGGCGTCGCCGTACATCTGGGGGATCCAGGTGCCGATCTGCTCCTCGGTGCCGTTGGCGAGCACACCGACCGCCGCCAGGCCCGTACCGACGATCGACAGGGCGATCCCCGCGTCACCCCAGAAGAGCTCCTCCATGGCCATGGGGATGCCGAGGCCCGTGGGGTCGAAGAACTGCTGGGCGTAGAAGTCCAGGGAGTAGATGCCCACCTTGGCCGCCTCCTGGATGACCGGCCAGGGCGTTTCCTCACGCTCGTCCCACTCCGAAGCGGCCGGCCGGATCACCTCGGCGGCGAATCCGTGCAGCCAGTCACGGACCTGCTTCTGGTCGTCGTTGAGCTCGAGCGTGAACTCGGCCATGTTCCCTCCATGCACTTCCGGATATCCCCGTTACTAGCGGTAACAACAGTCTGTTACCAGCAAGTAGCCCCTGTCAACCGGACCGCGACGGATCCGCGGGTGGCGGACCAGGGTGTTACGTTGCCCGGGCGTGACGAGATCGCAGGACAGCTGGGCGGGGCGGGAGAAACGACATGGAGACCACACGAGGGGCCGAACGGCAGCGGACGGCGGCCGAACGCCGCCGCCGGGAGCTGCTCGAAGCCGCGGACCGGGTGGTGCTCAGGGACGGCCCGCAGGCCTCCATGAACGCGATCGCCGCGGAGGCCGGGATCACCAAGCCCATCCTCTACCGGCACTTCGGCGACAAGGGCGGCCTCTACCGCGCCCTCGCCAAGCGTCACACCGACGCCCTGCTGAGCGCGCTGCGGGCCGCCCTGGACGCCCCCTCCGAGCGCCGCGAACGGGTCGAGGCGACCCTGGACACCTACCTCGCGGCGATCGAGGCGCGTCCGCAGGTCTACCGCTTCCTGATGCATCCGTCGGACGACGCGGCGCCCTCCCCCGAGCAGGGTTTCGACGTCGGCCGCCACTCCGCCCCGCTGCTCCGGCGCCTCGGCGAGGAGCTGGGCAAGGTGATCGTGGAGCGGGTCGATCTCGGCCCGGAGAGCGAGCAGATGGCCCGCATCTGGGGCCACGGCATCGTCGGCATGATGCACGCGGCCGGCGACTGGTGGCTGGGCGACCGGCCGTGCTCGCGCGAACAGCTGGTGCGCAGCCTGGCCGACCTGCTGTGGGGCAGGCTCGCCGAGGCGGGGGACCTGCCGGGCGGCCAGGGATTCTGAGAGGGGCACCGCCCCGGGGGACCGGGTCAGCCCTCGGCCGCCGTACGCGCCCACGGCGCCCGCCGGGCCGCGCGCAGCGCCCTGGTGCGGCGCAGTCCGGTGAGCCGGTCGGTGTAGACCCGGCCGTCGAGGTGGTCGCACTCGTGCTGGAGACAGCGGGCGAACCAGCCGGTGCCGGTGATCCGCACCGGCTCTCCGGCGACCGTCCGGCCCTCGACCACCGCACGGTCGAAGCGCGGGGTGCCCGCCTCGATCCCCGGGAGCGAGAGACAGCCCTCCGGTCCGCGTACGGTGTCCCCGTCCGCCTCGACCAGGACCGGGTTGACGAGATGACCGAGGTGCCGGACCTCGTCGTCGTCCGGACAGTCGTACACGAACACCCTGAGCGGTACGCCGATCTGGTTCGCGGCGAGCCCCACACCGTTCGCGGCGTACATGGTGGCGAACATGTCCTCCACCAGCCGGGCGAGGGACGGGCCGAAGTCGGTCACGTCGTCGCACGGGCTGTGGAGCGCCGGGGCGCCGAGCAGACTCATGGCTCGAACGCGTCCGGTACTGCCGGGGATCGGGCGGTTTCGCATGCCCGGAAGCGTACGTTGCACGTGACCTCCACGTTCCCCGTGGTGCCGAGGTGCGGTCGGCACCGCGGACATCGATAGGCTGGGCACGGACTTACGCAAGGAGGATCTAGGACGATGGCAGGCAACACGGAGCCGTTGTCGCCGCGGGCCAAGCTCGCCGTGACGGCGGGCAAGGCCGCGGCGGCGGTGTCGCGCGCCGCGGGGCGCGGCAGCGGATCGGTGATCGGCGGCCGGGTGGCGCTCAAGCTCGACCCCGACCTGCTCGGGCGGCTGGCGCAGCACCTGGACGTGATCCTCGTGTCCGCGACGAACGGCAAGACGACCACCACCCGGCTCATCGCCGAGGCGCTGAGGGCCGCGGGCCCCGTCGTGTCGAACGCGCTCGGGGCCAACATGCCGGCGGGGATCACCTCCGCGCTGGCCGGGGGCTCGGACGCGCGCTACGGCGTGATCGAGGTCGACGAGAAGTATCTCGCCGGTGTGGCACGCGACACGACGCCGAAGGTGATCGCGCTGCTCAACCTCTCCCGCGACCAGCTGGACCGCGCGGCGGAGACCCGGATGCTGGCGGAGAAGTGGCGTGAGGGCCTGTCGGGCTCCAAGGCCGTGATCGTGGCCAACGCCGACGACCCGCTGATCGTCTGGGCCGCCTCCTCCTCCCCCAACGTGGTGTGGGTCGCGGCGGGACAGGCGTGGAAGGACGACGCCTGGTCCTGCCCGTCCTGCGGCGGTGTGATGCAGCGCCCCGGGGACGACTGGTTCTGCGGGGAGTGCGGTTTCCGCCGCCCCGCCCCCAGCTGGGCCCTGAACGGCGACTACGTCCTGGACCCGCACGGTTCGGCGTGGCCGATCCACCTCCAGCTCCCGGGCCGGGCCAACAAGGCCAACGCGACGAGCTCCGCCGCCGTGGCCGCGGTCTTCGGCGTACCGCCGCAGGTCGCGCTGGAGCGCATGTACCAGGTGCAGGCCGTGGCCGGCCGTTACGACGTCGTCAGCTTCCTCGGCCGTGAGCTCCGGCTCCTGCTGGCGAAGAACCCGGCCGGCTGGCTCGAGACGTTCTCCCTGATCGACCCTCCGCCCACACCGGTCATCCTCTCGGTGAACGCGCGCGGTGCCGACGGCACGGACACGTCCTGGCTGTGGGACGTCGACTACACCCAGCTCTACGGTCACCCGATCTTCGTGCTCGGCGACCGCAAGCTGGACCTGGCGGTCCGGCTCGAGGTCGCCGGACTCGACTTCCGTGTGTGCGAAACCCTGGACGAGGCCGTCCAGATGGCGCCGCCCGGTCGCATCGAGGTCATCGCCAACTACACCGCCTTCCAGGATCTGCGCCGTCGTGTCGGCAACTGACCCCCGCGCGGGCAACCCCCGGAGAGGACGAAGCATGAACAACAGCCTGCGGCTGGTGTGGGTCTACCCCGACCTCCTCAGCACCTACGGCGACCAGGGCAACGCCCTGGTCGTGGAGCGCCGGGCACGTCAGCGCGGTCTCGACGTGTCGCGCGTGGACGTCCGCAGCGACCAGCCCATCCCGACGTCGGGCGACATCTACCTCATCGGCGGCGGTGAGGACCGGCCGCAGCGCCTCGCCGCCGAACGGCTGCGCCGTGACGGCGGACTGAGCCGGGCCGCGTCCAACGGCGCGATCATCTTCTCGGTGTGCGCCGGCTACCAGATCCTCGGCCACGAGTTCATCAACGACCTCGGCGAGCGGGAGCCCGGCCTCGGGCTGCTCGACGTGGTCTCCACCCGGGGTGAGGGCGCCCGGTGCGTCGGCGACGTGCTCGGGGACATCGATCCGAATCTGGGGCTCCCGCCCCTGACCGGCTTCGAGAACCACCAGGGCGTCACCCACCTGGGCCCGTCCGCACGTCCGTTGGCCCGGGTGCGGCTCGGCCGCGGCAACGGCACGGGGGACGGCACGGAGGGCGCGTACAACGACACCGTGTTCGGCACCTACATGCACGGGCCGGTCCTGGCCCGCAACCCGCTGATCGCGGACCACCTGCTGAAGCTGGCGCTGGACGTGAACGCGCTGCCGCCCAGCGACGACCGGTGGTACGAGGCGCTGCGCGCCGAGCGGATCGCGGCGGCGACCCAGCCCGCCTGACCCGTCCCGCGCGGACCGGCCCTCCCGGGGGCCGGTCCGCGCGCGTGTGCGGCCTGTGTACATCCGGTGGACGTCCAGCAATCGGACAGGGGGTTCGGTACGGCCACCCCGCGCCGGTAAGGTGGCGTGGATCCAACCGGACGACGTGGTCCGGGGTCGGCCCACGTTGCAAAGGTTTCCCGGGCAATGCGAATTGGTGTGCTGACGAGCGGCGGAGACTGCCCCGGACTCAATGCCGTCATCAGGTCGGTGGTGCACCGCGCCGTCGTCGATCACGGCGATGAGGTCATCGGTTTCCACGACGGCTGGAAGGGTCTGCTGGAGGGCGACTA
>Ga0164307_10000881_pt1 | contig 13442 bp, 8 predicted proteins | sample Whisoiple_243_MG_FD_110214 | JGI IMG/M metagenome (GOLD analysis project Ga0164307, IMG submission 110214) | Soil microbial communities amended with fresh organic matter from upstate New York, USA - Whitman soil sample_243_MG | ecosystem: Environmental > Terrestrial > Soil > Unclassified >...
CTCGGTCGCCTCGCGGGCTGCCTCAGGCGTGTCGATGACTTCACCGGCCAGCACCGGTACACCGTGCTTGGCGAAGAGGTCCCTCGCCTGGTACTCGAACAGGTCCACGCGCGTCCGTCCCTTTTAGTGGTCTCGCGGTTCGTTTTCTGCGTGGGCGTGCCGCGAGGGCAACGTGACTGCGCGGTCACAGGGGAGGCGCACACGGTGACCCGGTACGCGGCATGTCCATCCGGCAGGTTATCCCCGCGCCGCGCCGGACCCTAAATTGCAGATCACACCTGAGCGGTGATACCGGTCACAGACCGTGCTGGTGACCGAGGTGTGAAGGACAAAACGTCACGTCGGCGGGGCGGCCGGTGACCGTCCTGGACCGGACCTGGACCGGGCCCGGCACCGTCGACGAACGGGCCGGGCCGGTCACCGGCCCGTGTCGGGCACCGGCAGGGGCCGGTTCTCGATCGCCGCCGCCATGACCTCGGGGAAGTGGTCCGGGGTGCAGGCGAAGGCCGGGGCGCCGAGGGCCGCCAGCGCGGCCGCGTGCTCCCGGTCGTACGAGGGCGCGCCCTCGTCGGAGAGGGCGAGCAGCGTCACGAACTGCACACCGGACGCCTTCATCGCGGCGGCCCGCTCGACCATCTCTTCACGGATCCCTCCCTCGCGGAGATCACTGACGAGGACGACGACGGTGTCCGCCGGACGGGTGATCTTCGACTGGCAGTAGGCCAGCGCGCGGTTGATGTCGGTCCCACCGCCGAGCTGCGTGCCGAACAGCACGTCGACCGGATCGTGCAACTGGCCGGTGAGGTCGACGACGGCCGTGTCGAACACCACCAGCCGGGTCTCCAGGGTCCTCATGGAGGCGAGCACGGCACCGAAGACCGCGGCGTGGACGATCGAGGCGGCCATGGATCCCGACTGGTCGACGCAGAGGATCACGTCCTTCTTCACCGACCGGTCCGCCCGCCCGTACCCGACGAGGCGCTCGGGCACCACCGTGCCGGCCCCCTCCCGTCCGGGGAGGGGCACGTAGTTCCTGAGGTTGGCCCGGATCGTGCGGTCCCAGTCGATGTCGCGGGGACGTGGCCGGCCGGCCCTCGACGAACGGTCCAGGGCGCCGGTGAGCGTCGCCCTGGTACGGGTGGCGAGCCGTCGCTCCAGGTCCTCGACGACCTTGCGCACGACGGCACGTGCCGTCTCCTTCGTGGTCTCCGGCATCGCCTTCGCGAGCGAGAGCAGGGTGCCGACCAGGTGGACGTCGGGTTCGAGTGCCTCCAGCATCTCCGGTTCCAGCAGCAGTTCGGAGAGTCCGAGCCGGTCCATCGCGTCGCGCTGCATGACCTGGACCACGGAGGCCGGGAAGTACGCACGGATGTCCCCGAGCCAGCGGACCACGGACGGGGCGGAGGCGCCGAGCCCTCCCGCACGCTCCGCCCCGCTCCGGCCGGCCGGCTTCCTCCCTTCGTCGTACAGCGCGGTCAGCGCGCCGTCCATCGCCTCGTCGCGTCCGGTGAGCGTCCGTCCGGTGCCCTCGGCACCCTCCGCGCCGAGCACCATCCGCCAGCGCCGCAGCCGCTCGTCGTCGGCAGGAGCCGCTTCCATCTCCCTCTCCCCCTTCTCCGTGTCCTCCGCGGCCCCTGTCATCGGCCGGCCCCCGGCTCGGCCGGGGACCCTGTTCCCAGCAGCAGCGCCAGCACCGGGGCCATCGCGTCCGCCCGCTCCTCGTCGCGTCCTTCGCCGAAGCCCGGGGCGGCGGGCACGTTCGCGTCGTGGCCCCTGCCGGGGTCCGGCCCCCGCCCGACGAGCTCGCCCAGCGCACGCCGCACCCCGGGCTCGTAGGCCGAGAAGGTGCGGCGCAACAGCGGCAGTACGCCGGGGAAGGTGTCGGCCGGTATGCCGGTCAGCCAGGCGTCGACGAGCGCGAGGAGGCGCTCGTCGTGGACGAGCACCAGGCCGCCTCCCGTGGCTCCGCCGACGAAGCCCTCGATCCAGGCGGCCGCGTCGGCCGGTGCGCTGCCGGGCGAGAGGGCCAGACCCATCAGTCGCGCGGCGTCGCTCTCGCCCAGCCGCCCGCCGTCCAGGAGCAGGCGCGCCGCACGGCCCCGGACCACCCCGGCGACCGCGTCCCTGTCGGCGAGCTCGCGAAGGACGCCGGCCCACCGCTCGGCCGGCCCGTCCGTTCCGACGGTGTCGGCCAGCAGCCCGACCGCCGTGTGCACGCCGTCCACCCGCCGCTGCGCCTCCACGGCAGCGTCCGCGTCGAGACCGGTGCAGGCCGACGGCAGACCCACGCAGACGCGCTCGGCGAGACCGACGGCGACCTCTCCCAGAGCCGCGGTGTCGGTGGACCGCACGTCTCCGTACCGCAGGGAGCGGGCCAGGGCGGGCAGCGCGTCGGCGAGATGGCCGACGTCCGCGTCGAGGGCGGCCCGGTCGGCGAGGGCTCTCATCACCACGGGCAGGGCCTCGGACAGACCGGCCAGAAGGCACTGTTCGGCGAGTGCGGTGACCCCGGCGAGGGACGGCGCCGAGACCGCGTCCGTCTCCGCCCTGGCGGTCGCGGCACCCAGCACGGTGGTCCCCCACACACCGGCCTCGGCGATCCGGACGAACAGCTCGGGCTCCCAGTGCAGCCGCCAGCTCTCCCGGAACGTGCCCGTGCTCCCCCGGCCCGCGGCGGGCTCGCCCCAGTGCACCCCGAGGAGCCGGAGCCGGTGCAGGAGCCGGCTGCGGGCCGCGTCGGTGTCCTTGCGCAGGTCGAGCTCCAGCTCGCGCCTCCCGGCCTCGGGCCTGAGCCTGAGTGTTCGCTGCTGCCGGTCCAGGTCGCGCTGGAGCGGGACGGCCGGGGCGGTCTCCGGTACCTCGCCGAGGGTCTCGCCGACGACGAGCCGGTCCCGCACGAGGGCGAGCGGCACGTCGGACCCTTCGCACATGACGGCCCTGACGGCGTCGGTGGCCTCGGTCAGGCCCACGGCCGGGCGGCCCCTCATGGCCGCCAGCGTCCCGGCGAGTCCCACGGCCTCGATGACATCCGCGGAGGACACCGTCCTGTCCGTGTCGCGCAGCAGCCCCGCGACCTTCGTCATCCAGCGCTCCACGGGCCGGTCCGGCGCGCCGAAGAGGTGTCCGTACCAGCCGGGGGACTCGATCCCCGCGCCGTACCCGCTGCGCCGGGCGAGCCTGCGATGGGTCCAGGGCACCCAGGTCAGTTCCGCCCTCACCTTGGGCATCCCCTTGAGGAGCGCCCGGTCGGCGGCGACCGTCGCCCTCGTGCGGAGCGCGGGCACGTGCCACGCACCGCAGACCACGGCGACGTCGTCGCCGAACTCCCTGCGGGCGGCCCGCAGCCGGAGGCGCATGCAGGCCTCCCTGACGGCGTCCTGCGGATGTCCTCCGTCCCCGTACGCCTCGCGCAGGGCCGTCATCGCCTCGGCGAGGACGGCGAACGGGGCACGCGGGTCGGAGGGCCTGCCGTCCGGCCCGCGGTGCTCGACGACGTCCTCCCACCAGCGCTCGGGGTCGTCGTAGCCCGCGGCCTCGGCGAGTACACCGATCGGGTCGATGCCCCGGCCGTCCTCCGCACCGACCTCCTTCGGTTCCGTCAACGCCAGCGAGTGCGCGGCGGGCAGGTCCACGAAGCGCACGGGAACCCCGTGCGACGAAGCCCAGCGGATCGCCACCCACTCGGGCGAGAACTCGGCCATCGGCCAGAAGGCGGCCCGGCCGGGATCGTCGACGGCGTGCGCGAGGAGCGCGACGGGCGGACGCATCCGGCCGTGTGCGGCGAGCGCCAGCAACGCGTCGCCCTCCGGGGGGCCTTCGACGAGGACGGCACTCGGCCGCGCGTGGTCCAGGGCGGCCAGGACCGCGCGGGCGGAGCCCGGCCCGTGGTGCCGCACCCCCAGCAGCAGCGGTCCTCCGGACTCGGCGTTCCCGCCGGTGCCCGGGATCATTCGGCGGCCTCACGGCAGGCGCGGTAGAAGTCCTTCCAGCCCTCGCGCTCCCGGACGACCGTCTCCACGTACTCCTGCCAGACCAGGCGGTCGGCCGTGGGGTCGCGGACGACGGCCCCGAGGATGCCGGCCGCCACGTCGCCGGGGCGCAGGACTCCGTCGCCGAAGTGTGCGGCGAGCGCGAGTCCTCCGGTCACGACGGAGATGGCCTCGGCCGTGGACAGCGTGCCGGACGGCGACTTGAGCCGGGTGCGGCCGTCCGTGGTGACGCCGTCGCGCAGTTCACGGAAGACCGTGACGACGCGCCGGATCTCGGCCATGCCGTCGGGGGCCGGGGGCAGGTCGAGCGAGTGGCCGATCTGGGCCACCCGGCGGGACACGATGTCCACCTCGGCCTCCGGTGTCGCGGGCAGCGGCAGCACCACGGTGTTGAACCGGCGGCGCAGGGCGCTGGAGAGCTCGTTGACACCGCGGTCGCGGTCGTTCGCCGTGGCGACGAGGTTGAACCCCCGGACCGCCTGGACCTCTTCCGCCAGCTCGGGGACGGGGAGCGTCTTCTCCGACAGGATCGTGATGAGCGCGTCCTGCACATCGGCGGGGATACGGGTGAGCTCCTCCACCCGGACGGTCATGCCCTCCGCCATGGCCCGCATGACGGGGCTCGGCACCAGCGCCTCACGGCTGGGCCCGTGTGCCAGCAGCTGGGCGTAGTTCCACCCGTAGCGGACCGCTTCCTCCGGGGTGCCCGCGGTCCCCTGGACGAGCAGGGTCGAGTCCCCGCTCACGGCTGCGGCGAGGTGCTCGGACACCCAGGTCTTGGCGGTACCGGGGACGCCGAGGAGCAGCAGCGCGCGGTCGGTGGCCAGCGTGGCCACGGCGACCTCCACGAGGCGGCGCGGGCCCACGTACTTGGGTGTGACGAGCGTGCCGTCCGGGAGCGTCCCGCCGAGCAGATAGGTGGAGACGGCCCACGGCGAGAGCTTCCAACGAGCGGGTCTGGGGCGGTCGTCGGCGGCGGCGAGCGCCGCGAGCTCGGCGGCGAAGGTGTGCTCGGCGTGCGGCCTCAGGGCGTCGCGGCCGACTGCGTCGGTCTGTACGGACACGGTCATGGATCCCCCTCCGGATCGGTCTCCCGATGCGGTTTCCACCGTGCACCATGCCACTGACAACCGGTCCAGGCAGGCGTCCGGGACGGGTCGCGAGCGGGCGGTGGGACGGTCAGCGAGGTCGGGACGGCGCCGCCGTACGGGCGGTCAGGTCCTGCCGGACCGCCCGGAACAGGCGGCCGGAGCCCGTTGTCAGTGGCGCCCCCTACCGTCGTCTCCATGGTGCTGTCTCACGGGGGAGAATCCAGCCGCTCCGACCGGCCGGCCGGACGCGGGACGACGAAGAGGACGACGGTCGACGTTCCTGACGAGCCGTCGCACGAGGCCGGCGGTGGGCCCGGTCCGCGGGCCGCGTCCACGGACCGTGCGGCGGCCCGGCGCGCCGAGCGCCGGGCCGAGCGCGTCAGCGGCGGTGCGCGGGAGCTGGAGCAGCGGCTCACCGATCTGCTGCGCGGAGGACTCGCCGCAGCCGGCCGGCCGGGGCACGGGCCGTGGGAGGAGACGGCGGCCCGCATGGTCGACGCGCAGGCCCCGGGACTCGCGGGCCGGGCGCGGGAGTTGGCGTCGATACCGGCTTCGGGCGCAGGCTGGCCGGCTCGGCTCCTCGAGGAGTGCGCGCTCCTGCACCTGCTGGACTCCGCCTGGCTCCGGCTCGGCCGGCTGCCCGGCCCACTGGCGGCGACCGTCCGTACGAGGGTGGGGCTGACCGCCCCGGCCGGAGGGCCGGCCGTCCGCGACCACTGGCTGGTCCTCGCGCGGTACGACACCCCGGACGGCAGGATCGTCACCCGCCGCATCTGGCTGTACGGCCGGAATTCGGAGCGCATCGCCCTGCTGCTCTCCTACGGAGCACCGGGGCGCGCCCCGGCCCACGCACTGCCGGTGGGTGCCGTGATCGATGCCGAGGTGACGCCGTATCCGGGCGGTGGGGGGCTGAGGGTTGAGCTGGGGACGGAGTTCGGTGAGCCTGTTGTCACCGGGACACCGCCGCCGGGCGGCACGGCGGCGGACGCCGTCGCCGCGTACGGGAACGCGTTGCGGGACGATCCGTGGCTCGACGCCTGGCCGGCCACCCTGCGCGACGTCGTACCGGCGCCGTCGGGGGACGGCTGGCAGCTGGTGGGCGTCGCGGACGGCTCCGCCCTGCCGGTCGCGGCCCGGGCGCTGTCCCGGCCGGGTCTGTGGAAGCTCGTCGCGCTCTCCGGGGGTGGCCCCCTGACGGTCTTCGGCGAGTGCGGGCACCGGGGTTTCGATCCGTTCGCCGCCTGGTGCCCGGAAGGCTCCGACGGTGTGGGACCGGGCGAGGCGGTGGCCCTCATCTGACGTACCCGGGGGGCGCGGTGCCCAGGAAGGCCCTGAGGGGGGCGGGGGTGCGCCGCAACTGCCCGCCCGGACGCGCCCCCTCTGCCCCGACCCGGCACACGCACACCCCGGCCCCTCGCTCCCGGACCACCGGAAGGAACCCGATGCCCACCACCGTCACGTCGACCGGTGCGCCTGTGAACGCCTCGTGGGAAGACCTCGTGAGCTCGGCGGTGCTCGGCACCGACCGTCGGCCTCTGCGGACGGAGGAAGGCGCCGCGGTCTCCCCCTCGGCGCTCCTCGACGCCGCGGCGGCGCACACCGTGCGCCGCAGAGCCGCGCTGCGTCCGGCCGTCGGGGCCACCCTGCCCGCGCCCGCGCCCGCCGACCTCCGGCCGCCGCTGCCCGACGCCGCCCGCCGCCGGCTCGCCCAGTTGCTCGCCGACCGTTCGGCGCAGCCCGGTGGCGGGCGCCGGGGATCGGCCCCCGACCTCACCGAGCTGATCCCGCAGTGGCTGGCCTCGGCCGGCGCGCACGGCTACCGCGCTCCGGCGGAGCTGCTCCCCGCACTGCTGGACGCGGCGAGGGCGCGTACGGACCTGCGGCCGCACGTGCTGGCGTTCGCCGGGCCGCGCGGGCTCTGGCTGGCCTCGCTCAATCCGGAGTGGCGGTTCGCCCTGCGCGCCTCGTCACGGGACGCGCGGCGACCGGACACGTCGGACCCGGCGGCGGTGCGCCGGCTCTGGCAGGAGGGCCTCTTCGCGGAGCGGGTCGCGCTGCTCGGCGCTCTGCGGGACCAGGACCCCGGCAGGGCCCGCTCCCTGCTCGTCTCCACGTGGTCCTCGGAACGGGCCGAGGACCGGCTCATGTTCCTCGACTCCCTGCGGTCCGGCCTCTCGGCGGACGACGAGACCTTCCTGGAGGAGGCCTTGGCGGACCGCAGCCGTAACGTACGTGCCACAGCCGCCGAGTTGCTGTCCTCGCTCCCCGGTTCCGCGCTCGCCCGCCGGATGGCGGACCGCGCCACCTCCTGTGTCAATCCCGACCGCACGGGGGGCACGGTGTCCGTGGCGGTGGAGGCGCCGCACGAGTGCGACCCCGCGATGCAGCGGGACGGAGTGGTGCCGGTGCCGCCCTCGGGGCGCGGAGAACGGTCCTGGTGGCTCGGTCAGTTGGTGGAGGCCACCCCGCTCGGCGTCTGGCGGGAGAGGTTCGGCGGCCGGGCGGCGCACGAGCTCGTGGCACTGCCGGTCGCCGACGGCTGGGCCGGTGAGCTGCACGCCGCCTGGTGCAGGGCCGCCGTGCGGCAGCGCGATCCCGACTGGGCGCGGGCGCTGCTCGGGGCCCCCTCGACACCCCCGGCGAACGGCCCCGGTACGGCCTCGCCGGCGGAGCGGTCGAAGCTGCTCGCCAGTCTGCCGCCGTCCGAGCGGGCGCTCTGGGTCGCCGGCTTCATAGCCGCGCACGGCCTGTCGGAGGCCTTCCAGCTGCTCGGTGTCTGCTCCGTGCCCTGGGACGCGCCGCTCGGCCGGTCGGTGGTCGATGCCCTGGACATCGCCCGGGACGCGGGGAGCTACCCGTGGAGCTTCAGCGGGGTGATGGGCCTCGCCGAGCGCTGTCTGAACCCCGCCGAGGCGGACCGCCTCGCGGTTCTCACCACCACTCCGGACGAGCCGGAGGGCGCTTCGCCGGGTGCGGGCGGCTACTGGTCGGAGGCGTTCCAGCGCCTGGTGTCGACCTTGCGCCTGCGCGCCGCCATGGACGCGGAGCTGTCCCAGGGCGGCGCGGGATGACCACGAGGAGCCGGGGAACGGGCCGGGCGGTGCCGGAGCGCCGGCTCAGGCCTCCGCGGGCTGACGGACGTGCGCGTTCACCCAGTCGACGATCGAGGCGGTCGTCGCACCCGGGGTGAAGATCGCCGCGACGCCCTGCTCCTTCAGCGGCGCGATGTCCGCCTCCGGGATGATGCCGCCGCCGAAGACCTTGATGTCCTCCGCGTCGCGCTCCTTCAGCAGCTCGATGACCTTGGCGAAGAGCGTGTTGTGCGCCCCGGAGAGGATCGAGAGGCCGATGGCGTCCGCGTCCTCCTGGATCGCCGTGTCCACGATCTGCTCGGGGGTCTGGTGGAGCCCCGTGTAGATGACCTCCATGCCCGCGTCCCGGAGCGCCCTCGCGATCACCTTGGCGCCGCGGTCATGGCCGTCGAGGCCCGGCTTGGCCACCACCACGCGGATAGGACCGGTCACACCCATCAATGCCTCCACATGCGTCTGCCGTGCCCGGAGGGCCGGTGATGTGAACGAACGTTATCCCCAGCATCCCGCACGGCCTCGTTTCGCGGTGGACCGGGAGGGGGAAATCACACACGGGACATGTTCGCCGGCGGCGTTCCCAGCACCGCGCGGCCCGAGGGCCGCGCGGGGGTCGCCGCCAGGGAGCCGCAACGAGGTCGTCGTACCACCGCGCCGTCAGCCGCACGGCACGGTGGTACGGCCCCCGGCACGCCAGGACCGCCGGCCGCCTCCGCAGCGACCCCCGTGAAGGGTGTGCGGGGCGGGGAGCCGCCTCCCCGGACGCCAGTGCAGGAGGTCGGCCATGAAGGTCCTGTCCTTCCTACCCCTACTGCTCCGCGGGCCGCTGCTGCGCCCCGCCCGGTTGTCGTCGACGCTGATCAGGGCCACCGCACTGGAGTTGGTGATCCTCGCCGGGCACGTGCTCATCTACCCCTCCGGCATCGCCCCGGAGCGTCGGCCCTCCACACCCCGGCCGGTCCCCGGCACCGGCACCGGCAAGGACACCGGTGCCGGATCAAACCCGGAGCACGGCGCCGGTCACGACGAGATCACCCGGGCGGCGGAGGCGACCGCGCTGCCCACCACCGGCGACGCGCGCCCGCCCGTCGTCCTCCTGCACGGTCTCATCGACAACCGCTCCGTCTTCGTCCTGCTGCGCCGCTCCCTGGCACGGCACGGCTGGCGCCATCTGGCGTCGCTCAACTACTCGCCCCTGACCTGCGACATCCGCACGGCGGCCGAGCTGCTCGACCGGCACGTCGAGGAGATCTGCGCCCGCACCGGGCACCACGAGGTCGACATCGTCGGCCACAGTCTGGGCGGCCTCATCGCGCGGTACTACGTCCAGCGGCTCGGCGGGGACCGCCGGGTGCGCACGCTCGTCACTCTCGGTACACCGCACGGCGGGACGTCGGCCGTCCCGCTGGCCGGCGCGCACCCCATCGTCCGCCAGATGCGCAGCGGCTCCGAACTCATCGAGGAGCTGCGCCGGCCCGCCCCGGGCTGCCGGACGCGCTTCGTCAGCTTCTGGAGCGAACTGGACAGGGTGATCCTCCCCGTCGAGACGGCCTGCGTGGATCATCCCGACCTCGACGCGGTGAATGTGCGCGTCACCGGCATCGGCCACCTCGCCCTGCCGGTGCATCCGGCGGTCGCGTCCGCGATCCGGCAGGCGCTCGAGTCCGACGGTTCGGACGTCGGCACTCGGGGAGCCGCTCACGTCGCGTGAGTTGATTTTTGAACCACTGAACCCCCGCCGAATAGAACGCATTTCGAACATAGGGCCAAGCCTGCCCATCAGGTCCGCCGAAAGGCGGCCGATTGCCCGTTTCCTGAAGGGCTGAGGGCCTCCGAAGATTGTCGTCCTCGCGTACCGCCGGGTACAGTCGCGGCCACTGCTCACCCCGGGATCCCCCCACCGGACCCCGGAACAGGTCCTGCTGCCGAGGCGAGAGAGAAGTTGGTGAACGACCAGCACCCCCACGCCGGGCATGCCGGATACGACAGCCCGTCCACCGGCAGTTTCGACATCGACCCGCTCTTCGGGTCCCTCCCGGGCCGGCACGACGACAGCCACGGGACCACGTACGGCGACGGTTACTCCCCGGCCTACGGCGGTGACTACGCCGGTTACGACAGCGGCCAGTGGGACACCGGGGCGCATCAACAGGCCTCCTACGACGCCTATGCCGCCCAGGCCCACCCGCAGGCGGCCCAGGGCTACGACACCACCGCCACCTGGATGCCGGAGGCCGTGATCCCCGCCCCGGCCGACACGACGGGCCAGTGGGACACCACCGGCTGGGACCAGGCGGGCCGGGACGGCCAGTGGACCGCCGGTGACACCGGCGCCTTCCCCACCGCCACGTTCGACACCACGGCCTACGCGACCGGCTCCTTCAGCGTTCCCGCCTTCGAGACCACGGGCTACGACAGCTACACGGCGGCCGAGACCGGCACCTACGACGCCACCGCGTGGAACACCGGCGCCACGCCCGAGAGCGCCGCGTACGCACCCGAACAGACGTCGCACTCCTCACACGAACACCAGTCGCCGTCCTACGAGTCCTACGGGACGGCCGAGTTCACCTCGCTCGACGGCACCGGCGCCCTCGACCTCGGTTCCCACGACCTCCACGCCTCGCCCGGCTCCCACGGTCACGTCGGACCGGACGAGGTCGAGACGGCAGGCACGTACACGGACGTGTACGACGAGGTGTCGCAGACCGGAGCCGAGCCGGAGCCGACGATGCCCGAGGTCGTCGAGGTGGCCGCCGAAGCCGTCGCCGTGGGCGTCTCCGCGCACCCCGTGGGCCGTGCCGCCGCGCGCGGCGGCAGCCGGGGCAGGCGCCGCACCCCGGCGAAGCGTTCCGCGCTCCTCACCGTCGCCGTGCCCTCCGCCTGCGTGATGAGCGTCGCGGGCATCGCCGCCGCCTCGGTGAGCGGTGTCGGCGGGGCCGAGGAGACGAAGGACGACACCACGTCCATGGCGGCCGCGGATCTGGTGAAGCCGGCCGTGGCCAACAACAAGCTGGACACCCAGCTCGCCGCCCTCAGCGCCGACGCCGAGAACTTCGCCGACCGCGCCAGCCGAACCCAGGAGCGCATCGACCTGAAGGAGCGCCAGGCCGCCGAGAAGAAGAAGCGCGAGGAGGAGGCCATTCGCCGCGAGGCGTTGCGCCCCAAGTTCGTGCTCCCCGTGAAGCAGCACGGGCTCAGCGCCACCTACGGTCAGGCCGGTGTGAACTGGATGTCCGTGCACACGGGCATCGACTTCCCCGTCTCCTACGGGACTCCCGTGATGGCGGCGACCGACGGCACCGTCCGCACCCAGTGGAACAGCGCCTACGGGAACATGGCCATCGTCACCGCTGCCGACGGCACCGAGACCTGGTACTGCCACCTCAGCACCACCAAGATCCGCTCGGGCTCGGTCAAGGCCGGTGACGTCATCGCCTACTCGGGCAACTCGGGCAACTCCACCGGTCCGCACCTGCACTTCGAGGTCCGGCCCGGTGGCGGCTCGGCGATCGACCCGATGCCCTGGCTCCGCAGCCACGGCGTCAACCCGTACTGAGGGACCGGCCGCGCCGGAGTGCCGGCCGGCCGCGGGCGCCGTATCCGGCCCGCCCCTGAACGCCCGTACGAGCACCTGCCTCCGGGCGGGATCAGTGCATGCCGCCCGACCGGGTCAGCACCGGGCGGACGCGTCGGCGCCCGAGGGCCGGCAGGTCAGCACCTGCCGGCCGGGCGGTACGCGGCCTCCCCGCCCTCCCGCTCCCGCCGGTTCAGAGCTTCTCGACCGGGGCATAGCGCAGCAGCAGCTTCTTCGGCCTCTCGTCGCCGAAGTCGACCGTCGCCTTCGCCTGGTCGCCGAACCCGTCGACCGCCGTGACCGTGCCCAGGCCGAACTGGTCGTGCGTGACCCGGTCCCCGACCACCAGGGTGACCACCGGCTTCTCGGAGGTGCGCCGGGTCGCGAACCCCGACGGCCCCGACTTCGCGCGTGACGCGGACAGCGACGAGGTGATGCCGGACGTCGGTCCCGCCGACGCCGCCATCGGGCCCTTGCGCTTCCACTCGAGGTGCTGGTCCGGGATCTCCTCCAGGAACCGCGACGGCGGGTTGTACGAGGGCTGGCCCCACGCACTGCGCATCGCCGCCCGGGTCAGATACAGGCGCTCGCGGGCACGCGTGATGCCCACGTAGGCGAGCCGGCGTTCCTCCTCCAGTTCCTTCACCTGCCCGAGCGCGCGCATGTGCGGGAAGACACCGTCCTCCATGCCCGTCAGGAACACCACCGGGAATTCGAGACCCTTGGCGGTGTGCAGCGTCATCAGCGTGACGACACCGGAGCCGTCCTCGTCCTCGTCGGGGATCTGGTCGGCGTCGGCGACGAGCGCGACCTTCTCCAGGAACTCGGCGAGTGTGCCCGCGCCCTCCTCCTCCGCCCGCTCCTGCTCGAATTCGAGGGCGACGGAGGCGAGTTCCTGGAGGTTCTCGATACGGGTCTCGTCCTGCGGGTCGGTGGACGCCTGGAGTTCGGCGAGATAGCCGGTCCGCTCCATGACGGCCTCCACGACGACCGCGGGTCCCGCCCCGGACTCCACGATCGTGCGGAGCTCCTCCATGAGCGTGTTGAACCGCTTCACGGCGTTCGCCGACCGGGCCGCCATGCCGTACGCCTCGTCGACGCGGCGCAGCGCCTGCGGGAAGGAGATCTTCTCGCGCATCGAGAGGGCGTCGATCATCGCCTCGGCGCGGTCGCCGATGCCCCGCTTGGGCACGTTGAGGATGCGGCGCAGCGGGACGGTGTCCTCGGGGTTGGACAGCACCCGGAGGTAGGCCAGGACGTCCCTGACCTCCTTGCGCTCGTAGAAGCGCACTCCGCCGACGACCTTGTAGGGCAGTCCGACGCGGATGAAGATCTCTTCGAAGACACGGGACTGGGCGTTGGTGCGGTAGAAGACGGCGACGTCGCCCGCCTTCGCGTCGCCCGCGTCCGTCAGCCGGTCGATCTCGTCGGCGACGAACTGTGCCTCGTCGTGCTCGGTGTCCGCGACGTAGCCGGTGATCCGGGTGCCGGTGCCCGCGTTCGTCCAGAGGTTCTTGGGGCGGCGGCTCTCGTTGCGCTCGATGACGGCGTTGGCCGCCGACAGGATCGTCTGGGTGGAGCGGTAGTTCTGCTCCAGCATGATCGTCGTCGCGTCCGGATAGTCCTCCTCGAACTGGAGGATGTTGCGGATGGTCGCGCCGCGGAAGGCGTAGATCGACTGGTCCGCGTCACCGAC
>Ga0164307_10000882_pt1 | contig 13437 bp, 10 predicted proteins | sample Whisoiple_243_MG_FD_110214 | JGI IMG/M metagenome (GOLD analysis project Ga0164307, IMG submission 110214) | Soil microbial communities amended with fresh organic matter from upstate New York, USA - Whitman soil sample_243_MG | ecosystem: Environmental > Terrestrial > Soil > Unclassified >...
GGCGCTCACCCGCGCGGAGGACACACTTCTGCTGTCGGGTCATCACTGGGGCGCCTCCGAGGGCAAGCCGCGGGGACCGTCGGCGTTCCTCTGCGAGCTCAAGGAGATCATCGACAGATCTGCCGACGCCGGCGAGCCGTGCGGCGTGGTCGAGCAATGGGCGCCCGCGCCCGCCGAGGGAGAGCCGAACCCGTTGCGGGACAGGACAATCGAGGCGGTATGGCCTGCCGATCCGGCGGGGGCGCGCCGCGGTGACGTGGATCGCGGGGCAGCCCTGGTGCGACGCGCGATGACGGGAGAGCTCGACGCGCCTGCCGACGGCGCCGACGACTGGGCGGCCGACGTCGACGCTCTGCTCGCCGAGCGGGACCGGGTCGCGCCGCAACGGCCCGCCACGCTTCCCGGTGCGCTGTCGGTGAGCAGCCTGGTCGAACTGGGCCGCGATCCCGACGCCGCCTTGCGCCGACTGCGTCGCAGGGTCCCCAGCCGCCCCGATCCGCACGCCTTGCTGGGCACCGCATTCCACGACTGGGTGCAACGGTTCTACGGAGCAGAGCGACTGTTCGACCTCGACGATCTGCCTGGCGCGGTCGACGGTCAGCTGGCGCGAGAGGACGCGGAAAGCCTCGCCGAACTGCAGGCCGCGTTCATGGCGTCTCCGTGGGCGGCACGCACCCCGATCGACGTCGAGGTGCCATTCGACATGGTGATCGGCGGCACGGTCGTGCGGGGCCGTATCGACGCGGTGTTCGCCGACGGTGACGGCGCCGCGGTCGTCGACTGGAAGACGGGGGATGCGCCGGACACCCCGGAAGCCAAGCGCCACGCCGCGGTTCAGCTCGCCGTCTACCGGTTGGCGTGGGCGGCGCTGCGCGGCGTGCCAGCCGAATCCGTCCGCGCGGTGTTCCACTATGTGCGGTCGGGGCAGATCGTCGTCCCGGATCGACTGCCGGATTCCGACGACCTGGCGGCCCTGCTGCAGTTACCCGCCGCCTAGGAGTTGCGGTAGATCTTCAGCGCCCCGGTGATCATCGGGATCTGCAGCGGCAGCCGGGCGATGGCGCCGATCCGCAGGGGCAGCGGCTTGTCCTTCCACAGCCGGATCATGTTCACGTTGGCGGGGAACACCGACACGAACAGCGCGACCGCGGCCAGCGCGCCGAGCTTGCGGGTGCGCGGCGCGAGCAGCAGCCCGCCGGTGACCGCCTCTGCGACCCCCGATGCGTGGGTGTAGAACCGCGCGTTGCCCGGCAGTTCAGCCGGAACGATCGAGTCGAAGGGCTTGGGCGCCGCGAAATGGAGCAGTCCCATGCCGACGAGCATCGCGCCCATCCGGGTCGCGCGCGTAGCGTTGGCGATCTGCTGCGATTCGGCTGCGGGGGAGGTCATGATTACATAATGGCGTGCGCACCCCACCGGCATCGATGACGGGGTCTCGTGGCCAAAGGTAGGTTGCGTCGGCGGCTGGCCGCCATCGACGCGGGTCTGACCACTCGACCCGACGCCGATCTTGTCGATGTGCTGCGGATTCCCGAGCCGTTCGTCAGCCCGACGCAGCGCATCGTCCGGCGCATCATCTACGCGATGTCGGCGCTGATCCTGGCGGTGTTGATCGTCTACCTGGACCGCCACGGTTACCGTGACGTCGAGGCCAGCCCGGACGCGGACAACCCGTTGTCGCTGCTGGACTGCGTCTACTACGCCACCGTGTCGCTGTCGACCACCGGCTACGGCGACATCACCCCGGTCACCCCGTCGGCCCGTTTGGTCAACGTTCTGGTGATCACGCCGCTGCGGGTGGCGTTCCTGATCGTGCTGATCGGAACGACCGTCGAGACCCTGACCACGCAGTCGCGCCAGGCACTGAAGATTCAGCGATGGAGGAGCAGAGTGCGCAACCACACCATCGTCGTCGGCTACGGCACCAAGGGCAGGACGGCGGTGGCCGCGATGGTCGGCGACGACATCGCACCCGCGGACATCGTGGTCGTCGACGAGGATCCCGCGGCCCTGGAGCGCGCCAAGAGCGCCGGACTGGTCACCGTCCGAGGCAGTGCAACCGACTCCGAAGTGCTGCGCCTTGCCAGCGCCCAACACGCCAAGGCGATCATCGTGGCCACCAACCGCGACGACGCCGCAGTCCTTGTCACGCTCACCGCGCGTGAGTTGGCGCCCAACGCCAAGATCATCGCCGCGGTCCGGGAGGCCGAGAACCAGCACCTGCTCGAGCAGTCCGGGGCGGACTCGACCGTGGTCACCTCCGAGACGGCAGGACGGCTGCTGGGCATAGCCGTGCAGACACCGAGCGTTGTGGAGATGATGGAAGACCTGCTGACGCCGGACGCCGGATTCGCCATCGCTGAGCGCGAGGTCGAGACCAAGGAGGTCGGCGGCTCGCCGCGGCACAACCCCGACATCGTGCTCGGTGTGGTGCGCGGCGGAAAGCTGCTGCGGGTGGACGATCCGCAAGTCGATGCTCTGGAACTCGGGGACCGGCTGCTGTACGTCCGCAGCGCCGAACCCGACCGATGAGCGATCGGTTGACGTCGTTCTCGCTGCGCAATGTGCCACTGCTGTCGCGTGTCGGCGCCGACCGCGCCGACACGCTGCGTACCGACATCGACGCGGCGGTGGCCGGCTGGCCGGATGCCGTTCTGCTGCGGGTGGATTCGCGCAATCAGGTGCTGATCGCCGACGGCCGCGTGGTGCTGGGCAAGGCCACGGCGCTGGGGGACAAGCCCCCCGACCATGCCGTGTTCCTCGGCCGGATGACCGACGGCAGGCACGCCTGGGCGGTGCGCAGCGCGTTGGTGGCGCCCGAGGACTCCGAGCAGGAAACCGACGTGCTCGACCTCCGCAGGGCGGGACACATCTTCGACGACGTCAGCGCTCAGTTGGTGGCCACCGCGACGGCATTGCTGAACTGGCACGACAGCGCGCGGTTCAGCGCCGTGGACGGCTCGGCGACCAAGCCCATCAAGGCCGGTTGGTCGCGTGTCAACGCGGCCAACGGCCACGAGGAGTTCCCGCGGATCGATCCCGCGGTGATCTGCCTCGTGCACGACGGGTACGACCGCGCGGTGCTGGCCCGCCAGACGCTGTGGCCCGAGCGGTTGTTCTCGCTCCTGGCCGGGTTCGTCGAGGCGGGCGAGTCGTTCGAGGCGTGTGTGATGCGCGAGATCGCCGAGGAGGTCGGTCTGACGGTGCGCGACGTCACCTACCTGGGCAGCCAGCCGTGGCCATTCCCGCGCTCGCTGATGGTCGGCTTTCACGCCATCGGCGACCCCGAGCAGCCGTTCGCCTTCCATGACGGGGAGATCGCCGAGGCCGCGTGGTTCACCAGGGCCGAGATACGCGAGGCGCTCGAATACGGTGACTGGAGTAGCGACTCGCCGTCGCGCCTGCTTCTGCCCGGCTCGATCTCGATCGCCAGGGAGATCATCGAGTCTTGGGCGGCGCTGGACTGATTACCTGATCTTGGCCTTGACGTCGCGCGCGCTCGGGTTGGTCAGGGTGGACCCGTCGGCGAACTTCAGCGTCGGCACCGTCTGGTTTCCCCGGTTGACCGACATCACGAATTCCGCAGCGGCCGGGTCGCTTTCGATGTCGACCTCGGTGTAGGGGATGCCCTCGGCCGCCAGGGCCGTTTTGAGCCTGAAGCAGAAGCCGCACCACGATGTGGTGTACATGGTGACCTGCGCGTCGCTGACTGTCATAACACTTTCAACGTAACCGAGTCCGGTAAAAATGCCCAAACGCGACCACGCGGCTCACGGTCCCCGCATTGTCGGCGAGCCCTGCCATGATGTAGCCCATGTCGGTCGATGCTCCCGCGCACACAAGGAGCGAACTGGATCCGGCCTCGCACCTCGATGAGCTCGACGACGAACAGCGCGAGGCGGTGCTGGCCCCGCGTGGTCCGGTGTGCGTGCTCGCCGGCGCGGGCACCGGCAAGACCAGGACGATCACCCGGCGTATCGCACAGTTGGTGACGGCGGGACATGTCGCCGCGAGCCAGGTGTTGGCAGTGACGTTCACCCAGCGCGCAGCCGGCGAAATGCGTAGCCGGCTGCGCGCGCTGGACGACGGATCCGGTACCGGCTCGGTGCAGGCGATGACGTTTCACGCCGCGGGACGTCGCCAGCTGCAGTACTTCTGGCCGAGGGTGGTCGGTGACACCGGCTGGCAGCTGATGGACAGCAAGTTCTCCGTCGTCGCCCAGGCCGCCAGCCGTGCCGGGTTGCAGGCCAGCACCGACGACGTGCGCGACCTTGCGGGCGAGATCGAATGGGCCAAGGCGTCGCTGATCAGCCCGGAGGACTATGCGGCCGCCGTCGCCAAGGTGGGCCGCGACATTCCGCTCGATGCGGCGAAGGTTGCAGGAGTCTACGCGGGCTACGAAACGCTGAAGGCCCGCAGCGACGGCACGGCGCTTCTCGACTTCGACGACCTTCTGCTGCATACGGCCGCCGCGATAGAGAACGACGCGGCGGTGGCTGAGGAGTTCCGTGATCGCTACCGCTGCTTCGTCGTCGACGAATACCAGGACGTCACCCCGTTGCAACAACGGGTGCTCAACGCCTGGCTCGGCGAGCGTGACGACCTGACGGTGGTCGGTGACGCCAACCAGACCATCTATTCGTTCACCGGCGCCACCCCGCAGTACCTGCTGAACTTCTCGCGGCGCTTCCCCGACGCCGCCGTGGTGCGGCTCGAACGCGACTACCGGTCGACGCCACAGGTGGTGTCGCTGGCCAACCAGGTGATCGCCGCCGCCAGGGGCCGGGTGGCCGGCAGCAAGCTGCACTTGATCGGCCAGCGTGACCCGGGCCCGAAGCCGTCATTCGCCGAGCATCCCGACGAAGTCGCCGAGGCGGCGGCGGTCGCGAAGAAGATTGCGCGCCTCATCGAGAACGGCACCCCGGCGTCGGAGATCGCTGTGCTGTATCGGATCAACGCGCAGTCGGAGGTGTACGAGGAGGCGTTGACCGAAGCGGGCATCGCGTTCCAGGTGCGCGGCGGCGAGGGTTTCTTCAGTCGCCAGGAAGTCCGGCAGGCCCTGCTGGCGATGCAGCGCGCCGCCGAGCGCGGCGCCGACGCGTCGGGCGTCGAACTGCCCCCGTTGGTGCGCGGACTGCTCGAGCCGCTGGGACTGACGGCCGAACCGCCGTCGGGCACCAAAGCAAGAGAACGGTGGGAGGCGCTGACGGCACTAGTCGAACTCGTCGAAGACGAAGTGGCGCAACGGCCTTCACTCGACCTGCGTGCGTCGCTCGCCGAGCTGCGGCAGCGCGCCGACGCTCGGCATCCACCTGTCGTGCAGGGCGTCACACTGGCCTCGCTGCACGCGGCCAAGGGTCTGGAATGGGATGCCGTTTTTCTTGTTGGCCTCGCCGACGGCACGCTGCCCATCTCGCACGCTTTGTCGCACGGCCAGGACAGCGAGGCCGTCGAGGAAGAACGACGGCTGCTCTACGTCGGGGTCACCAGGGCGCGAGTGCATCTGGCGCTCAGCTGGGCACTGGCCCGCAATCCCGGCGGCAGGCAGGGCCGGCGACCGTCGCGCTTTCTCAACGGCATCGCACCGAACTCGCAGGCCGACAATCCGGGAAAGCCGAGAAAGGCACGCGGCCCGACGCCGCGCTGCCGCGTCTGCAACAACGCTCTGACCACACCTGCGGCCGTCATGCTGCGCCGCTGCGAGGCCTGCCCGTCCGACATCGACGAGCAGCTGCTCGCCGACCTCAAGGACTGGCGGCTGCGCACCTCCAAGGACATGGGCGTGCCCGCGTATGTGGTGTTCACCGACAACACGCTTATTGCGATCGCCGAGACGCTGCCGACCGACGAGGCCGCGCTGGTCGCGATACCCGGCATCGGCGCGCGCAAGCTGGAGCAGTTCGGCCCGGACGTGCTCGCCTTGGTCAAAGGCCGCCAATCACCGTAAAAATCGTGCCAAACCTGCAGGTCAGAAATTTGGTTGTGCAAAACGGCTGCTACGCTTAGCCTCAAGATCATTCGAGCGGACGAGAGGAGGGTTGCTGCAATCATGACGAACATCAATGCGTTTTCCAGCGTTGGCGTAGCCGGCATGGCGCGGACCCTCCATGTCATCGCAGCAGACACTGCCGCGGCGCACGCCGCCGCCGCCGCGATTACGCCGCGCAAGCCGCGTACCGCCACCGCGATTGTCGCGTCCGTGAATCGGGGCCACATCTAGAAAGCCCTCGAAACGCCAAATGGCCACGGACCCGAAATCACCGGATCCGTGGCCAAAGTTTTTGGGACACCACCCGAATACCTGGTCACAGATCCGAAAGAAACGAAGAAGATCTACGACCAGGAAGCAGGTGATCGGACATGTCGGGCCTGACATGCCGAAAGAGGACGCTGCCGGACGTGCCATGTCATGTCGGAAACCCCGACTTGTGGTTCGCGGAAAGCCCCGTCGATCTGGAACGTGCCAAGGCACTGTGCACAGATTGCCCGATTCGACGGGAGTGCTTGGCAGCGGCGCTGGACCGTGGTGAGCCGTGGGGCGTTTGGGGTGGGGAGATCCTCGAACGCGGCACGATCGTCGCGCGCAAGCGTCCGCGTGGACGTCCCCGCAAGACCGAGGAGCCGGCGGCCGCATGAGGCCGCCGGCTTCCGGCTAGGCCGCTTCTTCGGCGAAACCCGGAACTAGTTCGGCTGCAATGGATCTGACTGGGACGTGGGCGTCGAGCTGACAGGAGATTGCGACGATCGACGCGATCACCCGCATCGGAATTGCCAGCTTGACCGGAATGTCCATCTGTCGCGCGGCCTTGATCTGGCCCGCCGCCTTGTCCATGTTCAATGCGGTCATCCGCTGCAGCCATTTGCGGTTGTAGTGGAACACCTCGACCTCGACCGGCTCGACGTACTGGCGCAGCATCTCGTCGATTTCGCGGACCGAAACCTGCTCACCCTTCTGGATGAACCCGCCCTGCTCCATCGTCGGCAGTAGATGCTCGTAGTCCTTGTGCAGCGCGTAACGCAGCATCAGGCCCAGCTCGACGGGCAGCCCCCCCGGCAGCGGGGCGACGGCGCCGAAGTCGATGACGCCCATCTTGTCGTCGGGCATCAGCATGAAGTTCCCCGGATGTGCGTCGCCGTGCATCATCTCCAGCCGGCGCGGCGCGTCGTGGGTGAGCTCGAAGAGCCGGGTGCCCATCAGGTCGCGCTGCTCCTGTGTGCCCTCGCGGATGATCACCGACATCGGGATGCCCTCGATCCATTCCTGGATCACCACCTTGGGGGCACTGGCCACAATGTGCGGGACGACGAAATGCGGATGTCCCGCATAGGCTTTCGCGAACGCGCGCTGGTTGTCGGCCTCCAGCCGGTAGTCGAGCTCCATCTCGGTGCGCTCGATCAGCTCGTCGACCACGCCCTGCACATCCGCGCCGGGGGAGAGCTGCTTGAGCACCCTGACCATCCGCTGCATGGTTTTCAGATCGGCCCGCAGCGCCTCGTCGGCGCCCGGGTACTGGATTTTGACCGCGACCGGGCGGCCGTCGGACCAGACCGCTTTGTGCACCTGGCCGATGCTTGCCGATGCGACCGGGGTGTCTTCGAACGACGAGAACCGTTCTCGCCACTTCGTTCCCAGCTGACCGTCGAGGACGCGGTGGACTTTGGGAGCGGGCAGCGGCGGGGCTTCGCGCTGCAGCTTGGTGAGCGCCTCGCGGTAGGGCTTGCCGTACTGCTCGGGGATGGCGGCCTCCATCACCGAGAGCGCCTGACCAACCTTCATCGCGCCGCCCTTGAGCTCGCCCAGAACGGTGAACAGCTGCTGGGCTGCCTTGTCCATCAGCTCGGCGTTGACGTCGTCCCTGGACTTGCCGGTAAGCCGCTTGCCGAATCCGAGCGCCGCGCGTCCCGCCATGCCGGCGCCAAGGCCAGCAAGCTTGGCGTTGCGCGCTGCGCCGCCGCGTTTGATGTCGCTCACCAGTCCATCATCCACGACGGCCGGAGCACTGAGTGCACCGCGGATGCCGCGCCCACCGGCGTGCCAGGGTCGAGCCGGTGCTGATGTCGAACTCCAGCGTGGTGTTCAGCGTCGACGGCGGATGCGGTGCGCGGTCGATGTCGGTGATGCGCACGCCGTCGCGCACCGCCGCGATGACGCGGTCGACCTGGTTGAGTGCCAGCGCCGCGGTGGCAAGCACGGTCGCCCGGTCGGCGGTGCCGACGGTGTCGCGGAGCTGGGCGGCGACGACGGGCCAGCCCGCATCCCTGTCGCTGCGATGCAGGTCCGCGCACCTCAGGCAACTGGTCACGGACGGCACCACCAGCGGCCCGACCAAACCGGCGCCGTCGCGCACCCGCACCGCAAGGTGCGGGATCCGGGCGGCGTGCAGGTCCCGCAGCATCCGCGGATCTGCGACAAGTGAATCCGAAAGCACGACAAGGTCGGTGGTCTCCGCGGTGACCGCGGCGTGCGGCTGGTTGCTGTTCTTGATTCGGGCGCCCGAGCAGCGCAGCGCGCTGGTCAGCAAGTCCGAAAGCGGACCGCGGCCGTGGATGCGGATGGAGGCCGAACGGGTGCGGGGCCGCGGCATCGCCTTCACCACTCCTGCGTCGACCAGTCCGGCGACGAGGTCGGCGATCGCGGTCGCGTCGACGCCGTCGCTACCGCTCTGGACATCGTCGAGGGTGGCGCCGGATTGCAGGGCCCGCAGCAGGTGGCCGAGCGCCGCGGTGGTCATTCCCGCCGGCGGACGAATCAGCAGTGCGCGCCGAGGATCCCAGCCCACCTGCACCATGCCGTCGGGCCGGGACAACACCGGTGTGGCCGGATTGAGCGCGTAGCGCGTCATGGATTGACTCTGCCACGCAGGGGATCTTCGCCCGGAGTTATCCACAGGCGCGCGCTCAGGCCGTGTCGTCGCCTTTCTCGCCCTTTTCGCCGTTGCCCTTGTCGAGGTCGGCGACGGCCTCCTCGAAGCTGGTGTCGCCACCGATGATGCGGTCGATGAAGCCGGCGGGCTCGTCGAGGTCGCCGGATGACGGCATCAGGTCCGGGTGCTGCCACACGGCGTCGCGGTCGTCGACACCGGCGGCCTGCGTCAACTTCTCCCACAGCGCGGCGGCCTCCCGCAGCTTCCGGGGGCGCAGTTCGAGGCCGACGAGGGTGGCGAAGGTCTGCTCGGCCGGACCACCGGTCGCCCGACGGCGGCGCAGCGTCTCGCTCAGCGCGGAGGCACCGGGGATCCGCTCACCCAGCGCGTCGTTCACCACGGTCTGCACCCAGCCCTCGATCAGCGCCAGCATCGTTTCGAGCCGTTCCAGCGCCGCCGTCTGCTCGGGGGTGGCCTTCGGCTCGAAGATGCCCTGGTTGAGCAGTTCCTCCATCTGCGACGGATCGGTCAGCGATGCCGGGTTGAACCCGGCCGCGAACTCTTCGATGCCGCTCATATCGATCTTCATGCCCTTGGCGAAGGCTTCCACGGCGTTCATCAGCTGGCTGGCCAGCCACGGCACATGGCTGAACAGACGATGGTGGGCGGCCTCGCGCGCGGCCAGGAACGTCATGATCTCACTGCGAGGCTGCTCCAGCCCTTCGGAGAGCGACTCGATGGCATCGGGCATCAGCGCGGCGATGCCCTTGGGGCCCAGCGGCAGACCGATGTCGGTGGAGGTGAGCACTTCGCTGCTCAGCTTGCCCAGCGCCTGGCCGAGCTGCGAACCGAACGCCATGCCACCCATCTGCGTCATCATCGCCAGCAGCGGGCCCGCCATGGCCCTGGCCTCCTCAGGGAGCGCCGAAGCCCACACCGTCGAAATCTGTTCCGCCACCGGGTCACACAGTCGTTTCCAGCGCTCGAGCGTGTTGTCGACCCAGTCGTTGGGCGTCCAGGCGACGGCCTTGGTGGTGCCTGCGGGCAGCGCGGTCACCCCGTCCAACCAGGTTTCGGCGAGGCGCACGGCGTCGCCGATCGCCGCGCTGGTCTTCTCCGGAATCGGGGCGGCGAAGCCGATCGAGCTGGATGCCAGCTGGCGGGCGAGGTCGTAGTTCACCGGGCCGGACTGCTGACCGCCGCCCATCACGTTGCCCGCGCCGCTGAACATGTCGCCGAGGCGGCTGAAGATCTGACCGAGCTGGGACATGTCGAATTCACCGCCGCCGAAGCCGAACGGGTCATCCCCAGGGCCCGAGCCGGACCCCGAATCGGGATCCTTTTTGCGCTTGTCGCGCTCGGGGTCGTCTCCGGGCGAAAAGCCGAAGGGCAGGTCAGACATGTCCACAACGGTACTCACCATGGCCGCGTCGTGCGGGCCGCACCGTCACGCTCTGAGTGAACCCCGATCCGCGCGCCGTCTACTGTTGCTGGCGTGAACAGGCGGATTTCTACCCTGCTGGTGGCAATAGTGCCGATCTTCGCCTTCGGTCTGCTGCTGGCCTTGGCGACGGTGCCGTACGTCTCGCTGGGCCCCGGCCCGACGTTCCCCACCCTCGGCGAGGTCGACGGCAAGGAAGTCGTCGACATCGAGGGCACCAAAGTCCACCCGACGACCGGAAACCTCAACATGACCACCGTGTCCCAGCGCGACCAACTCTCGCTCGGCGAGGCGTTGACGCTGTGGATGTCGGGTCGTGAGCAGTTGGTGCCGCGCGATCTGGTCTACCCGCCGGACAAATCCAAGGACGAGATCAACGAGGCCAACAATCAACAGTTCAAGAATTCCGAGAACAACGCCGAATACGCCGCGCTCGGCTATTTGAAGTACGCCCCCGCGGTCACGGTCGCAACGGTCAAGAAGGACGGCGCGGCGGCGGGCAAGCTCCAAGAGGGCGACGCGATCGACGCTGTCAACGGCACCTTGGTCACCGACTCGAAGCAGTTTCAGTCGCTGCTGGCCAAGACAAAGCCGGGCGATGAGGCGGTGCTCGATTTCCGAAGGAAGAACGCGGCGCCCGGCATCACCACCATCAAACTGGGCTCCGCGCCGGACAAGAAGCAGGGGGTCCTCGGCATCAGCGTCGACTACGCCCCGTGGGCGCCGTTCACCATCAAGTTCAATCTGGCCAATGTCGGGGGCCCGTCGGCCGGTCTTGTCTTCAGCCTGGCCGTGATCGACAAGCTGACCACTGGTGATCTGACCGGGTCCAAGTTCGTCGCGGGCACCGGAACCATCGACGCCGACGGCAAGGTCGGTGCCATCGGCGGCATCACCCACAAGATCCTGGCCGCCCGCGAGGACGGTGCGACCGTGTTTCTGGTCCCCGCCGCCAACTGCGAAGAGGCCAAGTCGGCGCACGAGGACGGCCTGGATCTGGTCAAGGTCGAGAAGCTCCGGGACGCGGTCGACGCGCTCAAGGCGCTTTCTGCCGGTGGCGAAGCGCCACGTTGTTGACCGGGGCCGCGTGAAACCGATGCGTAGAGTTGTGGCACGTCAATCAAGACGTGCATGGGCAAAGACCGGGAGTTGACGAGTGGGTATGCGGCCCGCGGCCAAGATGCCGAAGCTGACGCGACGTAGCCGAATTCTGATCACGGTCGCCCTGGCGGTCGTTTTATTGCTGCTGATCGGGCCGCGCCTCGTCGACGCCTACGTCGACTGGCTGTGGTTCGGCGAGTTGGGCTATCGCTCGGTCTTCACCACGCAGTTGGTCACCAAGCTCGTCGTCTTCCTCGTGGTGTGGGCGCTCGTCGGGTCCATCGTCTTCGGAGCGCTGGCGCTGTCGTATCGCACGCGTCCCGTTTTCGTTCCGACCACCGGACCCAACGACCCGGTCGCGCGGTACCGCACCGCGGTGATGTCGCGACTGAAGCTGGTGGGTATCGGCATCCCTGCGGTCATCGGCTTCTTCGCAGGCATCGTGGCCCAGACCTATTGGGAGCGGATCCAGCTGTTCCTGCACGGCGGCGACTTCGGGATCAAGGATCCGCAGTTCGGCATGGACCTCGGCTTCTACGCCTTTCAGCTGCCCTTCTACCAAATGGTGCTGGGCTATCTGTTCGTCGCGGTCTTCCTCGCGTTGATCGCCAACCTGTTGGGCCACTACCTGTTCGGCGGTATCCGGCTCTCGGGTCGGACCGGCGCGCTGAGCCGGTCTGCCCGCATCCAGTTGATCAGCCTGGTCGGAACGCTGGTGCTGCTCAAGGCGATCGCATACTGGTTCGATCGCTACGCGCTGTTGTCGAACACGCGCAGCGGTAAGCCGTTCACCGGCGCCGGCTACACCGACATCAACGCGGTGCTGCCCGCCAAGCTGATCCTGCTGGCGATCGCGTTGATCTGCGCGGTGGCGGTGTTTTCCGCGATTGTGCTGCGCGACTTGCGAATTCCCGCGATCGGCGTCGTACTGCTGCTGTTGTCGTCGTTGATCGTCGGCGCGGGCTGGCCGCTGGTAGTCGAGCAGATCAGCGTCAAACCCAATGCGGCACAGAAGGAAAGCGAGTACATCAGCCGAAGCATCACGTCGACGAGAGACGCCTACGGCTTGACCGACAAGACGGTCACCTATCGCGACTATCCCGGTAACGCGCCTGCCACCGCCCAGCAGGTGGCGGCCGACCGTGCGACAACGTCGAACATCCGGCTGTTGGACCCCACGATCGTCAGCCCCGCGTTCACGCAATTCCAGCAGAGCAAGAACTTCTACTACTTCCCCGATCAGCTGTCCATCGACCGGTACAACGGTCCCGACGGGAATCTGCGCGACTATGTCGTCGCCGCCCGTGAGCTCAACCCCGATCGGCTGATCGACAACCAGCGTGACTGGATCAACCGGCATTTCGTCTACACCCACGGCAACGGCTTCATCGCGTCGCCCGCCAACACGGTGCGCGGGGTGGCCAACGATCCCAACCAGAACGGCGGTTATCCGGAGTTCCTGGCGAGCGTCGTCGGTGCCAACGGCAGTGTCGTCTCGCCGGGTCCCGCGCCACTGGAGCAGCCGCGCGTGTACTTCGGTCCGGTCATCGCCGGCACGTCCGACGACTACGCCATCGTCGGAAAGAGCGGCAACGACCGCGAATACGACTACGAGACCAACACCGAAACGAAGAACTACACCTACAGCGGCAAGGGTGGTGTTCCGATCGGCAACTGGCTGAACCGCGCCGTCTTCGCGGCGAAGTTCTCCGAGCGAAAGCTGGTGTTCCCCAGCCCGATCGGCCCGGAGAGTCGAATCCTGTTCAACCGGGACCCATCCGCGCGCGTTAAGGCGGTGGCACCGTGGTTGACCGCCGACACCAGCGTGTATCCCGCGATCGTCAACAAGCGGATGGTCTGGATCGTCGACGGCTATACGACGTTGGACAACTACCCGTATTCGGAGTTGACGTCGCTGTCGAGCGTCACGGCCGACTCCACCGAGGTGGCGTTCAACCGGCTCGCGCCCGACAAGCAGGTGTCCTACATTCGCAACTCGGTGAAAGCCACGGTCGACGCCTACGACGGCAC
>Ga0164307_10000886_pt1 | contig 13421 bp, 9 predicted proteins | sample Whisoiple_243_MG_FD_110214 | JGI IMG/M metagenome (GOLD analysis project Ga0164307, IMG submission 110214) | Soil microbial communities amended with fresh organic matter from upstate New York, USA - Whitman soil sample_243_MG | ecosystem: Environmental > Terrestrial > Soil > Unclassified >...
AGATCGCGAAGAAGGGCTGGGCGACTGCCGCCAAGCACTGGGCGGGTACGACACGGGCGGCATCGGTCGCTTTGTCGGTCACCTCCAAGCTGCCCGACGCGCTGGTCACCGGGCCGAACAAGCTGGGCCGCAAGGTGATCGATCCCGACGCGTTACCGCTGTGGTCGCCGGAGCTGCCCGCCGGTGGTGCGCCGCGACGACGGGACGAGGCGCCGGCCGTCCCTGCTTCGACCGGAACTGCCGGCGCACCGGAGATCCAGGCCGGTACGGAGGCGGTCTATTTCACCGCCTGCGTCGGCACCATGTTCGGCCCTAGCGAGGCCGGCCCCGGGGTGCGGGAATCGTTCACCCAGATCTGCAGGCGAGCCGGGATCACCCTGCACCATCCGGCCGAACTGCCGGATCTGTGCTGCGGAACACCCTGGCGCTCCAAGGGAATGACGGAAGGCTATGCCGTGATGGCCGGCCGGGTGCTGCCCGCGCTGTGGGCGGCCAGCCGGCAGGGCGAGCTACCCGTCGTCTGTGACGCGGCCTCCTGTACCGAGGGCCTCCGGCAGATGCTGGAGAGCGCGGTGGCGGCGCCTTCCGGGCAGTACGCGTCGTTGCGCATCGTCGATGCGGTCGCCTTCGTCGAACAGCAGGTGCTGCCGCGATTGTCGGTGACCCGCAAGGTGCCGGCCCTCGCGCTGCACCCCACCTGTTCCTCGACCCGGATGGGGATGAACGACTCGCTGCGAGGTGTCGCGGAGGCCGTCGCCGACTCGGTGACGGTGCCCGACGCCTGGGGATGCTGCGGGTTCGCCGGGGACCGGGGAATGCTGCACCCGGAGCTGACCGAGTCCGCCACCAGGGCGCAGGCGGCCGAACTGGCCACCGGATCGTTCGACGCGTTCGCGTCGTGCAACCGCACCTGCGAGCTCGGCATGACGAGGGCGACCGGCGCCCAGTACCAGCACGTGCTCGAGCTGGTGGACTGGGCGAGCCGGCCCCCGTCCTGAGGTTCAGTGCCGGGCGGCGAGCCTGACCAGCTCGCTCGCCCGGACACCGGGCAGGTAGGCCCGGGTGATGGCGATGCCGATCCGGGGCAGGTCCGCCTCGTCCCGGTAGGCCAGGTACATCGGTTCGTACCGTGGGCTGAACTTGGTCTTGAACGCATGTAGCGAACGGAAGCCATACACCGGTTCCAGGTTGGCGCCGAGGACGTCGAGCAGGCGGTCGACCGCAGCGCTCTCCCGCGGTACGCCGTCCACGAGATCGGTGTCCGCATGAGCCAGCGGGGCCCCCGACAGCGAGACGAACTCAGCGCCCTCGGACTTGAACGCCAGGCTGGACGAGGCGATCAGGAACTCGACAACCGGACGGAACGCATCTGCACGGCGTCGCATGAGATCCAGTGTCCAGCCGCGGATCCGACCGTCGGGCCCGTACACCGGCAGCCACGACGTCATGCCGTGGATGTGGCCGGAGTTGTCGATCGCCAGCGCAACCCGGACCTCCGGATCCAGCGCCTCGTCGACGCCGCCCAGGGTGAAGCCCATTTCCGGCAGGCCCTTGTCGGCGACCCAGTCCTGGGACATGTGCCGGATCTGGGTGATCACGGTCGGATCCTGCTCGGCCAACGTCACGAGCTGAAAGTGGATGTCGTCCCGCGCAGCCCGGTTCAGCGCCGACCGCACGTCCTGCCAGCGTTTGCCGCGGAATTCCAGATCCGGCAGGTCGATCAGGGTGTCCTGCGCGACCACCGCCGACCGCCAGCCCATCGCGGTGGTCGCCTCCCTGGTCCGGGTGTCGACCGAGAACAGCACCGGCGTCGCGGCGGTTCGATCGGCCATCGCCGCGAACTCCCGGATCGTTGCCGCGTGCTGTTCTGCGGGCCCGATCGGGTCACCCAGTCCGAGCACCACTCCTGCGTGCCGCTGGTAGGCCAGCAGATTCCGGCCGTCCGGTCGGACGAAGGTGCGGTTCCCCGGCCAGGTCGCCATCCAGGACAACGACCCGCCGCCGTAGCGGTGCAACAATCCTTTGGTGAACGCCGGATCCGCTGCGCCGCAGAGGTTTCCCACCGCGGTCCGCCGACGCGCCGGTATCGCGAACGCGCGTCGGCCGATCAGCAGCGCGGACAGTTCGACCAGCCACAGCACGCCCATGGCGACGATCAACCCGGCGAACTCCGACTGCTCGTCGCCGATCACGAACTGCCCGGCCGCGAACACATTGACCACGGCGAGGACGACTGCGGTCCACCAGGCGAGCCGCCTGCCGTGCCGCAGCGAATTCACCACCAGCGCCACCACGACAACAGTCACCGCCACTCCCACCGGCGAGTCCGACAGCAGGCTGGTGGAGCCGACCGGCCCGTCCGCCGGAATGACGGAGGCGACGACCTCGACCACCGCGGTGAGGGCGAGTCCGGTCGCGGCCAGCAAGCGCCACTCACGTCGGCTCGGTCGATGCGCCGGCGTGATGTCGATCAGCAGCGGCGCCAGGATCAACGCGGCGATCACGGCGATCAGATGCTCCAGGTCGGCCAGCGCACCGATCAGCACGAACGAGATGGCGACGTAGGCCAGCAATGCCAGTCGCACCCGCAGTCGCCACGGGTCGCGCAGCGTGCCGGAGACGACCGCGAGCCCGGCCAATGCACCCGCCGAGAACCCGAGGTCGAGGTGACCGGACAGCTCCTGCGCCCAGGCCCAGTCGGTGAACTGCAGTGGCAACAGCACCGCGGCGGCGCCCAGCACACCGATCAATTGGCCACCGATGACCGTCACCGCGGCGATCCTGGTGCCGAGCTTGAATTCGGTGTAGCCGGCCAATAGCACGAAGCTGCCGACCATCGGCAGGTAGATGCCGGGCTCCAGGGCGAAGAACGCGCCGGTGACGGGGGTCCACCAAGCGCCGTCGAGGAAAGCCGGCAAGCCGTAGGCGATCCGCGGGAACCAGGAGCGATCGGCCGCCGCGTCCCAGAGCGCGCCGGTGACCAGGCCGGCGATCAGCATCAGCGCGGTGACCGTGACAGTGAACGGCAGCCGCCGGACCAGCAGACCTCGGCGCGGTCGCTGCGGGGTGTCCGCCCGGTCGTGGTGGTAGACGGTCGTGGTTTCGGGAAGGGTCGTCGGCTGAACGAGGGTCTGGGTCATCGTGATCATCTCTGTTGTCCGGTCGAGCTGGCGGGGAGCTGTTCCAAGGCGGTGAGCAGGGCCGCCGGATCCTCTTGCTGGAGAGAGCGGGAGATCCGGTCGGCACCACCGGGAAGGCGACCGAGCAGGCCAAGGGCGGTATCCCTGGCGGCACGGGTGAACGAGCCGCGAACCTCCGCCAACCGGGCCAGCTGGGTCGCCCGACGCTGCACCTTGGTGACCGCCGACCTCCGTCGCTGTTGATAGCGCAGCAGGGCGTTGTCCACCGGGTGGTCGGAAAGCTCGAGGGTCAGGACCGCGGCGTCGACCAGGGCGCTGTTCGCGCCCTGGCCGGCCGTGGGCGGCATGGCATGCGCCGCGTCGCCGAGCAGCACCAGCCGGCCATCGAACCACGAGCCGGCGCGGACCGACGAAACATCGTTCAGCAGCAGATCATCGAAACTCGGCACCCGGTCGAGCAGCTCCCCGGCCAGCGGAAGAGCCCGTGCCCAGACGCTTCGAAGTGCCGCGAGATCCCGTGCCTGGATGGCCGCCGACGATTGCGGGGCGGTGACATCGGCATAGAAGTAGAGGTGGTCGGCATCGATCCTGGTGCCGCCGAACAATCCTTGCGATGTCCAGTACTCGCCGCTGATCTCCGGGGTGGAACCGTCCGCGCTGGCGACGACGGCCCGCAGATAACGGTGCCGCGTCCGGTCGATCACGGCACCGAATTCGCCGGCACCTCGCACGACGGACCCGATGCCGTCCGCGCCGATCACCAGATCCGCTGTCAGGACGCGGGTCTCGTTCTCCCGGTCGGTGGCGACGGTCAGGGTGCCGGCGCGCTCCGCATCGACGGCGGTCGTGCCGAACATCGAGGTGATCGCGCTGTCGTCGCGTACCTGGCTCAGCAGGGCGGTGTACAGCGCGCTGCGCCGGACGGCGATCATCCGGTCCAGGCCCCGGCCGTAGTCCGGGACGGTGACCTCGGAGATCGCTGTGCCGTCGGCCCGGCGCACCGCGTTGCCGCGGATGGCGATCCCGGTGCGGTCGAGTTCGGACTGCAGGCCGAGATGGTTCAGCACGGCGAGGCCGTTCGGCTGCAGCAACAGGCCCGCGCCGACCTCGGCCGGATCCGCGACCCGCTCGACCAGGGTGACGCCCGCGCCCTGCCGGCTCAGCAGCAGCGCGGCGGCCAGGCCGCCGATACCGCCACCGGCGACGATCACGCGAAGATCGTTGAGAGACATCGAACCTCCTGCTGACGAACCGCGGTGCGGCTGCTCGGCGCTCCCGGCTTGACGCACACCGTCGAGCACACTGAGCGTCCCGCCGCCGCGATCCGGTCACCAGGGGGTCAACCCCCCGACCTACCGGGGTTGACCCTCACCCGGCGGCGTGCCGCCCGCCCGCCGCCGGGCCCGGGAAGCTCGGAGGTTGACGGCGTTGCCGCACACCTTCACGTCGTGCCAGACCCCGCTGTTGTTCTTGGAGCGGTCGTAGAACGCCGAGCTGCAGGGAGCGTTGCGGCAGAGCTTGAGCCGGCGCCAGGTGTCGTTCTGCTGGGCCAGGAACACCTCCCCCCAGACTGCCGAGGAGAGGTGCTCCGGTCCGGTTCCCGCCGGTTCCAGGCGAACCGGGCCGCCGGGCATGATCACCAGCGAGGCCGACACCGTCCGTTCTCGCGTCGCGGCGTCCTCGCCGTGCAGCACCGCGGTCACGTCACGCCGGAGCGCTCGCAGGTCGTCGAGGTCGGCCTCGGTCGGGTCGAAACGATCAACACCGCTGCTGGTTTCGGCCGAGTGCCGGGCCAGTTCGGCGATCAGCCAGTCTCGGGCCAGGTCGGGCGAGGCCAGCAGGTCGGGCACCTTGCCGCCGACATCCCTGGTGTTCAGCAGGTCCTGTACCAGCCGGAGACCGGGCGGCGCGGCCGCAAGGCCCAATCGAGCCGTGGACGTCGGTTCAGCATGTGACATAACTCAATTGTATTTGACTATGTCGCTGGTAGCAACTACACCTGACAGAGACAAACCACTCACACCTACGTCCCTGGGGGACGGAAACCGAGGAATCGACATGGTCACCATCAGCGGCGCAGTAGCGGTCGTCACCGGAGGACAACGCGGGCTGGGCCGGGCGTTCGTCGCCGAGTTGCTCGATCGGGGAGCGTCGAAGATCTACGCATCCGCGCGCCGACCGACGCCCAGTGACGATCCGCGGGTCGTTCCGGTCACCCTCGACGTCACCGACCCGGCATCCGTTGCCTCGCTGGCGGAGCTGGCGGGCGACGCCACCATCGTGATCAACAACGCCGGCATCGGGGGAGCGGGTCCGCTGCTGTCCTCCGGTATCGACGAGATCCGAGAGGTGTTCGAGACCAACCTCTTCGGCGCCATCAGGGTCGCACAGGCCTTCGCGCCGATCCTGGCCCGCAACGGCGGGGGAGCATTGGTCGACATCCATTCCGCGCTGTCCTGGATCGCCGGTGCAGGAGCCTACGGCGCGTCCAAGGCCGCATTCTGGTCGGCGACCAACTCGCTGCGGCTGGAGCTCGCCGGTCAGGACACCACCGTGATCGGCGTTCACCTCGGCTATGCCGACACCGATCTCACGGCGACGGTCACCGCGCCCAAGCTGGACCCGGCCGACGTGGCCCGCGCCGTCGCCGACGGCATCGAGCTCGGGGTGAACGAGGTCCTCGTCGACGACGTCAGCCGGCACTTCAAGCAGGCGTTGGCCGGCCCGGTCGACGGACTCGCGGTGCCGGTGAGTGCGAGCCGGTAGCGGGAATCAGCGGCGACGCTGATCCATTCGGGCACTTCGGAAGACCTTTGGCAGAACAGCGATTGACAGGAAGGTTCAATCGCCGTTAGGTGTGACTGGCGTCACGTCTGTGGCGCATCCCGCTGTTCACCGAAGATCCGGGAGTCGCTGTGCGACGTCGCCTCATCGCCCTTGTCGCCGGATCCGCGCTCGTCGCGGCGACCTTCATCGGCACACCTGCCTCGGCCGCTCCCGGTGATGCGGCGGATGCCGGTCCGACCGTGTACGTCGGGGACGTCAGCCGGGAGCAGCTGGCGCAGGTGGTGGCCACCGGGATCGACCGCGACGAACTGACGCTGTCGGTGCTTCCCGGTGGCGCCGTCAGGGTGGAAGCGGTGCTGAGCTCCTCGCAGGCGTCGAAACTGGTTGCGACAGGCGTGCCGCTGACCGAGAAGCAGGTGGCTGGAACCTCCGCGTCGCAGCGCATGTCGGAGAAGGCGGCGAGCGGCTACACGGTGTTCCGATCCTGGAGTGAACCCGGCGGATTGCGCGACGAACTGGTCGCCACCGCGAAGGCCCATCCCGGTCTGGTCAAGCAGGTCACCATCGGCAAGACCGTGCAGGGCCAGGACATCCTTGCGTTCAAGGTGACCAAGGACGCCAACCGGGTCAAGGACGGCCGACGACCCGCGGTGCTGTATTCGTCCAATCAGCACGCCCGGGAATGGATCACCCCGGAGATGACCCGGCGGCTGTTCAACTACTACCTCGACAATTACAGCTCCAACAAGGAGATTCGCCAGATCGTGGACACCACGGAGCTGTGGTTCGTGGTGAGTGCAAATCCTGACGGGTATGACTACACGTTCACCGAGGACCACCGGCTCTGGCGAAAGAACCTGCGGGACAACGACGGTGACGGCCAGATCACCGGGCTGGACGGCGTCGACCTGAACCGTAACTACCCCTACAAGTGGGGTTACGACAACGAAGGATCCTCCCCGTCGATCTCGAGTGAGACCTACCGCGGGACCGGCCCATCGTCCGAACCGGAGACCCAGGCGATGGACGGCCTGATGCGCCGGGTCGGCTTCGAATTCTTGATCAACTACCACTCCGCCGCCGAGTTGCTGCTCTACGGCGTCGGCTGGCAGGTGGCCACCCCGACGCCCGATGACCAGCTGTACGAGACGCTCGCCGGTGATGATGTGACACCCGCGGTGCCGGGATACGACCCCGACATCGCCGCCGAGCTCTACACCACCAACGGCGAGACGACCGAGCAGGCGCACAACACCTACGACACCCTGTCGTTCACCCCGGAGATGTCGACCTGCGAGTCGGCCAGCGAGGTGGACCCGGACGATGCCTGGGAGGCGGACGACTGTGAGAGTGTCTTCAACTTCCCGGATTCAGAGGAACTGGTGGAGGCCGAGTTCCAGAAGAACATCCCCTTCGCGATCGCGGTGGCAAAATCCGCGCAGGACCCGTCCAACCCGGTCTCCGTCGTCGGGCGGACCGCACCGGACTTCCAGGTCGACAAGTTCACGGTGTCCTACGGCGACCCGCAGACCGTCGCGGTCACCGCGCGGCGGGACATCAGCAGCCTCGCCCTGCACTACAAGATCTCGGGTGAACGGGAGCGGCGAACCGGTGCCCGGGAATGGCGGGGCGGCGAACGGTACGGCGACGAGGGCGACATCTACTACGGCGAATACCGCGGAACGATCCGCGGCGCCGACCCCGGCGACCAGGTCGAGGTCTGGTTCACCGGCAACCGGCGACTGAACTCGGGCAGGACCGCCGTGGAGAGTGAACACTTCACCTACACGGTCGCCCAGGACACCGGCAACGACGTGCTGGTGTTGGCCAACGAGGACTACGAGGGTTACAACTCGGCCGGGAACCCCTTCGGCCCCGACCCCGCGACCGGGCCACGGTACTTGCAGACCTACGTCAACGATCTTGCCGCCGCCGGCATCTCGGCGTCGACCTGGGACGTTTCGGCCCAGGGTGTTCCGCACGACCTCGGAGTGCTCAGCCACTTCGACGCGGTGCTCTGGTACCTCGGCGACAATCGGCTGACCCAGGACCGGGAGGACGTCTTCACCGACGTCGGCAGAGATGTCCCGATCGATCAGGAGGGGCCGACCAACGGGGAAGTGGATGCCTCGGTCGCCGAACGCCAGCAGTACCTGACCCTTGCCGTTCGCGACTACCTCAACGACGGCGGCAAACTGGCGTTGACCGGCGAGACCGCCGGATATGCCGGCTCGTTGAGCTTCGTCGGCGGCACCTACTACGGACTCAACGGCCACCCAGAGCAGGAATGTCTGATCACCACCAGCTACTTCGACGACTGCCTGATCCTGGCTGATGACTTCGTCCAGTACTACCTGGGTGGCTACACCCGATCGGATTCCGGTGCCCCAGCGACGTTCACCGGAGTCAACGAACCATTCGGCGATGCCACCGCGGCACTGACCGGCACTCCGAGCAACGCAGTGGACGAGGCGGGCCAGTTCGTCGTCACGAGTGAGGTTCTGCCGGTCGACGAGTTCCCGCAGTTCGCGAGCGAAGCGTCGGGCCAGTACGTCAGTGCCGGCGGCGGGCCGTTCGATCCGTTCGAGGGATCGTGGTACGCGGCTGCGCGGCACGCCGACGACTCCTATATGCGGCTGGCCCGGACCGTTGACCTCACTGCGGTCGGCGCCGGGCAGGCGCCGAAGCTGGAGTTCGCTCTCTCCTACGACGTGGAACCCGAATACGACAATGTGATCGTCGAGGTGCACACCGTCGGCCAGGACAACTGGACCACCCTGCCGAAAGAGGGTGGCGGCTCTTCGACGGCTCCGCCTGCGGACTGCGACATCCAGATCGAGGCGAACCCGTTCCTGGCGCACTATCTGACGCCGCCCACGACTCCTAACGGCAACTGCCTGTCAACCGGGACCTCGGGCGCATGGAACGCCCTCACCGGGACCTCGAACGGCTGGACCCAGGCCGCCTTCGACCTGTCCGCCTACGCCGGTCAGCAGGTCGAGGTGTCGGTCAGCTACATCACCGACGGCGGTGTCGGCGGGACCGGGGTCTTCGTGGACAACGCCCGGCTGGACATCGGCGGGACCGACACCCAGCTGGAGGGATTCGAGACCGACACCGGGGCATGGACCTTCCCCGGTGCACCTGACGGCAGCCCGGCCACCGGCGACTTCGTCCGGAGCCAGGCAGCGACGCCGACCGCCGCCGTCACCACCGAGGATTCGGTACTCCTCGGGTTCGGCGTCGAGCAGATCGCCGACGCCGGCAAGCGAGCCGACATTCTCGGTCGGATGATGGAGTACCTCTCGGACTGACCGTGCGGCACTACGCTGGCGCCGTGGCATACCCGTCAGTGGACAACGATCCGGCCGTCCCGCCGGCCGTGTCGTCCGGCACCGTCGATCGGTTGCGCAAGGACAGGGCGGCGGCGCATCCGGGTCGGCTGCAGCGCTGGCGGGCAGGGCTGCTGGGCATCGGGGGACTGCGGATCGTTGCCTCCGTGCTCGGTGGGCTCGCGCTGTTCGCCGCGTTCGCACCGTCCACCCAGTGGTGGCTGGCGATCGTCGGCTTCGCACTCTTCGGGCTGGCGCTGGACGGCCGCAGCTGGCAGGTCGGGCTCGGGCTGGGGCTGCTGTTCGGCCTCGCCTTCTTCCTGCCGCTGCTCAGCTTCACCAACATCTATGTCGGCGACTTTCCCTGGTACGCGCTCAGTGTCATGGAGGCACTGCTGACGGCGCCGGCCGGCGCACTGATCGCGGCGGCCAGCAGGCGGTTGCCGCTGTGGCCGGTGTGGGCCGCGTCGGCCTGGATCACCGGCGAGGCGTTGCGCGCGCGGTTGCCGTTCGGCGGGTTCCCCTGGGGCGGCGTCGCGTTCTCCCAGCCGGACGGCCCGTTGCTCCCGGTGGCCTCGCTGCTGAGCGCCACCGGGCTCGCCTTCCTGACCGCACTGGCCGGATTCGCAGTGGCCCGGCTCATCCACGCGCTGGCGATCGACCGGGTTGGCTGGCGGTCGGCGGCCGTGCTCACCTCGATCGCCTTGCTGGTGGCGCCGTTCGTGTTGGGCCTGATCGGTCGCGCCACCGTGCAGGACGGTGCCGGTGCGCCGACCACCACCATCGCCGTGATCCAGGGCGACGTGCCGCGGCCGGGTCTGGAGTTCAACGCCGAGCGTCGGGCCGTGCTGGACATGCACGCCCAACGCACTCACGAGCTGGCGGCCGAGGTGAGAGCCGGCACCGCGCCGAAGCCGACACTCGTCGTCTGGCCGGAGAACTCCACGGACATCGATCCGTACCGCAACGCCGATGCCAATGCGGTGATCTCGGCGGCGGCGCAGGACATCGGGGTGCCGATCCTGGTCGGCGCCGTGGTGCAGGCCGACACCCCAGGCGAGGCCTACAACCAGGCGATCGTCTGGGATCCGGTGACCGGGCCTGGTCAGACGTACGACAAGCGGCATCCACTGCCGTTCGGCGAGTACATGCCCTACCGGTCGTTCTTCCGGATCTTCTCGGACAAGGTCGACCTGCAGCGCGGGACCTTCCTGGCCGGCGACGCCGTCGGCAACCTCGACGTCGCCGGCGTCAACGTGGGTGACGTCATCTGTTTCGAAGTGGTCTACGACGACCTGGTCCGGGATGTGGTGAACGGCGGCGCCCAGGTCATCGTGGTGCAGACCAACAACGCGACGTTCGGCTACACCAACGAGACCTACCAGCAGCAGGCGATGAGCCGGGTGCGCGCGGTGGAGCACGGCCGGGAGGTGCTGATCTCGTCGACGAGCGGCGTGTCCACCGTGATCAGACCGGACGGCACCGTCGAATCCTCCATCCCGCTGTTCACCCCGGGCTATCTGACCCCGGATGTCCCGCTGATCAGCGCCACCACTCCCGGTACGGTTCTCGGTGGCCCGCTGGAATGGGTTCTCGCCCTTGCCGCGCCGTTGGCGTTGGCCGGGTCGATGATCATCTCCAGCCGCCGACGCGCCCAATCCGGGCGCCAGTCAGCTCAGACGCCGTAACGGAGGACCCTGCACCGTGAGCCCCGAGAGTGACACGCCACCCTCGCAGCACGCCGAACCGGATGTGCCGCACGGCGACAAGGTCCTGGTGATCATCCCGACCTACAACGAGCGGGAGAACTTGCCGCTGATCCTGGACCGTCTGCTCAAGGCGGTGCCGTCCACGCACGTACTGGTCGCCGACGACGGCAGCCCGGATGGCACCGGTCAGATCGCCGACCAGCGGGCCGCCGCCGACGAGCGCGTGCACGTCCTGCACCGCTCGGAGAAGGCCGGCCTTGGCGCCGCCTATGTCGCCGGGTTCCGCTGGGGGTTGGAGCGCGGCTACGAGGTGCTGGTCGAGATGGACGCCGACGGTTCGCACGCGCCCGAACAGCTGCCCCGGCTGCTCGATGCCCTGCAGCACGCGGATGTCGTGCTCGGTTCCCGGTATGTCGCCGGCGGCACGGTGGTCAACTGGCCGAAGAAGCGCGAGGTGCTCTCCCGCGGGGGAAACCTGTACTCGAGGCTGGCCCTGGGCGTGCGGATCTACGACATCACCGGTGGCTACCGGGCCTACCGGTCCGAGGTGCTCCGGACGCTGCCGTTGGAACAGGTCGCCTCGCACGGGTACTGCTTCCAGGTGGACCTGGCGTGGCGGGCGGTGCAGTCCGGGTTCCGGGTCACCGAGGTACCGATCACGTTCACCGAACGCGAGATCGGCGAATCGAAGATGAGTGGCGGCATCGTCCGGGAGGCATTGCTCAAGGTCACGCTCTGGGGCGCCAACCACCGGTGGCACCAGTTCCTGGGCTTGTTCGGCCGCGGCAACAAGGCGAAGCGGGCCTGAAAACGCGAGACGCCGCTCACCCGGTGGGTGAGCGGCGTTCGGTTCCGGGTACGACCCCGGTCAGGTCATGATGCGGTGCGACGGCTCTTCAGCTCGGTCAGCCGCTCGTTGAGGATCTCTTCGAGCTCCTCGATGGAACGACGCTCCAGCAACATGTCCCAGTGGGTGCGCGGCGGCTTGACTGCCTTGCCCTCCGGCACCGAACCGTCGATCAACGTGGAAGAGAGCCCGTGCATCCGGCAATCCCAGACGGCCGGAACCTCGGCGTCGTCGGCCATCGGGACGGTGAATTCGTGGTCGCGGGGACAGCGGTAGGTCGCCGTGCGCCGAGGTGCGAGATCGTGATTGCGATCTGCCTCGTAGCTTGTCGAACCGAGACGGCTGCCGCGCAGGACACGGTCGGCCATGATGTTCCTTTCCTGCTGCAAATGGTGCGTTGCTACCGCGGGTCGAATCGGGCGCGGCGCTAGCCGGTGATGACGCCGGCCACGAGCCTGTCGGGCTCCTTACCGGTGAGTAACGCTGTACGGGTGTCGTTCGTTCCCACCTGGTGGCGGGTTTGGTGCTATTGGTCAGTACCACCGGCGCACCGCTGCCGGATGAGTGAACTTCCACCCACCGCGATGACGGTCGTTCCGGTGCCTTCACTGGTTCAGACGCATGAACCGGGCCACCGTGACGTGAAAACCCGATGGGATTTCGGGGATTCTGTCCGGATCTGCACCGGTTCCCGCGGTACGGAGCCCGATCAGCATGCCGGTAACACGTCAGAACGCCAAAGTCGGGTTCACCTCGGAGGTGGAACGACCCGATCCGGGCCCAGAATTCCCGACCTGTGATGTACGCGACACAGCACCTGGTACCGCACCGACTCGACGTTGGCCAGGGCCGCCTGGGTGTCGGCGACGACCACGGTCGCGCCCTCGCGGACGATCTTTCCGCCGACCACCCGGCCGTTGAAACGACCGATCCGACCACACCAGCACAGCACCTCGACCTGCAGCGGCGAGACCTCGTCCGCCAGCTCGAACAACCGCGCGGAGCCGGGGAACAGTCGCCCGCGAAAGTCGGTGGCGATGCCGAAGGCGTAGACGTCGACCTGGACGTCGTCGGCCAGCACCGCGAGTTGGTCGATCTGGTCGGAGCTGAAGAACTGGGCCTCGTCCACGATCAGGTAGTCGACGCGGCGGCCGCGTGCCCAGGTCGCCCGGACCAGCTCGCCGATGTCCTGTTCGTCGGACACCTCGACCGCCGTGCGGCTGATCCCGATCCGGGAGCTGATCCGGGCCGGCCCCGACCGGTCCAGCTTGGTCAGCAGCATTCCGAACCTGCCCTGACGGGAATGGTTGTAGTGCAACTGCAGCGCCAGCGTCGACTTACCGCAGTCCATCGGGCCGTGGAAGAACTTGACGGTCCCACCGGCGAACCGGCTGCGACCGGAACCGGCGGCCGGTACCGCCGACAGCGCGGAGGCGCTTCCGCCGTTCTCGTCCGTGGTGGCGTCGTCTGTCGTGGGGTCTGTGGTGGCGTCGTCCTCGGTGGTCGGGTGGGTGTCCGGCACGTCGGGGACTGTCATTGGTAGTCAGGGGTGCAGGTGCCGCTGTGCGGTCCTGGTTCCCCATCCCCCTTTCGATCCGTACGTGCG
>Ga0164307_10000888_pt1 | contig 13397 bp, 13 predicted proteins | sample Whisoiple_243_MG_FD_110214 | JGI IMG/M metagenome (GOLD analysis project Ga0164307, IMG submission 110214) | Soil microbial communities amended with fresh organic matter from upstate New York, USA - Whitman soil sample_243_MG | ecosystem: Environmental > Terrestrial > Soil > Unclassified >...
AAGATTGCAGCTTTTTTACCCACTAAATCAACATTTTCAACTTCATCATAAAAGTCTTCAACCTCGTATGGTAGGTCTCCATTTACCCATGTATATACACCTAGTAAAATACCATCGTACTCTACCAGCTTTTGTATATCCAAGTGTTCAATTTCCTCCATGTCTATATGGTAACCAAAAGGTTCGAGATTTGATTTTATCAGTTCAGAAATCTCTTCAGTATTGCCCGACATGCTTGCGTATGCAATAAGAATTTTAGTCATACTGTTTCTCCTCTTGAAGTTTTTCAGCTTGTTTAAACATTCAGCACATGAGCATAGTTCATTTTACTCTTTACCTGTTGTGCATGGCGTAGCTCATTAGAAAGAGAAAGAAATGCCTCTCTGTCGTGTGTATCGAGTGCTTTGTTTATTTTAAAGTTCAAATAATTAATCTTTAGGTCTAAATCCCAGATAGAGCAAATGCTACCCTTAGCATGTAACTCCTGAATATCATCAACATAGATAAAGAACTGAAATTCGTTATTAATATCGATTAAACAGTACCATCCTAAGCCATCGACGTACTTCCGGTTGTTTGTAATTGTCCAAATATCTCCTTGACGGAAGTTAATCATATGTTGGTGCTGTTGTTCTGGACAACAGCACCCTACTTCGTGGCAAAATGGCTTCATTATTATGAAATGCTTATACATATACAATTCTCCTTTACATCTATATACTTTCTTGAAATTTTTTTCATTTATAAATAACGTTATAATTGACATTGATAATCATTATCATTTTATATGATAATGATTATCAATGTCAATTATATTCTAGTTAAGCTCCTTTTTCTTGTGAAAATAATTATTAGCAAGAGAAAATTTGCTTGGTCTGTCTATTTTAAAAAGTAAAATGTATTTTTTAAATAAATCTCTTTATGTTTTAGGTACGTTTCACTTTAACCCTACTAGAAAAGGCTACAAATAATCGTTAACCTTAAATATCACAAAGAACTAGACAAGGAGGTTAAGTGAATGATATAATCCTTTTAATTGATAATGATAATCTTTATCAATTAAAAGGACCCTTCAAACCTTAGTTTCGACTGATTCCTATGACAGTTGAATATAGGAGACTTCCCTTTAGTCTCTTTTACCCCATTTCTGTGTAAAGGCAAAAACCTACTCAATCGAGTAGGTTTTTTGTTATCAGTAGTTATAAAAGGAAGTTATGATATATTTTAGTTACGTGACCTATTCAGCCGGCAGGAAGAAATGCAACCTAGACTTATGCTACTCTGAAACTTCAGTTCTTTTTTCAGATTTCCAATAACATGTTTTACGTTAAGTAAATCATAAAGTATTGGATAACAATCATTAGTTTAAATGTTTACTCTTATTAAGGACAAATACATTCTTTTACTTCTTATCATATACCACTCTATCTTCTATTTACCTTTCAAGAAATTTTTATATTTATAAGTATTTAACTTTAAGTTCCCTTTTATAATATAACTTTAATTAAAGATACATAATTAATTACGTTTTTTAAAGAAGTAAATATATAAACTAACTTATAAAAATATATGTTTTAGTATTTACTCTAAATGACGACAAATAGAACCTTTATCGTTGCTTCCATTCATTCCTTTACATCCCCATTCTGCTTTGTTATTTGAGTACTCATATGTTGACATAGATAAGTCTTATTTCTTACATTTTATTTTTTAACTATTACCTTAAAAACAATTATTATCATCTTTATTTACTTCAAACGAAAAGGCTACCCAAAAGGTAGCCTTTTTATTAGGTTAAGAACGATATCCACTAAATAGACCCGCCAATGTTGCTTTAGCTGATAGATCAACAAGAAAAGTTACAATTGTAGCATCACTATCAACGTGGAGAAGTGGAAGAGGCTCTTCCGTATCAGTGATTGCATCACCTTTATTTAACTTTTTGTCTCCTACTGAAATATTTCCATCCATAACATAAACCCAAGGTACCATTCCTTCTACCTCCGGAACTTTCAGTTCTTTACCAGATTTCGGATGAGAATCCAATACCATAACTCGTTGACGAATTGTCAACGGAGCTTTAGTTCCTTGGGGACCAGCAAGAAGTTCCCACTCACTTTCCTCAAACGACTCAGGTTTATCATAAAATTGCACACGAGGGGGCAAATCTTTCTCTTCTGGACGAATAAATATCTGAAGCATTTCCACATGTTCTTCAGGTACTGATTCCTCGTGGTAGAAACTGGTTCCTGCGTTCATCATCATATGTCGTTGAGGAGATATTTTTACTATATCTCCAGTAGAGTCCTCATGAACCATTTGGCCACGCCACATATAACTTAAAATTTCATCGTTACGGTGCTCGTGCATAGACACTACAGCTCCTACTCCTAAGTTAGCGTGATCTATACGACTTAAAGGTCCAAAAGCAAGATCATCCAGTGGCTTATGAAAAATCTGGCCTGGACGCACCATTCGAAGTCGGAATAATCCTCCCCCCATTGGAGGAGTTTCTAAAGCTTTTAAAATTTGAATCATAAGACGAACCTCCTAAAAGATTGTCCCCCTTTAGTTAGTAAGAAAGGCTAATTAAAGGGAGACATAGCAATCTTTTTTTATTTAGTCTATTAGATAACTTGCCTATTCTAGCACTCCTTGAGGCGGTTTAATTCCCCATAGACTCGTAGCTAATGCTTCATCTGTCCATACTTTTGGTTTCTGTGGATACTCGTGATGCCATGCCTTTGGTTCAAAATAGCCTAACTCTTCATTCATAATATCTAGTTCTGTAAATAATTCGATCATGTTTCCATCTGGGTCGGGGATATAAGCAGCTAAGTTATGTCCAATTCCATGTCTTAATGGCCCCCATATTACCGGAGTCTTATGCTTTCCTAAGAAATCCAGTGCGTCCTTCATATGTCCCCAATCTCTTAATTCGAATGCTAAGTGATGAAGGCGATTGGATGATTTGTCTCCATCTGTCTTAATAAAATTTAAACTGTGATGATCTTGATTACAACGCATAAATACAAAGAAATCTTTCATCCAATCTGAAACACGAAAATCTAATGTATTCTCATAAAAATCAACGGTTTGTTGAGGGTCTTTTACCCATTGAGCTAAATGGCCAAGTTTATTAGGACTAACTCCTACACCTGTTATTCCTTTAGAAGCAGTATGCATATTTTGAAAAAGATGAACAGGTTTTCCTTCATTATCTTTTACTATGATATACTCTTCAATTCCTACAGAAGATTTCTTAACAAGTTGTGCAGAAACCCCCATTTCCTTTAGTTGTTCAGTTAACTCTGTAAGAGAGTATTTATTTTCAATTTGTAAACCGTAATTTACTAACCCTTTTTCTTCAGTAGATGGTTGTAAAATAAGGTTGTGATGGTCAATACCCGTACTTAAGTAAGTAGTTCCATCTTTTTCAACTGAGGTGATAGAAAGTCCCATTACTTTTGTATAGAAGTCAACCATGTTTTCTAACTGATTTGTAGCTAATGTAAGGTATCCTAATTTTAGTGAATGTATCATATTGTACTCCTCCTTATTGAATATGTGTGGTCAAAGTTCCTAATTTTTCTATTTCAACAACTACTTTATCTCCACTTTTTAAAAATTCATTTCTTGCAAATCCTGCTCCTGCTGGTGTCCCCGTCGCAATAATATCTCCAGGCTCCAATGTCATGATAGAAGATAAGTGTTCAATAATTTCTGCCACTGTGAAAATCATTTTAGATGTGTTTGAATCTTGTTTTATCTCGTTATTTACCTCTAGCTTAATTTTTAAACTTTGAGGATCAGGAATAAATTGAGCTGGTGTAACCAATGGTCCCATAGGAGCAAAGCCATCATGTGCTTTGTGAACCACCCAGTCGATTCCTAACCCGTCTGAATTAACTATAGCTTCGCGATCTGATAAATCATTAAAAAGAGTATATCCAGCTACATAAGTTAAGGCATCTTCTTTTTTTACATTTTTTGCGTGCTTCCCTATTACGACAGCTAATTCAGCTTCCCAATCTATCATGTTAGATGCTTTTGGAAGAGTCACTTTTTTTCTATGACCTCTAAGAGTTGTAGAAGCTGGCTTTAAAAAGCTGTAAGGTTTAACAATAGTTTTTTCTTTACCCATTTCTTCTATATGATCTGTGTAATTAGCTCCAATACAGATGAGCTTATTAGGGTAAAGAATAGGTGCTTGCCAATTTATATCACCTTCATAAAGTAATTCTTCAGAATTAAATGTCGAAGTTGAGTTTAAAATATTAGTGATTTGATCTGTCCAATACGTCCACTCTTGAGTTATTTCAAATAGACTGTTTATTTTAAGTGCTGGTTTTACCCGAGCAAGTAAACTGTCAAGATCTATATACTGATCTTTAAAATAAAGAATTACTTTTTCTTTTTCTTCTACCACTGCTGTACCTAATTGATATAGCATATAATAACCTCCTCATTATCATAAACTAAAACGATACGTATCGTTTCGTTATGGTTGTATTATATTCTTCCTCTTGTTTTATTTCAACTATTTAGAGTTAGAGTTTATAATGTTAAAATAAATTCAATAAAGATAAAACGTAGATTGTTTTCAACTGAATAGCATGTAATCAGTATGTGAAAGCTAAGTTAAATAAAGATAATCCACCCTTTGAATTTCTGATAATGTTCAATTTATTTTAGTGAGTAAAGCTTGTAATGGTACATTTTATCTTATATAATACTAAACGATACGAAACGTATCGTATTAAGATTGTATGTTTCATAGAAAATTAAATCGGGAGGAAAAATAGTTATGCCAAATCTAAAACAATCAAGAAATACAGAAAAGATTTTGGACTCTACAATAAAAGTTCTAAATGAATCAGGTTATTCTTCATTAACGATTGAAGCTATCGCTATCCAGGCTGGAGTGGGGAAGTCAACTATATATAGGTGGTGGGATAGTAAAGCTGACCTTGTCTTAGATGCTTTTCTTATGACTACTGATTCTACTTTCCAATTCGATATAAAAAAGTCTGTTCGTCATAACTTTGAGCAGCAGCTTATTAATTTATCAATTGTTTTTAACACAAAGCTAGGTCGTTCTATGTTGGCAATTATTGTCGATAACAGAGAAATAGCAGAGAGATTTTATACTTCTTACCTTAGCTTAAGAAGAAAAGATGCTACTTCATTTCTTAAAACAGCTATCGCGAAAGGAGAAATCAAACCGGATATAAATATAGATATTGTGTTAGATATGTTGTTTGGTCCAATTTATTTTCGTACACTAATTTTTAATCAAGAACCTGACCATCATTTTATTTCTGAATTAGTACAACAAGTAATGATAAGTATTCTACCTTCAGGTAACTAAAACGATAATAGATTAAAGGAGAAAAAATCTTGAATAACTCAACCAGTCAGTCAAATTACAATTATTCTGTAATTACTTTTATCTTATTTTGGTGTGGTTTAGTGATATTATGCAGCATGTATGTCACTCTTCCTCTTTTAACGATGTTTGCCAGCACATTTGATGTTACTTCTAATCAAGCTACATGGATTGGAAGTGCATTTTCATTAGGTTACGCCTTAGGTTGTTTAATCTACGGACCCTTCTCAGATAAATATGGCCGTAAGATTTTTCTAATGACAAGTCTTATTGCCTTAACAGTGGTAACTACTCTTATTGCCTTTACGGATAATTTTTCGGCACTAATTGTTCTTCGAGCTCTACAAGGCATTATTTCAGCAGCATTTGCACCTATTTCTTTTGTGTATGCAGCTGAAATGTTCCCTCCACATAAAAGATTAACGGCAGTAGGCTTTATTAGCTCAGGTTTATTAATGGCTAGTATTGTAGGACAAGTTTTTACAGGTATCATAAATCCTCTATTTGGATGGCATGCTATTTTTGGTCTTTTAGGCGGTATTTATTTAATTTCTAGTATAGTAGTGATTCTTTTCGTTCCTAAAGATACTCTTCCTCATTCTAAAGAGAGTGTTTTAATTAAATTTAAACAAATGAACCAGCTATTTAAACATAAGCAACTATTTTTCCTTTTCATCATTATGTTTATGCTCTTACTATCTTTAGTTGGGATGTATACAATTTTAGGAAGTTATTTAACTTCTCCGAAATGGGGATTAACTTCTCAGCAAGTTCTATTTGTGAGAGCTGCTGGAATTATTGGAATGATACTATCTCCATTTGCAGGTCAATTTGCAAGAAAGTTAGGTTCCGGAGTTGTCCTTCGTGGAGGGCTTGCTTTAGCTATAGTCGGTTTAATTGGTCTAGGGTTTAGTCAAACACTTTCACTACTTATTATTGCAAGTGTTATCTTTGTTATGGGAATTGCTATTGTTACACCTATTACCGTTTCACTGATTAATCAATTAGCTGGATCAGCAAGAGGAAGTGCGGTTGCTTTTAGCGCTTTTATCTTATTCTTAGGTGCAAGCACTGGACCGATTTTAGCTCTAAATTTAATAAAGAACGGTCACTTTCGCCTTTCGTTTGAATCGATAGGTCTCATTCTCTTAATAGGATTAGGTGTTTCAATTTTTATAAAAACAAAACCTGGTACTGTAAAAGAAGCAAAGGTAAGAAAAATTCTATAATTTTAGTATTAGCGACATAATGAGTTTGTTTTACTCATGTTGAAGAGGTATAAAGTGATATTAATACAATGAATTTTTATTTTTCTATTTCATTTGCATAATAGTTGCCTTGGCAATTATTAATATGTTAATGTTTCAATATAATAATAGTTGCTAAGGCAACTATTATTATATTAACTATTAAATCCAACTAATAGAAGGGAGATAAAACAATGAAAAACAAAGAATACTTCTTTAGAGGTTCAAAAGCTATCACTCTAATTGAAGGAAAAGAAACAGAAGGACGTGTAGCGCTTGTTCAACACATTGAAAAAAGAGGAGGAGAACCTCCCTTGCATATTCACCACGAACATGATGAAGTGATTGAAGTCCAAGAAGGAGAGTTAACCTTCTTTTTAGGAGAAGACCAATTCGATGCTGTTGCTGGAAATTGTGTCTTTGTGCCAAAAGGAACCCCGCATAGATTTGAAGTCAAAAACCAAGAAGCAAAAATTCTTGTGACTTCTGTACCGGCGGGGTATGACAGCTTTGTACAAGAAGTTGGAACACTCGTACCTAGTGGTTCAGATCAATCTAGTATGCCAACAGAAGAAGATGAAGAAGATATCGAACGACTAATCAAAATCGGAAAAAAATATAACATGAGCTTTTTTATAGATGGAGAATGGAAATAACCAATTCGATTCACTGATTTAGGAGGAATATAAAATGAATACTATCCAAGAAAATTTTCATTATGAACATCAAACATCTATTGTTAATAATACACGCCTTCATTATGTAATAGCTGGAAGTGGGGATCCAATTGTGCTTTTGCATGGCTGGCCACAAACATGGTATGAATGGAAGAGTATCATTCCAACATTGGCACAATCTCATACTGTTATTGTGCCAGATTTAAGAGGGGCAGGTTTATCTGATAAACCTAAAACAGGATATGATAAATTAACTTTAGCCCAAGATATCTACGCATTAGTTGATCAACTTGGCTTTGAACAAATTTCGTTAGTAGGACATGATATTGGAGGAATGGTTGCTTTCACCTATGCTGGTGAATATCCTGAAAATGTAAAGAAATTAGTACTGTTAGATTTAATGATTCCAGGTCTTGGTCTTGAGAACATCATGGACGTTGCTAATGGAGGAATGTGGCACTTTGGATTTCACATGGTCCATGATCTACCCGAGGCCTTGATTACAGGGCGTGAACACCTTTATTTAGACCACTTTTTCAAAACGCTAACATATAATCCAGCATCAATTAAGGAAGAAGATGTTGCTGAATATGTTCGTCACTACTCTGCCCCTGGAGCATTACGTGCTGGTTTCGAGTACTATCGTTCTCTGTTAGAAGATGGTAAGTATAATCAGAAATATAAAGAGCAAAAACTAAATATGCCAGTTTTAGCTTACGGTGGGGAATTTTCAACAGGTGATTATCTCCGTCAATCATTACTACCAGTAGCTAATCATGTTGAAGGCGGTTCAATTCCAGAGTGTGGTCACTATATCGCGGAAGAACAACCAGAATTTTTAATTAAAGTGCTAACAGAATTTTTGAGTGCATCACGATAAATTCATATATTATCGTCTATCTAATAACTCCAACGATAAAGTACAGTAAATGTCTATCGTTTTGAAAGGCTGCCCTTTCCTTTGGGTAGTCTTTTCTTTTAGAATTAAATATAGATAATTGTAATTCTTTAATAATTAAATGTTAATCCTTCTTTGATTATATTAGTCGAAGTCAGAAAAATGAGATTTGCTAAAGATATAGAAGATAATATGACAAATCCTTTTCAATTAGACAATAATCCATCCAATCATAGGCACCTTTCGATGGAGTAGCTAAATCCAAAAGAAAGAAGTCGTCACTTGAAAAATGAACAAATTCCCCTTAAAATATCAGCTACTTCCGAAGCCATTATCTTTTTATTTGCTAAAAAGATAGTAATGGTGTGTGTACAGTATAGAACAAAACTTGTTGGCTTTTAAGAAAAAATTGACTTTAAAGAAGCTTGAGGTATATACTCTTGCTGATTAGATTAAAAAGAGAGTGTGAAATAATGAAAAAATTGAGAATAGATTATGATATAGGATTTAACGTACATATCCTTAGTAGTCAACTCGACTACATGTTATGGAAAAGTATAAAAGATTTTGATATCACAACTCAACAGTATGCTTTATTAAAACCCTTATGGGAAAAAGATGGAATAACACAAAAAGAATTGTCTAATAGGACTTCAAAAAATGCCCCAACTGTCACAAGGATGGTAACGTCATTGGAAGAAAAAGGATTTTTAACAAGAACTCTAGATGCTCTAGATAGACGGCATTATCGAATATATTTAACGGATAAAGGGAAAGAATTAGAGGGGAAATTAGATCCTGTTGTTGTAGAGGTAAATAAACAACAATTAAGAGACTTTTCAGATACAGACAAAAAAGAATTATTTCGCTTGTTAGATAAGCTTCAGCAAAATATAGAATGACATTTTCTATTTACTTAGAAAATAAATTTAAAACATTAAACAAATTTATAACGTAACCCCCTCATAAGAGCGTAGGGAAAATAGAAATCGCTCTCACATATGAATTATAAAGTTCTCATTTTAAAATGCTAACCATTAATTTTGGTTAGCATTTTTCTTTAGTTTTTGCTGATAAAGAATAAATTTACAAAGGCCATTTCATAAGATTACGATAAATAAGAAAGAGCAAATGCTAAAGTTTATCACCCTATTAATAATCCGATTTTTTTATTTTCGCCAATTGAAGATTTTTATTTTTCAAAACGTATGTATTCATTCTTACTTAACCTAAATAGATATTGTTTTATATATTATATCTAATGTTAAATCTTTAATTTATCTACTTATTAATCCTTATGTCTAAATATATACTATTGTAAGTAAACTAATACATAACTATATAAGTTGGAGTAATTACATTAACTCACTTTTATAAAATATGGTTTCATCATTTACTCTTACTGACGACAAATATGGGCTTTTTCTACATGCTATTCAAATATTAAAGTATTAATAACGAAGGTGTTTTAATTTCCTATTCAATATATAGGTACTTCATTAGTTTTTCTTTTTACAATTTATATAATGAATCAATATTTCTCCTTAACGAATACACTCCTTAAATATAGCGTTTTGGGCTACAATATGACCCCTATATTTATCTGTTACTTATTTATCAATAGATTCTTTATTAAAGGAAATGCTACAGATTCATTATTTGTCGATTCACAACTGGATTTCTCTTTCTTTTTTTCGTTTCTACACGAATTCTTTACTTGATATAACTTTTGATACAAAGAATAGATCCCAGGAATAATACTTTATTGCTATTATTGTCTAATAATCTATACAAGCCTTAAAAATAAGTTTATTATTTCGTTATGTGAAATATTTATATAATAAATATTTATATTAATTAATTTATAAACTTTTGATCTTTCTCGGAAATTCATTTTCCTCTTCAAAAGTTTAAATAGTAATTTTGAAGGACTGATAAAATGATAAATTGGAAACGAAATCTATGGATACTTTGGGTTGGAGCTTTCTTTACTTCTGCCAGTTATTCAATGGTTATTCCATTTTTACCGTTGTTTCTCCCTCAAATTGGAGTACATCACCACTTAGAGATGTGGTCAGGATTATTATTTAGCTCATCCTTTCTAGCTGGCGCTATCGCTTCACCCTATTGGGGAAAGGTAGCTGATAAGTATGGACGAAAACCTATGATTATACGGGCAGGATTCTTTTTGTTTTTAATCTATACGCTCACGGCTTTTGTCACAAATCCATATGAATTGCTTACATTGAGGATTATGCAAGGATTGCTAACCGGATTTATACCAGGAACTATTGCTCTGATTGGTACCAATACCCCGAACGAAAAAGTTGGGTATGCCCTAGCAATGATATCCACAGCCACTGCATCGGGAGGAATCCTAGGACCTCTACTTGGAGGAGGTCTGGCGGAGTTATTAAGTAATCGCTGGGCATTCGCTAGCGCTGGAATATTAGTATTGCTCTCTACTATATTAGTAATATTTTGGGTGAAAGAAGAAAAGTTTACACCAAGTAAGTCACGGGGATCTGTACTTAGCGACATAAAAATTGCTTTGACTAACAGGCAGTTTACTCTGGTTCTGCTTCTTACTCTTATAACTACATGTTCACTAATGACCATAGAGCCTATTCTTCCTTTATATATCACTCAATTAAATGGAGCCTCTCAAAATACAGCTTTTTTAACAGGATTAGTTTTTTCATTACCTGGGATTGCTAGTATTTTATTTGGTCCTTATTGGGGGAAACTAGCTGATAAAATTGGATTTAAAAGGATTTTAATAATTGGATTATTTGGCGGATGCGCTGGAAATATACTGCAGGTTTTATTCGGGGACATTTGGGGATTTTCCATCATACGATTTATATACGGTATATTCTTTTGTGCTGTATTTCCTGCATTAAATGGCTTAGTTGTAAGATCTACCTCGGAAGGCTTTCGTGGGAGAGCATTTGGTTTAAATCAAACGGCTAATCAACTAGGTGGCATGTTAGGTCCCTTATTAGGTGGTGCTATGGGAGGGATTTTCCCAATACATAGTGTATTTCTAATGACAGGATTCTTACTTTTAGTTGCTATAGGAATGATACATTGGTCTAGAGAAAAAATTGAAAATAATAGATTTAATAAACAAGAGGATCTCTATTAGAGCTCCTCTTGTTTATTAAATTTAGTTGTTTTCTATAAGCGACATTATGTCCAATTCACATAAATCTCACCCTAAAAACAAATGTAATGATTAATAAATTTATTTAAAATGGGTTTCATATACTACATCCTCTGTAGAAAAAGAACCCATTTGACTTTAAAAATTTCTCATAAAGAAGAACTTACGTTTGGTCAATAAATAGAAATTATGATATATTTTATGTATACATACTATATAAAATAAGAAATGAGGTATTTAAAAATGAATAAAGCCCAATTAATTGATGCTGTTTCAATAAAATCTGAATTGACAAAACAAGATTCAAAGAAAGCTGTAGATGCTTTGTTAGAAACCATTTCTAATACTCTTGCAAAAGAAGAGAAAATCCAATTAGTTGGATTTGGTACATTTGAAGTACGTGAACGTGCAGCTCGTACAGGACGTAACCCTCAAACAGGTGAAGAAATGAATATTGCTGCTTCAAAGATTCCTGCGTTTAAAGCAGGTAAAGAACTAAAAGAATCTGTAAAATAATAAGAAGTATAAAAACCCTTTAGAACGTTGGCTCTAAAGGGTTTTTACATTGCTTGATTATTTAGAAGTTACATATTGATTTTTTCCTGCTCCCATACCCGCAATAAAAATAAGCACCGAAATTAAAACCAACATCAGTAAAGGCGTGGTCCAACTATGTGTGGTGTCGTGTAGCCATCCAAATAAAACAGGCCCTATAGCAGACAAAAGATAGCCTAAAGATTGAGCCATACCCGATAGCTCTGCTGCCTCGTTAGTACTTTTTGTCCGTAAACTAAAGAACATCATAGCTAAACTAAATACAAACCCAACTCCGATTCCAACCATAATAATCCATAATGGAATAAGAAGTGTACTTCCGTATAAGATGCCGAATAATCCTCCAATAAGCAAAACAGCTGGAATGACTACTAATAAACGTTGATCTTGTAAACGGCCAGCTAAAACAGGAACGATGAACGTAATAGGAAGTACGGCAAGCTGCATTAACGATAACATCCAGCCAGAATCGTGAGTGTTCAATCCCTTTTGTTCAAGAATTTCAGGCATCCATGTAATAACTGTATAGAAGATAAAGGATTGAAATCCCATAAATAATGTGACATTCCATGCTAGTTTAGAACGCCATAAGTTAATAGATTCAACCTTTGGTGCTGTTTGGATAGTCTTAATAGACTTACGACGATTTCGTAATTGTGGTAACCAAATGAAAATGGTAAGAAGAGATAAAATTCCCCAACATCCAAGGGCCGCGGCCCACCCTAAACCTGGTAATGAGGAAATGGGAATACTTATACCAGATCCGATAGCGCCACATAAATTCATAGAAACTGCATAAATCCCTGTCATCATGCCTATATTTTGTGCAAAGTTATGTTTAATTAGACTGGGTAACAGTACATTACCAATGGCAATAGATAAACCAATTAAAATCGTTCCTATAAATAATGTTTCTACTCCGCCAAAAGAACGTATTCCAATTCCAGCTGTTAATAAAATTAAGGAAATGAATAACGTAAACTCCATGCCAAAACGCCGGGCTAACTTTGGTGCAAAAGGAGATAGGAATGCAAAAGCAAGTAAAGGCACGGTAGTTATTGTCCCTGCTAATGTATTAGATATTCCTAAACTATCGCGAATAGAAGCCACTAGTGGTCCTACAGATGTTAATGGAGCCCTGAGATTAGCTCCAATTAGGATAATACCTATAATTAGTAATCCTATTTTAGGCTTTATATCTAGTTTTGATTGTTCTAATTGATCTTTTGGTTGTGCAATACCCATGATGTCTATAGACCCTCCGTATTTAATCCTAAAGTTTTTTTATACATAACTCAATTTGTAAGTTGATTGATTTATTGGTTATTTTAGCATATATATGAGAGCATAAACATAGCTTATGCAGTATTAGACAGTGAAATATTGGGAGTTTTTCTACATTGTAGGTAATAATTGAATTATATTTTTATAAAATACATTAATAATTCCTTCTGGTATAATAATA
>Ga0164307_10000892_pt1 | contig 13385 bp, 10 predicted proteins | sample Whisoiple_243_MG_FD_110214 | JGI IMG/M metagenome (GOLD analysis project Ga0164307, IMG submission 110214) | Soil microbial communities amended with fresh organic matter from upstate New York, USA - Whitman soil sample_243_MG | ecosystem: Environmental > Terrestrial > Soil > Unclassified >...
GCCAAAGGGGATCGTGCCGCTACCACTGAAGCTGAAGTTGCCGTCCGCACCGGTGCCGTTGCCGCCGCCCGTGCCCGTACCCGGCATCGGGGCCGAGCACTTGCCGTCCTTGCAAATGCCGTTACCCGGGCAAGCCACGTTCGCGCATTTGTCGGTGCAAACGCCGTCGACGCACGCGGACCCAGCGTCACACGACACCGCAGCGCACTTTTCGTCGATGCAGCGCCCATCCGCGCCGCACTTCAAACCTGCCTCGCAGCCTCGACAATCACACTTGGAGAGGCACAGGCCATTTTCGCACACGCGCTCCGCGGGGCAGGTCACGCCGTCACAGGGGTCGACGCACACGCCGAGCTGACACTGTTGCAGGTACGGGCACTTCACGCCGTCACAGGGGTCAACGCACTTGCCGCCGCGGCAAGCGGTGCCCGGCATGCAACTGATCCCAGCGCAAACCGGATCCGCACAATGACCGGCATCATCACAGGTCAAACCGATGGGACACGGGAACTCACCATTGGAGCAGGTACCCACACACTGACCCTGGAAGCAGATCGGCTTATCGCCAGTGCACAAGCCATCGCCATTGTCGACCACACCGTCGCAGTCATTGTCGACGTTGTCGCAAACCTCCGGCGACTTTTGGATCACCGGGCGGCAAATCGGCATTTCACCTTCGGCCGCGCAGTCCGTACGACCCACGGAGCAGGCACCCTGCTGACCGGTGTTGCACGACTCGTTACCGCCCGCGCAGGTCAGACCCGAGACGTAGAAGACGAAGTCGTTGAAGTCACCGTCGGCGCCGGACACCTCTTGGTTGTTCTGTGTCCACTTGGTCCAATCCTTGGCGCCCATCGGCAAGTCTTCGAACGCCATGTAGAAGCCGCCGGGATCGACACTGGATTGATAGATGAGCGTCGTGACCCACGGCGTGCCGCTCATGTTCCGCTGGTTGTGCTCGTACATCGAGTACTTGTTCTGCGGACACTTCGCCGGATCGCCGATCAAAGCAAAACCGACGTATCCCCCCTTGTAGTTGGGATCCTTGGAAATATCGCCGGACGGGAACGTCACGATTTTCCAACGCTCGACCGAGAGATTGTAGGGATGGCGGTTGTCCCACGCGAGGGGGCAAAAGCCGTCCTGCTTGATGGTGGGTGGCATCTCTTCGCCGTTGGTACACGTCAGCAGGACGTTCGGCTTTCCCTTCATGAAGGGATAGATCTCGCTCGCCGCGGGCGGGGTCTTGCTGGTCGGGTCGGTCACGTTGTACCAGCCGAACTGCGCTTGGCAGTTGCCGCCCATCAACAGCAGTTGGCCAGTGAAACCGCACTTGGCTGAGAAGTATCCCGGCCCGGTCTTCGCGTCCTTGACCGGATCGAGCTTTTCCCCGCGCCACTTGAACAAGCCGCTGAGGGTGATCGCGTCGCCAGTCACGAACTGCGGGTAGGTCGGAGGTGCGTAGAAGTCACCATACTTGACCGCCGGGTTCAGGTTCATCCCGGTGCGATCTTTGTTGATCAGCGTGTCGGCATTCCATCCCCAGGAGCCGTTGACGAGGTCTGACTCGGCCTTCGGCACCGGCTGCGGCAGCGGAGTCTTCGCCGCGTCCGTCTGCGTCACCTGCGCGGCCGCTGGACAAGCCAAGAAGAGCGCGGCTGCGCCCATACACATACCCAACCAACCCGCGCACAAGCGAGCACTCGACAACATGCCGCGGTTTTAGCATGCCCAGATGCCGATTCACGAACATTCGAGGACGGTTTCGAGGGCCGCCGACAACTCGTGGGTTTGGAAAGTGGACTTCGTTATCTGGCTGTTTCGCCGAGCATCCGGCGCGCGCGACTACGCTAGAAAATCCAAGCCCCGCCGGAAACGTGGCCACGCCCGGACGGGTCGAGTGCCCACTGCACAGGCATGCCCGTGCTCGCGCCGTCCCCGCGAGGGACGGCGTGAACGCCGCACTCGCGAGAACGGGTCATTTTTCTACTGCGCGTGCGCACAAAGTGCGCGTCTACGCCTTCACGAGCAGATTGAAATTCGCAAACCGGGAACACGCAACGTGCGTCTCGCGCATCAAGCGCAGACGGTTGTTCCTGAGCGGCAGATCCTCGACCATCACGAAGATATCCTCGAAGAATTGGGCGAGGACGGGGGCGAAGGTGGCGATTGCGGTCAGGGAGCGTTCGTAATCAGCCGCGGTGGTGCCACCGCTCAAGGCCTGCTTGAGAGTTCCATAAGCGTCGAACACACGCTGTTCACTCGGGTGAACTTCGGCTTGAACGCTCGCGGGCGGAACCAACTCGCCGGGCGGCGCGTCCTTGGCGATGTTGGCGGCGCGCTTGAACACCTCACCCGCTTTGGTACGCACGCTCTCTTCGATTTGGCCCAGAGCCGCCGCGCGCAGTTGCACGTCATACGGGTCGTCGGCCGACGCCGCGACACATGCATCGACCACATCACCCGGTTCCGTGATGATGCCGCGTAGACGCTGACGCAAGAAGCCTCCGAGTTTGTCACTCGTGGCCTGCGCGTCGAGATCGAGCTTCACGCCAGTGAAGCTCGCGTACGCGGTTTGAATCGCATCAGCCAGACTGAGGCGCCAACGCTTGGCGAGCAGGGTGCGCAAAAGACCAATCGCCGCACGGCGCAACGCGAGCGGATCCGCCGCGCCCGTCGGCAAGAGACCAATCGCGAAACAGCCAACGAGCGTATCGAGGCGATCGACCAAGGCGACCAGCGCGCCCGCGTCGTCCGGAGCGGTCGGGTCGTCGGCCCCGCGCGGCAGGTAGTGCTCGGAGATCACGGCGGCGACTTTGGGCTCGAGCCCCTGGACCAAACCATACGCGGCGCCCATTTCACCCTGCAATTCGGGCAATTCACGCACCATGAGCGACACCAGATCGCACTTGGCGAGCTCGGCGCCAGCGCGCGCGGTTTCAATCACGGCGTCGCTCAAACCCAGCTTCTTGCCGAGCAGCGGCACGAGCGCGACGAGCCGCCGCACCTTGTCCCCCACACTGCCGAGGCGCTTGTGGAACATGATGCCGTCGAGCTCCGCGCCGCGCTTGGCGAGCGGGACCTTGAGATCCTCATCGTAAAAGAACTTGGCGTCAGCCAAGCGCGCGCGCATCACGCGGTCATTGCCGAGCTGGATGTTCTCGGGCTTGAGCGCCGTGCCAACGACCGCGAGGTACTTCGGCAACAGACCACCCTTCTTGTCGCGCACCCCGAAGTAGCGCTGATGGCCCTTGGCCACGTCGAGAATCACGCGCTCGGGCAAAGCCAAGAACTTGGCTTCGAAATTGCCGACGACGACCTGCGGCTCTTCCACCAGTGACGAGTTCTCTTCGACCAAGAATTCGTCTTCAATCAGGCTGCCGTCGATGCTCTTGGCGGCCGCCATCAAGCGCTCGACCATGACTTGTTTGCGCTCGGCGGGATCGACGAGCACGTGCGCCGCGCGCAAACTGCCCACGTAACTCGCGGCGTTGGCGATCGTGATCGCACCAGGGGCCAAGAAGCGGTGCCCGTAAGACACGCGCCCTGAGCGCACGCCGGCGAACTCGACGCTGAGCTCGACATCACCCAAGAGCGCGATCAGCCAACGCACAGGCCTTCCGAACGGCGTTTCGCCGTCGGACCAGCGCATCGACTTGCGAAACGGGATCTTGCCGCACACTTCGGCGAGCACCGCGGGCAACAGGTTTGCCGCGGGGGCCCCCTTTTCGACGCGACGTCCGGCGACGTACTCGCCCTTATCCGTTGCTTTCTTGAACAGCGCTTCCGGCGCGACGCCGATCTTCTGCGCGAAGCTCAGGGCCGCTTTGGTCGGCTTACCGTCCGCGTCGAACGCGACGCGCGCGGGCGGACCGAGCGCTTCTTCATCCAAGTCCGGCTGCGCCGAGGCAACGCCGGTGGCGATCAGCGCCAAGCGCCGCGGCGTGCCGAGCGCACGGATGGTGCCGTGACCGAGGCGCAGCTCGCGCAAGCGAGACTCCAGCAGACCGGGCAGCGCCTCCACGGCTGAAGCCACGAAGGTGGCCGGAAGTTCTTCGACGCCAATCTCTAGTAACAAGTCCTGGGACATGAGCGGGCGCGGAACTTACCCTAGATCCTGGATCCTTGCCTCGAAAAAGCGTGCTTTTGCGCTATGCTCCGCGCCGTGCGCATCACCTGTCCAATCTGCAAAACCGTGCTGGAAAACGCGCCAGACGACTTTGAACCACGCCCATTTTGCTCAGCCCGCTGCAAGCTAGTCGACCTCGGGAATTGGCTGAACGAGTCGTATCGCATTCCGACGGGCGAGCAGCCCGAGGGGAATGAAGACGACTTCGGCCCGAGCTGAGGCGGCTCAGACGCCGACCGTGAGTGATGCCGCGTAACCCTCGTTGACGTTTCCGGTGACAGTCGGCGTTTCGGTCGTGGCGCCGTCACTGAAGACGTTATCCGTCGCGAGGCTGATCTGCGCCAGGTTGCGCACGCTACTTTCATAGCCCGTCGTGGCATAGACCTCCGCACATTGAGCTTGGGGCAAAGCGAGCTGAGACGTCGCCACTTTGCCGCTCGCAGCGGTCGCCCCTTCCAAGCTGGAGAACACTTCGAAGTGAATGTGCGGCCAGCGCCCGGAATAGCAGCCCGGGAAAATGCTCTTGAAGGTGACCACGCCGTCAGCGTCCGTCTCCTGCACGCCGCGCAGGTAGTTTTGGTCGGCCGCGGTGTACATCGAGTAGTTCCCGTTGCGATCGCAGTGCCAGATGTAGACGGCGTAGCCCGCCTTCACGGCGCAGCCATTGGCATCGACGATCTTCAACGTCACCGAGAGCGGCACCCCATCCGCGGCTCCGGACAACGCGGCAAAGCTCGTGGTGATGTCGTCGCGCACGATGCCGCTGGTGGTCAGCGCGTTCGGCCCGTTCGTGCCGTCGCCGGGATACGGGCCCCCCGTCTCTTCGGGGATCTTGCTGCACGTGGTTTCTCCGCTCGAGCTGGAACCTGCGGTGGCGTTGCTTGCGGCCCCTGCAGTGCCTGAGCCCGCGCTGCCTGAGCCCGCAGTGCCGGTCGTGCTCGCGCCGGCTGCGCCTGCGCCACTCGCGCCCATACCGTCATTCGTGCCCGCATCCTCGCCTCCGCAACCAAGGACCGGCAACAGACCAGCCGTAGCGATCCAGCGCAGCACGCGCCGGCGATTCGAAAGCGCGTTGAGAACCTCCAGATCGTGAAGCAAACCTCGGTCGAAGGCGTCGTCGTGTTCGTGCATCTTTTTTCCTCCCGCAATGATTGCGTTGCTTCTGCTCTGTGGCTGACAACGCTCGAAAGCGATCACCGCCTTCCGTCTCGAATTGTTGCGAGGTGTGCGACTCAGTGCGTTGCGCGCATGCAACGCACGCACTGCTCAATCCTGCGCGCGCAGGATGGCAGTGAGGGCCGAGCGCACATCGGCATACCGAAACTCGAAGCCCACGCTTTCCAGCGCACGCGGCACCGCGAACTGGCCGCCGAGCAGCGGCTCGGCGCCGTCACCGAACAGCGCCTTGAGCGCGAAACCAGGCGCCTTCAAGAACGCCGGTCGCCGCAGAAGCTCGCCGATGATGCGGCTCAACTCCGCGTTGGAAACCGGCTCGGGCGCGCAGAAATTCACCGGGCCGACCAGGGCGCCATCGTCGCAAGCGCGGAGTAGCGCGGCAATCTGATCGTCGAGGTGAATCCACGGAAAGCCTTGCTGCCCGCTGCCGATCGGCCCACCCACGAACAGCCTGAATGGACGCAGCAGTGACTCCACTGCCCCGCCTTGCTCACTCAAAACCGGTGCGATGCGAGCGTTCACGACGCGCACCCCGAACTCTGCGGCGCCGTTGGCCGCTGCCTCCCAAGCCACGCACACCAGCGCCAAGAAGTCCGTCCCAGCGGGCGCGCGTTCGTCGACGCGCGCGCTCGACAGCGTCGAACCGTAGAACCCCGTGCCCGACGCGCACACGAACACTTTCGGCTTCTCTTCAGCGCGTTCGATGGCGCGCACCAGCCAACGCGTCGAGTCCACGCGGCTGTTCAAGATCCCGGCCTTCACGCTTTCGCTGTAGCGCACGCCCACGGCTTGCTCACCCGCAAGGTTGATAACGACGTCGTACACTTCGTTGAACGCCGCGTTCGCGTCGGGAGTCGGATCCCAATGCTGGCGCGAAACGCCGTTCTCTTGTGCTCGGGCTTCGCCGCGCGTGAGCACGGTGACGCGATCCCCGCGCGCAGTCAGTGCCGCCACGAGCGCCCGACCAATGAAACCACTACCGCCAGCAACCAGAACGCGAGGCATATTCTGCGCATTTACTCCGAATTTCGCCCGGGCGCCGGTGGCTTCCGACTTGGCGCCGGAGCTGATCGGGTCTACTGATGTTTCATGCTGAAAACTTCGACGTTCGCTCTCGCTGCCGCGCTCACTGTTGCCACAGTTACTGGATGTGCCGGCGCGCCGGCCGCTCCCTTCGATCAGCTCAAGACTGCCAACCTCACCGCGTATCGCCTCGGCGACGCCACGCCCGCTGCCGCGCCCGCTGCTGCGACGCCCGGTGCCGTGCCCGGCTTGGCGATCCCGGGTCTGCCGCCGGAGATGAATACTTGGCTCCAGCAGGGCGCGGCAGGTTTGCAAGCCGTACTCCCCGGACTCTTGCCGGGTGCCGCCGCAGCCGCGCTGCCCGCGCCCGACACCACGCCGCGCTTCCACGACTCCAAGATCTTCAGCCAGACTCAGGTGCTCGATCCCGATCTCAAGGAGACTCTGGGCAAAGTCTTGGGCGACAAAGACAGCTTCGACAACGCGCAAGCGCGCTGCCCAGCGAACACATTCCTCGCTGATTTCGGGCTCAGCTTTACCTCCGCTAGCGGTTCGGCGCCCAACGATCTGCTGATCTCGTTCCGCTGCAATCAAGTCGTGTCGCGCAGCTTCGCCTGGCCGCACCCAGCGACTGGCATGAAGCAAGAGACGGTAAAGAAGCTCTCCGAGATCGCCCTGAAAATCTTCCCGCAAGGCACGTGACCAAACGACTCTCACCTGCGCCGTTGCTGGCTGTACTCGGCATGCTCGGCGCAGGTTTGCTGGTCGGCGTGCTCGCCGCCAAGAATTGCGCGCCGCCGTCCTTGCCGGTGATCCCTCCGCTCAGCTCGAGCGTGACAATCGTGCGCCCGACACCCAACGTGCTCGTCGCCGTCAAGGACCTGGCGCGGCTCGAAAGCGCCTCATTCCACATGGAGCGCGTGATCGATCTGAGCGACAAGCAGTCCCACTTGTTCGGCCTCGTGCAGAGTGAAGACGCGATTTTGCTCGTGGCCGTTGCGGACGTGAGCGCCGGTGTCGATTTGCAACAGTTGCAGGCCGCAGACATCGTCGCTGAACCCGCCGCAAAGCGCGTGACCATCACGCTGCCCGCGCCCGAGGTTTTTCACGCCGAGCTCGACAACGCGAAAACTTACGTCCATGCGCGGCACACGGGTGCGCTCGCCGCGCGTAAAGAAAATCTAGAAACACGCGCCCGCCAAGAGGCCGAACGCTCGCTGATTGAAGCAGCACTGCAGGCCGGGATCTTGAACCGCGCTGCCCAGAACGCACAACGTGCAGTCGAAGGCCTCGTGCGCGGCCTCGGATACAGCGAGGTAGAGGTAAAGGTACGACCTCCGGCCGACCGCGCAGGTACAGGAGATCATGTAGAGTAAGCGGTTCGTGATCGAACCGCTACACCCCCGGTTGCTCCTCGGCTCACTCGTCGCCCTGCTCGTGGCTTGCGGCGCGGCGCCGCCGCCCGAGCCACGAACAGCGCCCGCTGCGGATACCGAAGCGAAGCTGAAATCGGCGACTTCAGCGCGTGGCGATCTGGAAAAGCAGCTCGCTGCAGCCCCCAAAGACATCCTCGCGGATTGCCGGATGAGGGGCGGTGATTGCCTGATCTCGATCGCCGAACGACGCGACACGCTGATCGCCAAACATTACCTCAACCCTTGCCGCGAGCTCGAAGCCGAAAAGCAGAACGTCTGCATCGAGCAAGAACTCGAAAGAAAGGGTGAGCGCACGGAGCTCGCGTCGTTCTACGAAACCGAAAATTGGTGTTCGCGCAAACTGCTCGAATGCATCACCGCCTTCACGAACGACGCCGAACAAATGGCGATTCGCAAGCGCGCCCAAGATCGCCGTGAAGAAGTGGAAGCCGCCCCCGAGTCCGTGCTCGTCCAACGCGCGCCAGAGTTCGCCAAGGAACAACGCGACTTCATCCACTCGATCTTGCCGCCCAAAGGCCAAGCCGAATGTGAGCCGATGGCGCCCGAAGCGTGCGAAAAGAAGCTCAGCAAGCCCAACGCCGAACTCGACGCCGAACTCGCCAAAGCCCCCGCAGCCTACGACGCCAAGCGCGCCCTCTCGCTGTACGCAACCGTGCAGCGCACCGAAGCCGACTGCACGGCTCCCGAGGTGCGCTGCCTCCAAGACCAACTCCAACAATACGGCGCCACCCCCGAGACCGACAAACTGCTGAAGCAAAACCTTGCCCTGATCACGCAACAGCAGACCCTCCGCACCAGCGCCGAGCCCGAGGCCGCCGAACAATGCCTCTCCGCGGGCGTCGCCCAATACGGCGAGCGCATCGTCGGCGCGTACCAAACCTACGCCACCACGCCCTCGACGTTCGCCTTGCTGCGCCTACAAAAGGTTTTCGTCGCTATGCACCAAGCCCAACTTTGGTGCCTCACGCCGCTCGCCAAGGGCAAGCGCTGACCGCGCGCCCCCGACTGACGCGCTCGCCCAATTCTCGATTCGGCGTACCGGGCTCGCGACCGTGGGCGCATGGTTGGTTGCGGCCCCCATGTAACGGGCGCGCATGGCGTCGATCCACGCTTCTGTGGGCTGCACCCTCCCGCCCAGCTTCGGGCGGCGGCCACGCCTGCCCCCGCTGAAACGCGCGCGAATTCTGGCTCCGCGAGCGCATCCACCCATCAGCGGGGCTGGGGTTTGGTAACGACCCGCGAGCGCGCGACTCAGCCGTTTCGCGGGTCCGGTGCGCGGGTGCCTCGTTCAGTCGAGCGGCGCTTCGGTGAGGCGGTTGGCGAACGTCGTCAGGGTGTAAGTCGCGATGCCGACGACGACCTCGAGGGCTGCGGCGCGATCGAACCCCGCAGCGAGGAATCGTTGCCAGACCTCGTTGGGCACGTCTCCCGTGCGCTCGAGGAGAGCCAACGTGAATACGCGCAGCGCTTCGAGCTTGGGCGAGTCCAGCGCTCGGCCCTGTTCGAGTGCCTCGCTCAGGCCGGCGGGTGCCTCGAGCATCTTCAGTAAACGGCGGTGAAACGAGACGCAGTAGTGACAGCCGTTCTTGACGCCCATGGTCATGGCCAGCACCTCGCGTTCGAGCGGTGCGAGTGAGCTGTGCTCGAAGCTGGTCAGGCCATCGAGGGCCGCGCGAAGAGCGAGGGGTGAAGCCGCGAGCCGCGCGAGCGGACTCGGAATTTTGCCGAATTTTCGCTGATTTTCGAGCAGAATTTCGCGCGCCTCCGCGGGAGCGGTGGTCGCGTCGAAGCTGACGAAGGAACGAGAGACGGAATCGTGCTGGCTATTGATCATCGGGTTCTCCAATTGATTGTCATTGCAACTACTTGAGCGACTGCGAACGAAAACGAGCGGCGCTCGCCGCGCAAGGCGACTCAGGCGAGGTTTTCGAATAGGCGACGCAACGTACGGCGGGTGATCACGAGCTCTTCTTCCGGCACGCCAGCTTCCAAACGTTGGACGATCGATTTGGCGATCGGAACCAACTTCTTGCGCAGCGCCTTCCCTTCTCGCGTCAGCTCGATGATGCGCGACCGGGCATCCTTTCGATCGAGTGAACGGGTCACGAGGCCGCTCTTCTCCATGCTGTCGAGGATGCGAGACATGGTGGGCTTGTCGCGCAGCGTGCTCTCGCTCAATTCAGACACCGTCCGGGCGTCACGCTGCCAGAGCCGCACCAGGACGATCCACTGCTCGGGCGTGAGCTCGAGCCCGTGCTCGTTGAACGCGCGATACGTCACTCCGCGGATGCGCTGGTAAATGCCATGCAGCAGGAACGGCAGGGCGTTCTCCAGCACTACTTGCTCGCCGTCGAATTGGTCGCGCATCGCCCAAAAGTAATAGGCCCCGGGGCATTAGTTGTCAATGCAACCATCCAGCGGAGCGGGCCTTGCGAGTGGACTTTTTGTAGAGTAACAAGGCCGCATGGGGTCGGAATTATTGCTCTATGTGTGGAACTACAATTATTCGTCTTGGTCCATGCGCGCGGGGCTCGCGCTGCGCCAGACGGGCGCGCCGTTCCGTGAACTGAGCGTGCAAGCCGAAGGCGCCGATACCGCTGCCCTCAAGGCGCTCTCTCCCAGCGGCCGGTTCCCGCTCCTCCAGCACGGCTCCGAGTTGATCTGGGACTCGCTCGCGATCGGCGAATACTTGCACGAACAATTTCCTGCCGCGGGACTCTGGCCCGGCTCGAGCGTCGCGCGCGCCCACGCTCGTTCCATGGTGGCGGAGATGCACTCTGGCTTCGAGAACTTGCGTAGCGCGCTGCCGATGAACATCGCCAAGCGCTATCCCGGGTTCTACAAGACCATCGCCGTGCGCCGCGAGATCGCGCGGGTTTGTGACTTGTGGAGCACGTGCTTGGGGCGATTTGGCGGTGACGGGCCGTTCTTGTTCGGTTCGTTCGGCCTCGCGGACGCTTTCTTCGCCCCCGTGGTGATGCGCTTCGTCAGCTACGACGCGCAGCTGTCACCCCCTCTCGCAGCCTACGTCGAGGCCATTCAGAGCCAACCCTTCGTCCAGGATTGGATCGCGCACACGCAAGGCGAGCCGCGAACCGCGCCGCACTACGATTACGAGCGCTGATGTAGGTCAACCGCACCGCACCCGGATTTACTGAAAACTCCCTGTAAGCTCGCGGCGATAGATGCCGAGCGTTAGGATTGAGAATCATGATCGTTGGCGTACCGAAAGAGATCAAATCGCACGAATATCGCGTCGCACTCCTGCCCGTGGGAGCCGACGAACTGCGACGAGCGGGCAACCCGGTGTTGGTCGAGCGCGGCGCAGGACTCGGCAGCGGGATCCACGACGAAGACTATGAGAAGGCGGGCGCCACCATCGTTGCCGACCGCGCCGAAATTTGGGCGCGTGCCGACATGATCATCAAAGTGAAGGAGCCGCAACCGGAAGAGTTCCCGCTGATGCGCGAGAACCAAATCCTGTTCACGTACTTTCACTTTGCCGCCGACGAGCAACTCACCCGCCGGGTGCTCGAATCCGGGGCCACGGCCGTAGCGTACGAAACGCTGCAGGATCGCCAAGGCCGCCTGCCCTTACTCACCCCGATGAGTGAAGTGGCCGGCCGCATGAGCATCCAAGAAGGCGCGAAATTCTTGGAGCGCCCGGAAGAAGGGCGCGGCATCTTGCTGGGCGGCGTGCCGGGCGTCGAGCCCGGGAACGTGGTGATCCTGGGCGGGGGCATCGTAGGCGCGAACGCGGCCAAAGTCGCGGCGGGCTTCGGCGCCAACGTGACCATCTTGGACAACAACGTCGATCGCCTGCGCTACCTCGACGACATCATGCCCGACGTGACCACGCTGTTCAGCGATCGGCACACCATTCGCGACCAACTCGTGCAGGCGGATCTAGTGATCGGCGCGGTTCTGATTCGCGGCGCGCGCGCCCCGCGTCTCGTCGAACGCGCCGACCTCAAGACGATGAAACCGGGCGCGGTGATCGTCGACGTCGCGGTCGATCAAGGCGGCTGCGTCGAAACCACGCGTCCCACGACGCACGAGAACCCAACGTACATCGTGGATGAAGTCGTCCACTATTGCGTGGCCAACATGCCCGGCGCGGTAGGCCGCACCAGCACCTACGCCCTGTGCAACGTGACTGCTCCCTATGCCGTGCGCATCGCCACCCTCGGCCTAGCCCGCGCCGCGCATGAAGATCCGTGCTTGCCCAGCGCGGTCAACATTCACCAACGCACGGTGACGGACCAAGCGGTCGCACGCACGTTCGGCATGGATTTTCATCCCTACGTGCCCTGACCGAAAGCCCTGCGCGCGCGAATTCGCAAGACCGCTCGATCTCCGACACCGGACATCGAGCGGCACGCGAAGAGCGCGTGGGGCCGACGCGCTAACCGAAGCACGAAGGGAGCGAACACCCCGCCATTCTTTCGGTGATCAATCTCCGGCGCCGGACATGGACGGGAGCGCGAAGCGGTGGCCTTCGAGGTGTCGCGGGGGCTTGCGTGCGGTCTTGCGCGACGCGAAGTGCCGCCGAAGGCTTTGCCGCGATGAGACGGCAATCGTGACCATCAAAAGAATGAACGGGCACGCGGTTTGATGCCACGTGCCCGTTCTGGTTTTGCGATGAAGCCTTACCGAAGCGCTCGTTTGCTCACTTGTAAGACGTCATCAGCGAGAGCCGGCTCCAGGTCATGTCGGTGCCAGCCGTGCAGCGCGGCTTGGTCGGATCGGGGACCGTCACACCGCCGCTGATGTCACGCGCTTGGTAGCCGACGCGCGGTTTACCGTCTTTGGTGAGCGCGATCGACGGGCTGTGGAAGAACCACGCGCCGATGGTGCAGTTTTCCCAGAGGAAGATCTCGTCGGCAGGGATTTCGCTGCTGAGTTCGACCTTGGTCAAGTCCCAGTTGGCGGTGGGGCCACCGCACGGTTCGGTGTCGCAGTACGCGAGTCCGATGTTGTAGTTGAGCGTGTAAACCAGGCGCGGGTGGTCATTGGCGTCGAGGGCGAGATCGAGTCCGGCGTCGATCTGATCGTGGTCGCTCACGACTGCGCCCTGCCAGTTGTCGTGGGTGCAGTCTTGGTCGCACTGAAAGTAGATGATGTTTTTTGGCTTGCCGTCGTTTTCACCGAGCACCACGACGCGCGGCGCTCCCGCGCGGGTGAGTGCGAGCGATACGGTGGGCTTCACGCTCACGGCTTCGACTTCACTCTCGTAGGGTTTGATGAAGCCGATGCCGTTCCAGTCGTCTTTTCCGGTGCACGCCCCGGTACATTCGAGGTAGGCCGACAGCTTTTGCCCGGCCTTGTCGCCTTCGTTGATGTTGATCACCGTCGCGATGTGCGCGCCGCCCGTGCGATCGAAGCGGAGTGACGTGCCTTCCCAGATTTCTTGGGCAATTTCCGAGTAATTCCAGTTGGCGGCGTCGCCGCAATCCGCGTCGCAGGTCGCGTACCAAGTCTTGGGCGGCTTTTGACCAATGCCGAGGTAGGCGCGATAGGTGTGCATCAAAAAGCGCGGGTGTCCGTTTTGATCGAGCGCGAGCGCTTCGCCGGACACTTCACGATCGCCGTCGTGATCGAGGATTTCGTCGATCGTCCAA
>Ga0164307_10000893_pt1 | contig 13383 bp, 14 predicted proteins | sample Whisoiple_243_MG_FD_110214 | JGI IMG/M metagenome (GOLD analysis project Ga0164307, IMG submission 110214) | Soil microbial communities amended with fresh organic matter from upstate New York, USA - Whitman soil sample_243_MG | ecosystem: Environmental > Terrestrial > Soil > Unclassified >...
ACGCGCTCAGCGGCGACGCCCACATCGCCTATCAGGTCTTCGGCGAGGGCGACCTCGACCTGGTCTTCGTGCCGGGGTTCGTGTCCAACATCGAGCACTACTGGACGATGCCGGGCATTCCCGACCTGCTCGAGCGAATGGGCTCGTTCGCGCGGGTCGTGATGTTCGACAAGCGCGGCACCGGCCTCTCGGATCCGGTGGCCGCCCCGCCGCCCCTGGAACAGCGGATGGACGACATGCAGGCCGTCATGGACGCTGCCGGCGTCGAGCGCGCCGCGCTCTACGGGATCTCGGAGGGCGGCCCCGCCAGCGTACTGTTCGCGGCTACCTATCCGGATCGAACGTCCGCACTTGTCCTCTACGGAGCGACCCCGCGATTTCGCACGGACGACGACATCTCCTGGGGCGCTACCGACGAGCAGGTCCAGCAGGTGCTTGCCGACGTCTCCGCCAGATGGGGCGAGGGCGCGCTGCTCGATGCCTTCGCGCCAAGTCAAGCGGGGGACCCCGAGATGGCCGAGGTCTGGGGCCGATTCCAGCGGGCCGGCGCCAGCCCCGCCATGGGTGCGGCGGTGATGGCAGCGCTCTTCGAGATCGATGTCCGCGACATCCTCCCGACGATTCGAGTCCCGACCCTGATCCTTCATCGCCGGGGCGATCGCATCGCGCCGATCGAGGGCGCTCGGCTGATGGCCGACAAGATCCCGGATGCTCGCATGATCGAGTTCGAGGGTGACGACCATGTGCCGTTCACCGGGAACTTCGAGCCGATTGCGGACGAGATGGAGCTGTTCCTCACCGGAACTCGTAAGGCCCGCCCCATGGACCGGGTCCTCGCAACCGTGATGTTCACCGATATCGTCGGCTCGACGCGCCAGGCCGCCGACGCCGGCGACCGGCACTGGCGGGAGCTGCTGGGGCGCCACGACGAGCTGACTCGCCGCCAGCTCGATCGCTTCCGCGGCCGGGAGGTGAAGACCCTGGGGGACGGCTTCCTCGCCACCTTCGACGGGCCGGCCCGAGCGATCGAGTGCGCATCGGCGATCCGTGATGGGGTCCGGCCGCTCGGTCTGGAGGTTCGCGCCGGGCTGCACACAGGCGAGTGCGAGCTGGCCGGCGATGACGTTCGCGGCATGGCCGTGAACATCGGCGCTCGCATCGGCGCGATCGCGGCGGCGAACGAGGTGCTGGTGTCGGGCACCGTGAAGGATCTGGTGGTCGGCGCCGACCTCGAGTTCGCGGACCGCGGCGAGCACGAGCTCAAGGGCGTGCCCGGAACGTGGCGCCTGTTCGCCGCCTCCCCGTGAGCACGCCGATCGAGACTCCGGTCGAAGGCATCTCCGACGACGTGATCCGGCTGCGGCTGCGGACCGACGCGGACAATCCGGCGATCATCGCCGCCTGTCGTGATCCCGACATCGTGCGCTTCACTCGCGTCCCGGAGTCCTATGACGAGTCGACCGCGGCGGAATGGGCGGCCGAGTCCAAGCGCCAACGCGAAGCCGGCACGGGCCTCCACCTCGTGGTTGCCGACATCGACGGCGATGAGCTCCTGGGCTCAATCGGCCTCCGGGTCGCTCCGGGCGAGGGTCGTTGCGATCTCGGCTACTGGCTCGCGCCCCGGGCAAGGGGCCGGGGAGTCACGACTCGCGCTGTCCTGCTTCTCAGCCGCTGGGCGTTCGACAACCTCCCGGTGGAGAGGATCGAGATCACGATCGAGCCGGAGAATGTGGCGTCCCGCGCCGTCGCGGAGCGAGCCGGCTACACGTTCGAAGGCGTGCTTCGCTCGCACACCGTGATCAAGGGAACCCGCCGCGACATGGCGATGTACTCCCTCCTGCGGGGCGACTTGCAATAGCCGGAACCTGGATCGGCACTAGCTACGCTGAGGGGCGATGAACGAAGGCTTTCCCGAGGAGCGGGGTGCCTGGCTGCGGTGCTATCGCTGCTGGTCTCAACGCCTCGAAGCCCAAGTCCACTACGACGCGATCCTCAAGGTCGATCCGGAGAGCGGCGAGGCCGCCGACCGCATCGAGGAGATTCAGGAGGCCGTCGTGCAGTGCCTCGACTGCATGCACGATCAGCCGCACTTGACGGTCGCCGACGGCCGCGTCGTGCCGGTCGAGGAGCGATGGGAGCGCATGGTCGCGGGGAAGCCGTACGTCGCCTCGTGCACCGTCACCATCGACCAGGACCAGGTTGAGACCTGCTCCGGCCCGGATGCGGCGGACAGCCTCACCTTCGGTTCGCTCGGGGAGTCAGGCACTCGCGAGTTCTTCACCCACGTGCGCTTCCACAAACACGACGATGAGCGGATCGTTGTCCACCTCCTTGTCGAGCTCTACGCGCGCACTGAGGAGGAGGCCATCGACGTCCTCGAGGACGCTTCTCGCGGCACGCTCGAGATCACCTCCCTGGCGGAGGAGTCGCGCCCTCCCGCGCACGCGGCCGACGAAGCCCACTGAATAACCGCTCGTTGCCTCCTCCGCTTCCAGGGAGCCGAAGGCGACCAGTCAGCCGGCGACCCCGGCTGCGGGAGGCGACGGGGTTTCCGGTGGGCAGATATAAACGCGGCGCATGCCCGGCATCGGCGCCTTCGTCTCCCCCGGACGCTCCCTTGACTCAGCGCTTGATCGCGCGCGGCTCGCCGACGAGCTCGGGTTCGACGGCGTCTACACCACGCACATCGCCGGTCGTGACTCGCTGACGGTCCTGGCCCTGTTCGCATCGGTCACCGAGCGAGTGCGGCTCGGCACCGGCGTGGTGCCGATCTTCTCCCGCACACCCGCCGCGATGGCCCAAACCGCGGCGACGATCGATGAGTTCTCTGGCGGCCGGATGGTGCTCGGCCTGGGTGTCTCACACAAGATCACGGTGGAGAACTGGTACGGCGCGAAGATCGAAAAGCCGGTCGCCCAGATGCGCGAGTACGCGAGCATCGTGAGGGCGATCCTCCAGGGAGAGGCGCCCCCCGACGGCGAGTTCTTCAACACCCATTTCCAGTTCATGGGGTACTCCGCGCGGCCCGACCTGCCGATCTACATCGCCGCCCTCTCCCCCAACATGCTCCGCTTGGCCGGCGAGATCGGCGACGGGGTGCTGCTCTGGCTCTGCAACCCCGACTACATCCGCGACGTGGTCGTCCCCGCGGTGAGCGAGGGCCGGGAGCGGGCCGGCAAGTCGCTTGACGGCTTCGACATCGTCCCGGCGGTCACGGTGGCTCTGACCGATGACCCGGACGCCGCGCGGGCGACGATGCGCCAGGAGCTCGTGACCTACGCATCGCTGCCGTTCTACAGGGCGATGCTCGAGGGCTCCGGGTTCGGCGACGACCTGGCCGCGTTCGACGAGGGTATGCAGGCCGGGGACGTGGAGAAGGCGAAGTCCGGCCTCTCTGACGGCCTTCTCGCGAGCCTGGCAGGCATCGGCTCCGGCGACGTGGTCCGTGCCACGGTGGAGCGGTACCGCGACGCCGGCGCGACGTCGCCGTCCATCGGCGGGCTGCCGGGCAGCGACTTCGAGGGCGCCATGCGCGCCGTCGCCGAGCTCATAAACAGCTAAACGCGATGTCCGGGTCAGTCAGATTGCGCGGATGGAGCCGCCATCGACCGGAATCATCGCCCCGGTGATGTAGGAGGCCGCCGGGGAAAGCAAGAACGCCGCGACGCGACCGAATTCCTCGGGCTCGCCGTACCTGCGTAACGGGATGTCCTCAGACTTGCGGGCACGCACGTCGTCGGGGTCGCCGCTAAGGGCGTCGAGCTGACGCACTCTTTCGGTGGCGATCCTGACCGGGAGTATCCCGTTCATCCGGATCCCAGACGGCCCGAGGTCCTCGGCGAGCATCTTGACGACGCCGGCGAGGCCCGGGAACAGACCGTTGGAGACGGCGAGCTCCGCGAGCGGGACCCGGACCGACGAAGCGAGCACAAACACGACCGACCCTCCGGTGCCGGCGGGGCCGTCGCTTCTCGGCCCGTTGGCGCCGCCCGTCAGATACGTCCCGAGGACCCTTGCCAGGCGAACCGCCCCGAGAAAGACGCTCTCAAACGAGCCGCGCCAGGCGTCGTCCGGGGTGGCGGCGACGGTTCCAGGTGGTGTGCCCCCAACGCTGACCAGCGCACCATCGAGGCGCCCAAACCGATCCTCGGCCGTTGCGATCAGGCGCTCGGGCGTCGCAGCATCGGCGTTATCGGCGGCGATCCAGGCGATGCTGTCAGCGGTCGCCGCGCTATCCGCGAGGCGAGCGGCCGCCGCCGCCGCGGAAGTCTCTCTGCGTGAACTCACAACGACACGCGCGCCTTCTCCCACGAGGGCCTCGGCCGCCGCGAACCCAAGGCCGCTACTGCCGCCCGTGACGAGGTAAGCCCGATCGCGCAAGTGGAGATCCATCCGGCTCCTGCGCCGAGAGCATACGGCGGCGCGCCGGCCCAGAAGTGGTGCACAAAGCGGGATACGCCTCGCAGCTAAGCGCGGCACGGTGCGGCTAGCTGTCTTAGATCTAGTCGACGTTGCCCTCGGCGCCGGCGGGCTCGTCGCCGGTCCCCTCGGGATCACGGGCCACCAGGACTGTGCGCTTGAACTCGGCGACCAGGGTGCCCTCCTGGTTGTAGGCCCGGGTGTGGACCTTGACCACGCCGCGGTCGGGCTTCGAGCTCGACGGCCTCACCTCGAGCACCTCGGACTCGGCGAACAACGTGTCGCCGTGGAACACCGGGTTCGGGTGGCTCAGCTCCTCCGTAGCCAGGTTGGCGATCGCCTTGCCCGAGACGTCGGAGACCGTCATCCCGAACACGAGCGAGTAGACGTAGGGCCCCGCAACGACGTTCCGCCCCTGCTGCGACTGGGACGCGTAGACGTCGTTCACGTGTAGCGGATGGTGGTTCATCGTCAGCAGGCAGAAGAGGTGGTCCTCCGACTCGGTCACCGTCTTCGCCGGCCAGTGCATGTAGGTGTCGCCCACCTGGAACTCCTCCAGGTAGCGCCCGTACTTGTGCGCGCCTGACGCCTCGCGGCCGGCCTGGTCGGTGATCAGCTCGTGCTTCGTCTCGGTGTCGCTCATGCTCCCTCTTGGTTCGCCTTCGTCCTTTCGGGCAGGGCAGTATGCCTAACCGGGGCTCGAGTGAGACTCGAGCAGCGCGCCCACCCCCAGCACCAGCGCGTCCATCCCCGGTCGGCCGATGACCTGTATGGAGGCCGGCAGGCCGTCCTCGGCCTCACCGCAGGGCACCGCGAGGGCCGGCGCGCCGATCGCACTGAACGGGTAAGTGAACTTCGTCAGCTGGCCGCGAAGCTCCAGGTCACCGATCCCCACCGGTGGGGCGACGATGGGCTGGGTCGGGGTGAGGACAACATCGATGCCCCGCATGAGCTCCGCGAAGCGGTCCCTGTAGCGCTCCCGCGTCTCGAGGCCCGCCTCGTACTCGCGGTCGGTGACCTCCATGCAGCGGTCGAGCTTCGCGGCGACATCGTGGCCGTAGCGGTCGCGGTACTCGGAGAAGAGCTTCGCGTGCGTCTCGGCGGTCTCCCGCATGCGGACGTTCCGGATGCCAGGGGGGAGCGCCGGCAGGGGGATGTCGCGGCAGTTCGGGAAGATCGCCGCCGTCTCCTCGACCCGGGCGCGGATGAGCGGGTCGGCCTCGCCCACCCACGCGAGGCCCACCTCCACGTCGCCCGGGGAGATCGTCGGCACCGGGTCCATCTCCGGCGCCAGCGCGGCCATCATGTCGGCGCATTCGGAGACCGTCCGGGCCATCGGACCGACTGTGTCGAAGCTCGGCGAAAGAGGGAAGCAGCCGTCCACCGGCGCGAGCCCGAACGTCGGTCGCAGACCAACCGTGCCGCAGAAGGCGGAGGGACAGCGGATCGACCCGGCGGTGTCGGACCCGAGCGCGGCGTCCGCCATGCCGGCGGCGAGCGCGGCCGCGGACCCGCCGCTGGAGCCGCCCGCGATCCGGCCGGGCGCGATCGGGTTGGGAACCGTGCCGTAGTGCGGGTTCTCCGAGGTCATGCCGAAGGCGAACTCGTGCAGGTTCGCCTTGCCGACGTCGGCGTAGCCGGCCCGCTCCAGGCGCACGACCGCCTCGGCGCTCTTGTCCGGCACGTGGTCCTCGTAAATCAGCGAGCCGTACGTCGTCCGGATGCCGGCGGTGTCGAGGATGTCCTTGACCGCCAGGCGGATGCCCTCCGGGGGCTCGTCGACCTTGGTGATGAAGATGTGCTCGAGCTGCGGCGGCGGCTCGTCGGCCACGCTCAGTGGGCCCGCTTGAGCCGCGCGCGGGCCAAACGACGCTCGATCACCTTCGCGAGCAGCTGCTGGATCTCGCGATCTCCCGAGATCTTGATGTGCCCGTGGTCGTAGGCGTCCTGCCAGTCGACGAGCCTGCCGCGCTCCGCGAGCTCGTTGAACTCGGACCGCGGTATCTGGAGCTCGAGCCGGGCGTCCTCGGGCTCGCCCTTCGTGATAAGCGGCCCGGGCAGGCGCACGCCGAAGACCTGCACGTCGCCCCTCCCGCGCAGCTCCAGGCGAATCGTCAGCTTGAGGTTGCCGAGTGCGGGAACCTCGCCCGCGAACCGCTGGTAAGCACTCGAGATCAGCTCCTGGGCGCGAGGCATCTACGCCTTGTTCCGCTCGAGGAGTTTCCTACCGATCACCATCTTCTGGATCTCGGATGTTCCCTCGCCGATCAGGAGCAGCGGCGCGTCGCGGTAGATGCGCTCGATCTCGTACTCCTTCGAATAGCCGTAGCCGCCGTGGATGCGCAGCGCCTCCTCGGCGTTTGCGTGCGCAGCCTCGGACGCGAAGAGCTTGGCCATTCCCGCCTCGAGGTCCGACCTCTCCCCCGCGTCCTTCATGCGCGCCGCCTTCAGGGTCAGGAGGCGCGCCGCCTCGAGTCGCGTGCCCATCTCAGCGAGCTTGAAGGTGATCGCCTGGTGCTGCGCGATCGGCTTGCCGAAGGTCTTGCGCTCCTGGCTGTAGCGGAGAGCGAGCTCCATGGCGCGCTGGGCGACGCCCACCCCGCGCGCGGCCACGTTCACACGGCCCACCTCGAGCGCGTCCATCATCTGGACGAAGCCCTGGCCGAGCCCCTCGGGCCCGCCCAGGATGTGGTCCTCGTCGACCTTGAAGCCGTCGAAGACGAGCTCGGTGGACTCGACGCCCTTGTAGCCCATCTTCTTGATCTTCGGCGGGATCGTGAGGCCGGGCACCTTGTCCACGCCCGGCTCCTTCTCGCAGATGAAGCAGGTCATGCCCTTGTAGGGAGGGTCGGCCTTGGTGTCTGTCTTGACCAGCACGAAGACGAGGCCCGAGAGCAACCCGTTCGTCACCCACATCTTCTGGCCGTTGATCTCCCACTGGCCGTCGCCGGTCTCCTTGGCGGTCGACTTGATCCCCTGGACGTCGGAGCCCACCTCGGGCTCCGAGAGGGAGAACGCGGCCCGGATCTCGCCGGTGGCCATCTTCGGCAGGTACTTGTCCTTCTGCTCGTCGGTCCCGAACTTCATCAGCAGGTAGGAGCCGATGAAGTGCGTGTTCACCACGCCGGAGATGGAGATCCAGCCGCGCGACAGCTCCTCCACGATCATCGCGTAGGTCGTGAGGTCCAGGCCCATCCCGCCGTACTCCTCGGGGATCGTGACGCCGAACAGCCCGAGCTCCTTCATCTGCTCAACGATCGGCTCGGGGAACTTGTCCTCGTGGTCGTACTCCTCGGCGACGGGGATGATCTCGTTGTCGGCGAACTGGTGCACCATCTCGGTGATCGCCTGCTGCTCGTCGGTCTTCTCGGTGAACGTGTCGGTGGCTACGGCCATGGCTCCTCTGGCTCCGTGGACGGGGCGGTCAAGGATAATCGGCGAGGTGTCGGCTGAGGCTGTTCGGGTAGTACAGGAGATTCAGACCGTCCTGACCGTGCAGGACGTCGTGACGGCGCTGGACGACGCGGACGCCGACGACCGCGTGCGTAACACTCTCACCGCGCTCGCCGATCCGGACTTCGAGGTCGCGATGGTGGGGCCCGACTACCTCTCGACCCAGCTCGAATTCAGCGGCCTGGCCGGCTTCAGGGAGGCATGGCAGGATTGGACGAGCCCGTTCGAGCACTATGAGATCGAGGTCGAGGAGATGATCGATGCCGGCGACCAGGTGGTGAGCCTCGTTGCGATGAAGGGCACGACTCGCACCGGCGGCGCCGAGATCTCGGCACCCGGCGCGGCCGTGTGGACGGTCGTCGACGGCCGGGTCCGTAGAGTCGAGTTCCACCTCGATCGCAACGCCGCGCTGCGAGCCGCGGGTATCGACCCCAGTAGCCGCTCCGAGCGTTAGAGCTCCCAGGCGAAGCAGACCGACCGCCAGCTGGGCTGCTCGCGCTCGTAGAAGCGGTGCGCGTCCGCGCGTGTCTCGGCGCTGTCCAGCTCCAGATGGGTGGCGCCGCGCTCCCGCGCCCATGCCTTCGCGGCGTCGAGGAGCGCCTTCCCGATGCCCTGGGACCGCCTCTCCGGATCCACCGCGAGATCCTCCACCCACACGCGGTAGCCGAAGCGGACCGAATGCATGTCCTGGTAGCCCGTGCAGAACCCCACGAAGTCGCCCGACTCGTCCTCGGCGACGAGCACGACGCAGTCGTGGGAGTCGATCGCCTGCCGCAGCGCGACGGTTGCGCGATGTTCCTCCCAGCTCGCCGGCAGTGAGCCCGGAGGCGCGAACAGCCACTCATACAGCGGGACGACCCTCGTCTCCTCGCCGGGCTCTGCCGCTCTGATCGTGAAGCTCACCCGGCCAGGCTAGCCGGGGCGTCGTGCGTCAGGCGTCCCGGGCGTCGGCCCGCTCGTTCGCCTCGCCGAGCTGGCACCGCAGCCGCTGGACCTCGGCACCGAGCTCCGCGGCGGCGGCGGGATCGGCCGGGACGGCCTCCGCCTCCTCGACGGGGATATCGGCCGACGCCTGAAGTGCCGACGGAAGCCAGTCCTCGGGCGTGGACGACGACCTCTGCGCGCGTGCGCTGAAGATGCGCGATCGGGCCGCGACCCGGACGTTCTGAGGGCTTGCGGCGCGAGACATCACACGGCTCATCGGGCTCCAGCGGCCGAAAGCCTTCCTCGCCAGGGGGCGGCGGCCCCGGCATCGGTCGATAGATTTCGCGCCCCGCCACCCGGAAGGAAGTAGTGCGAAACCCACGTCAGTTCAACCATCCACTCGCGATTGGTGCCCCCGATCCGCCGCTTGAGGTCCCTTTCAAGCCCTCGCGGATGATCCATTTCCTCGACTTCTCGAACGAGAAGATGGCCGCGAAGGCGCCGGACCTCGCCAAGCAGTCGGACATCCTGCTCGGGAACCTCGAAGACGCGATCCCGGTCGACAAGAAGGAGGCCGCGCGCGAGGGGTTGATCAAGGCAGCCACGGAGAACGACTTCGGAGACTGCGCCCTCTGGACGCGCGTCAACTCGCTCGAGAGCCCCTGGGTTCTCGACGACCTCACCCAGCTCGTCACCGAGATCGGCGACAAGCTCGAGGTGATCATGGTGCCGAAGGTCGAGGGCGCGTGGGACATCCACTACGTGGACCGGCTCCTGGCCCAGCTCGAGGCGAAGGCCGGCCTCAAGCGGGCGCTGCTCATCCACGCGATCCTCGAGACCTCACTCGGCGTCGTGAATGTCGAGGAGATCGCCACCGCCAGTCCCAGGATGCAGGGGATGAGCTTTGGCCCGGCGGACCTGGCGGCGTCCCGGCGCATGAAGACCACCCGCGTCGGGGGCGGCCACCCTGCCTACCAGGTGATCGACGACCCGGATCCCGATAATTCCGACGCGCCTCGAGTCACCGCCCAGCAGGACCCATGGCACTACTCGATCGCCCGCATGGTCGACGCCTGCACCTCGGCCGGGATCCTGCCCTTCTACGGCCCCTACGGCGACATCAAGGATGTCCAGGGCTGTGAGACGCAGTTCCGCGCGGCGTTCCTGCTCGGCTGCGTCGGGGCCTGGTCGCTCCACCCGGTCCAGATCGAGATCGCCAAGAAAGTCTTCAGCCCGCCGCCTGAGGAGGTCAAGTTCGCCAAGAAGGTCCTCGAGGCGATCCCCGACGGCCGGGGCGTCCACATGATCGACGGCAAGATGCAGGACGACGCCACCTGGAAGCAGTGCAAGGTGATGGTCGAGCTCGCCGAGATGCTGGCGAAGAAGGACCCGGAGCTCGCCAAGGCCTATGAGCTCGAGCCCGGTTCCAGTTAGCTCTACCGCCCTCGATCCCCTCTGCGACGCGTGCCTGCAGCCGGTCTGCTCGCAGTATTAGAGCAAATCTGCTCTACTTTATAGAGCGTGAATCCCTTTCGGTACACGGAGCCGGTGCCCCCGGCCGAGCTCATCGACCGCGACGACGAGGCGGAGACCCTCCTTCGCACGGCGGTCGCGGGTAACAACAGCCGCCTGATCGCCCCTCGCCGTTACGGCAAGACCTCCCTCCTGCAGCGAGTGATCGACGACGCGCGCGGCGAAGGGTGGGCAGCGGTCTACGTGGACTTCTTCGGCGTGCTGACGCTCGGCGACGTCGCGGCTCGGATCGAGCGCGCATACGCGGCTCAACTCGAGGGCCGTCTCGCCTCATGGTTCGCGGGCATCCGCCGGCGGCTCCGCCCCACGCTCCGGCTCGGCGCCGAGGAGCAAATCCCGGCCGAGCTCGAGCTCTCGCTCGATCCGCAGGCCGAGCCGCCGCTCCTGGAGCGCCTCGCGCTCCCCCGCCGCATCCAGGAGCGCACCGGTCAGCGGACGCTCGTGGTGTTCGACGAGTTCCAGGACGTTCTCGCTGCAAAGGACCGCGCTGACGCGACCATTCGCAGCGAGATCCAGCACCACGGCGATGCGGCCAGCTACGTCTTTGCCGGCTCCCGGCTAGGGATGATGCGGCGGCTGTTCGCCGACAAGCGCCGAGCGCTGTACGGGCAGGCCCGGGCGGTCGAGTTGGCGCCACTCGCCCCCGACGACGTCGCGGAGGACGTGGCCGGGCGCTTCGAGCGCACCAACCGCGACGTGGGGACCGCGCTTGACCTGCTGCTGGAGACGGGAGGCGGACATCCTCAGCGCACGATGCTCCTCGCCAACGCCCTTTGGGATGAGCTGCGTCCCGGTGAGACTGCGGCGGAGGAGCACTGGTTCGCGGCCTACGACCGGGCGATGGTCGAGGTGCGCGACGAGCTGCGGGCGATCTGGACGGGGCTCAGCACCGGGCAACGCCGCGTCCTGAGCGCTGTGGCCGAGAACCGCGAAGGCCTCTACGCGGGAGGGCGCCGGCACGGCGGATCGCGCGGAGGCGCCGTCAAGTCGGCGATCCGGGCCCTCGCCGATCTCGGCGAGGTCACCGAGGATCCTCGGACTTCCACCCGATACCGCGTCGTCGACCCGCTGCTTCGCCAGTGGATCGCCGCGGGAACGCCGGGCGCCTGAGCCACGAAGACTCGCCTGGGCTCAGCCTGGCGCTCCGAGCGCCTCCAGCACGACGACCGGGATCTCCCGTGAGCCGGCCCGGCGCTGGTAGGTGGCGTACCCCGCATAGCGCCGGGTGACGAGTTCCCACATCCGGGGGCGCTCCTCGTCCGTTGCCGTTCGCGCCCGGTAGGGCTGCTCGTCGCCGTCCTTAGAGAACCGTACGTCCGGGTTAGCGACCACGTTGCGGTACCAGGCGGGATGCTTGACGTCGCCGCCGCGCGAGGCGACGAGCAGGATCCTGTCGCCGTCGCCCGTCCAGACCAGGGGCGTGATCCGTTCGACGCCGCTCTTGGCGCCCCGCACCATGAGGAAGCCCACGCGGCCCTTGCCGGCGGTGGTCCAGCGGCCGTCCGTCAGGCGCAGAAGCGCTCGGTCCAGATGCGGAGCCACGTTGACGAAGAACCAGGAGCCGCCACGTGAGGCGACCAGCGGGGTCGCAACCCGCTCGTACAGCTTGCTGCCGAATCCGCTCTGCTCAGGCGGCATCCAGTCGCTGCTTCAACGCGTCGAGTTGCGACTGGAGCTCGGCCGGCAGGCGGTCGCCGAACCTGGCGAGATGCTCCTCGACCTGCGGGAGCTGCTGTCCGAGCTCGTCGAGATCGACCTCCAGGAGGTGCTCCAGCTCACCCTCGGCGAGCTGCAGGCCGTCGGTGTTCAGGTCCTCGGCGCGCGGCACGTGGCCGATCGCGCTCTCCACGGCGCCGACGTCGCCGTCGCAGCGGCGGAAGACCCACTCGAGCACGCGGCTGTTCTCACCGAATCCGGGCCAGATGAAGTTGCCCTCGGCGTCCTTGCGGAACCAGTTGACGAGGAAGATCCTCGGCATCTCGTTCGGGTGCTGACGCCCCAGCTCCAGCCAGTGCCCGAAGTAGTCGGCCATGTTGTAGCCGCAAAACGGCAGCATCGCCATCGGGTCGAAGCGCAGCTTGCCGACGTCGCCGGCGGCCGCCGCGGTGGTTTCCACGGACATGGTCGCGCCGAGGAAGACGCCGTGCTCCCAGTCAAACGACTCGGTGACCAGCGGGACGACGGTCGCGCGGCGTCCGCCGAACAGGAACGCCGAGATCGGCACCCCGTTCGGGTCCTCCCACTCGGGGGCGATGGACGGGCACTGCGCCGCGGGCGTCGTGAAGCGGGCGTTGGGGTGGGCCGCCGGCTCCTCGGAGTCCGGCGTCCAGTCCCGGCCCTTCCAGTCGATCGCGTGCGCGGGCGGCTCGCCCGTCATCCCCTCCCACCAGATATCGCCATCGTCTGTGAGGGCGCAGTTGGTGAAGATCGAGTTGCGCTCGATCGTCCCCATGGCGTTCGGGTTGGTCTTGTGGCTGGTGTTCGGGGCGACGCCGAAGAAGCCGGCCTCGGGATTGACCGCGTAGAGGCGGCCGTCCTCGCCGAACTTCATCCACGCGATGTCGTCGCCGACCGTCTCGGCGGTCCAACCCTCGAGGGTCGGGATCAGCATCGCCAGGTTCGTCTTGCCCGACGCCGACGGGAAGGCGCCGGCGATGTACTTGACGTCCCCCTGCGGCGAGGTGAGCTTGAGGATCAGCATGTGCTCGGCCATCCAGCCCTCGTCGCGGGCCATCGCCGAGGCGATCCGCAGCGCGAAGCACTTCTTCCCCAGCAGCGCGTTGCCGCCGTAGCCCGAGCCGTAGGACCAGATCTCCCGGGTCTCTGGGAAGTGGACGATGTACTTGTTGTCGGCGTCGCAGGGCCACGGCACGTCCTCCTGGCCCTCCTCCAGCGGCGCGCCCACCGAGTGCAGGCACGGCACGAAGTCGCCATCGTCACCGAGAACGTCGAGCGCCCCCTTGCCCATGCGCGTCATGATCCGCATCGACGCCGCCACGTAGGCGGAATCGGTCAGCTGGACCCCGACGTGAGCGATGTGGGAGCCCAGCGGGC
>Ga0164307_10000896_pt1 | contig 13371 bp, 11 predicted proteins | sample Whisoiple_243_MG_FD_110214 | JGI IMG/M metagenome (GOLD analysis project Ga0164307, IMG submission 110214) | Soil microbial communities amended with fresh organic matter from upstate New York, USA - Whitman soil sample_243_MG | ecosystem: Environmental > Terrestrial > Soil > Unclassified >...
CGGACCCTGTTGCACCACGGCCCGGTGGCGCCGCTGAAGATCGCCTCCGGGTGCGACCGCCGCTGCACGTTCTGCGCCATCCCGTCGTTCCGGGGAGCGTTCGTCTCCCGGTCCATCCCCGAAATCGTCACCGAGGCCCGCTGGTTGGCCGAGCAGGGCGTCCGGGAAATCGTGCTGGTCAGCGAGAACTCGACCTCCTTCGGCAAGGATCTGCCGGGCGAGCGTCAGCTGGAGGATCTGCTGAGCGAACTGGCGGCGGTCCCCGGGATCTCCCGGGTGCGGCTGTCCTACCTGCAGCCGGCAGAGACCAGGCCGTGGCTGATCGAGGCCATCGCGACGATCCCGGGTGTCGCCGACTATTACGACATGTCCTTCCAGCACGCTTCCGAACCGGTGCTGAGACGGATGCGCCGCTACGGCTCGCGGGCCTCGTTCCTCGGACTCGTCGAACAGATCCGCGCCGCGTCCCCGGAGGCCGGGATCCGGTCCAACGTCATCGTCGGATTCCCCGGGGAGACCGAGGCCGACCTGGAGGAACTCGAGGCGTTCCTGATCGGTGCCCGGATGGATGCGGTCGGCGTATTCGGTTATTCGGACGAGGACGGCACCGCTGCCGAGCAGTTGCCAGACAAGCTCGACGACGACGTCATCGAACAGCGGGTGCAGCGGGTCACCTCACTGGTCGAGGAGCTCACCGCGCAGCGCGCCGAGGACCGGATCGGCACCGAGATGTGGGTGCTGGTCGATGCTGACGAAGGCTTCACCGTCGATAACGCGGCCACCGAGGTGTTCGGGCGGGGACCGCACCAGGCGCCGGACGTCGACGGCAACGTCCGGATCGTCGACGGTCCCGGTCTTGCGGCGGCCGACCTGCGTCCGGGGGATCTGGTGCGCTGTCGGATCGACGACAGCGACGGCATCGACCTGGTCGCGACCGCACTCCACCTCGCGGTCGCAGAGGAGACCGCGGCGGTGTCGACGGTGACCAAGGCGACCATCAAGCCCGGCCTCGAGGTCGCCACACGATGACCGAACGTCCGCCGCCACCGGTGTCGCTGGTGAATCTGCCGAATGCCCTGACGGTGCTGCGGCTGATCCTGGTGCCGGTCTTCCTGCTCGCACTGTTCGCGCAGGGCGGGCACGACACGACCTGGCGCTGGATCGCGTGGGGGATTTTCGCCATCGCGGCGATCACCGACCGGTACGACGGGCACATCGCCCGCAAGCGCGGTCAGGTCACGGACTTCGGCAAGATCGCCGATCCGATTGCCGACAAGGCGTTGACCGGGTCGGCCCTGATCGGGCTGTCCATGCTCGGCGACCTGGCCTGGTGGGTGACCCTGATCATCCTGATCCGGGAGATCGGCGTCACGCTGCTCCGGTTCGCGGTGATCAGGTACGGGGTCATCGCCGCCAGCCCCGGCGGCAAGGCCAAGACGTTCGTACAGATCATCGCGATCGGCCTGTACATCCTGCCGCTGCCGTCGGCGTTGTACTGGTTGCAGGTTGGTGCGATGGGCTTGGCCGTCGTGCTCACCGTCGTCACCGGTCTGGATTACGTCCTGCGTGCCTGGCACGTGTACGCGAACGCCCGCGCCGGTCAGCGGCCACCGACTTCCGGCGCGGGATGAGCGGAGTCGGCGCTGCTATCGGCGTGTCCGACGCTGCCGTCGTCGACCTGATCGGCGCGCTCGCCGCCCGCGGGCTGACCCTTGCGACGGCCGAATCGCTGACCGGCGGCCTGCTGACCGCGGTGCTGACCGAGGTCCCCGGATCCAGCGCCGTGGTGCGTGGCGGACTGGTCGTCTACGCCACGGATCTCAAACACGAGTTGGCGGATGTCGACCGGGCGTTGCTCGACCGGCTGGGCCCGGTCGATCCCGAGGTGGCAGTCCAGCTCGCCCGGGGTGCACGGCAGCGGTGTGGAGCCGATGTCGGCGTCGGCCTCACCGGAGTCGCCGGCCCGGACCCACAGGACGGAGTTCCGGTCGGTACCTGGTTCTGCGCCGTGGTCGGCCCGGGTGCCCGGCAGGAGCTGCGCAGCGGCGAACCGACGGGGGCGGGGACCCGTGAACAGATCCGGTCGGCGGCCGTCGGCGCGGCGATCGAGGTACTGGCGAACATCGCCGCAACGGATTCGTAACCGCGTGTTGACCCACAACCTGGAACATCAGGGGCAGAGTCCACGTTGTGCACAGTGTCAGGTGGTTTCGACGGCCTGACGGGGCCACACGGTAGCGTTGTTGGTGACCGTGGGGATCCGAGAATTCCGACAGCAGGAACCGACCGGCAGGTCACCGATCGGTGCTTCACACTGGATTGACGCACAGCGTCGGGTACGGCCACCCGGCACGACAAGCAGGGAGGAGGTGCGACATGCTCCTGCGTAACGCACTGGGAGAGACACTGCGGGACGCTCGGAATCGGCAGAACAGAACACTCCGCGACGTGTCCACGGCGGCGAATGTCTCGCTGGGATACCTCTCGGAGGTGGAGCGGGGTCGCAAGGAAGCCTCCAGCGAGCTGCTCGCCTCGATCTGTGATGCTCTCGATCTCGAGCTGTCCGACTTGCTCGATTCGGTCAGCGCAGTGATGCGCACCGATCTCGTGACCGCCGACAAGAGCGGCGTGATCACCAACTCGGTCAAGGCCGGGTTGGGCGCCTCCAACCGCCCACGGTCCGGTGGGATGGGCGGGATCAACATCGACCCGTCGCTGCGGATCGTGGTGCCGTACGGCTCGACGAAGCCAGGCGCACCGGTCGGCTGAGCCGAAGAACGCCGGTCGCGATTCAGGGCCGGGTGTGGGCGAGTGCCCGCAGCGCGTTGATCGCCGCTGCCGCGCGCTCAACCGGAACGAACAGGTGGTCGTGGTGAAAACCCGCCACCACGTTGCAGGGAATCTCGTCCCGACCCAACGCCGCCGCAACGGCCGCCGTGAGTCCCACCGCCTCGAGCGCGGAGTTCACCGTGAGGGTGATCCACGAGCAGCGGAAATCGCCGGCCAGACCCGCCTTGTCGGCCTCGGCCGACAGCAGCACCAATGTCGTGCCCTCTGGCTCGGTTACCGTCACCACCGGGTGGCAACCGTCCGGGACGGCCGTCCCAGGCGGAACTGTGCAGTAGCGGAATTCCCCGTCGTGCAGCCGCGGCTCCATCGACGACAACAACGCGCCCAGGTCGAGAATGGGCGCGCGGCGCCGATAACTGACGAACGCGTAACCGTCGGCGGCCACGCTGTCCGTCACCTGCCACAGCGCCGGATCAACGTCCGGAAAGCGGGTGTCCCCGACGATGTCGGCATCCACCCGGGTCAGTTCCAGCCGATCCGCGCGGTCGATCGTCTGCCGGTAGATCTCGCCGCCGCCGACCACCGTGACGATCCGGTCGCCCGCCTCGTTCTCCGGAGCAGCGACGCCGGCAGCGGCCAGCTCGATCGCCTCGTCGACCGAGTGGGCGACCTCGACGCCGGCCGCGGACCACGTCCGATCCCGGGTCACGACGATCGTTCGTCGCCCCGGCAACGCCCGCCCGATGGAGTCGAAGGTGCGCCGGCCCATCACCATCGGATGGCCCATGGTGACCGCCTTGAAATGCTGCAGGTCGGCCGGGAGGTGCCAGGGCAGACCGCCTTCGGCGCCGATGACGCCGTTCCGGGCGACGGCGGCCACCAGGACGATGGTCGACCGATGCGGCGTCGTCATACCGCGATCGGTGCCTTGATCCCCGGGTACGGGTCGTACTGCAGGACCCGGATGTCGTCCATCCCGAAGCCGTCGATCTCGGTGATGCCGTCGGTCAGCTCCAGCTGGGGCAGTGGACGGGGCGTCCTGGTCAGCTGCAGCCGCGCCTGCTCGAGGTGGTTGGAGTACAGGTGGGCATCGCCCAGCGTGTGCACGAATTCGCCCGGCTGCAGGCCGACCACTCGGGCCATCATCTCGGTCAGCAGGGCGTACGAGGCGATGTTGAACGGGACGCCGAGGAACACGTCGGCAGACCGCTGGTAGAGCTGGCAGGAGAGCCGACCGTCGGCGACGTAGAACTGGAACATGGTGTGGCACGGCGGAAGTGCCATCTCCGAGACCTCGGCGACGTTCCAGGCCGAGACGATGTGCCGGCGGGAGTCCGGGTTCGTCCGCAGGGACTTCACCACCGCGGCGATCTGGTCGATGTGCCGGCCGTCGGGTGCCGGCCACGATCGCCACTGATGCCCGTAGACCGGGCCGAGTTCGCCCTCGGCGTCGGCCCACTCGTCCCAGATGCTGACGCCGCGCTCCTGCAGCCAACGCACGTTCGTCGAACCCTGCAGGAACCACAGCAGCTCGACCACCACCGAGCGGATGTGCACCTTCTTGGTGGTGACCAACGGGAAACCCTCGGCGAGATCGAACCGCATCTGGTGGCCGAAGATGCTGCGGGTGCCGGTCCCGGTGCGATCGGTCTTGACGGCGCCGGTGGTCAGGATGCGGTCCATCAGATCCAGGTACTGCTGCATGGCTCCAGCTTAGGATCCCCGGCTCGCCGCTGGCGGCCGGACAGGCCGCAGGACGCTCCGGGCAGAACGCGGACACGGCCGGCGGCCGGCTACCGGTGAGACGAAACACCGACGCAGTGCTTCGTCACGTGAACGACATGTCGCGGCCCTAGCTTCACCACGGTCAGCCGTTCTGTGCCGCGTTGCCGGGTCCGGCGATGTGGTGTCGATCCCGAACCGGTCCGAGTAGCCATCCGACCAAGCCTGGAGACCGCATGACCGCCTCCGTCAAGCCCCCTGCGGCGTCCAAGCCGCTCAAGCACCCGGTCGACCAGGTCCCCCCGGTCCCCAAGCTCGCGCTCTACGGACTGCAGCACGTCATGGCCTTCTATGCCGGGGCGGTGCTGGTGCCGATCCTGGTCGCGAGCGGGTTGGGACTTTCGGGTGATCAACTCATCCACCTGATCAACGCCGACCTGTTCACCTGCGGCATCGCCTCGATCATCCAGTCCGTCGGCTTCTGGAAGGTCGGCGTCAAACTGCCGTTGCTGCAGGGCGTGACGTTCGCCGGCGTCGCCCCGATGATCGCGATCGGGGTCGCCGTCGGCGGCGGCACCGAGGGCCTGGTGACCATCTACGGCGCGGTGATCGTGGCCGGTCTCGCCACCTTCTTCATCGCCCCGTTCTTCGGCAAGATCCTGCGGTTCTTCCCGCCCGTTGTCACCGGCTCGGTGATCACCATCATCGGCATCACCCTGCTGCAGGTCGCCGCGAACGACGCGGTCGACACCGGCACCTTCGACGCCAACGGCCAGCGCATCCTGGATCCCACCGACCCGAAACTGCTGGCGTACTCCCTCGGCACCCTGCTGCTGATCGTGCTGATCCAGCGGTTCTTCAAGGGATTCGTGGCCAGTATCGCGGTGCTGATCGGCCTCGTCGCCGGGACAGCGGTCGCGTTCTTCATGGGTGACGCCCACTTCGGTGACGTCGCGGCCCAGCCCTGGGTCGGCGTGACCACGCCGTTCTACTTCGGCTGGCCGCAGTTCTCCATCGCCGCGATCATCTCGATGCTGGTGGTCATGCTGATCACCGCGGTGGAGACGACCGGCAGCGTGTACGCCACCGGTGAGATCGTCGGCAAGCGGATCAAGAAGGACGACATCCCCAAGGCACTGCGCGCCGACGGGCTGGCCACCACCATCGGCGGCGTGATGAATTCGTTCCCCTACACCTGCTTCTCGGAGAACGTCGGGTTGGTCCGGCTCACCCAGGTGAAGAGCCGCTGGGTGATCGCGGCAGCCGGCGGGATCATGATCATCCTCGGGGTGCTGCCGAAGACAGCGGCGATCGTCGCCGGGATCCCGCACTCGGTACTCGGTGGCGCGGCGCTCGCATTGTTCGCGACGGTGGCGGTGGTCGGCATCCAGTCGCTGGCCAAGGTCGACTTCAACGACCACCGCAACATGGTCATCGTCAGCACCAGCCTGGGCATCGCGATGTTCGTGACGTTCGTGCCAGGCGTGCAGGGGGCGCTGCCGGAATGGGCGGAGATTCTGTTCGGCAGCGGCATCACCGCGGGCAGCTTCACCGCCATCCTGCTCAACATGCTGTTCTTCCACGTCGGCAAGAGTTACGGCCCGGCCGTCGCGGGCAGCCCGGGCGGCGTCATCCGGCTGGACCAGGTCAACGAGATGACCGAGGAGGAGTTCGCCGAAACCTTCGGCGGACTTGTCCAGGGCTCGCCGTGGGCCGTCGAGCGCGCCTTCGAGCAGCGGCCGTTCGCCGACACCCTGGCGTTGCGGGCGGCGTTCCAGGACGCGTTGCTGACCGGCAACACCCAGGAACAACTGGAGTTGATCAAGTCCTACCCCGACCTCGGCAGCGAGAACGAGATCGGCCTGGACATCGCCGCCGACCATGCGATGGCCGGGCTGAGCAACCTGGACGAGGACGAGCGGGTCGAGGTGGTCGAGATCGCCGAGGAGTACAAGCAGAAGTTCGGCTTCCCCTTCATCGTCTGTGCGCGCGAGATCGACAGCTACACCAAGGTTGTCGATCTCGGCTGGGCACGATTGGCCAACTCGCCGACGATCGAGCACTCCACCGCACTGATCGAGATCGCCAAGATCGCCAACTACCGGTTCGACGATCTGGTCGCCGACGCCAACCCGATCGCCACCGCCCGGACCCTGCGGTATCAGGAGGCCTACCGCGGATAAACCGGGCATGCTGCTCGAATCGGAATTCCTGGCTAGCCTGATGCCACGTCCACGGAGGGAAGACTCGACACTCCTTCGGGGCGTCGGACACGGCAGGGGCGGCACGAGTGAGCGACCACGGGGAGACCGGATCGGTGATGTCACGTCCCGACCATCCGGGGTCGGGATCGACCGCCGCCACGATCGGCCCAGTGGTCGACCGGGCCGAGATGATGCAGCGGGCTCGGCAGGTGTTCCGCGATGTGGTGGCCGACCCGACGGCGTTCGGCGCACTGGCCGTCGGCATCGCCCAGCAGGCCAGAGCGGCCGATCATCTGGAAGCTCTGGTCTTGGCCCTGCGCGCCCAGGCCTGGAGCGAACGGGCTCGGCTGGGCAACCAGCGGGCCAAGGAGCTCCTCGACGACGCGGCCCGGATCGCCCGTCGAGCGGGGTTCGACGAGGGCCTGAGCAAGGTGTTGGCCACCCGGGCGGCCGTCAACCAGGAGCTGGGCCGGTTGATCCCGGCGCAACGCGACCTCGATGCCGCGGCGCGGCTCGATCAGGGCATCGACGCCGCCGAGATCGTCTTCCAGCAGGCGATCCTGTATCAGAACCTCGGCAAGCTGAGCCAGGCACGGGAGTTGTACCGGCGGATCCTGGCCGACGATGCATCGGTGGTGCTGCGCACCAAGTCCGCCAACAACCTGGCGATCATCGAATCGCAGAGGGGCAATCGCGACGAGGCGCAGCAGCTGATCGGGCTCGCGGCGTCCCTGGCGACGAAGGCCGGACCGCATCTGATCGGCATCGTCGCCTCCAGCCGCGCTTGGATCACCACGACCAACGGTCGACTGACGCAGGGCATCGCCGAATTCGTCGAGGCCGCCCGGCTGCTCGACATCGCCGGATTGCCTTTGGCCGAGCACTATCTCGAGTACGTCGACGCCCTGGCCGACCTGCGATTGCTGCCGGAGGCCGTTGACGTCGCCGTCAGGGCCGCCGACGATTTCGACGAGCACGGCATCCGGCTGATGCACGCCGAGGCCTTGTTCCGGGTGGCCCGGCTCGCCGCGCTGCGCGGTGACGACGGGGCCGCTGTCGCCGCCGGTGTCCGGGCGCGGGCGCTGTTCGACGAGCAACGGCGACTGCCGTGGCGGGCCAGAACGGACGTCGTCGTCGGCGATGTGGAGTTGCGGACGGGCCGGATCACGCCGCAGGTGCTGGCCGTCAGCAGACGAGCCGCGGCGCTGCTCGACCGGATGGGGTTGGTCTCGTACGCGATCGATGCCCACCTGACAGCCGGCCGGATCGCCCAGGCCCTCGACCGGCCGGTGGTGGCTCGCACCAACCTGCGACGTGCCGAAGCCATCGGACGCGACCTACCGGTGTTGTTGCGGCTCAAGGGGCGTCTTGCCGGAGCGCTCGATGCACAGCAGGACGACGGTGCGCGCCTGGCCCACTGCCGGGCGGGCCTGCAGGATCTCGCCCGGCACCGAGCGGCTTTCTCGTCGCTCGAGCTGAGAGTGCTGGCGTCCGGCCACGGCGCCGAACTCGGCCGATTGGGGCTGCGTGTGCTGCTCCGGCACGGAACGTCCACCCAGGTCTTCGACTGGATGGAACGGACGAGGGCAGCTGCCCTGGTTGCCGTGGAACCCGCCGCCGGCGGATCCGGGATCGATGACGAGCTGTCCGAACTGCGGGTGGTGCAAACCGATCTCGCCGAGGCGCAGCAGCAGGACGTCGATCAGGTGGGTGCGCTGCTGGTCAGGCAGCGGGTGATCGAGGATCGGATCCGGCGGGTCACCTGGAGCCGTCCCGGCCGGGCCGGCACCGCTGGAGGAGTGCCGTCGATCGCCGAGGTCCGGCGCGGACTCGCCGATCGGATCCTGGTGGAATTCGGCGCGCTGGACGGTGAAGTGTTCGCCGTCGTCGTAGATCAGCGCAAGACCAGGCTGGTCACCCTGGGACCGCTCGCCGACATCCAGGAACAGGTCACGCATCTGCAGTTCGGTCTGCGTTCGTTGACGCGACGCGGCCGGCCGGCACAGTCGCTGGCCGCCTATCGGGCCGGCATCACTCGCCGACTGACCGCGCTCGGCTCCCGACTGATGGTGCCGCTGAGGCTACCCACCGGCTCCTCCGTTGTGGTGAGTCCGGCCGGCGGCCTGCAGCGAATTCCCTGGTCCGCGCTGCATGACGGACCGGTGGCGGTGGTCCCTGCGGCTTCGATGTGGAATCGCACCAACCGATCTCCGTCGGCCAACGACTCGGCGGCGCTCCTGATTGCCGGACCGCAGCTGCCCGGCGCTGTCGACGAGGTCGATCGGGTTGGCCGCAGCTATCGGTCGCCGACCGTGTTGCGGCCGCCCGACAGCACCATCGACGCGGTGGTGGCCGCGATGGCCGGTGCCGATCTCGTTCACCTGGCCTGCCACGGCCGGCTCAGATCCGACAACCCTGCCTTCTCCTCGCTCCAACTGCAGGACGGCTTGCTGACCTTGCACGAGATGGAGATCCGGGGAGTGGCACCGCAGCGGATCATCCTGGCGGCGTGCGATTCCGCGGCGGATGCGGTGTATGAGGGAAACGAGGTGCTCGGGTTCGTCAGTGCCCTGCTCGCCCGCGGTTCCCGCGCACTGGTGGCCAGCATCGCCGTTGTTCCGGACGCGGCATCGGTGCCGTTGATGCTGTCGCTGCACGAACGATTGCGCAACGGCGATTCCTTCGGCGACGCACTGTTCGCCGCGCGGTCGACGCTGGACACCGAGGACCCCCGGGAATTCGTGAACTGGTGCTCGTTCAATGCCTATGGGGCCGCCTGAAATTCGATGTATCAAACCCTTCGACCGGAGATCAGGGAGTAGTCCGCCGTAGCCGCTCGACCGAAAGGAATGGCTGATGACCGAACCGGTTCCGCTGTCGGAATGGGAGTACCCGTGGCTGACTGGTCAGGGATCGTTGTCCAATGCCGACAATTTGGCGGGCGACATACAGGAGCGAGCGCTGACCGCAGAATCCGAGCAGTTTGTTCGACAGAACTCGGCACAGAATCAACGGTTGATCGATCGCTACAACCGGCTGAACACGCCTGGCCCAGGAATTGATTCAGCGCCCGGACTGTCCACCGTCCAGATCGACCAGGCAGCAGAACAACTCGCATTCGAAGAACTGCTGGTGCGGTCCAGCCACATGCCCGCGGACGGAGCTCGGCCCGAGGTGGTGGAACTTCTCGCCGACCAGGGTTTCACAGCGGCTCCAATCTCTGTGCCGGAGCTACCCGAGGTGACCGTGCTACGAATCCAGGATGCGAATGGTCCACTGACGGCCGAGCAATTGAAGGCGCCTCTTCGCATTCTGTGGGCGGCCAAAATCGACGCGTCCCTCAACCAATGCCCTCCGCTTGGGTACACCGCAAAATCGGTTACCAACGACTCGGGCCCAAGGCCCTCGCAGAACCATCCGCCAAATCGATTGGTCTCGACGTCGGCGGATGACCCAATCCACAAGGTGGCGGTGATAGACACCGGCATCGCCGATCAGGCTCGTCAGGACCATTGGCTCGATGGAATACCGACGGACCAGCAGGACATCGATCCGCTGTACCTGGACCAGTCGGGTGTGCTGAGCGAAATCGCCGGTCACGGAACGTTTGTCAGCGGTGTCATCAGGCAGGTCGACACCCGAGCGGACATCCGGATGTACGGGGTGTTCGGTTCGGACGGCATCGCCGGCGATTTGGACGTCGCAAAGGCGCTGTTGCGTGCCGTCCAGGACGGTGTCCGCATCGTCAACCTGTCGCTCGGAACGGTGATGCTGGACAACCGGCCGCCAGTCGCCACCATGGTGGCGTTGGAGCTCATCGCGCAGCGAGAAACAGACGTCGTCGTAGTGGTATGTGCCGCCGGGAACAATAAGAATGAGACCGAGGTTTTCCCTGCAGCCTTCTCCCGGCACCAGTGGAAAGTTGGCACGGTACGAGTCGTCGCCGTCGCCGGCCTCGAACGGGACTCCTCGGGAGCAGGCTTTTCCAGCCGTGGAAGGTGGGTCGACTGCTCGACGCTGGCACGGTTGGTCCTGTCGACGTTCGTTCAAGGAACCCAGGTGGTCACCGTGGAGCCTGTCGACATTGTGGACCCACCTGATCATTGGCCACCTGTGGTTTACGGTCCAGACTCGTGGGCCCTGTGGACCGGAACATCGTTTGCGGCACCCCAGGTCACTGGAGCGATAACCCGAGCGGCGCGGGAGCAAGACAAGTCAGTGGCCGACGCTCTCGATTGGCTGCTGACCCAGGGCACTGATCTTTCGTCTTCCGGCTTCGGCCGGGCGCTGCAGATCCTGCCGGACCGAAACCCACCGGCCTGATGGGCCGGGCGTAGGGTCGGCCCATGTCCGGTTCCGGCACCAAGGACGATCCCTGGCAGCTCAGCACCCCGCCCGGAACGTCGTCGTACTCGATCTATCGCGACGACTCCGTCGAGCCGCCGATCCTGGTCTGCGTGGTGGGCAAGACCACGCTCACCTACCAGGCCCGCTGTCTCGACGACCTGCACGCGATGTTGTCCGAGGCGGGGGACTGGGTGCCGCTCGGCGGCGCTGACGAGCAGAAGCCCGCGCCGGCCGGATCGGTGGAGGAGTGGGGCCGTTCCCCGGACAACCCGGTCGGCGGCTGGTACGGGCTCAAGAAGGGTCTCCGGGGTCGGTTCGGGGTGTACATCCCGCCGCTGATGGAGGAGCTGGGACGCGCGGAACTGGAACACAACCCGCGGAACAACCGGATGCGGGCCATCTGACCGACAGCCCGGTGGCGACGTCCACGGTCGGCGCGCCCGCCTATCGTGGGCCGATGCGCCTGATCTCGTTGCTGCCGTCCGCGACCGAGATCGTGTACGCCCTCGGTCTGGACGACCAGCTCGTGGGTGTCACCTTCGAATGTGACGAGCCGGCGGCCGCCCGCCTCGACAAGGCGGTCGTGGTCGGCGGACGGGACACCTCCGGGATGAGCCCCATCGAGATCGACGAGTACGTCAGGTCCGCAATGGCGGCCGGCGACGACCTGTACACCCTGCGGTCGGAAGCCCTTGCCGGGCTGAACCCTGACCTGATCCTCACCCAGGATCTGTGCCGGGTCTGCGCGCTGCCGTCCGGACAGGTCCAGGACGCGCTGGCCTACCTGGGCTGCCGGTCCGAGGTGCTGTCGCTGGACCCACATTCGCTCGACGACGTGCTGGCCGACATCGCGCTGGTGGGCGAGCGGACCGGCACCGCGAAGCGGGCGGCTGCACTGGTGAGTGCGCTGCGTCGGCGGCTCTCCGTGGTCGCCGAGTCGGTCGCCGATCGGCCGCGACCACGGGTGTGTGTCGTCGAGTGGGTGGACCCGCCCTTCACCGCCGGGCACTGGGTTCCCGACCTGGTCCGGGCCGCCGGCGGCGAACCAGTCGGGGCCGACCCGGGGGCGCGTTCGGTGCAGACCTCGTGGACCGACTTGAAGGCGGCACAACCGGACGTGATCATCGTGGCGCCCTGCGGGTTTCACCTCGATGGTGCCGCGGCGCAGGCAACGATGGTGGCCGGGCACTTCCCCGGCCTGCCGGTGTGGGCGATCGATGCCGACGGCCTCGTCGTTCGGCCGGGACCGCGACTGGTGGAGGGCGTCGAGGCGATCGCGGCGATTCTGCATCCGGATGACGTGCCGGTGTCCGACGCGGTGCGGTTGGTGGACCGAAGCGCGATGCCGTCCGACCGCTGACGTCAGCGGCGCGCGTTCGCACCCGGGTTGCGGCCGGTGACCAGCTTGTAGACGCCGGTCACCAGGATCGCGCCGACGATCGACCCGATGATGCCGCTGGGCCGCAGGGCCAGCCCGTCGCCGGAGATCAGGCTGATCAGCAGACCACCCACGAACGAGCCGATCAGGCCGACGACGATCGCCACCGTCCAGTCGATCGGGCGCTTCCCGGAACGGAAGATCAGCTGGGCGGCGGCGCCGGCCAGCATACCCAGCAGGATGATCGCAATGATGAGCACGGTGACTACCTCTCGATGAACGCCCGCGCGGTTGGCGGCCGGGTCAGTATGCGCCCTGCGGCACGGCGCGCTGCAACGCCCGAAACGGGCGAGTGTCGGATCAAAGTGTCGAATCAAAATGTCGGATCAAAGTACCGGCCATTGGATCATCGTTCGGCCGGCGCCGTCCCGCAGCTCCAAGGTGCCCGGCCCGGTGGGGACGTCGAAAGCCACCCTGACCGGTGCCGAGCTCCCGCCGATCACCGAGGTGATCGACGTGGTGTCCTGCACCAGGCTCGGCCCGACCGACACCACGTCCTGACCGCCAGTCGGGACGAAGACGAACATCTCGTGTTCGATGATGCCGCTGGAGGTCTCACCGGTCGAGGTGATCGTCAGATCGGCCACCAGATAGCTCCCGCCGGCGGGCGGTCGGCGGACGATCTCGGCAGTCGGCTCGACCCAGGTGGTCGCATCCAGGGTCACCGTGAACGGTGGCATGCCGACCTGCGCCCGCACCGGGGTACCGACGGCGCCGGTGATCACCACTGCCGGGCTCGCGGTGATCTCCCAGGTCGCCAACGGCGGATCCCCGTAGTCGCCTTCGAGAACGAGAGTGCCTGTTGTCGAAGGGGTCTGGAAGGACAGATAGCCGACCTCCGCCTCGCCGGCGGCGAGCGAGGCGGTGCCG
>Ga0164307_10000897_pt1 | contig 13370 bp, 5 predicted proteins | sample Whisoiple_243_MG_FD_110214 | JGI IMG/M metagenome (GOLD analysis project Ga0164307, IMG submission 110214) | Soil microbial communities amended with fresh organic matter from upstate New York, USA - Whitman soil sample_243_MG | ecosystem: Environmental > Terrestrial > Soil > Unclassified >...
CAGCCGGGGATCACCGCCGACCGCCTCGCCCGCAGCCTCGGCTGCTCGTCACGCGCGGCGCGCCGCTACGTGGCGGTCCTGCGCGAGGCCGGAGTGCCCGTCCACTCCGTCCGCGGGCCCTACGGCGGGTACCGGCTCGGCAGTGGTGTCCGGCCCCCGCCGGTGATGTTCAGCGCCACCGAGGCGCTCGGCCTGGTCATGGCGGTGCTCGACGGCCACCACGACGCCGGCGACGAGACCGAACCGGTGGGCGCGGCCCTCGGCAAGGTGGTCCGGGCCCTGCCCACGGCGGTGGCCGAGCAGGTCCAGGCGATCCGCCGGACCACCGCACCGGCCCCCGACCGCGGGGCCGCGCGACCCGACCCCGCGACGACGATCGCGCTGGTCCAGGCCAGCTCGCAGAACCGTCGGGTCCGGCTGCGGTACCGGTCCGAGGCCGGGACGGAGTGGGTGACGGAGGCCGACCCGTGGGCGGTCGTGGTCCGGCACGGCCGGTGGTACCTGCTGTGCCGAGCCGGGTCCGAGCGGGCCGTCCGCGCATACCGGCTCGACCGTATGCGCGACGTCGAGCCGCTGGACGAGCCGTTCGAGCGCCCGGCGGACCTGGATCCGGTGGCGATGCTGGAGCAGCACCTCGCCGCGGGCTGGGAGTACGCGGTCGAGGTGGTCGTGGAGTCGTCGGTCGACCAGGTGCGGCCCTACCTCTCCCCCGCGCTCGGCCGGCTCGAGGCGGTCGACGCCGATCACACCCGGCTGACCGGGACGACGGGGAACCCGTACTGGTACGCCGAGCAGCTCGCGGTCATCCCCGCCCCGTTCCGCGTGATCGGCGGGGTGGAGCTCCGGCACACCGTCGCCGGCCTGGGTCGGCGGCTGCTCGACGCGAGCCCGAACTCGGACTCGGACTAGCTCGCGAGGTACTCGCGGTTGTCGCCCGTCATGCCCGGCGCGACCCAGGCGTCGACCAGGTCGGCCGCGGGCCGGTCGGCGCGAGCGGCGGTGATCACCTCGAGGTACTCAGGGGCGGGGTCGGCGAGCGGGAGGACGTGGCTCGTCGTGACGGTGAACGCCGGCGCACCGTCGATGTCCGGCAGGCGGAGGACGGCGTTGTACTTGCCGCCGAAGCCGTCGTCGGCCAGCGACACCGGCAGCGGGGTCCACTCGCCGACCTCGGTGTGCGGCAGCTCCCACGACAGGGAGCGACGTCCGTTCTCCTGCGCGAGGACGGTGGTGAGCTCGTCGATCGACACGGCGTACGCGCGGGCGCTGGCCGCGGGCTCGGGCGCCGGGACCAGCCCGCAGAAGGCCACGGCCCCGCCCCAGCTCCTCGACGCCCCGGCGAAGTAGACGGGATAGTCGAAGTCGACCCACCGGCTGACGAGGCGGCCCTGACGCCCGTCGCCGTCCTCGTCGCCGAGGTAGCGGGTGAAGCGGTCCTCGCTCAGGTTGGAGCCGTAGCCCACGTACCAGACCGTTTCCGCCACACCCTCAGGATACCGGTTGCGTGGGTGCAGGATTCGTCCATCACCCGAACCGAGGAGAACGAACGATGAGCGACGGCCCTCCGGACGGCTCCACCCTGGACGCCCTCGAGGCCCGACGCGCGGAGCTCCGGGAGCGTCACCTCCTCCCGCCGGACCGCCGCCCGGCCTCGACCGCCCGAGGGCTGCACCACACGGCCCTGATCAGCAGCGACGTCGAGCGGACGATCGCGTTCTACCAGGACCTGCTCGGCTTTCCCCTCACCGAGCTGATCGAGAACCGCGACTATCCCGGGTCGTCCACTTCTTCTTCGACATCGGGCACGACAACCTGCTGGCCTTCTTCGACTTCCCCGGGCTCGGCGTCGGTCCCTACGCCGAGGTGCTCGGCGGGCTGCACCACATGGCCATCTCGGTGGAGCCGGAGCGGTGGCAGCAGATCGCGAAGCGGTTCGACGAGGCCGGTGTGGAGTACGTCGTCCACAGCGAGGTGTCGATGTACTTCACCGACCCCGACGGCGCGCGGATCGAGCTGATCGCCGACCCGTTGGGCGAGATGTACGGCCAGCACGTCCTCTAGCGTCGTCAGCGACGTCCGAACTCAGAAGTTTCCCGGTTTTTGCGGACAACGGCGCCCAAACCGAGAAACATCTGAGTTTGGACGGTGCTGGCGAAGGGGTCTGCTATGCGCGTGACGAGGTCGACGGTGGGCCGGGCCGAGGTCTGCCCATGAGCCTCACCGTCACCGGCACCGTGGTCGACGAGAACGGGACCGGCCTGGGCGGGCTGCTCGTCGAGGCGCGCGGCGACTGGCTGCTCACCAGCGAGGTCGTCGACTCGACCACGACCCGCAACACCGGCGACTTCACCCTCGTGCTGGCCGGCATGCTCGGCGAGCCGACGCATCCGTCCTCCTGCCGCATCCGCGTCGTCGACGACATCGGCCGGCCGATCAGCGACGACAAGGACGTCCCCGGCACCGACGGCAACCAGGCCGTGGGCCGGATCACCGTCCGCACCGCCGACCGGACCGGCCTGCTGGTGACCAACGGTAAGGGCGAGGCCCGGATGGTCAGCGAGGGCAACGCGATGACCATCCTCATCGACGGCAAGGAGGCCTTCGGCTCGGCCGCCGACGATATGGAAGCGGCGACGACGTCGCTCAACATGACCCAGCTGTTCTTCACGACGCCGGACTACAAGCTGGCGCCCGCCGACGAGCACCCGAAGCTGGTCTTCTCGTTCGGGCCGCCGACGATCGTCCCGCTCGACCCGTTGCCCTCCGGACAGGAGCCGACGCCGGTCCCCCGACCGAAGGACCGCCGCCCGGAGCGCCTCGTGCTGGACGCGGCTCGCCGAAAGGTCGCGGTGCGCATCCTGCTCAACGAGCCGGTCGCCAGCTGGCCGGAGGGAGCGTTCTGGCTCGCGACCCTGCCGGCGGCCGTGGCCGGTCTCGGGACCGGGGCGGTCGGTCTGGTGGCGATGATCATGGGTGCCGGCCTCGCCCTGCTCCCGGTCTTCATCGGCCTGGCCGTCGTCGTGTATGCGCTCGAGTTCTACTTCGTCCATCGCGCGCTCGACAGCGGCTCCGACGTCCCCGAGCTGAAGGCCTACATGGCCAAGGGCCTGGCCGACATTCCGCAACCTCGCGGCGACATCATCGTCCGCGGGTTCGAGCAGCCGGCCCCGGACAACGGGGTTCTGCACACCAAGATGGTCATCGCCGACGGCCAGCGGGCCACCGTCCTCGGATCGCCTTACTCCCAGCGGTATTTCGACGACCCGCGGCACCAGATCGACAACCCGGAGCGGGGGGACACCACCTCCGACATCGTCCACGACGTCAGCATCGGCCTGGTCGGACCGGTGGTCGGCGACCTGCACGAGACGTTCCGCGCGTACTGGAACGAGGACCAGACGCCGGGCAACCAGATCCCCTCGCTGAAGCCCGAACAGGTCGCCAAGGCCCAGCCCAGTGGGACCGACGGCGTCGTCAAGGTCCAGGTCGTCCGCACCCTCAGCGCCGGCCGGTTCAGCTTCCTCGACGGGACCAGCGAGAAGGGGATCCTCGAGAGCTACCTGCGGGCCATCGGCCAGGCGAAACGGTTCATCTATCTGGAGAACCAGTACTTCACCGACGCGATCATCACCGACGCGCTGACCCGGGTCCTCAAGGACAAGCCGGGGCTGGAGCTGATCTTCCTGCTCAACATCAAACCGGACGTGATGCTCTACCCCGGACGGCAGGCGCGCCTGGTCGAACAGCTCCGCGCCGCGGCGCCGGACAGGGTCGGCATCTTCACCCGCTGGTCGTACGACCACGCCCATCCCCGCCCCTGGGTCGCGCCGATCTACCTGCACGCCAAGACGGCGGTCGTCGACGACACCTGGGCCACCATCGGCTCGGCCAACCTCGACGGGCTCTCCCTCGACCACAACCTCCTCCTCAGCCCGCTCGCCTTCGGCGAGACCACGGCCGCCGAGCTGAACGTGACGATCCTCGAGGGCACGCCGGGCGCGAGCGGGATGCCGCCCGCCGAGAGGCTCCGCCGACGGCTGTGGTCCGAGCACCTGGGGTTCATGGGCGCCGACGGCTTCCCGAACGCCGCGGACACCCGGCTGGCGGGGACGACGTCGTGGCTACCGCTGTGGAAGCAGTCGGCCAAGGACTCGCTGACGCACCTGAAGAACGGCACCGCCGCTCCGCTGCCCGGCTTCGTCCTCGAGTACCCCGAGGACGCCGGAGGGCTGGTCACCGCGCGCAAGCACCTGGCCGCGCTCGGGGTTCCGCTCGACCTCAGCGCACCGAAGGTCCGCCCCATCGGCGCGACCCGGGCGTTCGACTTCAACAGCGGGCGCTGGAAGCTGCCCAACCGCGAGGACTTCGTCGGCGCCACGCGGAAGGACCCGGAATGAGGCGCCATGAGCGTTGAGCGCACGCTGCTCGCCGGCGTCGCGACCGTCCTCAGCGCTGCCGGCGCGGTCGGCAAGGTCCCTGACGGCCCGCGGACCCTCCTCCGCTCGCTGGGCTGGGACCTGCCGCCCGGCGTGGACGACATCGGGCTCGCCGCCCTCGACCTCGGCGACGTGGGGCAGCGCCTGACCGCCTGGACCGAGCTGTCCGCCGACCCCGAGGCGGACGAAGGCGACGAGGCCGCCGCTCTGGCCGAGCTCGCCCTGTCCGTCGGTCGCGCCATCGTGGACCTGTCCGAGGTCGAGCTCAGCGCTCCCCAGGACTACCTCGACAAGACGGGCATCGTCGACGAGTTCCTGCCCCGGCTTCTCGAGCTCTACCTCCTGCAGTCGGCGGCCGTCGCCTCCCGGCCGGCCTTCGACATCGCCGTGCTGCTCGGGCTGTTCGAGCTCCGACGCGAGCCGCCCGATCCTTCGCGGTTCCAGGTCGCGCACCTGCGCCACATCGTCCACTGGGACCGGATGGAGACGATGGTCACCGCGCCGTCCGACCTGCTGCGCGACGTGTACGGCTGGGGGACACCGGCATACGACGCCACCGCTCTCGTGGTGAACATCGGCGCGGTCCTGCAGCACATCGCCGTCGACGTGCGCCGGCGTGAGCTGGGCGCCCTCCCCCTGAGGCGGCTGCACGGCGGGTCACCCCCGCCCCATCCGCCGATGACGCAGCTCTTCCTGCCGCTGGTCGGCTCCGACGTCGCCGGCTCCTCCGAGGCCGGGCTGACCGTGTTCGGCCTGCCGCCCACCGCCGCCGGTGGCGTCGACGGCGGGCTCGGCGTCGCCCCGTATGCGCGCGGTTCCGCCGAGCTGCGGGTGCCGCTGAGCAGTCGGCTCTCCGTGGGCCTCGCCGCCGGTGGCGACCTCGGGACCGGGATCGCCCTCCTGCTGCGCGCAGGCAGTGACCCCGACCTACGGACGGGTCTCAACACCGAGAGCCCGGGCAGCGCGGCCGCGGGCGCCAGGATGAGCGTGGACCTCACCCTCGCCGACCCCGACGGGTCGGAGCCGGTGACGGTCCTGGCCGAGGACGACGTCTACCTCACGGCGCGGTCGTTCGCGGTGACCCTGACCATCGACGTGTCCGGTGAGTCCGCCGACGCGATCCTGCGGCTCGCCGTCGCGGCCGGCCGGTTCGCGGTCACGAGCACGGGCGTGTCGTTCCTCGACGACCTGCTGCCCGAGGAAGGGCTGGTCGTCGACGTCGACGCCGACCTCTCGTACTCCTCCCGCGACGGCCTCACCCTCAGCGGCCAGGCCAGCCTCACGGTCTCGCGCGCGGTCGGCGTGAAGCTGGGGCCACTCACCATCGACCGGTACGAACTGTCCCTCGGGACCAGCGGCGGGGGCATCGCCGCGGGGCTCGGGGTCGCCGCCACCCTGACGCTGGGCCCCGTCGAGCTCGCCGTCGCAGGAGTGGGCGTCCGGGCGACCATCGAGCCCGGACCGGGAAACCTCGGTGCGGCCGACCTCGCCGTCCGGGCCGCCCCGCCGAACGGGTTCGGCGTGGTCATCGACGCCGGGGTGGTCACCGGTGGCGGTTTCGTCCAGCGGGACGCTGCGGGCGACTACATCGGCGCGCTCGAGCTGCAGCTGGGAAAGATCGGCATCAAGGCGATCGGGCTGCTGTCGACGGGTCACGACTGGTCGATGCTCCTGCTGCTGTACGCCCAGATCCCGCCCGTGCAGATCGGATTCGGCTTCACGCTGGAGGGCCTCGGCGGCATGCTCGGCGTCCATCGGGCGGTGGACGTCAACCAGCTCGTCAACGGGATGCGGACGGGCGCGTTCGACGACCTGCTGTTCCCGGCCGACCCGGTCGGGGACGCGCCGCGGATCATCGCCACCCTGCGCCAGCTGTTCCCCATGCGCCGGAACACCCTGACCGTCGGCCCGATGGTCGACGTGCACTGGGGCAAGCCGGTGATCATCACGGCGCGGCTGGCGGTGCTGATCCAGCTCGACAACGCGCTCGGCGGTGGTCCGCTGGCGCTGTCCAAGGTCGTCGTCATCGGGCAGCTGCGCGCCGCCGTCGGGGCGACAGAGGAGGACCCCGACGCTCGGGTCCTCGTGCTCATCATCGACGTCCTCGGCTTCTGGGACCTGGCCGAGAAGCGCTACGGGTTCATCGCGGCGCTGCGCGACTCCAGTGTCGCCGGTATCGACCTCACCGGCGGCCTGGCCGTCTGGGGCGAGTACGGCGACCACCCGTCGTTCCTCCTCGCCGCGGGCGGTTTCAACCCCCGGTTCAAGGACGTCCCCGCGACGGTGGGCGGCGCCGTGGCCCGGCTCGGGGCGTCGTTCTCGGTCGGTCGGTTCGACCTGACGCTGGCCGGGTACTTCGCCGTGACGCCCGCGACGATCCAGGCTGGGCTCAATCTCAAGGCGACCGCGAAGATCGGGCCGGTCGGGCTCGAGGGCGAGATCGGCTTCGACGTCCTGATCTACCGCCGCCCCCGCACGCACTTCATCGCCGACTTCCGGTTCTCCGCCGAGGTCACCTACCGCGGGCACAGTCTGGCCGGGGTCAAGGTGGCCGGCACGATCGAGGGTCCCGGCAGCTGGCACGTCGTAGGGAAGGTCAGCTTCTCGATCCTCTGGTGGGACATCTCCAAGTCGTTCGACGAGTCGTGGGGCACCGCGCCACCGCTGGTCCGCGAACAGGTCGACGTCCGCGCGCTGCTGGCCGCCGAGCTGGCCAAGCCGGAGAACTGGTCCGCTCAGGTGCCCGGCGGCGGCCAGGCCATCGTCACGCTGGCCCCACGTCGGGGTGACCTCTCACCGCGAGCCCATCCGCTCGCCCGCTGCGTCTTCGTCCAGCAGGCCGTGCCGTTGGGCCTGGCCATGGACCGGTTCGGCGACGCGGAGGTCTCCGGGCCGAACCAGTTCGACGTCGAGGGGGTGACCGTCGGCGGGAAGTCCCTCACGGCCGCAGCCACGCTGACCGGTGCCCAGCCGGTGCGTGAGCACTTCGCCCGAGCCCAGTTCGTGGAGGTGTCCGAGGACGAACGGCTCACCAAGCCCGCGTACGAGCCCCTCGACGCGGGGGTCGAGTTCACCTCGGCCGGCTTCGACGTCAGCACCCGACCGGTCCGGACGCCGATGAGCTTCGAGACCCGCTACCTCGACCTCGAGACCGGGGAGATCCGGCCGGAGTCGCGCCCGGCCACCAAGGGCCACGGCCTCGACCACGGCCTGCTCCAGGCGTTCGGGCAGTACGGCGCCGCCGGCCGCGCCGCCCAGCGCGTCGTGGAGCAGACCTCGGCGGTCCGTGTCCCGCTCGGGGTGGCGGAGCCGCAGGTGGTGGCCGCCGACCGCGCCACCCTGGACCAGGTCGACCTGGGCGGCCCGGCGACCACCGCCGAGGTCCTGGTCGAGCAGCGGCTGCGGCGCGCGGGTCTCGCCGCGCAGGTCGTCGAGCGCTTCGAGCTGGCGAACGGGTAGCCATGGCCGACTACACGTTCCTGCCCTGGGCCCGCCGCGGCCTCGCCGGTCGAACCCCACCCGTCGCGCTGGAGCAGCCGCTGCCCGCCCAGGTCACCGTCGACGTCGGCGTGACCCTGACCGACATCCCCGAGTCGCGGTTCACGCTCACGGTCAACGGGCCGGGCGACGTCATGGGGCTGGACCCTCGAGTCGTCGTCCGCACTGACCCGCGGCCGCACAGCGTCGACGTGGAGCCCAACTACCTGCCGCTCGTCGAGTTCGACCCGCCTGACCTGCCCTGGATGTTCACGCCGGCCACGAGCGGACCGGACGACCGGCTGCGGCCGTGGTGCGTGCTGGTGGTCGTCGACCTCGGCGTCGTCGAACCGCCGCGCGCCCAGCCGGGCCTGCCGTTGCCCGTTCTCGAGGTCCCGGGACCCCTCGTCGCCACCGAGCTGCCCGACCTGGCCGAGTCCTGGGCGTGGGCGCATACACAGGTGGTCGCGCCCGACGGCGAGGACCCCGGCGCGGCGCTGGGCACCCGGCCGGCGATGAACGTGTCGCGGCTGCTCGCACCACGACGGCTGCAACCCGGACGACGGTATGCCGCCTGCCTCGTCCCCGCCTTCGACGCCGGGGTCGTCCGCGGGCTCGGCGGTGAGCCGGACGAGAGCGGGTCGCTCGGCCCGGCGTGGCCGGTCCTCGGCGGCGGCGACGTCCGGCTGCCCGTCTACTACTCGTGGGAGTTCGCCACCGGCTCGGTCGTCGGCGACTTCGAGCAGCTGGCCAGCCGGCTGCGCCCCTTCGCCGTTCCCGTGGAGGGCGGCGGGGAGCCGATGTACATCGGGGCCGCCGGTCCCGAGCTGCCGGCCAAGGACGCGGGCGACCCGGCCGCATACCTCGTCATGGACGGGGCCTTGCGCGCCTATCAGGGCAGCAGTGCGCGGCTGGACGAGGTGCGCGGAGACGTCACCGCCGCGCTCGCGGAGACGCTCGACGCGGCCGGTGACCAGGTGACCTCCGGCCTGACGGCGACCACCCCCGTGCTCGGCCCGCCGCTCTACGGCGCCTACCCGGTACGCCAGCACACCGTGCCGGCCGACCAGCCCCGGTGGCTGCGCGAGCTCAACCTCGACCCGAGGTCGAGGGCCGCGGCCGGGCTCGGCGCCGAGCTGGTCCGGCAGAACCAGGAGGACTTCGTCCAGTGGTGCTGGGAGCAGGTGCAGGAGGTCCTCGACGCGAACCAGCTGCTCAGCCGGACCCGGCTGGCCCTGGAGGCGTTGACCCGGCTGCACGTCCGGCACTTCGCTCCCCTGCCCGAGGACCGGCTGCTCCAGCTGACCGCGCCGCTGCACAGCCGCACCCGGCGTGGCTCGGTCACCATCACGGCGTCGATCGCCGGCGCGAGCCTGCCCGACGCGGCCGCCGACCCGGCGCTGCGCCGGCTGACCAGCCCGCAGCGCCCCGTACTGCGGACCGCGATCGCGCGGGGCAACCCCGGCGGCCCGCCGCCCGTCTCGCCACGCGTCGGGCTCGTCGCCCGACTCGCGTCCACGGCCGGCGACCTGCCCGTGGACCCGACCGACTTCGTCCCCCACGGCCTGATGGGGATCCCCGCCATGGCCTCGGTCGCCTTCGACCCCAACGCCGACGCCGTCGACCTCACCGGCATCGGGATGCCCGTGGCCGTGCCGACCGCCCTCGTCACGCAGGTCCGCAACGACACGGCGACCGTCACGGCCGACCCGCACCCGCGCATCACCCGGCGCGCCGACCTGATGTCCGGCGTCCTCGGCGAGCGGCACCTGCAGGAGGCCCGCGACCTTCGTGAGCAGGTCGGCTCGCCCTGGTACAGCGTCTACGACCTGCTCAGCCTCGTCACCCCCGCCCAGCGGATCACCGACCCGCCGACGGTGCAGCGGCTGGCGGTCGCGGTGGACCATGTGGCCGACACCGAGGTCATCGTCGGCAGCCCACCGCCGGACTTCCAGTCGCTGGGCATGGGCACGGTCGGCCAGTCACTCATGGCGGCGACCGACCCCGCGCTGTCGGTGCCGCGCCGGCTCGCGGCCATGGTCACCGTCGGCGTCTCGGGCCAGCTGGCCCAGGCGTCGACCGGTCCGCTGGTCGACGCGCCGGACGGCGTCGCCCTGGCGCCCAACCTCGACCGCGTCATGGTGGCGCCGACCCTGGACGTGCCGCTGTACCCGTACCTCGCGCGGATCGACCCCGGCCGTTTCCTCCCGGGGGTCGGTGAGATCCCCGTCGACTCGGTCACGGTGCTCAAGACGAACCCCCGGTTCGTGGAGTCGCTGCTCGTCGGTGTCAACCACGAGCTCAGCCGCGAGCTGCTCTGGCGCGCGTTCCCCACCGACCAGCGCGGCACCCCGTTCGGCCGGTTCTGGGACCGCGGCAGCGGCGACGACATCGACCCGATCCACACCTGGTCGGGGTCCAGCGGCCTCGGCGAGCACGGTCCGGGCGACCCCGACGGCCAGATCGCCCTCCTGATCCGCGGCGAGCTGCTGCGGCGGTACCCCAACGCCAGCCTGTATGCCTGGCGCTCCGTCAACGGGGTCCTCGCCGCGAACCCGCGAGTGCCCGAGGACCTGCGGACCCCCGTGTTCGCCGGGGTTCTCGGGGCGGACATCACCGTCGTGGGGTTCGACCTCGGCGCGGCGGAGCTGCTCAGCGGCGACGGCTGGTTCTTCGTCATCCAGGAACAGGCGACCGAGGCGCGGTTCGGGTTCGACGAGCTGGACGGGCCCGGCCCGCCCCCGACTCTCGACTCCTGGTCGAAGGCGACCTGGGAGCACACCGGAACCGCTCCCGGCGCCTACCTGCGGATCGCCGGCAACCCGCTCGAGGGGACGAGCCTCGACGACGTGCGGTTCGTCGACCACGCCGCCCACCTCGCCGCGCTCACCCATCAGCAGCCGATGCGGGTGGCCATCCACGCCGGCGGCGTTCCCGAGCTGGTGGTCCCGTGAGCCCGACCCCGGCCGAGCTCGAGGCCCGCGTCGCCGGTCTCTCGGGCGACGTCCCGGTGGCGCTGCTGCCGGTCCGGCTCGAGGCGCGGTTCGTCGACGACGAGCTGCGGGTCCGGATCTTCCCGGACCAGATCCACCTGGACAGCCACGAGCCGGAGCTGACGACCTACGAGCGGACCGCCGGCGAGGCGTACTGGCGCGCCCGGTTCGCCACCCCCGACCCCGACGCTCGCCCGACGTCCCCCTGGTCGGTCCTGTGCGGCAGCGTCGAGCCGTCCAGGGCGGTGTGGGTCGTCGAGGCGCTGACGCCGCTCAACGTCGGCCAGGCCGACGGTGCGGTGTCGCCGGAGTTCCCGGCCATGCCGGGGCAGGACGCCGAGTGGTCGGTGGCCGCGCGGGCGGTCGCGCTGCCACGTCGGTGGCTCGTCGTCGGACGCCGCGACGGCGCCGAGGTCCTCCGGGCCTGGACCGCGGAGGTCGCCGACCGGCTCGACGTCAGCCCGGCCCCCGACCTCGACGGTCCCGGCGTGGACGACGACGTCGAGCTGCAGGACACCGCCCGCTGGATGGTCGACTTCGACACGGCCGAACGCTCCGGGATGGCCGTGCGCATCCCCGTGGCCGAGGTCGCGGGCGGCCTCGCGGACGGCGTCGACCAGCTCCTCGTGCTCGGCGTCGACTGGGACCTCTCCCCTGCCGACGCCGCCGGGAGCATCCGGCGCCTTCTCACGCACCACGCCTACACCGACGGGATGTCGGCCATCACCCCGGGCACGCCGACCAACGTCACCTCGGCCGGCCGGCCCGGCCGCGCCCCGACCGACGCCCTGCTCGTCGCGGCGCTGGACCCCGAACGCCGTCCGTCCGCTGACGCCGTCGCCGGGACCGCCGCCGACCGTCTCTACCGCGCCCTCGGGCTGCCGCTCGCGACGGACGACCTGCTCCGAGCGATCCCCGGGGCGGACGGCCGGTCGCAGGCGACCGAGATCCGGCTGGCCGACGCGCTGTGGGAGAGCACCCTCGGGTCGTTCCTCAGCGACGTGCTCCGCCCGGTCGTCCCCGACAGCCAGAACCGGCAGTTGCGGGACCACGTCCGCGAACACCTGTTCCCGGGCGGCCCGTTCCCGGCAGTGCGAGTCTCGCGGCAGCCCTACGGTGTGCTGCCCGTGGTCGCCGCCGGCTTCGAGCCCGACCCGACCGAACCCGTCGAGGCCGGGCTGCTCGACGTCCTGGGCAAGCTGCGGATCTTCTGGGAGGCGGCGATCCCGAGCGTCCCCCGCCTCGGGCGCACCGCCGACCTCGACGCCGACCTCGACGGCCTGCTCCAGACCACGCCGCTCACGGCGGCCGTCCGGTTCCGCACCGTCCTCGGGCCGCTCACGGTGAGCTCGACCGAGGGCCTGGACCGGCACGCCGTGGCGCAGCAGTACATCAGCAGCATGCTCGGAGTCCATCTCGGAGTCCCGCCGCCGACGCCGTGGAACGAGTTCGCCCTCCATCCCGGCCACCAGCGGCTGGACCGCCCCCTCGTCGCCGACCCCACGCCGGGCCGGCTCGCCGAGGTCGCCGCGCTGGCCCGGACGAGCGGCAGCTTCGACCGGCTCAAGGCCAGGGAGGACGAGGTCGCCACCCTCCTGGAGGCGATGGCGCTCTACGCCGCCGAACGCGAGCTGCATCGCGCGGATCTGGCCACCATCAACGGTTTCCGGGTCACGTCGGGCCAGCTCGACGCGCTGCCGGAGCTCGGCGTGCTGCCCTGGGACGAGTACGTCGGGATCGAGGCGGCCGACCCGGTGCCCGCGGGCAGCGTCCGAGTCGCCACGGCCGCGGAGGCGTCACGGGTGGTGATCCCCGGCGTCACCGGGTCGCAGACGGTACGCGCGTTCGTCACCGACCGTCTGGCCGGCGGCACCGCCGACGACCTGGCCACCCTTCGCCGGGTGCTCGACGAGCTCGACGGCCTGAGCTCCCGGCCGCCCGACGAGCTCGACCGAGCGCTGCGCGGGCTGCTGGACGCCTACAGCCACCGGCTCGACGCCTGGTACACCTCGCTGGCGACCCGTCGGCTGGCCGCCCTCCGGTCCACCACGCCCGACGGGGTGCACCTGGGCGCGTACGGCTGGCTCGACGAGCTGCGTCCCGCGACCGACGCCGGCGTCAACCACGGCTTCGTACACGCCCCGTCGTTGCCGCAGGCGGCCACCGCCGCCGTGCTGCGCAGCGGACACCTGGCGCACCACGACGCGGAGCACCAGGCGCTCGAGATCGACCTCACGGCCGGGCGGGTGCGGACCGCGCTCACCCTCCTCGACGGGGTCGAGCAGGGCCAGCCGCTCGCCGCCCTGCTGGGCTACCGGTTCGAGCGTGCTGTGCGGGACCTCGGCGTGAGCCTCGCGCAGTACATCCTGCCGATCCGCCGACTGGCGCCGTTGCGGCCGGACGGGGCCGCCCCCGCTCCACCGACCACCTCCGACCACGTCGCCGCCCGCGACGTCGTCGACGG
>Ga0164307_10000898_pt1 | contig 13360 bp, 11 predicted proteins | sample Whisoiple_243_MG_FD_110214 | JGI IMG/M metagenome (GOLD analysis project Ga0164307, IMG submission 110214) | Soil microbial communities amended with fresh organic matter from upstate New York, USA - Whitman soil sample_243_MG | ecosystem: Environmental > Terrestrial > Soil > Unclassified >...
ACGTGGCCGACGAGGTCCTCGATGTCGACGCCGCGGTAACGGAGCGAGCCGCCTCCCTTGTCGGGTTCGGCGATCTCCGTCTCGAACGCGACGACTCCTTCAAGTCCGGGTACGAAGTCGGACATCGGGCGGCTCCCTCGACTCGGCGGCTGTGTGCAGGCCACAAAGGCCTGAGCACGATACTGGCGGGTTACCACGACGCGGGGAAGGGTGACGTCCGGCACAGCCCCTCCGGCTCGCGGACCGGCGATCGTGCCCCTCCCCGTGGGGAAACCGGCCCGCTGCGGCAGGATGGCCCCGTGCCCACAGCAGATGCCACTCCGTCTTCCGCTTCCGCCTCCTCTCGCGTCCCGTCATCCGATTGCACCACCGATCCCGCCGGGATGCGCGAGCAGTACCGCTCCGAGGACTTCACCGAGAAGGATCTCGCCGCGGACCCCATGGAGCAGTTCGCCCACTGGTTCCGCCAGGTCGCCGGCGGCGGCGCGCTGCACGAGCCGAACGCGATGGTGGTCTCCACGGCCGACTCCCGGGGCCGGCCGTCCTCCCGGACGGTGCTCCTGAAGCACTACGACGCGCGCGGCTTCGTCTTCTTCACCAACTACGGCTCCCGGAAGGGCCGGGAACTGACGGCGAACCCGTACGTCTCGCTGCTCTTCCCCTGGCACCCGCTGGCCCGCCAGGTCATCGTCACCGGTACGGCTGTCCGCGTCGGCCGGGAGGAGACGGTGGCGTACTTCCGCACCCGCCCGCACGGCTCCCAGCTGGGTGCCTGGGCGAGTGATCAGTCGGCGGTGATCGGCTCCCGCCAGGAACTGGTGGACCGTTACGAGGAGCTCGCGGCCCGGTACCCCGAGGGCGAGAAGGTCCCGGCGCCCCCGCAGTGGGGCGGCTTCCGCGTCGTGCCGGACGCGATCGAGTTCTGGCAGGGGCACGAGAACCGGCTGCACGACCGGCTGCGGTACGTGCGGGAGAGCCCGGAGGCGGGCTGGCACGTGGAGCGCCTCTGCCCCTGAGGGGCTCCCCGAGAGCCCCTGGACTCCTCGGGTCCGGGGCCTCTCAGCCCGCCTCGGCGTCCGGAGCCTCGCCGGACTCCGGCAGCAGCCGTACGAGGCCGAGGAGGTCGGCCTCGGTGATCTCCTGGCCCAGGAACACCGTCCGGTACACGACGTAACCGGTCCAGCTGTCGACGATCGTGTCCACGGGCAGCCCTTCCGGAAGCCCGCCCCGGGCCACGCCGTTGCGCAGCAGCAGAGCGGCCCGCTCGGCGTGGGCGCGCAGGAGGTCCCGCAGATCCGCCCGGCCGGCCTCCCCGCGCTCGGTCAGCGCACCCGTCACCACGCTGGGGTCGCCCAGCAGGGTCAGGGTCCGCACCAGGTTCCGCAGCCAGAGCAGCGCGTCCTCGCGCACATCGCCCGTGTCGGGGGCCGGTCCGGGGGCGAGCCGGTCGGCGACCGCCTCGGTGATCACGGCCGCCTTGTTCGGCCACCAGCGGTAGACCGTCATCCGGGCCACCCCGGCCCGTGAGGCGATGCGGTCCATCGTCACGCCCTTGTAGCCCAGCTCGGCCACCAGCTCCCGCGTGGCCGCCAGGACCGCCTCGTGGGCTTCCGGGTCGCGGTGCGGGCCGCGACGGGGGCGTGCTGCGGGGCGTTCGTCGTCCATGGAACCTCCTGAGCCGCACGATACGGGCACAGCGGAATATTTAGACTGTACGTACTGTCTAGTCTAAGTGTCATCCGGCACATCTCAGCGTGGAGGTTCAGTCATGGAAGACCGGTTCAGCGGCAAGGTCGTCCTCATCACCGGCGGCGGCTCGGGACTCGGCCGCTCGGCGGCCGTGAGGGTCGCGGCGGAAGGCGCCCGGCTGGCGCTCGTCGACGTCAGCGAGCAGGGCCTCGCGGACACGGCGGCCGAGGTGGAGAAGGCGGCGCCCGGCGCGGAGGTCCTGCGGATCACCGCCGACGTCAGCTCCGAGGAGGACACCCGGCGGTACGTCTCCGCCACGGTCGAGGCGTACGGACGCATCGACGGCTTCTTCAACAACGCCGGCATCGAGGGCAAGCAGAACCTCACCGAGGACTTCGGCTCCGACGAGTTCGACCGCGTCGTCTCGATCAACCTCCGCGGCGTGTTCCTCGGCCTCAAGTACGTGCTCCCGGTCATGAAGGGCCAGGGCTCCGGATCCGTCGTGAACACGGCGTCGGTCGGCGGCATACGGGGCGTGGGCAACCAGTCCGGCTATGCGGCGGCCAAGCACGGCGTGGTCGGTCTCACCCGCAACTCCGGTGTCGAGTACGGGCAGTTCGGCGTCTCGGTCAAGGCGATCGCCCCCGGCGCCATCATGACCCCGATGGTCGAGGCCTCGCTCAAGCAGATCGACGCGGACAACTGGCAGAAGGCCGGCGAGGCCTTCGTCAGCGTCAACCCGATGAAGCGCTTCGGCAGGCCCGAGGAGGTCGGCAACCTGGTCGCGTTCCTGCTCTCCGAGGAGTCCGGCTTCATCAACGCCACGGTCGTGGCGATCGACGGCGGCCAGTCCGAGCAGTACTGAGCCCTCCTGACCGGAGAGGGCGACCCCGGGAGTGCCCGGGGAACGCAGGAACCCGCAGGCTCTGGTCCCTCCTTGCGGAGGAGCCGGCCGGACTTACCGGCGAGCCTGCGGGTCGGTGACTGCTTGGGTTTCGGCAGACAGCCTGCCGAGGTGCACGGTGTGCGACGACGGGCTGTCAGCCCGCAGCCACCTCACGAATCCGATAAGACTGCACTTTTCGGATCACCTCCTTTCAGCGTGTGCCCACAGCCTAGGAACGCCCTCGCGCACGCACAACCGAATTAACGCGGCCCTGGGTGGACACCGGATTTCAGGGAAGTGGCTGTGTGGTGGCTCACGTTCGAGTTCAATGGTCTGACGTGCGGCAATGCGAGACGCGAAGCGGAAGACGCCCTGCGGGAGGTACGGAGTGAGTGCTTCCAGGAGCACCGGGACCACCGACGCGGTCGGCCCCGACGAGGACCCCGGGCGGGACCATCCGGCGGCGATCCCGGGCACCCGGCTTCTCGCGGCCCTGCTGGACGGGATGGACGCCGCGCTCTGCGCGTTCGACGCGCACGGCACCATCACCCACTGGAACCGCGAGGCCGAGCGGATCCTCGGCTGGAGCGCCGCCGAGGCCGTCGGCCGGCGCGGATTCGCCGGGTGGGCCGTCCGGAGCGCGGACGCCGGGGACGTACAGGGACGGCTGCTGTCCGTCATGGACGCGCCGGGCCGCCAGGTCCACGAGTTCGCGCTGCTGCGCAAGGACGGCGGGCGCGTCCTCGTGCGGACCCAGTCGTCGGGGGTCCGTGGTGAGGACGGGAAGCCCGCCGGGGTGTACTGCGCGTTCAGCGAGGTGCACGCGCAGATCGACCTGGAGCGTTCCATCGCGCTCAGCGAGGCCCTGTTCGAGGACGCCTCCTGGGGCGTCGTCGCCGTCGACGTCGACCTGCGCCCCACCGTGGTGAACGCCTATGCCGCCCGCGCGCTGGGCGGCGGACGCACCACGCTGCTCGGGCGACCGCTGGGCGAGCTGATCGTGCAGGGCGTCGAGGACCTGGAGAGCGCCCTGCAGCACGTCCTCGCCGAGGGTGCGCCGCCCGCCCCGGCCGAGCTGTGGGTGACCCTGCGCACCGCCGACGGCGACCGGCGGCGCTGCTGGCGCAGCGGGTTCCTGAGGCTGGCCTCGCCGCTCGCGGAAGAACCGGTTCCGCTCGGGGTCGGCTGGCTGTTCCGGGACGTCACCGCGGCGAAGCTCGCGGAGCAGGACGCGGACCGGGTGCGCTTCCGCGCGAAGCAGCTGCACCGCGCGGCCCGCCAGGCCGCGGAGTGCGAGGACCCGATGGAGGCGGCGACCACGTCGCTGGACTACGCGCTGGCCGGGTTCGCCGACCACGTGGTCGTCGATCTGCTGGCGGACCTGGCGGCGGGGGAGCGGCTCGTACGGGCCGCGGCCACGCCGTCCGACGCGCCGGGACCCTGTCTGCCGGTGTCCGGCGGCCCGCTCCCGGTGCGGTACGCGCCCGGGCACCCGGCCCTCCAGGCCGTGGAGCGCGAGGGATCCGTCCGGGCCGCCGCGCCGGCGGGAGCGGGCGGGGCGTGGTCGGTGGAGCACCAGTGGCCGGACGGCTCGGTGCACGCCCTGTGCGCGGTGCTGCGGAGCCGGGGGCGGACGCTCGGCGTGGTGACGTTCCTGCGCGCGGCGAACCGCAGCGCGTTCGAACGCCCCGACGTGACGTACGCGGAGAGCGTGGCCGCCCGGGTCGCCACGGCGGTCGACCTGGTCCGGCTGACGGCCGGGCCGGACGCCTGAGGGTGAGGCCGCGCCCGGCGGTGCGTCGGTGACGGTGGCGCGGGCCGCTCCCGTCCGGGCGCCCCGGGCCGCTCAGTGCCGGTAGAAGACGCGGTCGCCGTACTCCCGCATCACGCGCCCGTTCCACTCGTGTCCGCCGTCGACGTTGCCCGAGCGCAGCAGCGGCGGCTCGATCCCGCGGGCGACGAGTTCCTCCGCCGCGGTGGCCATCATGGCCTGCATCAGCGCGCTGGTGACGACCGTCGACGCGGGTGCGAAGGGTGCCTCCACGCCCTCCGTCCGCAGCTCGGCGTCCCCGATCGCGATCTTGCTGTCCAGGACGATGTCGCAGTGGTCGCGCAGGAATCCGCCCGAGACGTGCCGGGACTTCGTGCCCGTCGCGTAGGCGACGGAGGTGACCCCGACGACCGTGAGCCCGAGCGCACGCGCGTTCTGCGCCATCTCCACGGGCAGTGCGTTGCGGCCGGACAGGGAGATGATCACGAGGAGGTCGCCGGCCCGGGCCGGGCTGGAGTCCAGCACCGCGCTCGCGAGACCGTCCACCCGCTCCAGGGCCGAGCCGAGCGTGGCGGGCATGACGTCGACGCCGACGGTGCCGGGCACCGCGAGCAGGTTCATCAGGGCCAGTCCGCCCGCCCGGTAGACGACGTCCTGGGCGGCGAGCGAGGAGTGCCCGGCGCCGAAGGCGAAGAGCCGGCCACCCGCGGCGACGGTGTCGGCGATCGCGGCCCCCGCGGCGGCGATCGACCCCGCCTCCTCGTCGCGCACCCGCTCCAGCAGGCCGATCGCTGCGTCGAAGAACTGACCGGCGAGCTTGCTGTCGCTCATCGAGGAGGCCTTTCCTGGCGCGTGGGGGGTCCGTGCGGTGCCCGTGTCGCGGATCACGTTGCGGTCTGGACCACTGGGCTGTCAATAGCGCCCGGAACCGGGCGTCCGCACGGACTCCCGACGGCGAGGCACGGTTGTCGGTGCCATGCGTCAGAATTGGTGGAGGGCCATCGCACGACGACTTCATGTCACAGCATCGAGGGGCACGTATGTCCGGACTGATCGACACCACGGAGATGTATCTCCGCACCATCCTCGAGCTCGAAGAGGAAGGCGTGGTCCCCATGCGCGCCCGGATCGCGGAACGGCTGGACCAGAGTGGTCCGACGGTCAGCCAGACCGTGGCGCGTATGGAGCGGGACGGCCTGGTCCAGGTCGCGGGCGACCGCCATCTGGAGCTGACCGAGGAGGGACGCAGGCTGGCGACCCGGGTGATGCGCAAGCACCGGCTCGCCGAGTGCCTGCTCGTCGACGTCATCGGCCTGGAGTGGGAGCAGGTCCACGCCGAGGCGTGCCGCTGGGAACACGTGATGAGCGAAGCGGTGGAGCGGCGGGTGCTCGAGCTGCTGCGGCACCCGACGGAGTCCCCGTACGGAAACCCGATCCCGGGGCTGGAGGAGCTCGGCGAGAAGTCCGAGGCCGATCCGTTCCTGGACGAGGGCATGGTGAGCCTGGCCGAGCTCGACCCGGGCACGGAGGGCAAGACCGTGGTGGTGCGCCGGATCGGTGAGCCGATCCAGACCGACGCGCAGCTGATGTACACGCTGCGCCGGGCGGGCGTGCAGCCCGGGTCCGTCGTCAGTGTGACGGAGTCGGCCGGCGGCGTGCTGGTCGGTTCCAGCGGCGAAGCGGCCGAGCTGGACTCCGATGTCGCCTCGCACGTCTTCGTCGCAAAGCGCTGACCAGCGGTTGCGCCCGCGTCGGCGCCCTGCCACACATGCAGGCGCCGATGCGGATGCACGTGCAGATGTGAGCCGGTAAGCCCGCTTTCTGTTTTCCGCCCGGAATCGCAGCGCCCGGGCGAAACGCGTGCCAGGCTGTGGCCAGGCATATGACCTGAGGGCGCCGGCGGAAGCCGCCGGGCGGTCGGGGAGGGAGCAGGGAATGCGCCCGTCGCACTGGCACGTGCACCGTGAGGTGGCTGCCGGGCTCTCCGACGCCCTCACGCTTCCCCGTACCGCCGTCGCGGTGCGGGGTGTTCGATTTTCCGGGGTGCTGCTCCATGCCGCCCCGGCCGTCCGCCGCGAGCGCGGACCCCTGCGTGCCCGGACATGTCGCGGCCCCGGCGCCCGAAGGTGCCGGGGCCTGTCCTCCCCTGCGCTGACCTGGAGCCCCGAGCTCTCGAGGTCAGTCCCCGCGGACCCCTGTCCCCGAGTGGTCCGCTTCCCGGAGAAGGTCTCCCCAGGGCGGCCGTCGTCAATCCTGAACCGCTGTCACTCAAACGTGGGATGTTGCGAGCCGGAAGCGAGTTTTCGAATAAGAGTTCGATAGTCTGGCGCGCACGCACACGGTGATCGAGGACCAGAAGGGGGTGCCAGAACCAATGGTGCGGCGCATCGATGTGACCGGATCCGACGGTGTGAACCTCGCGGCCTGGGAGTTCGCCGATCCGCCCAAGGATCGCGCGGAGGCCGGGCAGGCCCCCGGGATCTTAATGCTGCACGGCCTGATGGGCCGGGCCACGCACTGGGCGTCCACCGCCCGCTGGCTCTCGGAGCGCCACCGGCCGGTCGGCCTCGACCAGCGTGGTCACGGGCGCAGCGACAAGCCGGCCGGAGGTCTGTACACCCGTGACGCCTACGTCGCGGACGCCGAGACCGCGATCGAACAGCTGGACCTGGCCCCGGTGACCCTCGTCGGGCACTCGATGGGCGCGCTCACGGCGTGGCAGCTCGCCGCGAAGCGCCCCGACCTCGTCAAGGCGTTGATCATCTGCGACATGCGGGCCTCCGCGATCGGAGCCGCCTCGCAGCGCGAGTGGGCGGACTGGTTCACCACCTGGCCGCTGCCCTTCGCGACGCTCGCCGACGTGCGGAAGTGGTTCGGCGAGGACGACCCCTGGGTGGAGCGGCCCAACCCCTCGCGCGGCGAGTTCTTCGCCGAGGTGATGGCCGAGAGCGCCGACGGCTGGCGGCCCGTCTTCTCCCAGGAACAGATGCTGGCGTCCCGGGCCACATGGGTCTACGACGCCCACTGGGAGGAGCTGGCGCAGGTGCGCTGCCCCACCCTGGTCCTGCGCGGGATCGACGGCGAGCTGGGTAGGGCCGAGGCCCAGGAGATGGTCCGCGTCCTGCCGCGCGGGCAGTACGCGGAGGTGGAGGACGCCGGTCATCTCGTCCACTACGACCGGCCGGACGGCTGGCGCAGGGCGGTGGAGCCCTTCCTCGAACAGCTCGCCGAGGGGTACCGGGAGCCCGTCAGCCCCTGAACGACGGGCACCCGTCCCCTTCCGCCGTACGCCCCGTGTCCTGGCCCGTCAGCCCTTGCTGACCGCCGCCAGGATCTCGGGGAGCCGCTGCGCGGTGCGCGGAGCGGCCAGCCGCACGCCCAGCCACCCGATGAACGCCCCGTACACCGCGCCCACCGGCAACAGCAGCCACAGCCGGTCCTGATGGCCTGCCACGTGCAGCCAGATCGTCAGCCCGATCACGGGGCCGCTGAGCACCGCGGCCGCCACCACCCCGCCGAGCATGGAGATCCAGGCGAGCCCGGCCTGCCCCGGCACGACGTTCTTGAAGGCCCCGTCCTGCGGAATCGAGTACGGGAACAGCGCCGACGCCAGGGCGCCCGTCGCCAGCATCGCGCCCAGCAGCGCGAACGACAGGCCCATCACCCCCGGCAGCGCCCCCCATTCCCCGAGGACCGTGGCGGTCACCACCGTCACCAGGACCGTGTACGGCAGGGTGATCAGCAACAGGGCGAGCGCCCGCGCCCGCAGTTCGAGGTACGCGTCCCGGGTCGAGGACACCGACAGCGCCACCATCCAGAAGGCGGAGGTGTCCTGCCCGAACTGGTTGTACATCTGCATGCCGAGCATCCCGGCCGCGAAGCACGCGAAGTAGACCGACCCGCCGCCCTGCACCGCGTTCAGCACCGGCACGATCAGGCCGATCGCCAGCGCCGTCACCCAGGCCGCCTTGGTCTTCGGATCCCGTACGACGTAGCGCAGGCTCCGCTCCATCACCGTCCCCGTGCGCCCCTCCGGAAGCAGCGAGAAGAGACCGGAACGGCCCGCGCCGGAACGCCCGGCCGACGGTTCGGCGGCGGCGACCGTGGAGCCGTCCGGCGACGTCATCAGCTTCACGAGGCTCCGCTCCCACAGCCACAGCAGGACGCCCAGCGCGAGCACCGAGAGCAGCGACTGCCCGAGCGCCACCCCGTACGCACCCTCGGACGCGGACTCCACCGCGCCGAGAGCGGAGGCGGGGGGCAGCCATCGCACCACGTCCGCGACCGGTTCGAGCGAGGACAGCCCGCCCGCCCGGCCCAGGCGCTGCGCACCGAAGTTGACGAACTGGATGCCCACCGCGATGACCAGCCCGCTGAGCACCGCGAGATCACGGCCCTTGCGCGAGGTCAGCAGCCGGACGTTGGCCGTGGTGACCGAGCGCGCCAGCGCCACACAGACCAGTGCCGTCAGCGGTACGGCGATCACCCCGAACACCACAGCGACCGCCCCGTGCGCCAGCGCGATCACCGAGCCGACGACCAGGGCGAGCGTGAAGAGCGGGCCGATGCCGATCAGCGAGGCCGTCAGCAGAGCCCCGACCAGCGGGCGCGGCCGCAGCGGAAGCATCACCAGCCGGCTCGGGTCCAGGGTCTCGTCCCCGCTCGGGAAGAACAGCGGCATCACCGCCCAGCCCAGGGCCAGCACCGCGGTCAGCAGCACCACCAGCGTGCCCGCCTGCGCGTGCCCCCGCAGCGCCACCAGGCCGATCACCTGCCCCACCGCGAGCAGCAGCGTCACGACGAGGGACGCGATGTAGGCGGCCCGCCGCCCGGACGACCGGCGCAGCCCGTTGCGCAGCAGCGTTAGCTTGAGCCGTGCGAAGACGGGGACCAGGCCCTGACCGCGTACGGCCGGGACAGCGGCGCCCGCGGGGGCGTCGAGCACCGTCATCGTGCACCGCCCAGCCAGTCGAGGGACTCCCCGGTGTCCCGGGCACCCGCGCCGACGAGTTCGAGGAAGGCGTCCTGGAGGGAGGCCGCGTCACCGCGCACCTCGGTCAGCGTGCCGTGCGCCCGGATCCGCCCCGCGGCCAGCACGGCCACCCAGTCGCAGAGGGACTCGACGAGCTCCATCACATGACTGGAGAAGACCACGGTCGCACCGGAGCGCGTGTAGCGCTCCAGAACGCCGCGGATGGTCTGCGCCGACACCGGATCGACACCCTCGAACGGTTCGTCGAGGAAGAGGACTTCGGGGTTGTGCAGCAGCGCGGACGCCAGCCCGATCTTCTTGCGCATCCCGGTCGAGTAGTCGACGACCAGCTTGTGCTGCGCCCCCGCGAGGTCCAGGACGTCGAGCAGCTGGGTGGCGCGCTTGTCCACCTCGGCGCCGGGCAGCCCGCGCAACCTCCCGGTGTATCCCAGGAGTTCACGCCCGGACAGACGCTCGAAGAGCCGCAGCCCCTCGGGCAGCACGCCGATCCGGGACTTCACCTCGACCGGATCCCGCCACACGTCGTGGCCCGCGACCTCGATCCGCCCCATGTCGGGCCGCAGAAGGCCGGTCACCATCGAGAGCGTCGTGGTCTTCCCCGCGCCGTTCGGGCCCACCAGACCGATGAACTTGCCCGCCGGCAGCTCCAGATCGATCCCCGCGACCGCGACCTGCTCCCCGAACCGCTTCCACAACCCCTCCACCCGCACGGCGGGTGCCGGCGAGGGAGCCGCGCCCGCCGTGTCGGTCCCGCCCGTACGCTCCGCCTGGTCCGGCATGGCACTGCCTTTCGAAGTCCCCGCTTGTGGGGACCACCCTACGAAAGACGGGTCCGGGCGTCGGCGGCCTCCCGCGCGCAGGCGTACGCGAGCGGGCCGATCAGCTCCTCCACGCCGGGCAGCCACAGATCGGCGCGGGACGGGCGGCGGGCCCACTGCACGGCCCCGCGCCCGGCCGTCCGGGTCGGCGGCCCGGCCATGTGGTCACCCTCGCCGCGCCCCACCAGGCCGATCACCTCGGCGTCCCATCCCAGGCCGCGTACCAGCGCGGGCGCCTCGGCCGCGGCGCCCGGCAGCGCGAGGAACAGCATCCGGCGGTCCGGGGTGCGGGTCACCGGGCCGAGCGTCAGGCCCATCCGCTCCATCCTGGCCAGGGCCAGGAAGCCGGCGGCCTCCGGGACGTCCAGGGCGTCGAAGGTACGGCCGGTGGGCAGCAGGACCGCCGAACCGGGCTGCCTGGACCACATCCTGCGTGCGGCGGCGGCGCTGCCGGTCACCTGGTCCGCCCAGTCGGGCCGGGTGGGATGTGCTCCGGGGGCCGCGCAGCGGGCGTCACCGCAGGAGCAGCGCTCCGCCCCTCCGACGACCTCGAGCCAGGTGCCCGGGAACACGTCCCAGTGCCGCTCCTGGGCGTACCAGGCGGCGGCCTCGAGCAGCTGTTCACCCCGCTGCCTGGGGACCTTCGCGGCTTCCGTCACTCCGATGGGCTCTTCCACTCCCCGCTCAACTCCCGGCGCCACCAGGGGTTACGGGCGCACGCGCACCCTTCCGGACGGATCGATCCTGCATACGGGGCGCACGGGTGCACGGCCGGGGGCGCGTAGGAGGAAGCGCACCGGTGCGGGGGTAGGCACACGCAGGATTGTGCCAACTCACCACTGCTCGTACCCGATACAGATGAATATGCGCATTTCTTGTACCGTGCCGGGCAGTGATGCCTTCACTGGAATCACTGCGGTCTCAGGGGGAAATATGGCAGCCAGGCCTCTCGTCGCCCGCCAGCCGAACGAACGTCTCCAGACGCTCATCCAGGAGGCGGCGTGCTCCAACGCCGGCCTCGCACGCCGGGTCAACATGGTCGGGGCGGAACGGGGGCTGGACCTCCGCTACGACAAGACCTCCGTGGCCCGCTGGCTGCGCGGACAGCAACCACGCGGCAGGGCACCGGGAATCATCGCCGAGGCGATCGGACGCAAGCTCGGACGTACGGTCACGATCGACGAGATCGGCATGGCCAACGGCAAGAGCCTGGCGTCCGGGGTCGGCCTGCAGTTCGCTCCCACCGTGCTCGGCGCCGTCGAGCAGGTCTGCGAGCTGTGGCGCAGCGACGTCGGCCGCCGCGACCTGCTGTCCGGGTCGGCGGTGGCCGCCTCGGCGCTCGTCGAGCCCAGCAGGGACTGGCTGATCACGGGCGCCGACCCGCAGGTGGCGCGGACGGCCGGGAGCAGGGTCGGCATGCCCGACGTGGCGGCGGTGCGGGCGATGACCGCGGCACTCGTCGACCTCGACCACCGGTTCGGCAGCGGACATGTGCGGCCCGTGCTGGTGCACTACCTCAACAGCGTGGTGTCCGGGCTGCTTTCGGGCTCGTACCGCGAGTCGGTCGGCCGCGAGCTGTTCGGCGCGGTCGCCCGGCTCACCGAACTCGCCGGGTACATGGCCGTCGACACGGGCCAGCCCGGGCTGGCCCAGCGGTACTACATCCAGGCGCTGCGCCTGGCCCAGGCCGCGGGGGACCGCGCGTACGGGGGCTATGTGCTGGCCGCCTCCATGAGCCATCTCGCCGCCCAGCTCGGCAATCCGCGTGAGATCGCCCAACTGGCGCGGGCCGCCCAGGAGGGCGCGCGCGGGCGGGTGACCCCGAGGGCGGAGTCGATGTTCCACGCCGCGGAGGCCCGGGGCCACGCCCTGATGGGCGACGCCCGCACCTGCCACGCCGCGGCGGGCAGGGCGCTGACCGCCCTGGAACAGGCCGGCCCGGACACGGGCGACGACCCCGACTGGATCGCGCACTTCGACGCGGGCTATCTCGCCGACGAACTCGCCCACTGCCACCGTGACCTGGGACAGGCGGAGCCGGCCGCCCGCCGCGCGAAGGAGGCCCTGGCCGCCCTTCCGGAGTCCCGGACCCGGCGCCGGGGCATCGGTCTGGTGCTGCTGGCCTCGGCGCAGGTGCAGCAGCGTGAGGTGGAGCAGGCCTGCCACACGGGGCTGCGGGCGATGGAACTGCTGGGCACCGTGCGCTCCAGCCGGGGTGCCGAATATCTCGACGACCTCCAGCAGCGGTTCGAGCCGTACGCGAACGAACCCTCGGTCCGGGAGTTCGGCGCGAGGCTGGAGCTCCAGGCCGCCTGACCGGCGTCCTCGGCGGGCCGGCCATGAACAGCGCCGCGGACGGCCCAGGTGTTACCCGCGGTGTGAAGGGGTGGTGAGCGCTCTCGGGCGCTTGGCGCCGGGCTCCGGACACCCGGTAGCGTGAGCCGACGATTCCATAGGTTCACACGTAGGAGTCCCGGTGACGCAGAGCGGACAGGGTGACGAGCGGCAGCTTCCCGCTGCACGGCCCGCGCACGAAGGTGTCGTGCTGCCCGCGGAGGGTGGTGCCCCCTGGAACCCGGGGGGTCCGGCGAGCGGACAGCCGGACCAGGCCGCCCCCGCCGGCGGGCAGCCGTGGGGCGGGTCCTGGGGCCCGGAGGCCGGGCAGCAGGACGGCCCGCCACCGGGGCAGCTGCCACCCGAGCAGCACCAGCACGGGGCGTACCGGCAACCGCAGCACGGGGTCTACCAGCAGCCCGCGCAGCAGCAGTACGCGCCTCAGCCGGACTCGTACCAGCAGGACCCGTACCACCAGCCGCCGTCGTACGCGCAGCCCCTGCCGCCCGAGGCCGGTCCGGCGGGGAACATGGGACAGGGCGGGGACGCGGACGCCACGCAGTACATCGCACCCGTACCCGGCGGAGCCCTGCCCGGCGGAATGCCGCCCGAGCACCAGGCCGAGTCCACCCAGTACCTGGGCCACCACGCCGCGCCGGCGCAGCAGTCCGACGCCGACGCGACCCAGTACATACCCCCCGTGCCCGGCGGCGCCCCGTACGGGATACGCCCCGGTGCCCCGGGCGACCGGCAGCCTCCCGCGGAGTTCGACAGCCTCTTCCGCAGCGACGAACCCGCGGGCGCCACACAGCAGATGCCCCGGGTCGCCGGGCACCAGCAGCCGCCCCACCAGGGCGGGCACCAGCAGC
>Ga0164307_10000902_pt1 | contig 13328 bp, 11 predicted proteins | sample Whisoiple_243_MG_FD_110214 | JGI IMG/M metagenome (GOLD analysis project Ga0164307, IMG submission 110214) | Soil microbial communities amended with fresh organic matter from upstate New York, USA - Whitman soil sample_243_MG | ecosystem: Environmental > Terrestrial > Soil > Unclassified >...
CATCAGCGAGGACCACATCGATCGTCATGGCACGCTGGAGCACTACGCGGCCGTCAAGGAGCGGCTGGTCGCCGGCGTGCAGGCGCGCGGCACCTCGGTTGTCGGCGTCGATGACGGATGGAGCCGCAACATTGCCGATCGTATCGAGCGATCGGGCAAGCGCGTGGTCCGCATCTCCGTCAAGAATCCTCTCGCCGACGGCATCTATGTCGAGCGCGAAACCATCCTGCGCGCCGCCGGCGGCGCCCGCAGCGAGGTGGCAAAGATCGGCGGCATCGGCTCGCTCCGCGGCCTGCATAACGCGCAGAACGCGGCCTGCGCCGCGGCCTGCGCGATGGCGCTCGGCGTAGGCCTGGACGTGCTGCAAAACGCCTTGCGCAGCTTTCCGGGCCTGGCGCACCGCATGGAACAGGTCGGCCGTCGCGACAACGTCCTGTTCGTCAACGACTCCAAGGGCACCAATTCGGACGCCGCCGCGCATGCGCTGTCGTCCTTTGCCGACATCTTCTGGATCGCCGGCGGCAAGCCGAAGCTCGGCGGCATCACCGGCCTCGCCGAATACTTTCCGCGTATCCGCAAGGCCTATCTGATCGGCGAGGCGGCCGCCGAATTCGCCGGCACTTTGGGCGATCGGGTGCCGCACGAGATTTCGCAAACGCTCGATGTCGCGGTTGCCAGCGCCGCGCGCGACGCGGCGGCTTCCGGCATTGCCGATCCCGTGGTGCTGCTGTCGCCGGCCTGCGCCTCGTTCGACCAGTACCGCAATTTCGAAATCCGCGGCGCGAAGTTTCGCGACCTCGTCACGGCATTGCCGGGCGTCAAGCCGGTGGTGTGAGAGCGCTCGTCCCGGCGCTTTCTTCTCCCCTCCCCCTTGCGGGGTCCGAGGCGAGCGAAGCTCGCTCTCGAGGGTCGGGGGTGGGGGTCAACAAGCAAGGTGGCTTGAATCAAACCTGTCCCGGTGTGCGCAACTTCGGCAGCCGCGAGAACCGGAAATTGCAGTGGCTCGCGCCGCCCGCCAACGTTTGTGTCCTTTCCAGCTGGATGCCTCGCGCCGCATAGGTGTCGAAATCAAGCCCGCAAATGTTCGACAGGATCTCCTTGTCTCCATGACGAGCCGCGAATTTGCAAAAGCCGCAGGCTTTGTAGTTGATGCCGAATTCATAGTTGTCACCCGGGCCCGGCTCGACGAAATCGTAGATGAAATCTTCCGGAAACTCTTTCTGGTGGCTTTCTGTGGCGCTTTGTCCAGCCTGCTCGCGCAGCAAACTCTGATTCTCTGGCGACATGAATTGACGCCCCGAGGCGAGACGTTCCGCTTCAGGCACGGTGAGCAATTGCGCCTTGTAGGTTTCCCGCTCGATTTCGCCGATCACAAATGGCGACACGCCGTGTCGCCGGAGCACCCGGCTGATGGCCATAAAGCCCAGGAGATGCATGAAGAAATCGCTCATGCGGCTTGCCGCGCCGCCGACATAGGGCATTTGGGTGAGCACGATTTCGAATTCGTCCATCACCTCCTGCCTGATCCCGTCAATATTGGACAGATGCGCGCGCTCGCGCAACATCGCTTCGGCGAGGTCGAGGCGATGGCGCATGGCGGTCTCCATCGCATCGCGATGGGACTCGTAAAAAGGATGGACGACCTCGGCCATTGGACACCTCTCTCACACAATTAGCCTGCCGCAAAATGTCCGGTTCGAGTCGGCAATTCGCTTGTTACCGGACCCTGGGAAAGCGCGCGCCTTGCAGACTATCCTCGCGGGGAAGCCACCGGTCCATCCCATCGGCCGTCCTTGCATAAACGTCGTCGGCGCCGTTGTATCCCGGCGTTCTTATTCCACACGAGAACCGTCCCCCTCAAGTTCGCGTCGTTACGCGGGCAACCCACGCAAGCCTGGCATCCGCTACTCGGAGCGGCACTTGCAATAGCAAACGGCCTTGCGTCGCCTTGGCTCAGGATTTGGAAACGGTCGGGCTATGTATGCCCCAGCGCGTCGCGTATGGCGACCCGCTCGCCGCCCGGCTTTTTCACATAAAGATGCCCCTCCAGCACCGCCTGCATATTCTCGAACATGGCATAGAGGTCGTCGCAATAGACGGATGGATTGTCGTAGCCGTTGGCCTTCGAGAAGCGATGCGGAAGATAGCCGCCGCCGCAGGCGTTCATGAACCTGCATGACCGGCATTTGGCGGCGAGGTTGATCGAGGCATCGCGCGCCGCCTGCCAGCGCGGTTCGCCGCGCACCTCGTCGAGCGCATGGTCGAAGACGTTGAACGTCGTCCGCGTAGAACCGTCGCCGGCAATCCTGAGCACGTCATGCGGCTCGACCGAGCCATCGGTCATCACGGTGCACAGCTCGACCGGATTGTAGCCGACGCCCTCGGTCGGCGAGTTGTTGCCGAGCAGGGCGGTTACCATGTCGGTGATGATGCGGATGTTCACGTCCGGTTGGCTGCGATTGGCATCGAGCCAGAGTTCGAACAGGCCGTTGTAGAAAGCGGCAATCCCGGGCGGCTTCTCATCCACGGTCGCGTCGGGGATCATGATGTCGTAATGCGCGATGCCGCAATCTGCGAAGAAGTCTACATACTGCTGCGGCGGGTAAGCCGGATTACAGACCGCAAGCACGCTGACGCGGATGTCGCGAGCGACCAGACGACGCGCGGCCCGCTCCACCGCTTCATGGGTGCCGCGGCCCTGAAATGTCTTCCGGTGCAGGTCGTGGATATGAGAAGGGCCGTCCAGGCTGATCGCCACCGAAATGCCGTGGGTCTCGAAACAGTCCAGCCATCGATCGTCGATGAGAACGCCGTTGGTTGTGACAGCGATCGGGATGGCGCAGCCCGTTCGCGCCGTGATGGCGGCGCATGCTTCGGCGAAATGGTTGAAGTTATCGACGCCCCACAGCAGCGGTTCTCCACCATGAAGGACAATGGGGAGATCGGCGAGGACGTGTTCGGCGACATGCTCTTCTACGCGCTGCAACAGTTGCCGCAGCACCTTCGCGCCCATCAACTTGGGCTTCTCGTAGACGGCGGCGTCGCGAAACCAGTAACAATAGGAGCAGTCGATATTGCAGCGCGCGGCAACCTTGACCAATAGCTGCGAGATCGGCTGACCTGGGAAAGCGGCAGCGCCTGTCGCGTCAGCCGTCATGCGGACACCACCCAGACCAGAAGAATCCCAAGGAAGCTAGTAACCCCGGGCAAATCCACGGCGGAATCCGCCATATCCCCCGTGATAACCCCGGCGGAACGCGCCCCCATACCCAGGCCCACGAACGAAGCCGCGCCTGAAATAGACTTCGGTCGCCAGCGGCTTGTCTGAAAGGAACTCTTCGGACGCGACTGTGTCCGAGGCGTTCTGATTGGATTGAGTGGACGTTGTATTCTTGTCCCCGCTCTGCGCGCGCAAGTCAGGCAGCAGCGCGTCGATGCCGGGATGATCGCTCTGGATTGTCGCTCCCGGACCGTGCAACTGAAGCAGCCCGGCAAAAACTTTCAGGGTCAGAATGGACATCACGTCTACTCCCTCTTCTCGCGGAGGATGCACCGGAGCAAGACTATAGCCTTACGATTCGATCTGCAATGTGACGGGCAAATAGTTTAACGGTTTAAAGTCAATTGGGACAGCTTTGCTGACCAGTCGACGACCTGTATCGATGCATGAAAGACCGCGAAGTCCTGGGGACGGGTTGTGCTCTTGCGGCGGTCTTGCCGCCGTTGCCAAAGCCAACGACATGGACATGCGTGCGATTTGCGGACGATTTGCTCGAGCGAAGGTATGAGCATTCAGGCGGAGATCCCGGGGAGCTGAAGTTGAGCAATCTGATTCTCTGCCAGTAGCCGTGTCGGTGCCTCTGGCTTGATGTCCGTCCGGACCGAAGAACGTCCTGGTTGGTTGCTCGCGCTTCCGATTGGCGCTTTGTTCGCCTTCGCAGCGCGATGACCTACGCCCTTCCACCACTCAACGCGCTCCGCGTTCGAAGCCGGTGCGATGGCGGCTGGCCGAACGATTGAATGGTCGCTGAACTCGGGTCCGGATCGGCCTTTCAGACATCGCGTGTAATTTTCACAATCGACAATTAAACCTTAAAGGCGCAATGCCTATATGCGTCGTGCGTGCGATTTACGGACGATTTACTTGAGCGAAGGTGAGATTAGCAATCTGACTGTGGAGATTCCCGGGGAGCTCAAGTTGAGCAATCCGGTTCCTCCCCCCGATTGCCGTGTCGTTGCCGATAGTTACATGTCCGTCCGGACCGAAGAACGTTCTGGTTGGCCTGCTCGCGCTTCCGATTGGCGTTTTGTTCGCCTTCACATTCGTCGCCCTGTTCCTTGGCGCATGGGGCGCTGGTCTCAAGGGAATTGGGGACAGCTTTGTCCTTGTTGTGATGCTGTCGCTATCGCTTCTCGTGGGAGTGATATTTATGGGCCTTGCGTTCACTTGTTTCGCGTACGCTGTGCGCGCCGCGCCCGCACTCGAAATCTCGGCTGAAGGCCTGCACGATGGCCGGTCAGGACTCTCGATCGCTTGGTCGAACGTGCTGCGCGCGGAGATTTTATCCGGTGGCGTTGGTTTTGTCGACCTCACGCTTCGCGGAGCCGCGGCACGCAGGCATAACCCATTCCGGATCGGAGTTCTCTTCTGGCGATTTCGCCCGAAGCCTGGTCATGTAATCGTCTCGACCGACGCGCTGGATGTACCCGCTCACGTGTTGGTCTATACGATCCTTACTCTCGTTCGTCAGCACGGGGGCGAGGCGGTCAGCGTGCCGTACCTAGGTTTCAATATGGGACTGCCGCTGATCCCGAGGCGGAGCAAATAGCCGAATTGAGCGCAGCGAAATCCGCGACGAGCCGTGCCGCGCGAAGAGACCGGCGATCTACCTACGAGCTGTGGTGTAGTCGGCCCGCCAAGCCCCATATCTAAAAATATTTTCGTTTCGATTTGACCCAAATCAGTTGCCTATCCCTCTCGTTCCGCGCCCCCAAGAGGGACGTATCATGATCGTCGCGAACGTTGGGCGCGGGATGCGGTGGACGCGATGGCGTCGTCATGTGCTTCGTGCGCATGGACGAACGACGCGATCGCGGACGGCGAAGTCGTGTGGTCCTGACGCCCCGACGCTGGCGTCAAGTCGGCGAGGATGGCCGGAGTTTTTCCTGGCATCGCGCCGGCGATGGTGACAAGAAAGCCCGATCACCAAGGAGAGCGCGAAGGAAACCGTTAAAACCATTGCGCAGGGAATGCCGGGTGTTTTTCGGTGGACCTGTGGTGACTAACGCGCGTGCTTTCTACACTACACGCGCGGCTGCGGGTGCATCGAGCGCCCGGCATTCCTGCGCCCTCTACTTTTTTGGGCGAACGAACTTTGCAAGACTCGGACGAATGCTGTCCGCGAGAACGCGAAGCCGCGTCGTGTCGTCCCCGCACAGGCGGGGGACCCAGTATTCCAGAGCGTTGTCAATGGAAGCGATAGGTCGCTGCATACTGGATGCCCGCCTTCGCGGGGCATGACAGCAAGGCCCATCCAAAAGATTACGATCCCGTTAACCCCTTGGAAACCATCCTCCGCCACCAATAAGCGAGCCCTCCGCCCAAAGGGAATAGCCATGATCTCCCGCGAACAGCGCACGCCCCTCAGTGAATGGTGGTGGACCATCGACCGCCTGCAACTGGCGGCGATCATCGCGCTGATGCTGGCGGGCGTCATTCTGTCACTGGCGGCGAGCCCGCCGGTAGCGACGAGGATCGGGCTCGACCCGTTCCATTTCTTCAACCGCCATGTGCTTTTTTTGCTGCCGTCGTTCATCGTGATGATCGCGGTGTCGTTTCTGTCGCCGCGGCAGATCCGCCGCAGCGCGCTGATCGTATTCGCGATCTCGATCGCGCTGATCGTGGCGACGCTGCTGGTCGGCCCTGAGGTGAAGGGCGCGCGGCGCTGGATCACGCTGCTCGGTGTCAACATCCAGGCCTCCGAGGCCGCGAAGCCCGCCTTCGTGGTGCTGGCGGCGTGGCTGTTTGCGGAATCGGCCGGCCGGCCGGAGATGCCGGCCACTTCGATGGCGCTGGCGCTGTTGATGACGCTGGTGTCGCTGTTGGTGATGGAGCCCGATTTCGGTCAGACCATGCTGATCCTGATGGTATGGGGCTCGCTGTTCTTCATCGCGGGCATGCGGATGGTCTGGGTGCTGGGATTGGCGGGCGCCGCCAGTGCCGGCTTGTTCGGGGCCTACCTTTTGGTGCCGCACGTCGCCGCGCGCATCAAGCACTTCATGAATCCGGCATCGGGAGATACGTTCCAGGTCGATACCGCGATGGAGGCGTTCTACAATGGCGGCTGGTTCGGGCTTGGGCCGGGCGAGGGTATCGCCAAGCGCAGCCTGCCGGACAGCCACACCGATTTCGTGTTCGCGGTTGGCGCGGAGGAGTTTGGAATCGTCCTCTGCCTGGCGCTGCTCGCGCTGTTCGCCTTCATCGTGATCCGCGCCTTGTTGCGCGCGTATGCGAGCGAGGATATGTTCGCGCGGTTCGCGGCTTGCGGCCTTGCGGTGCTGTTCGGGGTGCAGGCCGCGATCAACATGTCGGTCAATCTGCAACTGATCCCGGCCAAGGGCATGACGCTGCCGTTCATCTCCTATGGCGGCTCGTCGATGGTGTCGCTGGCTTACGGCGTCGGCATGATGCTGGCCCTGACCCGGCTCAGGCCGCGTACCGAGATGCAATCGATCGGCGAGGCGGCCACCGCAGCCGCGCATCGCTATGCCTGATTCCGATCTTTCGTCATTGCGAGCCAACGGGTCGGGCGAATGCCCGCCCGATGACAGGCTCCGCGAAGCAATCCAGAGTCAAAAGTGAAGACTGGATTGCTTCGTCGCTTTCGCTCCTCGCAATGACGGTCTAAGACGTTTGCCATGGACACTACGCCTCTCATCCTGCTGGCGGCCGGCGGCACCGGCGGCCATCTGTTTCCCGCCGAGGCGCTTGGCGTCGAGTTGATCCGGCGCGGCTTTCGCGTGCGGCTCGCGACCGACGCGCGCGCGCTGCGCTATGGCGGGTTGTTTTCCAGGGAGACAATCGACGTGGTGCCGAGCGAAACCGTGCGCAGCCGTGCGCCGTGGTCGCTGGCCTATACCGGCCTGATGCTTGGCTATGGCACCGCGGTGGCGCTCGGTCTGGTGCGGCGGCTGAAACCGGCCGCCGTGGTCGGCTTTGGCGGTTATCCGACCGTGCCGCCGCTGATCGCTGCAAAACTGCTCGGCGTGCCCGGCATCGTCCACGACGCCAACGCGGTGCTCGGCCGAGCCAACCGCTTTCTTTCCAGCCGCGTCAATGCGATCGCGACGTCGCTGCCGGGCGTGCTCGACCGCGATCCCGCGCTGGCGGCGAAGACCACCACGGTCGGCACGCCGATGCGTCCGGCGATCCTGGCCGCGGCCGCGGTGAACTATGTCTCGCCTGAACCGAACGGACCGCTTCGCATCCTGGTGGTCGGCGGCAGCCAGGGCGCGCGGGTGATGAGCGATATCGTTCCTAGCGCGATCGAGCGCCTCGAACCCGCGCTGTGGAACAGGCTGGTCCTGACCCAGCAGGTGCGCGAGGAAGACATGACACGCGTGTGCGCGGTCTATGAACGGCTCGGGATCAACGCCGAACTGGCGCCGTTCTTCGGCGATCTCCCGGTGCGGCTGGCCTCGAGCCATCTGGTGGTGTCGCGTTCGGGTGCGGGCACCGTCGCCGAGCTTGCCGCGATCGGCCGTCCTTCGATCCTGGTGCCGCTGCCGGGGGCGATCGATCAGGATCAATTCGCCAATGCCGGCGTGCTGGAACGGGCTGACGGCGCGATCCGGATTGCGCAGGCGGAATTCACCTCCGAGCGGCTGGCGTCGGAAATCTCTGCGCTCGCGGCCGAGCCGGCGCGCCTGACGGCGATGGCCGCCAACGCCCGCAAGGCTGGCCGACTCGACGCCGCCGGCCGGCTGGCCGATCTGGTGGTGAAAGTTGCAGGAATTTAGGCCGTTGGCGGCGATTTTGATTATTTTGCCGTCATGGCCGGGCTTGTCCCGGCCATCCACGTCTTTAATAGGGTTGATAAGAAGCAAGACGTGGATGCCCGGGATAAACCCGGGCATGACGAGGATGGTGCCATGAGACTGCCGCGCGAGATCGGACCCATCCACTTTGTCGGGATCGGCGGCATCGGCATGAGCGGTATCGCCGAGGTGCTGTGCAATCTCGGCTACACCGTGCAGGGCTCGGATACTTCGGAGAGCGGCAACGTCGCGCGGCTCCGCGACAAGGGCATCGAGGTTTCCATCGGCCACAAGGCCGAGAATGTCGACGGCGCCGACGTGGTCGTGGTCTCGACCGCGATCAAACGCGATAATCCCGAATTGATGGCGGCGCGGGCCCAGCGCATTCCGGTGGTGCGGCGCGCCGAGATGCTGGCGGAATTGATGCGGCTGAAAAGTTGCGTGGCGATCGCCGGCACCCACGGCAAGACCACCACGACCTCGATGGTCGCGGCACTGCTCGACGCCGGCGATCTCGATCCCACCGTGATCAATGGCGGCATCATCAACGCTTACGGCACCAATGCACGATTGGGCGCCGGCGACTGGATGGTGGTGGAAGCCGACGAGAGCGACGGCACGTTTTTGAAATTGCCGGCCGATGTCGCCATCGTCACCAATGTCGATCCCGAACATCTCGATCATTTCAAGGCGTTCGAGGCGGTGCAGGATGCGTTCCGAAGTTTCGTCGAGAACGTGCCGTTCTACGGCTTTGCCGTGATGTGCATCGATCACCCCGTGGTACAAACCATCGTCGGCAAAATCGAGGACCGCCGCATCATCACCTATGGCGAGAATCCGCAGGCCGATGCACGGCTGGTCGATCTTAATCCAGCCGGCGGCGGATCGCAGTTCAAGGTCGTGTTCCGCAACCGCAAGAGCGGCGCGACGCATGAGATCGCGGACGTGAAATTGCCGATGCCGGGCCGGCATAACGCGCTCAACGCCACGGCCGCGATCGCGGTGGCGCATGAGCTTGGACTCTCCGACGACACCATCCGCAAGGCGATCGCAGGGTTTGCTGGCGTCAAGCGGCGCTTCACCAAGACCGGTGAGGTCAACGGCATTACCGTGATCGACGACTACGGCCATCACCCGGTCGAGATCGCGGCCGTGCTGCGCGCGGCGCGGGAATCCGGCAATGGCAAGGTCATCGCGGTGGTGCAGCCGCATCGCTTCACCCGCCTGCAATCCCTGTTCGAGGAGTTCTGCACCTGCTTCAACGATGCCGATGCGGTCGTGGTCGCCGAAGTCTATCCCGCGGGGGAAGCCCCGATCCCGGGCATCGATCGCGACCATTTTGTGCTGGGTCTGCGCGCGCATGGCCATCGCGAGGTGATCCCGCTGCCGAATTCCGCCGAGCTGGCCAGGGTTATCAAGGACGTTGCCGGCCGCGGCGATCTTGTGGTCTGCCTCGGCGCCGGCAACATCACGCAATGGGCCTATGCGCTGCCGGACGAACTGAAGGCGCTGGGATGAGAGTGACAGAGAATATGAACTCGTCATGGCCGGGCATAGCCGTCCGCAGGACGGCGTCGCTTCCGCTCGCCTATGCCCGGCCATCCACGTCTTCACTTCGTGATCATATCGTAGAGATCGTCCCAATCGGGATTCATGGCCACAATCTGCCGTACCTTCCACGCGCGCGACCAATGCTTGATGTTGTGTTCGCGCTGGATAGCATTGCGGATGTCATCGAACTGCTCGAAATACACCAGCCGCTTCAATCCATATCGTTTGGTGAAACCCGCGACGAAGCCGGAGCGATGCTCGAATATGGGCCGGACGAGGTCGCTCGTTACGCCGACATACAGGATGCCGTTCGGGCGGTTGGTCATGATGTAAACCCATCCACCTGTCATGCGGAAATTCTGCAAGACGTGAATGGCCGGGACATAGGCGAGCGGAAGCGACGCCGTCCTTCGACGGCTATGCCCGGCCATGACGAAATTGAGAGGCATGACGTCCGGTCATGACCTTTCCCGACATCACGTCTGATCTCAAGACCGCGATGCCGCAATTGCGCGGGCGGCTGTTGGCGAACCAGCCGCTCGCCGAGCTGACCTGGTTTCGCGTCGGCGGTCCGGCGCAGGTGTTGTTCACGCCGTCGGACGAAGATGACCTGGCGTATTTCCTCAAAACTCTGCCAAAGGAACTGCCCGTCTGCGTCATCGGCGTCGGCTCCAACCTGATCGTGCGCGACGGCGGCATGCCGGGCGTGGTGATCCGGCTCAGCCCGCGCGCGTTCGGCGAAACCAGCGTCGACGGCGATGCCGTCAGCGCCGGCGCCGCCGCGCTCGACAAGCGCGTTGCGGAGACCGCGGCTGCCGCCAATCTCGCCGGGCTTGAATTCTTTTTCGGCATTCCCGGCACCATTGGCGGCGCGCTGCGCATGAATGCCGGCGCCAATGGCAGCGAGACCAAGGACGTGCTGATCGATGCGGTCGGTATCGGCCGCGATGGCACGAAGCATCGCTTCGGCAATGCCGACATGAAATTCATCTACCGTAACAGCGGTGTCGATCCCTCGGCCATCTTTACGTCCGCCCGGTTTCGCGCAAGTGCCGCCGCGCCGGAAGCGATCCGCGCGCGCATGAATGAAGTACAAAACCATCGCGAGAGCGCCCAGCCGATCCGGGAAAAAACCGGCGGTTCCACCTTCCAGAATCCGCCCGGCAACAGCGCCTGGAAACTGATCGACGCCGCCGGCTGTCGCGGCCTGCGCGTCGGCGGCGCGCAGGTGTCGGAAATGCACTGCAACTTCCTGATCAATACCGGCAACGCGACCGGCCATGACATTGAGACATTGGGGGAAACGGTGCGCGAGCGGGTCAGGCAAAGTTCGGGAATCGAGTTACACTGGGAAATCAAGCGGCTTGGTATCAAGTGACTGGAATCGGGCGATCGTGATGCGGATTACCATTCTATTCGGCGGCACGAACAAGGAGCGCCTGGTTTCGGTTGCGAGTGCCCAGGCGCTGCATTCGGCGTTGCCGGAGGCCGACCTCTGGTTCTGGGACGCCGATGATACCGTGCATGAAACGAAGTCCGAAGTGTTGCTCGCGCATTCGCGGCCGTTCGAGGATCCGTTCAACCCCGGTACGCCGAGCCTTGGTGGCATCGAGCGCGCACTGGACCAGGCGCAGGCCGAGCAGCGGCTCTTGGTTCTTGGGCTGCACGGTGGCATGGCGGAGAACGGCGAACTGCAGGCGATGTGCGAAATGCGCGGCGTTCCCTTCACCGGCTCGGGTTCGGCATCCTCGCATCTTGCATTCGACAAGGTGGCCGCCAAGCGCTTTGCCGCGATTGCCGGCCTTAAGGTGCCGACCGGAGTGGCGTTGGATGACATCGAAGCAGCATTCGCCGAGCATGGCAGACTGATCGCGAAGCCGTCCAGGGACGGCTCGAGCTACGGCCTGATTTTCGTCAATTCATCGCAGGATATCGCCGCGGTCCGCGATGCCGCGAAGACCGAAGACTATCTGATCGAACCGCTTGTTTCCGGCGCGGAAGCGACCTGCGGCGTGCTCGAAAAGCTCGACGGCTCGGTGATTGCACTGCCGCCGGTCGAGATCGTGCCGGCCGATGGCGGGTTCGGCTTTGACTACCGGGCCAAATATCTCGCCAAGGCTACCCAGGAAATTTGCCCGGGGCGCTTTACGCAGGAAGTATCGGCGGAAATCATGGAGCAGTCGCTGAAGGCCCACCACGCGCTGTCGTGCCGCGGCTATTCCCGCACCGACTTCATCATCTCGAAAACCGGGGCGGTCTATCTTGAAACCAATACCCTGCCGGGCCTGACCAGGGCTTCGCTGTACCCGAAAGCGCTCAAGGTGGAGGGCATCGAATTCGCCGATTTTCTGCAAGACCAGATCGCCCTGGCGGCCCGCCACAGGTCTTAAGCAGCGTTCCGGGCAGACCCCGGGAAAGGGCCCTTGGGAACCGGGCCGGTGGAACGGGTAAAATTGCGGGATATCGGGCAAATACCTCACAGGGCAGATCAAAACGCGCCCTGTTCGCACCGGTTTTACCTTTTGTTTACCAGTAAGCCCGAAGGTTAACGCCGGCGGCGCATGTGGCGCTTGGCTGCCGGGGCGCGAGCTGTTGCGGATTTCCGCTTCGACGACCGCATCGAGGGAACGGGCCTCTTTTTCCGGAGGTCGACGCCCACCGGCACGACCGAGATGTCATCGGCGGCGGAGCCCGCAAGGCATTTTGCGGGCACAATATTTGACGAGCTCGTGCCATGGATGGTGCAGGACGCCTCGCTCGATCGCTGAGATCGCCGGGGCCCCAAGCTGACCTGAAAGCGGCCGCCATTGGCGCGGCCGTGTTGCTGCGCGAGTGGTTCGCCTCGCGTCGTCCGGTTGCCAAACGGGTTAGCAGGCCGCGTTTCGAGCGCGACCCCTCGCCGCGCCTGATCTCGATGATCGAACGATGCGTACCGAGGCGTGCCGGCGTTGCCGCCACGGGGCTGATCCTGCTCGCCAGCGCGGGCTTTGGTGTCGTCAGGGGCGGTCATGTCGAGGAACTGACCTCGGCACTGAGCGATGCACGCAATGCGCTGGCGAATTCCGTAGGGTTTCGCATCACGACCGTTGCGATCAACGGCCGCAAGCAACTGACGCAGGACGAAGTACTCGCGATCGGCGGCGTCAACGGCCGCTCGTCGCTGTTATTTCTCGACGCCGAGACGGTCCGCGACAAGCTGAAAGCCAATCCGTGGATCGGTGAGGCGACGGTGCTGAAGCTTTATCCCGGCCGGCTGCAGATCAATATTGTCGAGCGCTCGGCGTTCGCGCTGTGGCAGCGCGACGGCCATTTGTCGGTGATCGCCGATGACGGCGCCGTGCTTGAACCATATGTGACGCGACGCTTCACCTCGCTGCCGCTGGTAGTCGGCAAGGGGGCCGGAACCCGTGCGAGGGATTTCCTGGCGCTGCTCGATCGCTATCCACAGGTGCGCTCGGTGACCAAGGCTGCGATCTTCGTCGGCGAACGGCGCTGGAACCTGCGGCTCAGGGATGGCCTCGATATTCGGCTGCCGGAAAACGACGTCGGCAAAGCGCTGGCGGCGCTGAGCAAGCTCGACCAGGAAGATAAACTATTCTCACGCGACATCGTCGCCGTCGACATGCGCCTGCCAGACCGACTGGTCGTGCAATTGTCCGACGATGCGGCCAAGGCCCGCGAAGACCTGCTCAAGGACAAGAAGCCGAAGAAGAAGGCCGGTGACGCATGACCGGTCTTGA
>Ga0164307_10000904_pt1 | contig 13317 bp, 11 predicted proteins | sample Whisoiple_243_MG_FD_110214 | JGI IMG/M metagenome (GOLD analysis project Ga0164307, IMG submission 110214) | Soil microbial communities amended with fresh organic matter from upstate New York, USA - Whitman soil sample_243_MG | ecosystem: Environmental > Terrestrial > Soil > Unclassified >...
GCAATGCGCCGTGCCCCTGCGGGTCCGGCAAGAAATACAAGCTCTGCCACGGGCGCCCCGGCGCGAACTGACAGAGCACCGGCGCGAACTGATAGAGCCGCCCCGGCGCGAACTGACAGAGCACCGCGAACCGCGAGCGGTCGAGAGGGTCTGGAATGCTTGCGGCATGACGGAAGCGAGCCAGGAATCGGATCGGTTGCCGCGGGGCAACGACCACCAGAGCATCGACCACTGGGCGCAGCACGGCGTCGAGGAACTCACCGAGCGCGAGGCCGCCGAGCGCGCCGAACTCGGTGACCCGCATGCCGAGGACGACCTGCCGATCCCCGACGGCGGCTGACGCCGGCACAACGGTGCCGCCCCACGGGTTCCAGGACCCGAGCGAACGCCGGGGACCGGCTCAGGCGATCGGTAGATCGGCCAGTCTGGATGCCGCGACAGCGACGGTGCCGACCGCCAGCAGGAGCAGCAGCACCCGCGCGGGTCGATAACGGAACGATGCCGTCACCCCGGCGAAGAACAGCGCGACGGCAAGCAGGATCGTGGTGATCACATACGAATCGGCGTTCGCCGCGGCCACCTGGCTCTGCAGGCTCGCCTGTTCGGCCCTGGCGCTTGCCGCGTCGTAGTCGCCGAACTGGGATTGCAGGTAAGCCGGGTCCTCGAACAAGCTCGCGGGCGACGTGCCGTTCTTGATGTCGGCCTCCCACTGTTCGAGCAACGGCAGGAACGGTGCTCGCACCAGGTTGTTGCGATAGAACTGAGCCAGTTGGGTGTTGCCCGACTGCACCGCCTGCGCATACTGCGCGACCAGTCCGGCGTCATAGGCGACCTTCTGGGTCGCGAGACCGAACAGCCGCGATCCCTCCACCCGCTCGTCGGACGACGTCCGGGCCAGGTCCTGCTGGGCGCCGTTCCACTCCGAGGCCTGGTACCCGCACCAGGCGGTGCCGACGGTGGTGATGCCGAGGATCAGAACCGCGATGATCTCCAGCACGCGATCGCCGAAGGTCGACGAGTTGTCGCTCACGAGGTGGACCCCGGTGCCGTGCCGTCGATGTTCATCAAGTCGTCCCTGGCGGTGAGGCCGATGGCATTACCGCCAGGACCGGCGCGCAGGGCCACCTGAAGTGCCTCGGTGCGCTCGACGAGATCGCGCCACAGGTCCGTTTCCCGGTACCGCCACGCGGTGTCGCCGGACGTCGTGACCTTCTGCTGCAGATCGGCATCGTTCATCGCGCGGGCCAACCTGGTCGCGGCCTCGGCCTTTTCGCGGTCCAGTTCCAACCGTGCCCTGGCGGTCGCCGCGATGACCTCGCCGGTCCGGCCCAGGTCCACGGTGCCCAACAGCAGCGCGGTCACCTTGATCCCGTCACCGAGCAGTGCCTCGCCGACCGCGGCCGCGAGCTGCTGCTCGCAGGCCTGCCGGGCCGGGCCGAACAGGCTGTCGATTCCGATGGCCGGGTCGCCGAGCGTGATGTGCACGCTCCTGGTGGTCTCGTCCCGGACGATGCCGTAATAGCCGTTGGGTCCGAAGTGCTCGTGCACCAGGCGAAGCTGCTCGGGAACCAGCTGGAAGCGCACTGTCAACGAGATGACGGCCGTCGTCCGGTCGCCGAGAGTGACCTGCAGCGGCGGCCCGGAATGCTCGAGGTTGCGGGAGTGCTGCGGCGGTCCCGACCGTTCCAATGGTCCGGTGATGCCTTGCCGGTTGTCGTTCGAGTCGTCCTGGGCGCCGGCCCGGTAGGCGAGTTCGACCGACGGGTATTCCTCGACCATCCGGCGACGCAGGGCGGGCACGAAGTGTGGCCCGGGCAGCAGCGTGGTGTCGGTGGCCCTGCCTTTCACCATCACCAGGCCGAGGCTGCCCGACGGCACCCTGACCAGGGACTCGGTGATCACCACCCAGATCAGGATGCCCAGCATCGGGATCACCAGAACGAGCAGGATGATCCACGCGACGAGGCTCATGAACTGCCTTCGATCGACGGGCGAACGTCGCTGGGCGACTGAGAAACGGTCATCCCGAGATCATTCACCACCTGAATAGCGCGGGCATCACCGACTTCGTGTGATCACCAGCGCGCCGCCCTGGGCCGGGTGCCAGCGCGCCGGAGATCCGCAGGCTACGCTCCGTGACGCCAACGTCATTGTCTGTAAGGGGGCCGGCCCATGGCCGAGCGAGCGTGCGGCATCGATGACACCTCGTCGGCCGGCGGCGGGCGATGAGCGAGGCGCTGGCCACCAGGCCGGAATCGACCGGCGGCGAGCCGGCGAGACTGTCGCGCTCGCAGATGAACATCATCTTCGTCACGATCATGCTGGGGATGCTGCTCTCCGCGCTGGACCAGACGATCGTCTCGACCGCACTGCCCACCATCGTCGGCGATCTCGGCGGCGGCGGGCACATGAGCTGGGTCGTCACCGCCTACATGCTGGCGGAGACCATCGCCGCGGTGCTGGCCGGCAAGTTCGGTGATCTCTTCGGCCGCAAGCGGGTTTTCCAGCTCAGCGTGCTGATCTTCATCGTCGGCTCGTTCTTCTGCGGGCTGGCCGACGACATGACCACGTTGATCATCTTCCGGGCGGTCCAGGGCATCGGTGGTGGTGGGCTGGCGGTCACCGCCACGGCCCTGATCGGCGAAGTGATCCCGCTGCGCGAACGCGGCAAGTACCAGGGCGCGCTCGGCGCGGTCTTCGGCGTCACCACCGTCATCGGACCGCTACTCGGCGGCCTGTTCACCGATCATCTGTCGTGGCGTTGGGCGTTCTACGTCAACGTGCCGATCGCCATCATCGTGATCCTGATGGCCGCCAAGACCATTCCGGGGATTCGGGGAACCTCGAAGCCCAAGATCGACTACCTGGGCGTGATCTTCGTGTCGCTCGGCGCCAGCGGCCTGATCCTGGCGACGTCGTGGGGCGGCACCCAGTACCCGTGGGGCTCGGCGACCATCATCGGACTGTTCGGTGCCTCGCTGATCGCGTTGGCGATCTTTGTCTTCGTCGAGAACCGCGCCGAGGAACCGATTCTGCCGATGCGGCTGTTCCGCGGCCGAGTGTTCACCATGGCCTCGATCCTGTCGTTCATCGTCGGGTTCGCGATGATGGGGTCGATCACCTTCCTGCCGACCTTCCTGCAGTTCGTCAGCGGCGCCTCGGCCACGTCCTCCGGTTTGCGCATGCTGCCGATGGTGATCGGGCTGCTGCTGACCGCCATCGCCAGCGGCGCCGTTGTCGGCCGCACCGGGAAGTACCGGATGTTCCCGATCGCCGGCGCCGCGGTGACAGCGCTGGGGCTGTACCTGATCTCGCTGATGGACCAGACGACTCCGATCTGGCTGGAGTCGGTGTTCCTGTTCGTGCTGGGAGCCGGCATCGGGTTGATCATGCAGATCCTCACCCTGATCGTGCAGAACACCGCCGAGTACCGGGATCTGGGCACAGCCACCTCCGGCGTCACGTTCTTCCGCACCCTCGGCGGTGCGTTCGGCGCCTCCGTGCTGGGCAGCATCTACTCCAACCAGCTGGCAGATCTGTTGCCCGCCGCACTGATCCAGTCCGCCGGTGCGGTGACACCTGAGCAGGCAACGAATCCCGAGGCGTTGTGGGCATTGCCGGAGGCGACCAGGGAACCCGTCGTCGAGGCCTACAACCAGTCCCTGCACAGCGTTTTCGTCTGGGCGATCCCGATCGCGTTGCTCGCGCTGGTCGCCGCGCTGTTCCTGCCGCAGGTCACCCTGCGTGGTCGGGAACGGGCCAAGGGCGCCGGGGAGGGATTCGCCGTCCCGGAGGGTGCCGACGCGGACACCCAGCTGGAGAACGTCATCGGACAGGTGCTGCGGCGCAAGGGAAAGACCGCTGCCCCCGAGGTGCTGGCGAACTCGGGCAGCACCCTGGACAACGCGACGGCCTGGGGAGTGATGGGCGTCTACCTGCGGGACGCCATCACCGGTGCGGCGAGCCAGTCGGCGGTCGAACGCAGCGTCGGCATTCCGGAGGGGGTGTTGCGGTCGTTCTTCGACGAGATCGTCGAGGCCGGCCTGCTGACCCGGAACGGAGACACGCTGGGGCTCACCGATTCCGGTCGGCAACAGGTCGACAAGATCATCACCGCCTGGCGTGCCTGGCTGGTGGCCGAACTTCGTGACTGGCTTCCCGGTGCGGGCGCCGAGATCGCCGAGACCCAGCGGGTCGACGCGGCTCTCGACCGGATCGTGGTCCGCCTGGTCAGGGAGAACGAGAACGAGTTGGAGCCGGCGACCGGTTGAGACCCGGGCCGGATCCCAGTGAGAACGGTGTTGTCCCGCAAGCGTCGCGTCCGTCAGTATTGCCGCAACAGTCGTCGACCGTGCGGGAGGATGTCGTGGACCGACCGTGGTGGCGTGCCGGCGTCCTGGGAGGCGACGACGATCTCACCGACGAACAGCTGGAACAGCTCCGGCCGTACGTGGTGAACCTCAGCCTCGGTGCGTTCTCCACGGACGGCATCATGCAGACCTCGCCGTCCGATGTCGATGCGATCTTCGACGAGCACCTGCCGGCCTTCCTCGAAGCGGCAGATCGGAACGGTGTCACCGGTCCGGTGCCGCTGGTGTTCTGGGCACACGGCGGCATCGTCTCCGAGCGTGACGGCCTCGCCATCGCCCGGACGCAGGTGCCGTGGTGGTTGGAGAACGGCGCCTATCCGGTGCACTTCGTCTGGGAGACGGGCTTTGTCGAGACCCTGAAGCAGCTGCTCGGGTGGCGCGCCGGGCGTGACCTGATCCGTCGGATGGATCTGCCCGGCGAGGGCGACCAGCAGAACAACCTGCAGTCCGGGCCGCTGGGGTGGGGACTGTGGTCGGCAGTCAAGGAGAGCGCCGCCGACGCGTCCGGCCCGCACGGGGGCGCCACCTACGTCGGCGCGCGGCTCGCCCGGTTCTGTGCCGAGAACCCGGGCCGGATCACCGTGCACGCCGCCGGACACTCGGCCGGCGCCATCTTCCACTCGCATTTCATCCCGGCCGCCCGACAGCAGGGCGTGCCGAGTTTCAGCACATTGCAACTGCTCGCTCCCGCACTGCGGGTGGACGGGTTCCGCACCCAACTGCTGCCGATGGTCGACACGGACATCAACAAGATCACCGTCTACACGATGAACATGCAGGCCGAGAACGACGACAACTGCTTCCAGGTCTACCGGAAGTCGTTGCTGTACCTGGTGAGTCAGATCTTCGAGCCGGAGGACGACGCGCCGATCCTGGGACTCGAACAGTCGATCAGGGGAGATCCGGAGCTGATGGTGGCCTTCGGCCTCACTCCCGGCATTCCGGGACGGGTGGAGGTGATCTGGTCACCGACCGATCAGGCCGCGGCGACGGATTGCCGGAGCAGCGCGACATCGCACGGCGGTTTCGACAACGACGCCGACACGATGAACAGCGTGATGCGCCGGGTTGTCCGGCGGTCGGACATCGTCGAGTACCCGGAGCAGAACCGCAGGCAGGGAGCCGAAGAGCTGGAGGCGACGATGGCGGCGCCGCCCAGCTGACCGGCGAGACCGCAGCGCAGATCAGGATGCCGTGCCGATCGCGTCGATCTCCTTCTTCAGTGAATCGGTGTCGGCCTGGATCTCCTTCTTCAACGTCTTCTTCGCGCGGATGAGCGCCTTGTCGACCCGCGCCTGCACGTCGGTGGCCGCGATCAGGATCAGGGCGCTGCCGCCCTCGTCGAGCAGTTCGCCGAGGTCCTTGAGATCGGCGCGGCTCATCCCGCCGGCGGCGTGGCCGGCGATCGCCCCGATCCCCGCTCCGGCGGCACTGCCGACCAGCATCCCGGCGCCGAGCAGCACCGCGGGGAAGACGGCGACCAGCGCGCCGACAGCCAGCCCGACGTAGAGACCCTTGACCGCCCCGTCCCTGGTCGGCTGTTCGTGCTTCTTCTCGATCTTCACCGTGCCGTCGGCGCCCTTGCTGATCACGGCGGCGTCGTAGGTGTCGATGATGTCGAGCTCTTCGTAGACGTACCGCACGGTGTCGTAGTCGGCGATCGCGTCGTCGAGCCGGTCGTACTGGGCGGCGATGAGGAGATAGGTATCCAGCGGCATGGTGGGTTCCTCCGAGCTGACAGGGATTGGCGCCGACGCTTCGGCGACCTCATCCTGACGCGAAACCGCGCGGACCGCTCGATACCGGGTCTTCGAGGCATTTCGCTGATCGGTGACGTGTCGGGCAACTCCGGTCGACGCGAATGCGGGATGCTCACGCCGACCGTGGGAGGTAACGATGGCCCTACCCGATGGATCGCGGGGCAACGTGGTGGAGCTGCGGGTCCACGGGGTCTCCGGGACGCCCCCGGAGGAGTTGCTCGATCGTCAGCTGGTCCGGCAGGTGGCGGGTGACAAGATCGCCGGCTTCTACCGGCCCAGGCTGCGCGAGGAGTGGCGGGACCGGCCGTCCAACGACCCGGGAACGGACTCTGAACCGTATTCCACCGCGCAGGAGGCGATCCCGCCACCACTGCTGGAGGGCTACTCGTGGGGTGGCTTGACCTCCGGGTCGCCGTCCCGGGCCCTGTGGTTGGTGTTGTTGCCGTTCACCCTGATCAACGTGGCGCCGCGAATGCGGCCGGTCCCCGGTGACCATCCGCAGGACACTCCGCGGGCAGCCCGCCTGGTGTGGTTCCTGAGCCGGCTGATGGCCGTCAGCCTCACCGTCACCATCGCCCTCGGCGCCACCGGGGTCGGGGTGGCCGTGCTGGCGTGGCAGTGCTCCGGGATCTGCGGGAACCTGCCGTGGCCGCTCTCGGCGATGTTCTACGAGGCGTCGTCGGGATGGCGGGTGGTGTGGGGCGCCTGCCTGCCGTTGGCCGTATTAGCGGTGCTGGCGGTGCTCAGTTGGCGGAACTCGGTGCAGTACGACCTGGTTCGTCCCACCGGCATGCAGGACACCGACAAGGTGTCCGCGGAGACGGGCTCGTCGACCGAGCCACGGCTGGGCGATCCCAGTTTCTGGTACGGGCGGTACCCGGTCAGCCGGCTGCGGCACCTGCACCTGCAGGCCGGGGTGGCGGTCGTCGGGATCGCCCTGATCGTCGCCGCCCACCCCGGTGTGCTGCGATGGATCGGCATCGTGCTCGCAGGGCTGACCGCGGCGGGAATCCTGGTCGCCCTCGGCCGGCCGGAGTTGCTGTCCCGCACCGACCCACCAGGTTCGTCGACCGCCGTTCCCTCGCTCCGGACAAGGGCGCGCACCATCGGCTGGATTCTGTGGATCTGGCCGCCGGTCGGTGTCCTGCTGATCATCGGGCTGTCATCGCCGCCGTCGGCGACCGGCGAGATGCCCGGCTACAACGCCTTGGTCACCGCGTGGTTCGCCGGGCAGTCCGCCCTCACGTTGGTGATGTTCGGGGTGATTGCGGTGATGGCCGGGGCAGAACCCCCGCGCACTCCGCGGCGGGCCATGTGGGGGATGGGCACGGTGGCGATGTCCGTGCTCGCGCTGTACCTGGGCGCCGCCCTGACGTCAGGATTCGTCATCCTGACCTCCGCGTGGATCACCTCGTCCAACCCGTGGATCAGCATCGACGACGTGAACGCCCTGCTGGCGCCCGGTAGTCCGGTCCGGATCCCGACGTCGCTGCAGTACGCGGGTCTCGGCACTTTCGCGGTCGCCGTTGTGGTGCTGATCGTGTTCTTCGTGACCGCGTGTTATGTCGGCTGGATGTGGGGTATCGGCGGCGCCAAGCGCGATCGTAAACACGCTGCCGAAGCCGGCCAGCGGGCGCAGGGACGGAATCGGCAACGTTTCGCCGATTTCCGGCCGGGCACCCTCGGCCGCCGCCGGACGTCGATCGCAAGATCCATCTGGCTCGCCCGCCGGGTGGATTATCTGCCCGGCTACCTGGCCGTGCTGGTGCTCGGAATCGGCCTCATCGGGTCGGTGCTGACGCTCTACTTCGGGTATCGACTCGTCCTCGGTCAACCGCTGGGTCGGGTCGGTGACCTGGAATTCTGGTCGGTCCTCGGAATGGGGTCGCTGAACCCGGTGGCGGTCGGCGTCTGGCTCATCGGAATTCTGTTGGTCGGTCTCGTCGTATTGGGGGCCTTGGCCTTTCGGGTGCCGAAGACCAGGAAGGCGGTCGGCATCCTCTGGGACATCGGCTCGTTCTGGCCGCGCGATGTGCACCCGCTCGCGCCGCCCTGCTACGCGGAGCGCGCCGTTCCAGAGCTGGCGATTCGGCTCGACGCGCACGCGGCGATGGTGACCACCTCCGGCCCGGCGCCGGAGCCTGGGCACGACGGTGCCGTCGAAGAGGTGCCGACACCCGGCCTGGTCGTGCTGGCCAGTCACAGCCAGGGGACGGTGATCTCGATGGCGGCGCTGCTCGGGCCGGCGTGGCGATCGGCCGATCACACGGTGCTGCTCACCTTCGGCACCGTGCTGCGGCGGCTCTATGCGCGGTTCTTCCCGGTCTACTTCTCCTCGGGCGCCTTTGCCGAACTCGCCGAGCGGCTCGGCGAGCCCGCCGATGCCGATCCGGTGACGGGTTCCTGGGGGCCGCAGCACCCGGGACTGGCGTCGCCGACCCTGCGGTGGCGCAACCTGTGGCGTCGAACGGATTATCTCGGCGGCCGGGTCGGCGACCCGCTCGCCGACGCCGCGCCGACGGCCGGCTCGGGCGAGACCGTGTCGATCGATGTCGAACTCGAAGATCCGGTGTTCCTTCCCGGCAGGGGCGACACCTGCATGCCGGCGGCGGGCCGGCATTCGAACTTCCCCCGCGACCCCGCTTTCCAGGGCGAGCTGATGCGGTTGCTCAAGACGTCATTCGCCTCGCTCGACCCGGCGTCCGCGCCCGAGATCGCTGTCGGCAAGGCGCCGCTCGGCGCGCCCGACGAACTGATGAATCCGCGGGAATCGATGGCTTGATGGGTCGCTGAAGTTTCCTGGCCGAGATGGGTGCGCGTCCGGCGTCCTTCGGCCAGGATGAGCGGTGCGTCCGCGCCCGGCCGTGGCCGGACCGTCCTACCCGGAGGTCACCGCATGCTCGTCGGTCCCGTGGAACTGCTCGTGCTGTCGTTCCCACAGGAGAACGCCGATCCGGGGGTCATCGCCGCCGTGCAGGAGGTGGTGGAGGCCGGCTTCGTCACCGTGCTCGACCTGGTCTTCCTCTCCCGGTCGTCGACCGGTGAGATCCGGGAGATCGACGTGTCGGAGAAGCTGGACGACGTCGGCCTCGGCCATCTGGAGATCCAGGAGCAGGCGTTGATCAGCGAGGACGATCTGGACCTTGCCAGGGACATTCTCGAACCTGGGCATTCGGCCGCCGTCATCGTCTATGAGAACAGCTGGGCACGAACGGTTTCCGGGGCCATCGCCGAGGCAGGCGGAGAACTGACGCTGCACGTAAGGATCCCGCGCGATGTGGTCGAGGCGGCGCTGGAAGCGGCCGAGATGGACTGAGATCGGACGCATCGGTGCTGCCGGCCGCGGCTGCTGTCCCGAGGGCCGCACTGTCCGGGGTTGAGCGATCAGTGCCATGATCAGGGCAGTGGACCGACCGGACGCCCGCAGGTGTGGCGATCGGCGGTTCGTGACGTGTTTGTCCGTGGCTGGTCGTCACCGCGTGGATCGGCAGTGATCGATACCCTGCGGCGAACGAGTGTGATCGATGAGGAGCGCAACGATGTTTCGACGACGTGGACGGCCGGGGTTGTTGGGAACGGTCGCTCGGACCGCAGTGGTGGCGGGGACGGCGACCGCGACGGCCGGTGCGGTGAACCGGCACCAGCAGAAGAAGGTCGCGGAGAAGGAGGTGGAGGCGGACCAGCAGGCCGCGGAGAACGCGCCGCCGCCGCAGCAGCCGGTGTACCAGCAGGCACCCCCACAGCCGGTGTACCAGGCGCCTCCGCCGTCCGCGCCGGAGGCGCCCGCCGAGGAGGACATGGTCGGCAAGATCACCCAGCTCGCGAAGCTGCGTGACTCCGGAGTGCTGTCCGACGAGGAGTTCAGTGCTGCGAAGGCCAAACTGCTCGGGATGTAACGCGTTTCGGGATCGAAGAGGGTCGGATGGAGGGCATGCGGTAGGAGGCGGGTTCGGCCCCTTCCCACCGCACCGAGCCGGAGGTTCTGCGCAGGCAGTCGGCTCGCACTCAACCCAGTTGGAGCGCGGTGATCCGCCACCGACCGTCCACGCCCTGGATGCGAAACGCGATGGCCCGCACCCGATCAGCGCGACGGAAGACGGCGCTCACCTCGGCGACGCCATCGGCCGGCTCGCAGACCCGGACGTTCATCAGGTGCGGTAATGCCTGATGCCCGGCAAACGGTCGCTCGAGCAGCCCGGCGTAGATGTCCGGTGCACAGTGCACCCGTAGTTGTGCCACCGGCCGGCGGCTCGACAACACCTCGACCAGGGCACGGGCGAGTACCGAGGCCGCCCGGCGAGCCGGCGGCAGGTGCTCGGTCGCGGTTCTGCGCACTCCGATGTCGGCCTCCGACGACCAGGTCGGGACATCGACTGCAGCGATGGTGGTGGGACCGGCGCCGCCGGAACGCTTCTCGGTTTCCAGGGCGGTGCCCATCGGCAGGATTCCCGCACTGCCGGCCGAACTGGTGCTGGTCGAGCCGCTGCGAGTCGCGAGGTTTCGTGCGGTGACGGTTCCCGATCCGCTGCTCAGTGTTCCGGAGCTCAGAGCTGCGGAGCTCAGTGTCGCGGGACTGAGTGTTGCCGTGCTGCCTGACGTCGAGCGTCGGGCGACTGCCGTCCGCTGTGCCGGGATCGTCGGCGCGACCTCGACCCGCACGTCGGCGACGGGCCCATCGGTGGCTGCCGAGCCATGCTGGCCGACAGGTCGTTCGTCATCGAAGGGTGGTTCGCTGCTGGGTACCGGCGCGAGATACGGCGTTCGGTTTCTCGGCTTGGATCCCGGCAACACAACCCGGGGTCCCTTGGCCTCGGCGATGCGGGGCGTCCGCGGATCATGAGTCAGCGGTGGTGCGGGTGGGGCGACGGCGGTGGTCATGATCAATTCCCCGTTTCGGGAGTGGGCGGCGTGAACAGCTGCCCGGGTTGGATGAGGTCGGGATCGGCGCCGATCACCGCGGCATTGGCGGAATACCAGGCGTGCCAGGCGGTATCGATGTCCGCGTCGGAAGCATCGGGGGACAGGTGGTGGTGTGCGATGGACCACAGCGTGTCGCCCGGCCGCACCTCGACCCTCGCTGCGGGCCCCTCCGAGGACGGAAGCGCCGAGGGCCCACCCGCGATCGCGGGAGACTCGGTGGTCGGGACAGCGGACTGCGGATCGAACTCCAGCGCAGAGATTCCGCCGGCTTCCGGTGCAGTGTCTGGCTGAGGGGGCACGGAGTCCTGGTCGGGTGCCGCGGAATCCGGCTCGCTCAGCACCGGGGCGGATGTCGGGTCGGCTGTTGGCGCGATCGGTGACGTCTCGCTAGGCGGCGTCAAAGTAGGTGGCGTCGAAGCCGCCGTTATCGATGGTGCTGGCGCAGGTGCTGAGTGCGTCAACGGGGCGACCTGACTGTCGGGTGCGGGCCAGTCGATGCTGACCGTCGGCAGCGTCGATTCATCGAGGGCGGTCGGGGTGGCCATCCCCGTCCCGCCCCCGGACGGGACGGGGATGGTGGTCGCGTCGCCGGATACCGTCTGACCTGCGGATTCCGTAGCACTCTGCACAGTCGTCGACACGGCGGAACTCGCCGCCGACATCGAGGGCACGGCGCACGCACTTGTCCCGGCCAGGAGGGAAACTCCGACCGCTGCGGCGACGATCCGACCCGCGGCCGCCGGAGCGATTCTGCGGAGAACCGCCCGGCCCTTGCGTCCTGCGGGGCCGGGAAGGCTGCCGGCGATCGCGGCTAGCCAGACCACCGCGACCCACAACAGCAATGCCCAGACCACCACGCCGGCGACAACCAGGACCGCCGCCTCCACGGCCGAACCGATCTGTGATGAGACCGCAGCACGCGATGCCTGATCGCTCAGCCGTGAACCCCAACTCGCCGGTCCGGGAACGACCACGGCCAACCCGGCGAGCGCGAGCAGGCACGCCGCGAACTGCGCGCGAGCGGTCCGGAGGGAGGACGTCGGTGCATCAATCGAGATGCGTTCGACATCGACCGAACCCCAATCAGTCCATTTGAGCTTGTTTGCCATGAGACGAAGTCAAATGGAAGCGTCAGGTCTTGTCAAGCGTCTTTGAGCTCAGCTTGACCCGGCCCGTCTGAGTGGTCAGGGTGGGTCCCATGCGCTGGGAGCACTTGTTCGCCGATCTCGAGGCACGGTTCGACGAACTCGACGATGCCGCCGCCGCGGCCGAAACCGCCGATCGGGAACGGGTGGCGATGGGCGCCGTCCTGGCGCAGCAGCGGCTCGTCGGCTCGATCGGCGGACAGATCCGGGTCCGACTGGCCGGCGGAGCCACGCTCGGCGGCGTGCTGCGAACAGTCGGACCGGACTTCCTGATGCTGACCGAGGCGCAAACGAGGGACTGCCTCGTTCCGCTCGGCGCGGTGACGGCCGTCGAGGGTTTGACCTCGGTGACCGGTGCCGCACTCACCGGCCTGGCCGTTCGGCTGGACCTCCGTCGTGCACTCCGCGAATTGGCGCGCGACCGGTCACCGGTGTCCCTGGCGCTGACCGGTTGGACCGGCGCCGTAGCGACAGCCGGCCAAGGCGCCGGCTCGGTCGCGGCCGGGTCCGGGGAGATCACCGGAACCATCGACCGGGTCGGCGCCGATTTCATCGAGATCGCCGCGCATGCAGCGTGGGAACCCCGTCGCGCCGGTGCGGTGCGGTCCGTCGCCCTCGTCCCGATCACGGCGCTGGTGCTCGTTCGAGCGATTCCGCTGGGGTGACGGAGCGAGCTCGCCGACGTCCGGGAATGAAGCGTCATGTCGCACGCGTTGTCGCGCGCGGACTTTCAGGTCTCGACGACCGTTAACCGGGTCGGATCGACCGAGCCCGGTTCAGGCGTCGCTCGGCAATGTTGACGGCAGTTCGGACAGGGTTCGATGCCGTCTTGCGGTACGCCTGCTCGATGTACTCTTCGAGCTTGGTCCGCTCGATCCGCCACTGATTCCGGCCGCCGATCTGGATGCCATGGAGATCGCCGCTGCGGACAAGGGCATAGGTCTGGCTCGGTGGACTGAACTCCACCCTCCGAGTAGTCCAGGACGGTTCAGCTCAGCCCGGCGTTCTTCGTCGCAGCGGCCGCCCGTCCCGGCGCGCCGGAGGAGTCCAATTGGAGCCCCCGTGCGCGCCGCCGCGGACAGCGGTTTCGCCGCGATGCTCACGGCTCTGAAGGGGCGTCGA
>Ga0164307_10000905_pt1 | contig 13298 bp, 11 predicted proteins | sample Whisoiple_243_MG_FD_110214 | JGI IMG/M metagenome (GOLD analysis project Ga0164307, IMG submission 110214) | Soil microbial communities amended with fresh organic matter from upstate New York, USA - Whitman soil sample_243_MG | ecosystem: Environmental > Terrestrial > Soil > Unclassified >...
CCGCCCGTGCAGCGCGCGCAGCGTGGGCCCCGGCGCGATACCCAGCTCCTCGGATAGTGCGGTCTTCAGACGGCGGTAGGCGTCAAGGGCGTCGGACTGCCGTGCGGCGATGTAGTAGGCGATGATCAACTGCGCCCACAGCGGCTCGCGATAGGGATGCTCCTTGGTCAGACCTTCGAGCGCACCAATCACGGCATCCGCTCGCCCGCAGGCGATTTCGGCTTCCGCGTAGGCGGTGTGGACGTTGATCCTGTCCTCGGTGAGCGCGGCGGCGAAGGCGGCGACGAACTCGAAATCGCCCAGGTCTTCGAGCACTCGGCCACGCCAGTGCGATATTGCGGCCGACAGATGGCTGCTTGCCAGCTCGAATCGGCCGGCCGCGGCTGCACGTATGCCCGCCGTCTTCTCACCGACGAATCGGCCTATGTCGCAATCGTTGTCGGACACGGCGAGCCGGTATCCCGGGGGCGCGGCCGCCAGCACCGTGCGCCCTTCAACGCCGGCGTTGTTCAGAAACCCGCGAAGATTGGAAACATATGTGTGCAGGCTCGCGCGTGCCTCCTGCCGGGCCTGTTGTCCCCACACCCCGTCGATCAACGCATCACTGCCGACCGCTCGATTGCGATTGATCAGGAGCATGGCCAGCACTGCGCGCTGCTTGCGCGAGCCCAACGACACCGGCTCGCCGCCGACGGTCATCTCGAGCGGACCCAGCACCCCGAAACCGATCAACAGGCATCCGCCCGGGGTTGCGCAGTACCCGTCTTCACCCATGCGTCGGGTACGAAGCCGAGGTCGGTGCCGTTTGGATCGCTACGGATCTTGTCCCATACCGGTGTGGCTATCGACGGTCCTGCTCCGGCCCCCGGTCCCTCCACGACGTCGCCGATCGTCGTGCAGACAATGAAGACCTCCGTCTCAACCGGTAGGTAGCCGGTGACCGGAGAGGCAAGCACCGGCTCGGCGCGCACCTCAAGACTGGGTCGCTGCAGCACATAACCGCGAAAGGGCACGCCGCCAGTGGGTGTGGGCTGAGTTCGGCTGGTCTGGTCGGGCCCCGGCGGCGGGGCCTGCGACTGGGCCCCCCGATCCTGCTGGGTCAGCAGCCCGATGACCACTCCGACACCACCCAGGATCAGCGCCGTCGCCACGGCGATCACGGCAGGCAGCAGCCATCCCCGCCCGCGGCGGTCCGCGTAACGGTGGGCGGGCGGCTGCGCGGGATCGGCAGCCGCAGTCTCCGGCGGCATGACGAGGGTGGATCTGCTGCCGTCGGCTGCCCGTTGCGCCGCGCGGACGAGGCCGCCGGCGGTGCCGTACCGGTCGTCGGGGTCCTTCGCCATTCCTCGGGCGATGACCGCGTCGAACGTCGCCGGAACGCGCGGGTTGGTCACGCTCGGCCGCGGCGGTGGCGAGGCGAGATGGGCCGCGACCATGTTCTCGAGGCTGTCACGAGAAAACGGGCTGTCTCCGGTCAGCGATTCGTATAGCACGCACGCCAGCGAGTACACGTCGACAGCAGGGGTGGCCTCCTGTTCGGTGAACCGCTCAGGCGCCATGTAATCGATGGTGCCGATCGGCATCCCCGCGGTTGTCAGCCGGGTGTCGCCCTTTGTCGCGGCGATACCGAAGTCGACCAGGTAGGCGAAATCGGCGGGAGTGACGATGATGTTGTGCGGCTTGATGTCCCGATGCATCAGACCCTCGGCGTGTGCCGCGTCCAGCGCGGCGCCGACCTGACCGATGATGGCCACGGCGCGTGACGGCTCGAGCGGGCCGGTGGCGATCAGCTCGTCGAGTGTATGGCCGTGCACCAGACGCATGTCGATGTAGAGTCTGCCGTCGACCTCGCCCCAGTCGTGAATGGGTATGACGTGTGGTTCCTGCAGCACTGCCGCCGCATGGGACTCGCGTTGAAATCGCTGGCGAAACGTGGCGTCGTTGGAAAACCCGTCGGCGAGGATCTTCAGCGCGACGGTTCGCTTCTTCTCGGTGTCGTAGGCCTCGTACACCTCACCCATCCCGCCTTTGCCGAGCAGGCTGATGATGGTGTACTTGCCGAACGCCGTGCCGACGCGCGACTCCACGTCGAACCCCCTGATCCCGTCGGGTACAAGGGAAGTGTCTCATGTCGGTCACGAATCCCAGATCGGGCCGAACGCCGGTATCCCGCGCTGCTCCAGGCCGTGCACCACCTGCCGGGTGACAGTGCTGTTGGACACGCAGATGACTGCCTCGGCTCCCGATTGGGCGTAGGCGCCGTAAGCCAGTTGCAGCACATCGGGTTTGCCGAGCGCGCCGGTATCCCAGATCATCGCGTCGGGCTGGGCGGCTTCGATCTCGTCGACGAACGCGTCGCCGTAGGTGAGGCGTGGGTTCTTGGTCACCCACACCAACTGGGATGGCACCGACGTGTCGAGTATGTGTCCCAATACGGGCCCGATGCCGCTGCCGGTCGCCACCAGCACGACTTTGGTGAACAACTTGCGCACGTTGGCGACCCCGACGGTCGGAATTCCCCGCACCCACACGTGCGTCGGCGGTTCGTCGACGAAGGCAGAGGTCCAGTCGCCTGCACGGGACACCAGCATGCGATATCCATTCGCGCCTGGCGCGGCAGGCACATTGGCGAAGTGGTGCCACCCCACAAAGGGGCGACGGCTGATCGGGCGGGTGGTTCCGACGGCCGGGACCACACCGTGATCCAGGCGCAGGATCACGGCATGCGACGACGGGCGTTCCCAACCGATCGGGATGCGACGGAGCAGCAGCCACGGCCAGATGGCCAACAGCGCGGTCAGCACGACCAGCCAGAAGGCAGGCTCGGCCATCAGCGCCGAGCCGAACGACTGATCGCCACGGCCACCGTTGACGAACAGCATGGTGTTGATCCACACCAGCACGAGCGCCGCCCAGCCGCAGAACCTGTGCGTCACCTCGAAACGGTCGTGATGTGTAGCGCGCAGCCGAGGCAGCGCCATCGTGACCATGACCGTGAACGTCGTGGCGATGGTGATTCCGAGGACCATGTGAGCGTGTGACACATCGCCGACACCGGCGACGGCGTCGCGGGTCAACGAAACGACGAGGGTCATGTACCAGAGCGTTCCGGCAACCGCGGTACCCACGTGCAAACCGCCGAAATGGTAGTACTTTCCGAGCGCCCATCGCACCCGCAGCGGCCAGGACGTCGGCGGCCGAGTCACCAGCCATGCCAATGCATTGAGGACGTAGGGCTGTCGAAACACCACGGCGGCGGCGAGATTCGTCTGCGCCGTCAGTGCGATGGCGCGCAGCTCGCTGCCGTCCGATGTCCACCAGTCGGCGGCTGCGGCGGCGTATGCAACCCATCCGAGGTTGACTGTCATCACCAATACGACGAGCCGGTTGTACTGCTTCAGGCGCGGGTGCTTGAGGATTCGCCGCAGGAACGGCAGCCGCGGCGCGATATCCCCCGTCCCGGCGCCGTCAAACCGGGGAACATCGCGCACGTCCGGCCTGGTGAGTTCGGCAGTGGTCACCGGATGAGGATCTGTGCACCGACTTGAAGGTTTCTCAAAGGAATCTTGGAGTTCGAGTCGCCCTTGTGACCGGGAGGGTGTCTACTCGTTTCACCAGAAGTTCACGTTCGGTTCGGGGGTGAGTGTCATGGCACGTGTCGACCTTTTCGCCAAGATCCCACTGATCGGGATGACCCTGGTGTTCCTGGCCATGGCAATCGTCGCGGTCACCGCGTACTTGCACGCCGGCTGGTACTCGATCATCGGCTACGCGATTGCGGCCGTGGTCGCCGTGTCCGGCTTCGTAATGACATTCCGTGACGTCAGCGATACGCCAGACCCTCCGGAGCGTTGGGATGCCCGCGGTAACCCCGTTGATCCTGCGTCACCCGGCACCGACTAGAGCGAGGCCGCTTCTATGACCACTGAACCCAAGCCGTCGACGTACGACAACTCCGCGCTGACGGCCGAGGACGAGGGCTACCACAAGGGCCTCAAGCCCCGACAGCTGCAGATGATCGCGATCGGCGGTGCCATCGGCACCGGTCTGTTCCTCGGTGCCGGCGGCCGACTCCACAACGCCGGACCGGGCCTCTTCTTGAGCTACGCGTTCTGCGGCATCTTCGTCTTCCTTATCCTGCGGGCGCTGGGCGAACTTGTGCTGCACCGGCCGTCGTCGGGATCCTTCGTGTCGTACGCACGCGAGTTCCTCGGCGAGAAGGCGGCGTTCGTCGCCGGCTGGATGTACTGGCTGAACTGGGCGTTCACGGCAATTGTCGACTCGACGGCGATCGCCACCTACTTCCACTACTGGTCGTCGTTCGGCAGCGTGCCGCAGTGGCTGATCGCATTGATCGCGTTGGCGCTCGTGGTAGGGGTAAATCTCATTTCGGTAACGCTGTTCGGGGAACTCGAGTTCTGGGCTGCTGCCATCAAAGTCCTTGCGCTGATCACATTTCTGGTCGCAGGCACCATCTTCCTTGCCGGCCGCTACCAAATTCAGGGACAGCCAACCGGATTCAGTGTGATCGCGGACAACGGCGGACTCTTCCCCGCCGGCCTCTTCCCGCTGGTGATTGTCATGTCCGGCGTCGTGTTCGCCTATGCCGCAGTCGAACTCGTCGGGACAGCGGCTGGCGAGACCGCCCATCCGCATAAGATCATGCCGCGTGCGATCAACTCGGTGATCGCGCGTATCGCTGTCTTCTACGTCGGTTCATTGTTCCTGCTGGCCCTTCTTCTCCCCTACACCACCTATAAGGCCGGCGAGAGCCCGTTCGTCACGTTCTTCTCCAAGATTGGAATCGAGGGCGCGGGGACGGTCATGAACATCGTCGTGCTGACCGCCGCATTCTCCAGCCTCAACGCCGGGCTGTACTCGACCGGCCGGATTCTGCGGTCGATGGCAATGAACGGCAGCGCGCCGAAGTTCACGGCGCGGATGTCCAGCCGCGGCGTGCCGTACGGCGGAATCTTCCTGACCGCGTTGGTCGGGCTGTTCGGCGTTATCCTCAACCTTCTCTTCCCCGGCCAGGCGTTCGAGATCGTGCTCAACATCGCGGCCCTCGGCATCATCGCGTCCTGGGGCACCATCGTCATCTGTCAGATCCAGCTCTACCGGTGGTCGAAGAAGGGCATCCTGGAGCGGCCGGCATTCCGGTTGTGGGGCACGCCATACACCGGCTATCTCACATTGGCGTTCCTCTTCGGCGTCATCGTGCTTATGGCACTCGACCCACCGATCGGCACGTGGACGGTGGCGTCTTTGGTCGTGATCATTCCGGCGTTGGTCATCGGCTGGTTCGCCGTCCGGGGTCGCGTACTCGAGGTCGCTCGGGAGCGCGAAGGATTCACGGGTTCGTTCCCGGTCGTCGCGAACCGGCCACTGCCAGAAGACAAGAAGGACTGACTCCTCAGGCTTCGACGACGTCCTTGATCCGTTCGAGCGTCGTGCGCATGTCACGCATGTTGCGCCGCTTGCGCAGATAACCCAGAAAAGCGGTGGCCCGCAGGAGTTTCGGGACCGGCACCCAGAACGACTCGGTCACGTCCGTGCCGTCATCACTCGGCGTGAACGCGTAATGCCAGTTGTTGACGGCGCGGTTGCCCACCAACACCTCGAAGCCGAACTCGCAGCCGGGATCGCAGGCGGTAACCCGGCACGTCGTCCAGTAGACCGGCCCGATCTCGTTGCGCTTGACGTGCCCACGGAAGCGGGCACCGACCGCGGGTTCTGTCGCGCCGTCCAACCATTCGGCGTCGAACGTCTCAGGCGAGAACCGCCCGGTGTTGCGGACGTCGGAGACCAACTCCCACACCCGTTGCGCGGGGGCGTCCATATGAACCCTCACTGCTCCGCGCACGCGAGGACCATAGCAAGGGCTTATGCGTTGCGCGCCGCACCCACATTGCGCGCGATCTCTTCGAGGTGAGTGTCCCAGGTGCCGCAACACCCACCCCACACGTCGATGTGGGGGTACTGCCGCGCCAGATCGCCCATGAGCTCACCGAGCGTTGGCGGGTCGCCCATCTCGAGGTGCCCGAGCGTGCACAGCGAGATCTTGTCCATCATCGCCGCGTTGGGCCGCAGAGAACGTACCCGGGTAAACCACTCGCCCGGTTCGATCGCCGGTGTGAACTCCAGCGGGTGCGAGCAGTTGATCCCGTAGAACGCGGGCCGATCGTCACCGGTCTGCGCATCGACCGACTCGATGGCCTCCTTGAGCGACCCGCCTGATTCCAGCCGGTGGGTGTCGTGATTGAGCGTGAAGGACACCGCGAGAGGCAAGCCCACACGCGCCGCCGCACGCGACAACCCGACCACCTCGGGGATGCTGTTGAACGTCATGGCCTCGATCACGTCGACGCCGGCCATAGCGAGGGTGGCCAGTTGCTCGCCGTGATACTGCTCGGCCTCCTCGGCGGTGATGGTCTTGTTCAACTCGTACGCGTCACCGCGTGGGCCGACTATTCCCGCGTACAGCAGCGCGGGCACCTGCCCCTCATACGGTTTTCCGAGCCCGCGCAGGAAATCGATTGCTCGCACTTGCATCTCGGCCAGAGACTCGGGCGAGTAACCGAGCAGCGAGCCCCAGTCCGGGCTGGCCCGGTAGTCCAGGCCCCCCATCAAAACGCCGAATCCGTTGCGTGCCGCGGTATCGAGATACTGCGTGTACATGCCGTGCAGTTCGGACACTGCACGCGGGTTGTCGAGCAACGGGAACATGGCGAAGTGCGGCAGATCGAACCCGTACTTGTACATGATCTCGGTTTCCTGACCACCCTCGGTGAGGTAGTTCAGCCCCGCCTGTTGCGCCGGAAACATCGCTGCCACCATGGTCGCCTCCCCTGACCTGTGAGCCACCTGTGGACCCGAGTCAGGGTAGCGCCGGAGCGGCTGGTCGCAGACCGTTTGGCAATCAGCAAGGCGACACGCTCTAGGCTGTGCCGCATGGCTGCTGACATCGTGCCGATCCGGCTCGGATTGACCAAGGGCGACCTGTACACACTCTGGGCTCCACGCTGGCGCGATGCCGGCGACGAGTGGGAGGCCCTGCTCGGCAAGGACGAGGACCTTTACGGTTTCGAGTCCGTCGCCGATCTGGTCGCCTTCATCAGGACGAACAGCGACAACGACCTCACCGACCACCCGGCGTGGGAGGGTCTGATCGAGTCGAACGCGCACCGGTTCGATCCACCGGACGAGCGCGAGTACGACCTGATCGGCGTGCAGGAGTTGCTGGCGGAGAAGCCGACCGAGGAATCGGTGGCGACGCTGCACAGGACCCTGGCGATCGTGTCGTCCGTCGGGTCGGTCTGCGAACTGCCTGCGGTCACGAAGTTCTTCAACGGCAACCCGATCCTCGGCTCGCTCGGTGCGGGCATGGATAGCTTCAGCGGCAGGAGCGGCCGCAAGCGCTGGGCCGAGATCGCGACCGTCATCGGGCGCAGCTGGGACAACGTCGTGGACGCCATCGACGAGGTCATCACCACCCCGGACGTCGACAAGGCGGCGGCGGAGAAGGCGGCGGCCGAACTCGAGGGACCCAGGCCCGAGCCCGAAGAGATCGAGGAAGCCGACGAGATCGGGGTCGATGACGTCGAGGGCGATGACGTCGACGCCGAGGGCAGGGACGCCGACGAGACGTTGGGTGAGCAAGTTGCGGCCCCCGCCTCCACCGGCGGCCTGGTGCTCGGCGCCGACGAGGACTTCTGGCTCAAGGTCGGCATCGACCCGATTCAGATGATCACCCGCGGCGGCACCTTCTACACGCTGCGGTGCTATCTCGACGACGCGCCGGTGTTCCTGGGCCGAAACGGCCGGGTCAGCGTGTTCGGGTCGGAGCGCTCGCTCGCGCGCTACCTGGCCGACGAGCACGACCACGACCTGTCCGATGTGGCGACCTACGAAGACATCAAGACCGCGGCGACCGACGGCTCGCTTCGCGTCGACGTCACCGACGACAACGTCTATGTGACGAGCGGCTTGGCCGACGACCTCGCCGACGGCCCCGATTCGGTGGATCGCGACCAGCTGGAGCTGGCTGTCGAATTGCTTCGCGACGTCGGCGAGTACGCCGAAGACGACATCGTCGAGGAGACGCTGGACGCCGACATGCCGCTGGGCGGCCTTGTCGCCCACGTGCTGGATCCCGGCACGGTCGCCAAGCCCAACCCGCCGTACGCCAAGGCGGTCGAGCAGTGGGAGTCGCTGGAGACATTCTTGGAGTCGCGGCTGCGCCAGGAGTAGCTGGACGGGTCGGCAACGAACACGGCGGTCGAGTCTCCGTAGCGTGCTCAAGCGGTGAAAACCGCTGCAAGGACCCTGTTGCGGCGTAAAATACTTCGGCGGAAGCACGGGAGAGAGGCGGAGCCATCATCCACCTTCCACGTTCGAAATCGGCTGCGGCCCTCGACATTTAGGGCAATTCGATACCGCTATCGAGTCGGAGGTCCGGCCCCAGAAGGGACCACCCATGACCTCGTTAGCTCATATCGGTCTGCGTCGCCTCATCACCGCGGGTCTGTCCGTGGCTGTCGTCGCCCTCGGACCCGCGGCGACAGCAACGGCCGAGCCGGAATGGGACGTCGACGCATACGACAAGTGCATGGCGAAGACTGTCAGAGATCCAGCCACCTGCTGCCTGCTCTCCGGCGGAAATGTCGGAGACAACGATCCCAACGTTTGCACCGCACCCGCTGCGGTAGAACAAGGCACCGGGCCGGCATGGCAGCCTCCACGAGGTGACCTGCCGACCCTGGTGCCAGATGGTTCTGCAGTGATGCCGGGCCAGGCCGTCGGCTAGCTCGATACGAACACTTCGGCGAAGACGAGTAACCGACTACTCGCGTCGAACGCGGCTTTTTACAGCATGCTGCTGGAAGCCCGCACGGATGGAGATGGCAATGACCGCGGAACAGCAGCAGGCGATGGATTCGTTCTATGGGCTCGACAATGTGATCACGATCAAGATCACAATGCCTGCGTCCGAGTGGGACAAGGTGCGCCTCGAAGAGCCTCAAGGCGGTCGCTGCGAATGGGACTGGACCGGTGGCAGCAGATACACCTGGCGCAAGGCGGACACCGTCGAGATCTCCGGGACAATCTTTCCGGCCCCGACGACGTTGACAGACATCGGCATCAAGAAGAAGTCGTTCTGCGGCTCGATCGATGACAAGAAGCCGTGCATTCACATCGATTTCGGCAGATTCAGCAGCACTACCGAGGATGTGGCCGAGGCACTGATCGGGACGCGCTATGTGACCCTCAACAATTCCAAGCAGGACGACTCCTATGTCAGGCAAACGCTCGGCTATCGAATGCTGGAAATGGCCGGCCTGCCGCATTCGCGGTGCAACTACGCCCGCGTTTTCGTCAATGGAACCCCTGTCGGCCAAGGGCTCGGCAGCGAAATGTTCGCGGGGATCTTCGTCAACGCCGAGCCGATCATGAAGCGCCACATCGAACGCAACTTCGGCAACATGAACGGCAATCTGTACGAGATCGAGCACACCGATGATTTCCTCGAAGAGAGACTGCCCTTCATCGGGGTTGAATCCCTCTCCGAGTTCGACGACAAGGACGACCTGAAGTTCGCGTGCAGGCACATCAAGGCCAACGGGCTGGCAGGCGCGGATCAGATGCTCGACATGGACCAGTTTCTCAAGGTCTACGCGATGGAGTTTCTTCTCAAGCATTGGGATGGCTACGCCAACAACACCAACAACACCTATCTCTACAACGACGTCACCGCCGTCGCGTCGCCCGGCGTGGGAGACATCAGGTTCAAGATGATTCCCTGGGGTGTCGACCAGATACTGAAACCCGGCGAGTCCTTCCGACTGGGCCGGATGGGGATTGTCGCCCAGCTGGTCCGCAACGACGATGCACGCCGCAAGCAGTTGATGGACCAGATCCGCGCGTACCGGGAAACCCTCTTCAGCCGAGAGCATCAACAGACGGTGCTCAAGCCGTTGATCGATCAGATGCAAGCTCTGGTAACGGGGTTCGGCGTACCCAACGCGGTGCAGGAGATCGACACCGTGCGGCAGCAGCTACGGCTGGCCGAATCGGCCGCCTACATCTTCACCGGTCTGCCCGACCCGACCGAGCCGGTCTACATCCTCAAGCACGACACCAGTGACTGCCTGCACGCCAGCAACACCGAGTCGATCCCACAGGGTGAAGCCGCGCCGGTGAATTTCGAGGTTTATCACCAGCAGTTGTTCGACAACAATCACCCGACAGATCTGTGGGTTCTCAACGACCTTGGTATCGGAAAGTCATTCACCAATCAGGCGTTCAACCGCAACCTGCATGCTAGCGCGACGTCCGTCACACCGGCGGGGCACAAGTTCCTCTACACATGCGCGCCGAGTAACGGCGACCACGCCGAAGAGTTCACCATCGCGCCGGTGCCGGTTCCCGATATCGATCCCGCCAACCCGCCGGGACGCTTCGCGTTCACCGGCTACTTCAACATCGTCAGCGTACGGACGAGCGAAATGGCGAAGTTCGGCAATGATCTGACGCCGTCGGGCAGGCCGCGAGTTCACCAGGAACTGCCCGGTTCCAACCTGTACTTCTACTGAGCACGCTTCGGATATCCGACGACGGCGTATCCGCCCCGGTCGTCGACAATGAGGAGTCTGCGTTCGTCGCCGCCGGAAAACGCGACCACGCCTTCCGGCTTCATGGACCGACGGAACTTGATGTCGAGCAGGTGCACAGAGTCGCTGCTGCCGTCCCACCGGCAGAGCTGAAACGGTTCGTCGGCCATGCTCGTCGAACGCCCGATGAGCATCAGAAGGTCGCCGGTCCGCTCGTCGTAGGAGAGGTCACGGATGCCCTGCATCGCCTTTGTCCGCGGTAGCCGAACACGCAGCATCGACGGCGATCCGAGCGCCTCGACGGTCCACCGGCGACCGCCCACGTCGACGGGCACTCGAATGACCGTGACGATGCCGCGAGCAGCGGGTCCCCGCATGCCGAAGAACAGCGCCTGCGCATTCGGTTCCCACGCAAGACCTTCCACGTTCAGCCCACCCGCATCCGGTTCTTGCTCACCCGCCACATCGAGAGAGGGGATGTTGCGTAGCAGCCAGTCGCGAAACCCCGGCATTGCTTCCGCGCGCAGATCGCCGTGGCGTACGTATCGAATACGGACCAATCCGTCGCAGGCTTGGCGCGGCCCGGAGACGCAGAGCGAGGACGACACGATGAGAACGACGTCGCCGCTACCGGCCACGCGCGTCAGACCCTCAGGATCGCGCAACTCACCATCGGTCAATCCCACCAACGGGCGGCGCGAAATCCGTTCGTCCGCTACGCCGTCGGCGTCGAGCGCGAATTCGAACACGGCCGACGCGTCGTTGTTGTCGATGAAGACGAACCGACCGGGGGCGACTTCTGCGACGCCCGAGGCGTTGAACGGTGCCTTGCCGTTCTCCTGGTCGAACGACGTCGGCTTGACCTTTTGCTTCAGCCCCAGCGCCGACGCGACTCTGGCTATCCAGTTCGCCACGTCAGCCGACCAGCACGGCGAACCGCGGCTTGATCACCTCGTCGATGATCGCCAGCCGCTCGTCGAACGGGATGAATGCCGACTTCATCGCGTTGATGGTGAACCGCGCAAGGTCGGTCCAGCCGTAGCCGAACGCCTCGACGAGCCGGAGCATCTCCTGACTCATCGTCGTGTCGCTGATCAGCCGGTTGTCGGTGTTGACGGTGACCCGGAAGCGGCTGCGTGCCAACAGATCGAACGGATGCTCGGCGATGCTGCCGACGGCTCCCGTCTGCACGTTGGAGCTCGGGCACAACTCGAATGGAACTCTCTTGTCCCGCAACAGCGCCGCCAGCCGACCGAGGTGGACGGTGCCGTCGGGAGCGATCGTGACGTCGTCGACGATCCGCACGCCGTGGCCAAGCCGGTCGGCACCGCAGAACGCGATCGCCTCGTGAATGGAGGGCAGGCCGAACGCCTCGCCCGCGTGGATCGTGAAGCGGGCGTTGTGGTTTCGCATGTACTCGAAGGCGTCGAGGTGTCGCGTCGGTGGGTAGCCTGCCTCGGCGCCCGCGATGTCGAACCCCACAACGCCCTTGTCCCGGAACCGGATCGCCAGCTCGGCGATCTCCAACGACCGGGCCTGGTGGCGCATCGCGGTCACCAGGCAACGCACGGTGATCGCGCGCCCTTCGGCGCTGGCGGCCTTCTCTCCGTCGGCGAAGCCCGCCAGCACCGCGTCCACCACCGCGTCAAGCGAAAGCCCGCCGTCGATGTGCAGTTCGGGTGCGAACCGGATCTCGGCGTACACGACGTTGTCGGCGGCCAGATCCTCCACGCACTCGATGGCCACCCGGTACAGCGCCTCCGGCGTCTGCATCACCCCGACCGTGTGCGCGAACGGCTCCAGGTAGCGCTCGAGCGATCCGCTGTGCGCGGCGGTGCGGAAGAACGTCTCCAAACCGCCGACGTCGGTGGCGGGTAGATCCTCATAACCGGTCTGCTGGGCGAGGTCGAGGACGGTGGCGGGGCGCAGTCCACCGTCGAGGTGGTCGTGCAGCAGCGCCTTGGGCGCGCGCCGAATGGAGTCCAGGGTCAACGGGGTCGTCATGCCGTTATCCGATCGATGATGAGCGGCCCGATCTCGGGGGCCGCGTCGCCGACGCTCCATCCGCCGTCCATCTCCGCCATCGCAGCTTCGAAACGGTGCGGCGTGTCGGTGTAGAGCGTGAACAACGCTTCGCCCGCGGCGACGGCCTCACCCGGACGCCGGTGGATGCGCAGACCAGCGCCTGCCTGAACACGCTCACCGGGAACCGCGCGACCCGCACCGAGTCGCCACACGGTCAACCCCACCGCCATTGCGTCGATATCGCCCATCGTGCCACCGCGGGCAGCGGTGATGGTCTCGGAGTGCGCACCGATCGGCAACGGTTGCGACAAGTCGCCGCCCTGGGCGCTGACCAGCAGGCGGAAGCGGTCCATGGCCGATCCGTCGCGCAGCGTCTGGGCGGGGTCGACACCGTCACACCCTGCCGCGTCGAGCATCTCGCCTGCCAGCGCCAGCGTCAGCTCGACAACGTCGGGCGGCCCACCGCCTGCCAGCACCTCCAGGGATTCGTCGACTTCGACGGCGTTGCCGACGGTCCTGCCCAACGGCCGATCCATGTCGGTCAGCAGTGCTCGGGTGACCAGCCCGTGTTCGGTGCCCAGCGCGACCATGGTGTGCGCCAGCGCGCGTGATTCCGCCTCGGTCGCGAGGAACGCACCGGAGCCCACCTTGGAATCGAGCACC
>Ga0164307_10000906_pt1 | contig 13280 bp, 1 predicted proteins | sample Whisoiple_243_MG_FD_110214 | JGI IMG/M metagenome (GOLD analysis project Ga0164307, IMG submission 110214) | Soil microbial communities amended with fresh organic matter from upstate New York, USA - Whitman soil sample_243_MG | ecosystem: Environmental > Terrestrial > Soil > Unclassified >...
CCCCGGCCACCACGGACTGCGCGACGACCAGGGACGTCCCGATCGCCGCCAGAGGCAGCAACATGGTGACCGGATTGCGGTACACCAGCAGGAGGACGAGGAGCACAAGAACGCCGATCGCGATCTCGATGGGCAGGCGGTCCTGTTCGCCGGCCACCGTCAGGTCGGCGACCGTCGCCGCGGGCCCGGTGACATGCACGGTGAGTGGGCCGTCGGGCGCGTTGTGTGTGACGAGATCGGCGACCCGGTTGTAGGACTCATAGGCCCGCGGCGTGCCCAACTCGCCTGCAAGGCCGACCGGCAGCACCCACGTGGTCTTGTCCTTGCTGGTCAGAAACGGGCGCAGTTGCGGAGTGGTGAAGAAGTCCTGAACCATCACGACGTCGGTCACGTCGTCCCGAAGAGCGTCAACCACCTTCCGGTAGGCGTCTTCGTCGGCGGGTTTGAGCCCGGTTTCGTTGATGAATGCCACGACGAGAAGGTTGTCGCTGCCCGACTCCTGAAACGCCTCGGTCATCTGGCGGGCGGCCACGCTCGACGGGGCATCGCTGGGCAGGATGGCGGGCGGATGCCGCTGGGCCATGTCGTTCAGGCTCGGAAACGTCAGAAGAAGTGCCACCGCGATCGCCGCCCATGCGCCGATCACCGCCCAGGGCCACTTCGCCACGAGCTCGGCTAGCCGTCGCATGTCGTCCTCACCCTCGCCCGGATTTGCTCCACGCTATGCGACACGTCCCCAGTGCCCGCTGTCAGCGACCTGTGCGGAAACCGTCTTCATCGCGGACATGTAGCGCCCGACTGATTTCTTGGCAACCGGATTGTCGGGATGCATGATCGCCATCACCGTGCCTTCGCCGTACCGAAAGATATAGATAGTGAGTTGATAGGAGAACCGGCCGTCGGGGTAGATACCGATATTGTTCGCAAGGCCCATGTCGGCTGCCGCAAGAATGGCGTTCAGCGGTGCAGCGCCACCATGCAGGAAGTTCGACACCGGGAAGTTCGGCTGCGGCCATTTTAACCATGGCGCTAATTCCATCACCCGGTAATACGGCACTTTTGCCATGTTCAGCCCAGAGTCGAAAGAGGCCTGAGCTGCTCCCGCGGCATCACTGAACGCGGCCGCACCTATCGGGACCGTGATCGGGATCAAGCCGGTGAACCAACCCTGCGTCATGAAGTTGTCGCCTGCGGCGCGGGAGTCCCTCGGGGTAAGCCCGTAATACGTGAGAGCACCCGTCAACTCGTGCTCCACCTGAGCGAGGCAGGCAAACACGCCGCCGACGAAGCGGGCGCCCGCCGCCGTGCAGGCCGATTCGAAGCGTTCCGTCTGCGCCGGGTCCATCAGCACCAGCGACGCCATACCACTTTTGGTCGAATGAAGCGGATTACCCAGTGGGAGAGGGAATTCGGGAAAGCCACCGCTGTTCTCCTCTGCGAAGTCGATCCACGCCTGCACTCCGGGCGAGTCCAGGGTCAACTCCGACGTGTGCTCGCGCTCGCGGATACAGAAGTCGTCGAAGCTACCGGCGTCGGGAAGCCGCAGGGCGTCACCGCCGCCGCTCAACGCCGAATACATTCCGTTGGCTTCCAGCATCGTCGTGCCGATCAACGTCGCGTCCCCGTGCACATGGTCCATCGCGGCAAAAAAGGTGAAGTGGCTTTCGTTCTGAATGACGCCGAACGTGAAACAACCCCACTCCAGCGGACTCGGTATGTCCACGACACGGGCGTGTATCTCGTCGATTGTCAGGTGCCCGTGAGCAACCGGTACGAATTCGATGTCGGCCGGATCGGAAATGGCATGCCGGATGAACTCTCCATCACCGGCTTGTTCGAACCAGCTGCGAAAAGTGTCGTGCCGACGCAGGTATGCGTTGACGGCGTGATCCATGGCGGCGATGTCACATCGGCCTGGCACGTCACAGCTGGCGATGATCTGCCGGGAGAAGGTCAAATCCGAGGCCGTTCGGTCACAGTAGTTACGAAGGTGCTGCCCTTGCATGTAGCTGATCGGTACCGAACTGATCGGCGCTTGACGCGCTTTCGCGGCAGCAGCGGCGCTCGGTTGCCACGAGGTAACTGAGCCGGGGCTCAGCGTCCATTCATCAAGTGCGCCAACAGTTATTTTCCCGATGCGCAATGCTCGGTCCTCTCGTGTACCCCTGCCAAAGCCGGTTGCAAGCCGGCCAAACTCATCGCGGGATCAACATACCGAAAGTTCGTCCGCCGTCACCGTTGAGCCGACTGAGCAACGGATCGGACGCCTCGCGATGCACGCGAAGCCGTGCAATAGTTTGCGTCGGCGTTGATTATGCGCGACAACGTCTTTCAAGATCAGAATTGACTGTCGCGACAATAAACGAGGAGGGTGGACGTATGGCATCCGCCGACGGTCCGACCGAGCCGGACCATCGTTTCGCAATTGTCGGTTACGCAGCACGTTTCCCGGGCGCCAAAGACGCCGACGAGTACTGGACCGTGCTGCGCGAGGGCCGCGACGCGATATCGGAGGTGCCCAAGGACCGCTGGGATGCCGACGAATTCTTCGACCCGGAGCCCGGTGTGCCCGGCAAGGTCGTCACCCGTCGTGCTGGTTTCGTCGACGACGTGACCGGGTTCGACGCACCGTTCTTCGGTATGTCAACGCGCGAGGTCAGGTTGTTGGACCCGCAGCACCGGCTGTTGCTGGAGATGGCATGGACCGCGATTGAGCATTCAGGCACCGCGCCAACGGAATTAGCGGACACCAACACCGGTGTGTTCGTCGGGCTGTCCACCCATGACTATCTGGGAATGGCGTCCGACGAGCTGACGTACCCCGAAATCGAGGCCTACATGGCCATCGGTACCTCGAACGCCGCAGCGGCGGGACGGATCAGCCATCGACTGGGGCTGCGGGGTCCCTCGGTCGCCGTCGACACTGCGTGCAGCTCGTCGCTGGTGGCGATCCACCAGGCCTGCCAGGCGCTGCGCCTGGGCGAATGCGACCTTGCCCTGGCTGGCGGCGCGAACGTGCTGCTCACACCGGCGACCATGATCACGTTCTCCCACGCACACATGCTCGCGCCCGACGGCCGCTGCAAGACATTCGACGCGGCCGCCGACGGCTACGTGCGGGGCGAGGGCTGCGGCGTGATCGTCATCAAGCGCCTGGCGGACGCGATCGAAGACGGTGACCGCATCCGCGCCGTGATCCGCGGCAGTGCGATCAACCAGGACGGCGCATCTGGCGGCTTGACTGTGCCCAATGGCGTTGCGCAGCAGCGGGTTATCGCCGATGCACTGAAACGCTCCGACCTGGCACCGCGCGACGTCGGATACCTGGAAGCGCACGGCACCGGGACATCACTCGGCGACCCGATCGAGGCTCAGGCCGCAGGCGCGGTGCTCGGCGTCGGGCGTGATGCCGGCCAGCCGCTGTTGATCGGCTCGGCGAAGACGAACATCGGACACCTGGAGGCGGCAGCGGGAATCGCGGGTGTCATCAAGGTCGTCCTGTCGCTCGAGAACGAGTTGCTGCCCGCTCACTTGAACTTTGAGAACCCTTCGCCGCACATCCCCTGGGACCGGCTCGCGGTGCAGGTCGTCACGGAGGCGACCCCGTGGGAACGCAACGGTCAGCCGCGCATCGCGGGCGTCAGCTCGTTCGGGTTCGCCGGTACCAACGCCCACGTCATCCTGTCCGAAGCTCCGCAGGAAACGGCTCCGGGTCCGGTCGAGCAACCCGGCAAAAGCACATCGCGCATTCTCCCGCTCTCGGCGCGGACGCCCGCCGCGCTGGTGGCGGTCGCCGATCAATACCGCAGCTGGCTGAGCGCACACCCGCAAGCCACCCTGGCCGACGTCTGCTACACCGCCGGGGCGGCACGAGCGCACCTGGAGCATCGGGCCGCGCTGGTGGTCGATTCGCGAGAATCCGCCGCCGAGCTGCTCGGCGCGGTCGCCGACGACCGCCCTGTGCCCGGGCTGGTTCGTGGCGAATCCCACGACAAACCGAAGACGGCGTGGCTGTTCACCGGCCAGGGCAGCCAGTATCCCGGCATGGCAAAAGAGCTGTTCGACTCCGAGCCGGTCTTCGCCGAGACGCTGAAGCATTGTGCGGCAGTCGTTGCCGACATTCTCGAAAGGCCCTTGCTGGACGTCATTTTCGATACGGACGGCCCGGATTGCGAAGAAGCGCTTCGGCAGACCGCCTACGCGCAGCCCGCCTTGTTTGCCGTCGAGATGGGCCTGGCTCGCCTCTGGCAGTCCTGGGGCTTCGAACCCGACGTGGTGCTCGGTCACAGCGTGGGCCAGTATTCGGCGGCCTGCGTGGCGGGGATCTTGGGCATCGACGACGGTGCGCTGCTGATGGCCGAGCGCGGGCGCCTCTTCGGAAGCCTGCCCCCGGGCGGTCGCATGGTTGCGGTGTTCGCCGACGCCGAACGTGTCGAGGGCCTGACCGACGACTTCCCGAGCCTGTCGGTCGCCGCCTTCAACGGTGCCAACACCGTGTTGTCGGGGCCGGCGCAGGATCTGGAAAAGGCGGTGGCGGGGCTGGCCGCCGACGGGGTCCGGTGCGACTGGCTGGACACCAGCCACGCGTTCCACTCGGCGCTGCTTGACCCGATCCTCGACGATTTCGAGTCGTATGCGCAGCGATTCGATTTCACTGCACCGCAACGGATTCTGATCGACAACCGGACCGGTAGCGCGCTGGGCAGGAGCGTGAAGCTCGACGGCGCCTACTGGCGCCGTCACGCGCGTCAACCGGTGGAGTTCGCCAAGAGCGTGCGCACCCTTGCCGACCTGAATTGCAAAGTGTTGCTCGAGATCGGGCCTGCGCCGGTGCTCACCGCCGCAGCCCTTCGGGCATGGCCGGATCCGGCGAGCGCGCCCCGGGCGATCGCGTCCCTGCGCCGCAATACCGCCGACCAGCGACAGATCACCGAAGCCGTCGCCGACGCGTACGTCCTGGGCCACCTGCCCGACTTCGGGGCATTCCGCAGGCCCGACGCGCGCAAGCTCGACCTGCCCACGTATCCGTTCGAGCATCGCGAGTACTGGTACACCGACAATCGGGAGGGCGGCAACCAGGCGCCGCACGTCGGCGGACCGCGTACCCAGGCCGTGCGCCTTCTCGAGGACGGCCGGATCGAAGAACTCGCGGCGCTGCTCGACGGTGCGAGCGAAGACCGGCACACCGTCGATGTGCTGACCAAGCTTGCAGCACAACACAATCAGCAACGCAGCAGTCAATCAATCGCCGATGACCGCTACGAGGTCAGCTGGGAGAAACCACCGACCGCCGTCTCGGCGGCCCAAACCGGCGAGGCCTCGACGTGGCTCCTGCTCGGCGATGACTCGCCTGTAATTGCACCGTTGGTCGACGCGCTGACCGCGCGCGGGCAACAGCATCGGATCCTCGCGTTGCCGTCATCCGACGCGGACGAGGAACAACTGGCGGTCGCGTTGCGCGCGGCGGCGGCCGACGATCCGACGCTGCGCATCGTGCATGTCGCGGCCCTCGAAGCCGACAGTGCGCCGTCGGTGCGGTCCCTGTCGCGGATGCAGCATCACATCCTGGGTGGAACACGGCGGCTCTTCCGTGCCGCGATCGCGGCCGGACTGCGCAGGCCGATCTGGATGGTCACCCGTGGCGCGCAGCATGTCACCGACACAGACACCGTGTCGCCGGATCAGAGTTGCCTGTGGGGATTCGGCCGTGCCGCCTCGCTGGAGCTTCCGCAGGTGTGGGGCGGACTAGCGGATATCAGCGTCGGCTCAGCCGACGAATGGTCCCGCTTCGTCAGCGAGGTGGTGGCCGGGCGGGGCGAAGACCAGATCGCACTGCGCGGGCAGGCCCTCTACGTGCCTCGTCTGGTTCGACGAGAGGCACACCCGAGCGCCACGCCGGTACAACTTCGCGACGACGCCACGTATCTGGTGACCGGTGGCCTTGGTTCGGTCGGGCTGGAGATCGCGGGATACCTTGCCGCCCACGGTGCCCGGCACCTGGTATTGACCAGTCGTCGTCAGCCAAGCGATGCCGCGCAACGCAGCATCGACGCGATTGGTGAACAGCACGGCTGCGAGATCCGGGTCGTGGCTGCCGATGTCGCAGACGCGCACGACGTCTCGCACCTGTTGGCCACCGTGGCCGACCAGCTACCGCCGTTGGCAGGCATCGTCCACGCCGCAGGGGAAATCGGTACCACCGCGCTGAGCACACTCGACGACGCCGAGGTGGATCGAGTGTTCGCCGGAAAGGTCTGGGGTGCTTGGCATTTGAGCGAGGCGGCCGACGACCTGCAGCTGGACTTCTTCCTCAGCACCTCATCGGTGGCCTCGGTGTGGGGCGGATTCGGCCAGACCGCCTACAGCGCCGCCAACGCCTTCCTCGACGGATTGGCCTGGCGCCTGCGCGAGCGGGGCATCGGCGGGATCAGTGTCAATTTCGGTCCGTGGTCGGCGGGGATGGCCGACGCGGAGTCGCGTGCGCGACTCGACAAACGAGGCGTGAAGACGTTGTCGCCCGCCGCCGCGCTTGCCGGCCTGGACGACGTCATCGCGGCGTCTTCGGCGCCGGGTTCCGCGCAGGGCGTGGTGGCCCGCATCGACTGGGCCCGATTCCTGCCGCTGTACCAGCAGGCGGGGCGGCGGGCATTCCTGTCGGAGATGGCTCGTGAGGTGCCTGATACGGCGCCTGCGCCGACGGCGGCCGGGAAGACCGAGTTCGTCGAGCGGCTTTCTGGGGCGCCGGTACAGCAGCGCAAGAAGCTTCTGACGGATTATCTGCGCGACGCGGTCGCAGAGGTGACGCGCGTCGATGCCGCGGAAATCCGCGAGGACGCGGGGTTCTTCGACCTCGGCATGGACTCGCTGATGGCCGTCGAGTTGCGGCGGCGCATCGAGCAAGGAGTTGGCCGCGAGATTCCGGTCACCCTGGTGATGGACCACCCCCGGCTCTCCGATGCGGCCGACTACCTGCTCGACGATGTGCTCGGGCTCGGCGAGCAGGCCGGCGAATCGGCGGCCAAACCGACGTCGGTGACCACCACGCGTACCGACGAACCGATTGCCGTCGTCGCGGTGTCGTGCCGTTTCCCCGGCGCACCCGACCCGGAAGCGTTCTGGGAGTTGCTGTCCGGCGGTGTCGATGCGATCCGGGAGGTCCCCGAGGACCGCTTCGACATCGACGAGTTCTACGACCCGGATCCCGATGTTCCCGGCAAGACGTACACGCGCTTCGGCGGATTCCTCGACGGTATCGACGGATTCGATCCCGAATTCTTCGGCATCTCCCCGCGTGAGGCGGTCTGGATCGAGCCGCAGCAGCGGCTGATGCTCGAAACGGCATGGGAGGGTATCGAACGGGCTGGGTACGCGCCGTCCGCTCTGCGCGGCAGCCGAACCGGCATCTTCGTCGGCGTGGGTGCCAACGAGTACGCCCATCTGCTGTCGGCCGAGTCGATCGACAAGATCGAGCCCTACTTCATCACCGGCAACGCGCTCAACGCGATCTCCGGCCGGGTCGCGTTCGCGCTGGGACTCGAAGGACCCGCGGTGGCCGTCGACACGGCGTGCAGTTCGGCGCTGGTGGCCGTCCATCAGGCGTGCCAGGCTCTGCACAGCGGCGACTGCGACATGGCGTTGGCAGGCGGGGTGAATGTCCTGCTGAGTCCGGTGACGGTCATCGCCGCATCCCGAGCCAGGATGCTGTCACCGGTCGGACGGTGCAAGACGTTCGACGCGTCCGCCGACGGTTACGTGCGCAGCGAAGGCTGCGGGATCCTCGTGCTCAAGCGGCTGAGCGACGCGGTCCGCGACGGCGACCGGGTATGCGCGGTCATTCCCGGCAGCGCGGTCAACCAGGACGGCGCATCCAGTGGTTTGACGGTGCCCAACGGCGGCGCACAACAACGGCTCATCAGAACTGTGCTGGATCGCGCCGGGCTGGCGGGCGGCGACGTCGACTACCTCGAGGCGCACGGGACGGGCACCCCGCTCGGCGATCCGATCGAGGTACAGGCTGCCGCGGCCGCCTACGGTGGCTCGCGGGATTCCGACCGCCCGTTGCTGATGGGTTCGGTCAAGACGAACATCGGTCACCTCGAGTCCGCATCGGGCGCGGCGGGTCTGATCAAGGTCGTGCTGTCGCTGCAGAACGAAGTGCTGCCCGAGAGCCTGCACTTCGACACACCGTCACCGCACATCCCGTGGGACTCGCTGCCGGTCCGGGTGGTGGACAAGGCGATTCCGTGGCAGGCCAACGGCAGGCCGCGGCGGGCAGGCGTGAGTTCGTTCGGCTTCACCGGCACGAACGCCCACGTGCTGGTCGAAGAGGCGCCACAACCGGCTACCCCGGAACCCGTCACCGACCGGCGGCCAGTGAACGTGCTGGCGCTGTCGGGGCGCACACCAGAAGCACTCGTGGCGTTGGCGAAGCGGTATGAGTCCTTCCTGACTGCCCACCCGGACGCCGACCTCGCCGAGGTGTGCCTCACCGCAGGGACGGGTCGTTCGCACTTCGAGCATCGTGCCGCTCTCGTCGTGGACTCGGTCGACGGCGCGCGCGACGGCCTGGCCGAGTTGGCCGACAACCGCATGCGCCCCGGCGTCGTACGCGGCGAGCACACCAACCGCCCGACGACGGCGTGGCTCTTCACCGGCCAAGGCAGCCAGTATCCCGGGATGGCCCGCGAGTTGTTCGATGCCGAACCGGTATTCGCCGAAACCGTCACACGTTGCGCCGAAGCGGTCGATGACATCCTGCCGCGTCCCCTGCTCGACGTGCTCTTCGCCACCGATCGCGAAACCGGCGGGGGCACCGGGGAAACGTTGCGGCACACGTCGTTTGCCCAGCCTGCGCTTTTCGCCGTCGAGATGGGCCTTGCCCGGCTGTGGGAGTCGTGGGGAATCGAGCCCGACGTGGTGCTTGGGCACAGCGTCGGGCAGTACGCAGCGGCATGCGTGGCCGGGGTTTTCAGCATCTCCGACGGCGCACGCCTGATGGCCGAGCGGGGCAGGCTGTTCGGCAGCCTGCCCGAAGGTGGCCGAATGGTGGCGGTGTTCGCCGACGCCAAGCATGTCGAATCCAGCGCAGTCGAATTCCCGCGCGTCTCGGTCGCCGCCTACAACGGACCGAACACCGTGCTCGCGGGTCCCGCGGCTGACCTGGAGCAGATCGTCGCCGGGTTCGGCGACGAGGGGATCCGCTGCACCTGGCTGCAGACCAGCCATGCCTTCCACTCGGAATTGCTCGACCCGGTGCTCGATGAATTCGAGTCGTACGCGGCGCAGTTGGACTTCGCCGTGCCGACGCTGCCGCTGGTATGCAACCGCACCGGCGCGGTGCTGACGGCTCAGACCCCGCTCGACGCACAGTACTGGCGGCGGCATTCCCGCCAGCCGGTCCAGTTCGCCGAAAGCGTGCGCACCGTTGCGGCACTGGGATGTTCGGTGTTGATGGAGATCGGTCCGCAACCCGTGCTGACCGGGGCCGCGGTTCAGGTCTGGCCGGAGCACCTGGCCGCACCGCGGGCGATCGTCTCGATGCGCAAGGGCGTAGGCGACAGGCGGCAGATCGCCGATGCGCTCGCCGCGGCCTACGTCGGCGGTCACCGACCCGATTTCGCCGCACTGCACCCTGCATCGCGTCGCAAACTCGAATTGCCTACCTACCCGTTCCAGCGTCGTCGCTTCTGGCCGAAGACCTCCGGCATCGCCGTCGACGGCCCCGCGGTGTCCGGCATCCTGGGTAGTGCGAAAGATCTCGCATCGGGAGACTCCGTCTACACCAGTAGGTTGTCGGTCAAGTCTGCGCCCTGGCTGTCCGATCACGTCATCTACGGCACCGTCGTCGTGCCCGGGGCTACCTACGCAGCGATGGCCCTTGCCGCGGTGGGTGCACCGGCGCGGGTCGAAGACGTTTTCTTCTACGAGCCGATCATTCTGCCCGAGAAGAGTTCTCGCGAGGTACAGCTGACGATATCCGCCCAGGATGGCAGCAGCGGTTCATCCTTCACGGTGCACAGCCGACCCTACGGTGAACCCGGCGCCGAGTGGTCGTTGAACGCGCAAGGAACTGTCACCACCGGCCTGGACGACGAGCCGGCAGCTGAGTCCGTGGAACCCGTCGAGACGATGATCGAGCGGTTGGACCGGATGCGTCCGCAGGAGCTGTTCGAGACCTTCGCGGACATGGAACTGGCATGGGGCCCCAACTGGTCCGGTTCACTCAAATCGCTGTGGCTTGGCGAGGGTGAGGCGATCGGCGACATCACCGTCGGCGAGGAGCTCGCCGAGCATGTCGGGTCCGAGCCGATGCACCCGGTGCTGATGGACCTCTGCACCGGTGTCGCCTTCCCGGCCTTTCCCGCACTCCTCGCTGCCGAGCAGGGCGTCAACGATCTGTTCCTACCGCTGAGGTACGGACGGGTGAGCCTGAGCGAGAAGATGCCTCGACGGTTCTACTGCCGCGCGAAGTGGCACACCAGCGGCCTGGACAGCGAAACGCAGGTCTTCGATCTCGATTTCGTCGACCGGGATGGCCGCAGGCTGGGCGGCATTCGCGAGTTCACGGTCAAACGTGCGCCGAGGGAAGCGCTGCTGCGCGGGCTCGGCGGCGACGCCACCAGGCTGCTGTACACCCTTGGCTGGCAAGAGGTTCCGGCTCCTGCCGCGACCGAGGTCACCGGTAGCACCGACGGCACCTGGCTGATCGCCGGGTTCGACGAGCTGGCAGCCAATGTCGCCGGCTGCATCCCGTTCGACCGGACGACCGATTCGGAGCCGTTGGGGCAGGTGTTGGCGCAGGCCCAGGAGCGTGGTCTGCCCTTCGCCGGCGTCGTGTGGCGCGCGAATGCAGCCGGCGCGAATGAGTCGAGCGCCGATGCCGCCGCCCGATTGGAGGCCGAAATCGCCGACCTGCTCAGCGCCGTGCACACGGTGTCGGGCGGCTCGGTGAAGTTGCCCGGCGGGCTGCTGATCGTTACCGAGCGGGCGGTCGCCACCGAATCCGGCGAGCCGGTCGACCCGGTGCAGGCCGCGCTCTGGGGATTCGGGCGCACCGCGATCAACGAGGAACCGGCCCTGCGTTGCAAACTGGTCGACTCCGATGGCTCAGACCAGGCGGTACAGCTGCTGACCGACCTGCTCATCACGCCGGTCGACGAGCCGGAAATCGCACTGCGCCAAGGGAAGCTGCTGGCGTCGCGCCTGCTGCATTGGGCCCGCAGCGGCAATCTGGCGGTTCCGCGCGGAAGTGACTACGTGCTGGCGCCCACCGAACGCGGCGCTATCGACAACCTGCGGATCACCGAGAAAGAGGTGCCTGCACCCGACGAGGGCTACGTGCAGGTTCGCGTCGAGGCCGCGGGCCTGAACTTCCGCGATGTGCTCAACGTGCTCGGCCTTTACCCGGGCGACCCTGGGCCGGTCGGCGGCGACTTCGCAGGCGCCGTAACCCAGTTGGGTGATGGCGTCACCGGACTGGAGGTCGGGCAGCGGGTCTACGGCTCCATGCAGGGCGCGTTCGCCAGCCGGTTCAACGTGCCCGCACAGTTCCTCGCGCCGATCCCGGACGGCGTGAGCGCGGTTGAGGCCGCGACCATCCCGGCCGCGGCGCTCACAGTTCGGCTCTCGTTCGACTGGGCGAAGCTGAACGTTGGCGACAAGGTGCTCATCCACGCGGCCAGCGGCGGTGTCGGGCTCGCGGCGATCCAGATGGCCCAGCAGTGCGGTGCGGAGGTGTACGCGACGGCGAGCACCTTCAAGCGCGCGACGCTGCGTAAGCTGGGTGTTAAGCACGTATATGACTCGCGCACAACGGATTTCGCCGACCAGATCCTCGCCGACACCGACGGTGCAGGCGTCGATGTGGTGCTGAACAGCCTGACAGGCGAGGGGTTCGTCGAGGCGACCGTACGGGCCACCGCCAGGAACGGTCGGTTCGCCGAGATCGCCAAGCGCGACATCTGGACTCCGGAGCAGATGGCGGCGGCCCGCCCCGATATCGCCTACGAGATCGTCGCGTTGGACACGGTGATGTTCTCCGAGCCCGACCGCATTCGCGCCTTGCTCACCGAGGTATCGGCGGGATTGGCCACCGGTGAGTGGACACCGCTGCCTGCGGAGGTATACCCGCTCACCGAGGCGAGGGCAGCCTTCCGGCGCATGCAACAGGCGCGGCACATCGGCAAAATCGTGTGTCAGATCCCAAATCCGCTTGCACCGCAACCTGATCGGAGCTATCTGATCACCGGCGGCCTCGGGGCGATCGGTCTGCACACGGCGTCGTATCTGGCGCAGCTCGGCGCCGGTGACATCGTGCTGACCAGCCGGCGGGCCCCCGATGAGGACGCGCAACGGGCAATCGATGAGATCAGCGAACGCTCAAGGGCGCGAATCCACGTCTTTTCCGCCGACGTCTCCGACGAGTCCGAGGTGGCAAAGCTGCTGGAGCGGATCCGCACCGAGTTGCCACCGCTGGCCGGGGTGGCCCACATGGCAGGTGTGCTCGACGATGCACTCTTGTCACAGCAGAGCCGTGAGCGCTTCCGAAGGACGTTGGCTCCCAAGGCGTACGGCGCCTGGCACCTTGACCGTCTGACGAAGGACGATGATCTGGATTTCTTCATCGTGTCCTCATCGGTGTCCAGCCTGTTCGGCTCGCCCGGGCAGGCGAACTACGCGACGGCCAATGCCGTGCTCGACGGCCTCGTCGCGCAGCGCAGGGCGAAGGGCTTGCCTGCCACGGGCATCAACTTCGGGCCGTGGGCCCAGGGCGGCATGGCTTCTTCCGAGGCCGCGACCACCAATCTCGCTGCGCAGGGGCTGATTCCGTTGGACCCCTCGGCGGCGCTGAGCGCACTCGCCGAGGTCGTCGCGAACGGCACCGGGCAGGCAACTGTCATCAAGGCCAACTGGCAGCGGGCGGCGAAGTTGTTGGGCGCGTCTCGGCCTCCGATCCTCGACCAGGTGCTGCCGAGTGCGGCCGGCGAGGTGACGGGTGACAGTGAGCTGCTTCGGCAGCTGCAGGAGATACCGGTGCCACAGCGCGCCGGCTTCGTGACCGAGTTCCTGCAGCGCGAGGTGCAGAACTTCCTGCGGCTCGCGCAGCCGCCAGCCGCAACCAGTCGGTTCCTCGACCTCGGTACGGATTCACTGATGGCGATCGAACTCCGCAACCGGTTGCACAGCCAGTTCGGCGGTGCGTTCACGATCAACGCGACCGCGGTGTTCGACTACCCGACCATCGGGGGGCTGGCGGAGTATCTCGTGAGCCAGCTGCCCGA
>Ga0164307_10000907_pt1 | contig 13269 bp, 12 predicted proteins | sample Whisoiple_243_MG_FD_110214 | JGI IMG/M metagenome (GOLD analysis project Ga0164307, IMG submission 110214) | Soil microbial communities amended with fresh organic matter from upstate New York, USA - Whitman soil sample_243_MG | ecosystem: Environmental > Terrestrial > Soil > Unclassified >...
CAGGCTCACGACGATCGACTCTCGCCGCTCGAGGTGGCGGACCATCCACTCGATCGAGTCGGCGTAGACGTTGGGCGTCGCCATCTCGACGGTCGCCGGCAGGTTGACGATGATCTTGTGGTCGGGCGTCGGGTCGATGACGTCGACGACGGCGTTGCAGATCCGCATCGCGAAGTCGAGCTCGGTGCCGGTGTAGGACTCCGGCGAGTACTCGTAGTAGATCGTCGTGTCGGGGATCGTCTCCTCGAGCTTCTTGCACAGGCGCGCGGCCTGAACGGCGATGTCGATGATGCCGTCCTGGTCGAGGCCGAAGACGACCTTGCGCTGCAGCGCCGACGTCGAGTTGTAGAAGTGGACGATGGCCTGCTTGCTGCCCCGGATCGCATCGTAGGTGCGCTCGATGAGGTGGTCGCGACACTGCGTCAGCACCTGGATCGTCACGTCATCGGGGATGTGTCCGCCCTCGATGAGCTCACGGCAGAAGTCGAAGTCGGTCTGGCTCGCCGACGGGAAGCCGACCTCGATCTCCTTGTAACCCATCTTCACGAGCAGCTGGAACATCCGGAGCTTCCGCTCGGAGTTCATCGGGTCGATGAGCGCCTGGTTGCCGTCGCGCAGGTCGACGGCGCACCAGCGCGGGGCCGCCGCGATGCGTTTCGTCGGCCACGTGCGGTCCGGGAGCTCGAACGGGATCTGCTCGTGGAAGGGGACGTACTTCTGGAACGGCATTCCCGACGTCTGCTGGGGGTGGATCATCGCGTCACTCTCTCGTCTGCGTTTCGCTCGGTGTCCGGCCGGACACGGGAAACTCCGCGACGAGGAGGGCCGGGGTCAGGCCTCGTCGCGGCAGAGAAGAAGGAGGCTCACCGCTCGCACCCGTTCACCGTATGCCGGTCGCTCCGCTCGCGTCCACCCCTCGGGACCGCTGCCCGGATCCTGAGACGTTCGCGCGGGGTCCTGGACGTCAGGAGTGCTGCGCCCCTCGGGGAAAGCGCCACGGCGTCCTCGACGGACGTGAGCGGCACCGGGGTCGCGGCGAGCTCGGCGACGTGCGCCCGGTGGGCGTCGGGCGGGCTGCCCCAGAACCACGAGACGAAGGCGAAGGTCGTGCCGTCTGCTGACAGCTGGACCGTCGCGACGTCGGGCACGTGGGCGGCGAACTCCGACCTGGCCGGTTCGGCGTAGCCGGCGAGGAGCCGCTCCGTGACCCTCGGCGGGAACTCCGTCGCGCAGCGCCCGAGGGTGCGCCAGCCGAGCCGCTCGAGGGCGCCGACGACCTCGGGATAGGGCGAGACGAGGTCAGCCCGGTCTGTCACGTCCACGTACTCGTAGCGCACGGAACTCCCTGTCGACGCGGAGGGCAGTCGCCGTCTGAGGCGAAGACGTCAGGGCGCGGACCGCGGACCGCCAGGCAGATCGGCGGAGGCCGTCGGCTCGTCGGATCCGGGCACGGCCGGAGACTCCGCCGCCTGGGAGTCCTCGCGGGCGTCGGCGATCTGCTCCTCCGGACGCGGCGGCACCGTCTGGTCCTCCTCGAGGACCTCGAGCTCGTGGTCGTGCGCTGGCTGCTCGGACATGTCTGCCTCCTTGCCCGGAGTGTAGGGCGAGGCGCTGACCTCAGGCGCGCTGGCAGACCATGAGCACGTTGCCGTCAGGGTCCTCGAACTGCACGAAGACGACGCTGCCGATGTCCTCGACGTCCGAGGTGATCCTCACGCCGAGCGCCCGCAGGTGCTCGACCGTCGCCGTCATGTCGTCGGTCCAGAGGAAGAACCGCGGTGGCCCGGACGCCACGAAGTCCTGGCGGTTGGCGTCGAGCGCCTGCCGGGTCTGCCCGTCCGTCGGGATGTCGTAGATCGTGGCGTCGTGGGAGGCCACGTCGGTCTCGAAACCGAGCACGGCGGCATACCACCGGATGGCAGCGGCCATGTCGCGGACCGGGACGAAGACCTGACCGACGCGGCGAAGGATGGGGCTGCTCATCGCGGCAGGCTGGAGGACCCGGCCACGAACGAGAAGCCCGTTGCGTTGCAGTGCCCGTCGCAGGTCAGAAGCCGAGGCGCTGGAGCTGCTTGGGGTCGCGTTGCCAGTCCTTGGCCACCTTGACGTGGAGGTCGAGGTAGACCTTCTGCCCGAGGAGCGCCTCGATACCCTTGCGGGCGTTCGTGCCGACCTCGCGCAGCCGGGAGCCGCCGCGTCCGATGACGATGGCCTTCTGGCTGGGGCGCTCGACGAAGACGTTGACGCGCACGTCGAGCAGCGGCTTGTCGTCGGGCCGCCCCTCGCGCTGCACCATCTCCTCGACGACGACGGCGAGCGAGTGCGGCAGCTCGTCGCGCACACCCTCGAGCGCCGCCTCGCGCACGAGCTCGGCGATCATGACCATCTCGGGCTCGTCGGTGAGCATCCCGTCGGGGTAGAGCTGCGGCGAGCGCGGCAGGAAGGACGCGAGGACGTCGCGCACCTCCTCGACCTGGCTCCCGGAGACGGCCGAGCACGGGATGATCGCGTCCCACTCCCCCAGCTGGTCGATGGCGATGAGGTGCTCCGCGAGCCGCTCGCGGTCGACGGCGTCGGCCTTCGTGGCGATGGCGACGACCGGACGGCGCCGGACCGAACGCAGCTCGGCGAGCTCGTGGGCGATGAAGGTGTCGCCGGGGCCGATGCGCTGGTCGGCCGGCAGGCAGAAGCCGATGACGTCGACCTCGAGCAGGGTCTCGCGGACGAGGTCGTTGAGGCGCTGGCCGAGGAGGGTCCGCGGCTTGTGGAGACCCGGGGTGTCGACGAGGATCAGCTGGGCCGTCGCGGTCGTCGTGACGCCCCGGATCGTGTGCCGGGTCGTCTGGGGTTTCGAGCTCGTGATCGCGACCTTCTGGCCCACGAGCGCGTTGGTCAGCGTCGACTTGCCCGCGTTGGGCCGCCCCACGAGGCAGGCGAAGCCCGCCCGGTAGTCGGCCGATCTGTCGGTCGTCCCCGAGGCCGAGGTGTCGCCGTGCGTCGGGTCAGCGTCCTGGGTGCCCATGGGCGTCCTCCGTCTCGGTGTACGCCGCGTCGTCCTCCGGCACCGAGGCCCGGTGCACGATGACCGACGCGACGCGGTGGCGGCGTCCGGCCATGCGTTCGGCCGTCAGCTCCAGCCCAGCGACCGTACCGGACGACCCGACGATCGGGACCCGGCCGATCACCTTGGTGAGGAGTCCGCCGACGGTGTCGACGTCCTCCTCGTCGATGGTGACGTCGAAGAGCTCGGCGAGGTCGTCGATGTCCATCGAGGCCGGCACCCGCAGGGTGCCGTCCTCGAGCTGCTCGATGCCGGGCGCCTCACGGTCGTGCTCGTCGGCGATCTCGCCGACGATCTCCTCGATGATGTCCTCGATCGTGATGAGACCGGCGGTGCCGCCGTACTCGTCGACGACGATGGCGAAGTGGTTCTGGTCGCGCTGCATCTCGCGCAGCAGGTCGTCGACGGGCTTGCTCTCGGGCACGAAGTGCATGGGCCGCATGACCTCGGTGGCGGGGTGGCGGCCGTCCTCGGGGGCGGCGTTGAGCCGGCGGGCGACGTCCTTGAAGTAGAGCAGACCACGGACGTCGTCGCTGTCCTCGCCGACGACCGGGATCCGGGAGAAGCCCGAACGGAGGAAGAGCGACATCGCGCTGCGCAGCGTCTTGTCCGCGTCGAGGACGACCATGTCGGTGCGCGGCACCATCACCGCGCGGGCCAGGGTGTCGCCGAGCTCGAAGACCGAGTGGATCATCTCGCGCTCGTCGGCCTCGATGACGTCGGAGTCACCGGCCATGTCGACGAGGTCGCGCAGCTCGGACTCGGTCTGGAAGGGGCCGTCGGTGTAGCCCTTGCCGGGCGTGACCGCGTTGCCGAGGACGACGAGGAGCTTGGCCACCGGCCCGAGCACGCGGCGCAGGCCGACGGCGAAGGGGGCGCTCCACAGCGCGACGGTGTCGTAGTTCTGCCGTCCGAGGGTGCGCGGCGAGACGCCGACGACGACGAACGACACGACGGCCATGATCGTGATGCTGATGAGGGCGCGGCTCCACGTCGACTCGAACCGCCCGGCGACGGCCAGGGTGACGAGCACCGCCGCGGTGGCCTCGGCGACGACGCGCAGGAACGCGATGACCGAGAGGTATGCCGGTGAGTCGCCGACCACGGTCATCAGCGACTTGGCGCCCGACCGACCTTCGTCGAACAGCTCCTGGGCGCGCACGCGGGACATGCGGAAGATGGCGGCCTCGGCGGCCGACAGCAGGAACGCCACGACGATGCTGATGAGGGCCGGGAGCGCGAACTGCGGGAACATCTCGGTCTCTCGTCCGCGGTCAGGCGCTCGGGCGGTTGCGCGTGGCGAGGAAGGTGAGCAGCAGCTGACGTTGCAGCTCGAACATCTCGCGTTCCTCGTCCGGCTCGGCGTGGTCGTAGCCGAGCAGGTGGAGGATGCCGTGCGTCGTGAGCAGCAGCATCTCCTCCATCGGCGCGTGACCGGCATCGAGCGCCTGCTTCGTCGCCACGGACGGGCAGAGCACGATGTCGCCGAGGGTGCCCTCCTCGGGCTCCTGGCCCTCGCGACCCGGTCGCAGCTCGTCCATCGGGAAGCTCATGACGTCGGTGGGCCCGGGCAGGTCCATCCACTGCACGTGGAGGACCTCCATGGCGTCCTCGTCGACGAGCTTGATGCAGAGGTCGGCCTGCGCGTGGACCCGCATCTGCTCCATGACGTAGGCGGCGCAGGCCAGCAGCTCGAGCTCGTCGACGTCGTGGTCGGTCTCGTTGAGGACGTCGATGCTCACGCGCCGGCCTCCGTGGCGTCACGGCGTCCGCCGTGGCCGTCGCGGTCGTCGCGGTGGTCGCGCCCGTGGTCGTCGCGGCCGGCTCCCCGGTCCGGGGAACGGTCGGAGGTCCGCCGCGACCCGCGGTGGTCACGGTGGTCGGCCGATGCGGCCCGGGACCGGGCCCGACGCTCGGCACGCACCTCGTCGCGCTCGTAGGCGTCGACGATGGCGCTGACGAGGCGGTGGCGCACGACGTCGTGGGAGGTCAGCTCGGCGAAGTGGACGTCCTCGACGCCCTCGAGGATGTCGCGCACGACGCGCAGGCCCGAGCGGGTGCCACCGGGGAGGTCGACCTGGGTGATGTCGCCCGTCACGACCATCTTCGAGCCGAAGCCGAGACGCGTGAGGAACATCTTCATCTGCTCGCTCGAGGTGTTCTGGGCCTCGTCGAGGATGATGAACGCGTCGTTGAGCGTGCGACCGCGCATGTACGCGAGCGGGGCCACCTCGATCGTGCCGGACGCCATGAGCCGCGGGATCGTCTCGGGCGAGACCATGTCGTGCAGCGCGTCGTAGAGCGGGCGCAGGTAGGGGTCGATCTTGTCGTTGAGCGTGCCGGGCAGGAAGCCGAGACGCTCGCCGGCCTCGACGGCGGGGCGGGTCAGGATGATGCGGTTGACCTGCTTGGCCTGCAGCGCCGCGACCGCCTTGGCCATCGCGAGGTAGGTCTTGCCGGTGCCGGCGGGGCCGATGCCGAAGACGACGGTGTGCTCGTCGATCGCGTCGACGTAGCGCTTCTGGTTCAGCGTCTTCGGACGGATCGTGCGACCGCGGCTGCTGACGATGTTCATCGTCAGCACGTCGGCCGGGCGCTCGGCCGTCTGCCCGCGCAGCATCGAGATCGAACGCTCGACGGCGTCGCGGTTGAGCGGCTGGCCGGTCGAGACGATCGTCAGCAGCTCGTCGACGAGGGTGTCGATGATCTCGAGCTCACCGGCGGGTCCCGCGAAGGTCATCTCGTTGCCGCGCACGTGGGTGTCGACGAGCGGGAACTGGCGCTCCATGGTGCGCAGCAGCTCGTCGCGGGGACCGAGGAGAGTCACCATCTCGATCGGCGGCGGGATCTGGCGGGTCAGCACCGGCGTGTCACTGCCGCTCTCGGCTCCCACGGGGAGGTGCGTGCCGTCAGGGGCGTCAGGGCCGTCGCTGTCGGATGGTCGAGGTTGCGCGTCATTCATCGTGGTCACGAGTCTACGTGTCGCGGCCCGAGCTCCTCACCACGAATTCCGCGAGGTCCTTGCTCTGCTGCACGCGTGACGGCTCGTGGACGTACATCATGTGGCCGGCCTCGTAGTAGGCGTGCTCGACGTTCGCGAGCCGGTCGGCAGGAAGCTGCAGGTGGGCCACGACGTCCTCCGCTGCGAAGTGCGGCGTGGCGCCGTCGTAGTAGCCGTAGGCGATGTGGACCTTGAGGTGCGGGTTCTGGCGCATCGCGCGCTCGAGCTTCGGGGACACGTCGATGGGCCGCCCCTCGAAGTCCTTGAACGACCACGGGTGCACGAGGCGCGAGATCTGCTCGTAGTGCAGGTCGCTGACGTAGCCGAGCTCGTCGCGGACGTAGTGGTTCCAGGCCGCGGCGTAGGGGCCGGCGATGGCGTCGTGAGACGGGTCGGCGTCCATGTTCTCGGCGATCGCGGCGGCGGCCGGTCCCGTGAACCGGGCGTCGAGCCGACCCACGGAGAGGCGCTCATCGCGCAGCAGCTCGGTGAAGTAGCGCCAGTGCTCGATGCGCAGGTCGGCGCGGTCGACGTAGTCCTCGGTCAGCCCCGAGAGCCGGGCCAGGGTCGAGACCGCCTCGGCGCGCTCGGCCTTCGTCAGCCGATGGCCACGAGAGAGCACCCACGGGTAGTCGCGGGCGGCATACGCCTCGGCCTCGTCGAGGACGGACCGCAGCGAGCGGCGGCCGTGCTTGCCGTGGAAGTGGGCCACGGCGGCATACGTCGGCAGGTAGAGCGCGTGCGCGCGGTCGTTGCGCTGGTTCTCGAAGTCGACCGAGCTGAGGTCGAGGACGCTGCTGATGAGGACGAGCCCGTTGAGGTACATGCCGTAGCGGGACTGGAGGTGCTCGGCGAGCGCCGCGCCGCGGAGGGTGCCGTAGGACTCCCCCGCGACGAACTTGGGCGACATCCAGCGGCCGTTCCGCGAGGTCCAGAGCCGGATCAGCTCGCCGACGGACTCGATGTCCTTCTGGTAGCCGTGGTAGTCCCCCGGCTTGCCGCCCTCGACCGCGCGTGAGTAGCCGGTCGACATGGGGTCGATGAAGACGAGGTCGCTGACCGCGAGGAGCGACTCGGGGTTGTCGACGAGGTCGTACGGGGGCGGCTGGAGGGCGCCCACGTCGCCGCTGACGACGCGGCGCGGACCGAGCAGGCCGAGGTGCAGCCAGACGCTCGAGCTGCCGGGACCACCGTTGAAGGCGAAGGTGACCGGACGCGTGCGCGCATCGGCGTCGTCGAGGACGTAGCTCGTCATCGACAGCTCCGCGCGCGCCTTGTGGCCGCCGAAGGTGCCGTCCTTGTGCTCCTCCTCGCGGAGCACGACCCGCCCTGTCGTCGCGGTGTAGCGCAGCCGACGCCGGCCGATCTTGAGGGTGTGGTGGGTCGTCACGAGGTCGTCGACGGGGTCGACCGGCTTCGCCTCGGCGGCATCGGTCTTCGGTTTCTCGGCCGCCGATCCCGTTGTCGCGTCGGGCTTCTCGTCGATGGTGGAGGTCTCGTCGCTCACACCATCCTCCCCTCGGTGAAGGCCGCGCCGGCGAGCAGGTGGACGTGTGCGTGGAAGACGGTCTGGCCGGCGCCGCTGCCGGTGTTGACGATCATCCGGTGGGCGTCGGTCACGCCCTCCTGCTCCGCGACGCGGGCCGCGAGCCGGAAGACGTCGGTGAGGTCGTCACCGGACGCCGCCGCCAGGGCACCCACCGTCGGCTCGTGGCGCCTCGGCACGACGAGGACGTGGATCGGCGCGGCGGGGCTGATGTCGCGGAAGGCGATCGACCGCTCGCTCTCGGCGACCCGGTCGGACGGGATCTCACCGGCGACGATCTTGCAGAAGAGGCAGTCACTGGGGGTCTGCGAGGTCATGACTGCACCCTAGGCACGACGTGGTCGGCGCGCACCCGTGCGGCTCGGCGCGGCGCTGCTCGCCCGCACGACGAGCTTCGTCGGCACGAGGGTCGTACCGGTGGTCGGCCCCGTGCCCCGCACCTGGCCGAGCACCTGCTCGACGCAGAGCCGGCCGATCTGCTCGAAGTCCTGGCGCACTGTGGTGAGCGGGGGGATGTAAGACGCCGCCTCGGGCACGTCGTCGAACCCGACGACGCTCACCTGCTCAGGGACCCGCAGGCCGCGGTCGTGGAAGGCTCGGAGGAGCCCGAGTGCCATCTGGTCATTGGCGGCGAAAACCGCTGTGCAGGAGGGCTCGTCGGCCAGCCGAAGACCGATCTCGTAGCCGGACTCGGGCGTCCAGTCACCGTGCAGCACCCGAGGCACCTCGAGCCCCCTGGCCACGAGCCGCGCCCGCCAGGCATCGCGACGCCGCTGGGCGGCATACGAGCTCTCGGGGCCGGCCACGTGCCACACGGTGCGGTGCCCCAGGTCGAGCAGGTGGTCGGTCGCCGAGGCGGCGCCCGCCGCCTGGTCGGTGTCGACGACGGGGTGACGGTCGCCGGCGTCGTCGGAGTCGGCGACGACGACCTTGAAACCGGGCGGGTAGGGCGCGGGGGCGTCGCTCGCGAGGTGGGTCTCCATGATGGCGACCACGGCGTCGACGGCGAGCTCACCGGCCCGCGTGAAGGCTCCGCGGACGGCGTCCTGGGAGGGGGCGTTGACCGGGATGAGGGTCACCGCGTAGTCGTGGACGGCGGCCGCCGCGACGATGCCCTCCAGCGTGCGCACGTTTCCGGTCGTCGACAGGGTGAACGTCATGACCCCGATGGCGCGGAACGCTCCACGCTTGAGGGCTCGCGCCGCACTGTTGGGACGGTAGCCGAGCTCCTCCATGGCGCGGAGCACCGTCTGGCGCGTGCTCTCGACGACGCTCGTCTCGCCGTTCGCCACTCGGGAGACCGTCTGCGACGAGACGTTGGCGAGGCGCGCCACGTCGGCCATCGACACCGCTCGTCGCTCCCCCACCGTTCCTCCTGCTCGTCCCATTCGTCCTGCTCGCGCATGCCGCCGCTTCCGACGCCATCCTGCCAGCCGCCGCGAGACCGCCCCTTGACACCCGTCCAGCCCGGCTGGGACCGTGTCGGCGGCCGATGTTTGCGCAAACATACGCTCATTCCGGGCGTTGGGTGCGCATTCACCCCGGACCGCCACCGCCGTCGCGCCAGGAAGGCACCACCCCATGAGACCCCGTCCCACCCGCGTCGCCTCGGGCGCCCTGGCGACCGTCACGGTCGCCGTCGGCTCGCTGCTCGCCGGTTCCGTCGCCGTTGCGGCGCCCGCACCGGCCGCTGCTCCCACGACCTCCGCCACGGCCGCCTCCCCCAGCGGCGACGGTGTCCCCGTCGTGCGCCTCACGCCCGACCCGTCCTACCAGCAGCCCGCCTTCGAGGGCTGGGGCACGAGCCTCGTGTGGTTCGCCAACGCGACAGGCGACTACCCCGACGCCGTCCGCAACAAGCTCGCCGACCTCGTCTTCGGCAAGGACGGGCTCGCGCTCAACATCGCGCGCTACAACATCGGCGGCGGCAACGCGCCGGACGTCGAGGACTACCTGCGTCCCGGCGGCGCCGTGCAGGGCTGGTGGAAGGCACCGGAGGGCACGACGCGGACCGACGTCGACTGGTGGTCGCCGGACGACGCGGCCGACTGGAACTGGGATGCCGACCAGACCCAGCGCTGGTGGGTCGACCGCATCAAGGGCGGCATCACGAAGTGGGAGACCTTCAGCAACTCCCCGCCATGGTTCATGACCGAGAGCGGCTACGCCTCGGGGAACTACAACGCCGGCCAGGACCAGCTCAAGCGCACGAGCATCGGCGACTTCACGGCATACCTCGTCAAGGTGACCGAGCACCTGGAGGCGGCGCACGGCATCAAGGTCGACACCATCGACCCCTTCAACGAGCCGAACACGAGCTACTGGGGCACCCAGCTCGGCGCCGACGGCCGGCCCACCGGCGGCCGCCAGGAGGGCGCCCACATCGGACCACAGCTGCAGCAGGACGTCGTGCGCTCGCTCGACCAGCGCCTCGCGGGCTCAGGGACCGACGCGAAGATCGCGGCGATGGACGAGACCAACCCCGGGACCTTCGTCACCAACTGGATGAGCTATCCGGCCGACGTCAAGGCCGCCGTGTCGCGGATGAACGTCCACACCTACGGCACCGCCCAGCGGACGGCCGTGCGTGACCTCAGCAAGTCCGACGACAAGCCTCTGTGGATGTCCGAGGTCGAGGGCAGCTGGGGCAACGGCCAGAGCTTCACCTCCATGGAGCCCGGTATCGGCATGGCGCAGCGGATGACCGACGACCTGCGCGAGCTCGAGCCGTCGGCGTGGGTCTTCTGGCAGCCCGTCGAGGACTACGACAACATGAAGCCCGGCGGGGAGAGCGCGGCGGGCGCCAACTGGGGCAGCATCCAGATGCGCTTCGACTGCACGGCCAAGGACACGCTGGCCACCTGCCCCATCTACACGAACCAGAAGTTCAACACCGTGCGCAACTTCACGCACTACATCCGTCCCGGCGACCACGTCGTCAAGGTCGACGACACGAGCACGATCGCCGCGATCCGTCCGGACGCGCGCACCGCGACCCTCGTGCACACGAACGGCTCGACGACAGCGCAGGACCTCGCGATCGACCTCTCGAAGTTCGGCAAGATCGGCCCCAAGGCCAGCGTGACCGCCGTCGTCACCGACGCCGACGGCGCACTCCGGTCGCAGACCCCGGTGGCGGTCGACGGCACCTCGGCCACGGTGCGAGTGCCGGCCCAGTCCGTCACGACCCTCGTCGTCTCCGACGTCCGTGGCGTCGCCACGGACGCGCCGACCTTCCAGGAGGGCCACGCGTACCGCTTCGTCGGCGTCCAGAGCGGGCGCTCCCTCGACGCCGAGCAGACCGGTATCGCGATCCGCACGACGGACACCGCGAGCGCCGACCAGCTCTGGACCGCGACGAAGCTCACGGGCGGCGACACGAACCGTGAGCGCTACCAGCTGCGAGCACTCGACGGTCGTCAGGTCGCCCTGCGATCCGGTGCTCTCGTCCTCGAGGCGGCGCAGACCACGCCGGACGCATCGGCACAGTGGTACCTCTCGACCACGGGCGACGGCATGTGGACGATCTCGAGCGCGACCGGTCCCGGCAACGTCGAGGTGGGCGGACAGGCCACGGCCGACGGCTCGTCCGTGGGGGTCTGGCAGCCGAACGCCGCCGCGAACCAGCGGTGGCGACTCGTCGACGAGACCGTGCGCGGCGTCGCCGACGTCGCGGTCTTCACGATGCCCGGAGTTGCTCCGACCCTTCCCACGGCGGTGGCGCCCGACCGCGTCGGCGCCGCGACGGCCGCCCTGCCCGTGACGTGGCGCCCCGTGCCCGCGGTGCGGTGGGCCCGCCCGGGCCAGGTCTTCGTCTTCGGCACCGCCACCGACCCCGCCACCGGGCGGGAGTACGCGGCACGGGCCGTCGTCACCGTTGACGCCATCTCGTCGACCACGCCGGCCGCGGCACGCACGTACGTCGGCGGCACGCCGGACCTGCCGGCAACCGTCACGGCGACGTCGGACCGCTACGACGTGACGGTCACCCTGCCGGTGGCGTGGGACACGACCGGCGCGGCGTACGACTCGGTCGGCACGGTCACGCTGCCCGGCCGAGCCACCCTGCCCGACGGGTCCACCGCCCCGGCCACGGCGGTCGTCACGGTGACCGAGCCGGTCGAGGCCAATGCGGCCCTCGCCCTGGGCACGACGGCCTCGGCCACCTTCACGGAGCCGGGCTACTCCGTGCAGGGCATCGTCAACGGCGTGCTGACCGACAAGGCCTGGTCGAACTGGCGCTCGGGCACCCAGCGTCCCGGCGACACCCTGACGGTCACACTGCCCGGCGCTCGGGACGTCACCCGGGTGACGACCCGCTTCTACCAGGACGGCGGGAACGTCAGCTACGCCCGGACGCTCCACGTCGAGGCGCTCGTGGGCAGCACCTGGACCCCCGTGTCGAGCGAGGTGACGGTGGCTGCGAGCGGACCAGCCGCACCGGTGGTGACGGTGCCGATCACCCCCACACGTACCTCGGCAGTGCGGGTCGTCATGACGGCGGCGAGCTACATGACCGTCAGCGAGGTCGAGGTCCTGGCCAAGGCGGCCGGCTGACCCGACCGGTCGCTCGAACCGCAGGTCCACGGCAGCCCCCGGGCAGCCGTGGACCTGCGGCGCATTCCGGACCCTCACGCCTCCGACGTGTCAACCCTGTGCTCCCGTTGCGCGTCATCTGTCCGTGAGAACGTTGGGTATGCCGGCCGGCCAGCTCAGCGACCCCGCGGCCTCCGGGGCCGCTGGTCGTCCCGCCACGGGCGGTGGTGGGGCTCCCGCCCCGGACGCCGGAGGAGTGGTCACCCCCGGCGGGTCCGAGCTGCCGACCGACCCCGACGTCGCCATCACCGAGCTCTACCACGCGCACTGGCAGCGGCTCGTCCGCCTGGCCTGGCTGCTGCTGCGCGACCAGCTGGCAGCGGAGGACGTCGTGCAGGACGCGTTCGTCGCGACGCACCGCAGCTGGTCGGCCATCCGGGACGGCGGCCGCGTCGTCGGCTACCTCCAGACCGCCGTCGTCAACGGGTGCCGGTCGGTGCAGCGGCACACCGTCGTCGTCGACCGCCAGAACGTCCGCGACGCGGGCGCTGCCGACGCCCCGGGTCGAGGCACCCACGGCAGCGCCGAGACCCAGGTGCTCCACACGGCCGACCGCGACGCCGTCCTGGACGCGCTGCGCACCCTGCCCTCCCGGCAGCGGGAGGTGCTCGTGCTGCGCTACTACTCCGACCTCTCCGAGGCCCAGATCGCCCACACCCTCGAGATCTCCCCCGGCGCCGTGAAGACCCACGCCCACCGCGGCCTGACGGCCCTGCGACGCACCATCGACCCCCTGGAGCTGTCATGAACACCGAGCCGACGCGACCGGGCGAGACGCCCGGCGAGGAGCCGACCCTCATCGGTGCCGGGCTGCGCCCCGTCGAGGACCGGGTGCGCCGCGCCCTCGATGCCGAGGCGCGGTCGATCACCCCCACCGACCGACTCGGCGCGATCCTCGCCGACGCCCATGCGTCGGACGAGTCGTCCTGGGGGGCCGGCACCGGCGCCGGCTCCGGGTCCCGGCGCCACCGGTGGCTCGTCCCTGCGGTGGCGGCGGCCGCCGCCGTCCTCGTCGCCGGCACCGTCTGGGCCGTGAACCGGCCGTCCGCGCCGACACCACCGGTC
>Ga0164307_10000908_pt1 | contig 13259 bp, 9 predicted proteins | sample Whisoiple_243_MG_FD_110214 | JGI IMG/M metagenome (GOLD analysis project Ga0164307, IMG submission 110214) | Soil microbial communities amended with fresh organic matter from upstate New York, USA - Whitman soil sample_243_MG | ecosystem: Environmental > Terrestrial > Soil > Unclassified >...
ACCCTAACCCTAACCCTAACCCTAACCCTAACCCTAACCCTAACCCTAACCCTAACCCTAACCCTAACCCTAACCCTAACCCTAACCCTAACCCTAACCCTAACCCTAACCCTAACCCTAACCTTAACCCTAACCCTAACCCTAACCCTAACCCTAACCCTAACCCTAACCCTAACCCTAACCCTAACCCTAACCCTAACCCTAACCCTAATTTTCAAAATTTTTAAACCCTAACTTACCCCTACTTCCCTACTCAACCTTTTCTTTTAACCCCAACCCTACTTACTCCCTAAAAAAAAAAATACTAAACTACTCTTCCCTAACTCTAAACTTCTTCTCTCTTTTCTTTTCTTTTCCTTTAACCCCTTTTTACCCCTCTTTTAACTACTCTACTAACTCTTTACCCTTACTACTTACTTGTTTTCTTTTAACTTTCTTTAACTTTTCACCTTTCTTTTTTAACTTAAACTTTTCTTCTTTTTACTTAACTCCCTTTTAAACACTCTTAACCCTACTTACTTCTTCAAAACCCCTTTTTCTATTTTCTTTTTAACTTTAAAAAAACCCTTACTCTTTTTCTACAAACCAACTTTAACCTTTTAAACCCTTCTCACTTTCTTTTTCCTTTTTTTAACCTAACTTTAACTTTACCCTTCTCTTAACAACTCTACCACCTAACTACAACTAACTACTAACTCCTCCTCTTTTACAACCCTACCTCTTCACCCTTCCCTTTACTTCTCTACTACCTTACTACCTAACAACTACCTTCCTCCTTTTACTCTAAACCTTTCTACACTTTTCCTCTTCACCTACTTAACCTTACCCCTTAACTCCCCCTTTCCTACCTAAAAACCCCCCCTAAAGCGCTTAACCCAAACAGCGCTTACCCTTCAACCTTCTATACAGCCCTTAACCCCAACAGCATTTACCTTCTTTACTCTACTCTGCCGTTAGCATTTACTCTCTCTTCTTGAACAACTCCTTGCTCCGCACAACCCTTACCCTTACGCTAGAGGTTACACCTTCTTACTTACTCTTAAAGCCCCTAACGCTAGACCTTAGCTTTACTTCCTACCTTCCTTAACCCTTTCTTAACCCCTTCTCTCCCTCCTTCTTCTGACTTTCCCTTTACCCTTACCCCTTAACCCTAACCCAGTATCAGGTTAGGGTTACGGTTACACTCAGGGTTAACAGACTCTGCCTTGGCTTCCACAGTCACACCCTAAGTCCAACTTTGGCCCCCTAAAACCACCCTTTCCTTCTGCTGCCAACCCTCTCCACTACCCGCTACCTTCTCACCCTCCCAGGTCAAACGCACCCTCCCAGGTCAAACGAAAACTTCGTGTTTTACGTTAGGGTTAGGGTTAGGGTAACAGGTAGCCCTCCAGCTTCAGCTAACGGCTAAACACTCCCTCTCCGTCTTCTGCCCAGCCCTCTCAAGCACCCGCTAGCCTCTTACTTTCCCCAATCAATCCAAAATTTCGGGTTTTACTTTAGGGTTAGGGTTAGGGTCACGGGTAAAATGTCTTCATTAAGACCATACCGTAAGAATTCCTCGCCCTTTCCTGATACATTCATCACTTTACTATCCAAGTCGTCGTCGTCGTCGTCGTCGTCGTCGTCGTCATCATCGCTGCTTGGGTCGTATTCGTCCTTTCCATCATCATCCTCCGATTTGTTTCTTTGCTCATATTACACTTATCGCTAGCCGTGCCTTGCTGTCGCCCTCGTCCTACGCTGTATTCGCCATCATCGAAAGTGCTGATATGTAGTTGAAAGTGGAGAAATCGCTTGCCCCAGATTACGGGGGCCGCTCAGGCTTTTATGGCCCTCTGACGACCCCTGTATTCTCCCTGTCATTGCTGCAACCCTGCCAAAACCTTAAATTCTTTGAGCGGGCCTATGGTACTTGCGGAGCCCCAAAAACGGCCCAGCTACCCTATTGCCCAACTTAACATTTTATTTTTAACAACTACTTCTATTGCATCCGCACTGGCATAGGAATAGTAATCTCGATTCCAATTCGAAAGAACAAAATAACAAAAAATGGAAAACCATATTTAGAATTACTCAATTGCGCATACGCCAATCAAACAGAAAATATCGTCGCATCAAGTAATTTCCTAACTCTATCCACCGACTTTCGGTGTTCCCTTTTATCTTCTTCTTGATCCCTTCGAACATTTGTCTCCCGTTCATCTAACTTCCTTTGCTCCTCAGCAATCTGCCTCAGCTTCCTCTCTTGCTGATCTTCCGACCTCCAGCTAATTTCGAATGGGAAAACATATAGTGCCCATCGAAGTGTTGTATGCTTCCACTCTCCTATGATTATGCGATAATAAGCATTTGATATAAAGCTGCTGCCTTATTCCTAACCTTCCTATGGAGAGCTAAAGTAACTTCGATGAGCTCCTCACAGTCGGTTGTCGAACGCCTGATTGGCTAATCTGTCGGCTTCTTTGTTCATCTCCCGAGGTACATGCCAGAACAGAACCTCGACGTTGGATGTATTCAGATCTTCAGCAAGCCTTTGTAGCCTCTTGAATAGATCAGAATTCTTGACTGTACCTCCTTTCGCATTTATATACCCATTGGTTTCCCATTTGAACACCCACTCAGTCATACCCTTGACGAGGTACTCCGAGTCCGCCTTGATGACGACTTTATGAAGCGGTTCCTCACCTAGCGCTTTTGTTCGCAGTATTTCTAATGCCTGTTCAAGTGCAACAATGCCGGCGTTCAGTTCTGCGATTTGGTTCGTCACGGGTACCTGGCGTAGCAAGAGGCTTCGATTGAATGAAGACGTTTCGCCAACAAAAACTCCGATGGCGGCTTTCGCATCAGGTGTGCCGTTACCTCTGCAGGCACCATCAACTGCGATGAATATGCAGTCGATGTGTGGCGTTATACGATCGCAGCTGCTGCAGGGGTGGTCATTCTCGCATGCCAAGTAAACCCAGTCCTCGTCGAGGCTGGGAACCTGAACCAAGTCCAGCTCTACATCGTCTCCATAGCGTGAGTAAGGCTCAAACTTTCGATTCTCCACCCACTCATGGTCTTCTGCATGGTGAGGGGCTATGGTAACCATATCGCCTGGGCTGATTGAAGATGATAGCAGGAAAGGGAACAGATAGAATGTCTATGTGTCGAATGAGCGGGCAAAGTGGCTGAGATCCAGTCAAGGCGGAAGATACAGCTGCGTATGGATGTGAATTTTTGAGAGGTTTCGTCTAGTGACGTGGGGTTTCAGCCGTGCTATGTACTGCATGGATGCCTGAGCGCTTGAGTCTCGAATCAGGCTCTGCAGGCCAACACAACTTTTATGTCCAACCAATCAGCTTTAAATAGCCTACTCCAGGCCAACAAGATCTCTCACCGAACGTCATCAACTCACCAAGCCAAGTCACGTCGACCAAGAGACAGAGGCCTGGGCGGCGTTGCTATTGTGACCCCCGCCTGTTACATATGCAATATTCTAAGGCCGATCGTAACACTGTCTACCGTTCTTCCCGATGCAAGCAAATTTTCTCTATACCCGAGAACTTGGCTCTGCGTAAGCAGAAAGCGATAAGAGCAGTGGTGCAAAGGCACAATCTCACCGTCTCAAACTTCCCTCGGGACAAGCTGGTTCGGATCTTACAGTGTTTACTCCAGCAAGGCGTCTTCAGCTCATATTCTACTGCCCAGATCGTATTTTCAGAGCCAGCTTCATGGCCTACGGTACGGCAAGAGCCTCAAAGAGTCCTCAGACCTTTATCGCCTGATCGAGACCGTTGCATCATGGAAGAACATAGGGCGTGGATGAAAGAGTAAATTCACTCGGCTGGCTTGCTTATTGAAAACATTCTGCTAATCATGCCTATACAGTCTCTTTCATACAGGGAAATACTCCGACATAGATCTCATATCGGACACTAAACTATATAAGGCACACCGCTCGATTGTTTGCTCCATGTCCCCTGTCATAGATCGATCGTGCGAGTTTAATGCTGCCAAGCTTGATCGAGTTGAACCACAGGGGAATGGGTCTGATCACCGCACTGCTAGAGCTTCTTTCAACTTTGGAGATGCCGACCCCGAGGCAGTAGAATGTCTAGTGCAGTTTTTATATCTCTGGGATTACGAAGTCGTAACTGCTATCTCGGGCGATGCCCCTGACCAGGACATACTTCGAGAGGACGACGACTATTCACCTGTTACAGATAAAGCAACTACTCTCGAGGCCCGGCTGTTGCTTCTTCACGCCAAAGTCTTTACGCTTGCACACATGTACGACATTCCTCGCCTCAGAGAGTTATGCATCAAGAAGTTCAAGGGAGTGGCTCAGCAGCAATGGAAATCCAGTTATTTCTTGGACGCGGCCCGGGAGGCGTACACCGCTACTCCAACTGACATCCTGGAAATGCGGAAAGCTATCGTGGAAATATTCTATGAGAACCGCGCGTTATTGGACGAGAGTCGAGTCCAGGCATTTCTACTGGGGATACCTCAACTGATACTGGATATCGCATTATACATGAACAAACCTCCAACGTCATTCGGCGACCAGGGGTACAAATGGATTTAGATAACAATCATATCTGGAATTCGACGAATATTTAAAGCAACTCTCTTTCTACCTAACTATGCTCTTTTCGCGGGTCTTAGACTTACTGCATCATCGCATTAGCTAACATTCGTAACCTATATATCGCCGTCTTCTGCTTGCCCCCAAGATGCCTCTCCGTCTGTTCAGCAATATGTGCCACCACGGACTGCCACGCATCCGTCGAATACACTGGCCCACCATCACCAGATGGCCTAGCTGGCCTGGAGCCCCCCTCTTCGTTAATCCATTCAATGCTCACCATGTTCAGCCTGCTCTGTACCTCCATCACCCACTCTGACCTCTCCGACCTCTCCGACCATGTCGAGAAGGCACCGTCAAGTACGAGGACCTTGCTGTAGTGCACTATCGCCTCCAGCCGCTCCCTAAGGTCGACATCCATCGGCATCGGGTTCCTGTGGAATCGCCCTCGGCTGATAAAGTCCATGTCGCTGTCGCCCGAGACCGCTGATCGGGCGAGGACCGCAATCCACCACACAAGCGGGTTGTTCCGAGGCGTCGACTTTGGCTTCCTTAACGCCTTCATGAGCAGCTGCCGGATGGGAACCCACACATCCTCGAACCCTCCCTTTTCCCGCCTCCGCGCAATCGCTCTCATGTCTATCTGCCAGATCTCTTGCTCGATGTCCAGGATGTCGTCGATCTGGCTCTCCGTCAACTGCAAGCCCATCTCCCCCAGCGTGCCCTCGCTGTGCGAGTGAGCGATGAACCCCACCAGGCTCGTCCAGATCGACTGGTATCGCCGTCGTTTACCGAGATCATAGACGGCTGCGAGGCTCTCAAACGCGCCTTGATCTCCATCCCCCCCATTTCCTTCGTCCATACTGTTCAATGCGGCCCGCGCCGCCCACGGCCATCGCTCTGTCATGGCCTCCATCCCGTCCAGGTCGTTCCAGAAGGCTGACTGGATGGTCATTCGCCTCCGGCGATCGTCAGCAAACCGACGCTTCTGCCCCCTCGCGTTCTCCACCCCGTTATCATCCTCGTCGCCACCCGTGAACTGCACAACCTTGCGGTTCGGCGCCAGCGCTACTTCCGGCGTGGGACTCGTTGCCGACAGGTATCCGATCCAGTTCCTCTTGATCTTTGCCCAGGCCTCTTCGTCCTCTTCCTCACCTGGGCGGAGGAAGTTCATTTCCTGGAGCCATGTTTTACAGCCTGCGCGCTGAGTTTCCGAGAGCGGCGCTATGCTATGCCGAACCTCTTTGTTCTCGGGTAGCAAATCCGGCTGCGTGGACCGCTGGAGTGCCATGGTGTAGAGATCGGTAGCTGCCATTGTGTGTATATATATATATATTGACTTGGTGTATAACCTTGCCCTAGTTTGCTTGCTGAATATAACACGGTGATAATTGCAAGTAAGAAAGAGCGGGGAAGTAAGGAGGATAAATATTAAGTTTGAGTAATAGCTGTTGCTTAGTCAACCGTTATTTATAAATAATATAGCAAGGGGTCTTATTATAATTATAAAAAAGTAAAAAAGTAAACAAATAAAAAATATAGCTTATTAACTTGATTAGCCCCTTTAAAATATCGTTTGAATAACTATAAATTCAATTTAAAGTAACTTAATTAGTTAACCTTTTATGAAAATATGATAACTTGATTATATTATATATATTAGTTATTATAAATATGACTAAAATATTTATTTATTTCTCTACTAACTACTATCATAACTATCTAAAGAAATTCCATCGTCCTCTGTATTCTCCTCTGACCCGTCTTCTTCCTGAATTAAGACACTATAAGGGGTATCGGCGAGCTCGATAGTCCATTCTGGCGGCTCGCCCTGTTGCAGAAATTGATCTAATAGCGACTGATCTTGTGCAGTTGTTTCTATTTCCTCCTGCCTAGCGTCGAGGTGGCTGCGGATATCGTACTGATCACCCTGGTTGTTAAGCCGACGTCTCGTCCAACGCAATCGTGCCAAGAAAGTAGACGAGTGGCCGGGTAATGTCTCCATAGTATCAAGTAAGCCAATGATATTATCGCGAGTAGGCAAAATAATGGTTGGTTGGCTCACAGTCTCTTCGAGGATCTGCCTTGAGATGTGCGTTTCTGCCACCGGTACGCGGAATATATGTTCGTCTATGCCACCGCCGGTACGTGATGGTTGGTTCAACGACCACGGTTGGATGAAGTTCACATCATCATCTCTTCCCCATATTGGGCCGGCAATGTACGACGCATAGAGTAACGCTCGCCGGCAATGACGTTGGATCTTTTTACGGTCACTGGAGCGCAGACCATCAACACCATGCATAATTTCGACCCAGTGCGGCCAGATAGCTCTTTCGATACCACCAAACTCACGGGATGTCAGGATAATGGGCGTTGAGCAAGGTGACAAACCTTCGGGATACTCGCGACGGCGATAAACGGACGACAACGGCGTGTTCTCCTCTACACGAGGCGGCGAAAAGTAAGGGGCCCAGTACTGGATTTGGAAGAAGGGTGGCTTGTCATGGTGCCAGGTGGTGCGGCCATGGCTGGTACCCACTTCCTTACTATGGTCGCAGTTGAATGCGACCTGGATGTAGTACCCAATCTGGCGACTAAAACAGCCGTCGAAAGAGCCTAATGATGCGCAAGTCTTCTCCCAGACCTCCTTGAATCTTCGATAGAGCTGGAGAAAGAAGAGTGCATTCCAGGTTGGTGGTTTGGCGCGGCAAAAGATCTGCTGAAACAGAAAGTCAGACCAGCTGTTTTTAGGGGGCAGGCGCCGACGAGTAGTCATCCAGCAAGGTAGCTCCTCGGGCAGAGCAGACTGCAATGATGACGACGAGGACATATTAAAGTCGCTACGATCGTTCTCGTCAACATCATCCGTCATAACTTTGCAATATTTAGCCCACGCCTCAGCGTAGATGCCGTGGATAGTTTGGGCGGTAGGAATTCGGCTCGTCTCAGCTGCTGAATCCTCCTGGGCTTGTTTCAATAAGTCAAGTACTGGCAGTTTCTGGCGCCCGACCTGCCCTCGGGTTCGATCCCAATATGAGTGTAACTTGGCGAGGAAGTGCTGATGGTATGCCCGGGCTATTTCTTGCGTGGCGAGAGTGATGGCCCTGCCAGCAAGTCTCTCGGCATCCTCTCTACGACCTTGATCGTACTCTATACGAGCGTTGCTGGTCAATTGTTGGAATCGCAGTTCGATAGTGACCTGGTTGGCAGTGAGTGCTTGAACATTGGATTGACGAGCTAGTTTGGCCTGCAATGGATTGCGGGATATGTAGAGGTCGATCAAAACCTCGAGCGCGATATGCCCTCTCTGCCAATTGAAATGACCATCTGGGATCCATAGCGTGCCCGAGGTGTCGATTGTATCTCCTAGGCCTAGACCACGACGCTGCTTGAGCGACCTCTGGCCACGGCCGCGCGTCCGCACCGTCCAGGTTGGCCGCCAGATCCAGTTGTCGAACCCATACTCTTGCTCATCGTCAACTGAATGTATGAGAAGACGACATAGAAGCTGCGCGGTGTAAAGTCCAAGGATCTGCTGGACGGGATCGAGTGAGGAGGAGGAGGATGATAAAGGCCTGGCTACCTGCTTTGACGCTTGTGAAAATATGTGGTCGAGCGGAAGCACAAAGCGAGCAGCCTGGGTAGACACAAATTTCACCACTGTTTCCGTTGGAAGCACCCAAAAAGGACAGTGTTGATCACTGGCTGAGGAAGTTAAGGGAACATTCCAGCACACTGGGCCAGTATAAGGGTTCTGGTCAGGGTCTAGCATGCCGTCGGCCCACATGGCGAGGATAACATCGAGACGGAAGGTGACCTCTTTCCGGATCCCAAAATTCGGATACCTTTTCAAAGTGGCGACGGCTCTCATGTGCCGCTTATTGGCTTCCCAAGCATCTACAAGATGGGAGCGATTGAGCTGCGATACGAATGCACGCTGTCGGTTTTGATCTGTGGCTGCTAGATCTTTTAACATTGTCTCGTCAAAAGCCAGAAGCGGCAATAGCCCCGAGCTAAAAAGCTGGTAATCACTGAACATGACTCCAAATAGATCTTTGCTACAGTTGTATGCCTTGGCCCGAATGATCCCGGGTGATCTAGCCTCCGGGTGGCCAGGATTTGATGCCCGACTCGGCTTTGCCTTGGCGTAATATGTTCCCGCATCACGAAGAAGATATGACCTATACTGGTCAGCAACTAGAGAGGCTTCGGGGACAACACCACCCAGTTGATCATGGAGGTGGTCGCAGCAAGCGCTCTTCCACAGAAGTGTCCAGGGCTCATCTCTATGGGCTGACGATGGAGACGATGGTTGGCTAACGTGATCTCGCATGCCTACATCGAGCCAGCAAGAGTGCATGTCAATCTGACTTGCGTTAAGTCCAGCTAGGACGATGTTACGAAACAGGGCCAAACTTCCCTCAATTGTCTGCGATGCAAATGTGTTCTTCAGATCGTGTGCTTGGAAGAGTAGACGAGGGTTCTCGAAGTAGGGAACGGCTTCTCCTCTCCTGGTTTGGACACGATGCATATTCGCTTTCTCCACTACCGATGCCCAGAACTCTGCAAGGTTGCTGGCAGGGATGCTATAAGATAGGCGAAACGCTCGGCTCTCATCCTCGGCGCTCCAACGGCCGGCACCTGGTTTCTCCTGGTATGCACGAGACTTGGCGTATAAGAGATCGTACGAGCTGGGTATCTCTTGTCGCACATAATCAGGGACGGTTTCGAATATAGCCGGAAGGATAATCTCGTCATATAAATCCCTAAATCGTGTGAGAGAAAGGCTGTTGGCGGAAGCCTTTGTGTACGATCGAGCTCCGTTGGGGAAAAATAGCAGAACGGAGAAGCGGACACCTGCGGTAATGAATGTGCCGATAGAAGTGTGTCTCGTGTGTGCCAGGTCCAGACCATGAGGCTGTATGACCTGAGCGGTAGAGATGTTACTCTTGTAAGCCGGGAAGAAAGAAAGCCGAAAGTGACCGGGGGCTCGGATAGCGGACAGACTCTTTGCCCCCAACCAGATGCTATCGACATCCCACTGTCGCTCGACGGTTACGGAGTCGTGGGGTAGCGAAGCCTGTGTCTTGCGGAGAGACAGCGGCTCGGGAGGCTTATCGGAGAGGAAGCTGTGCCATTGAGGGAAGGAAGCACGAGGATCGCAAGCATTACCACGTTCTGCAAAGATAGTTTGCAAAGGAGGAAGAGAACGGCTGACGTATTCGGTATGCTGTTGGAGGGTGTGGGTGTTTTCCGTCTCGGCACGCTCGTCCGAACTCGGGCCTGTTTGAGATGGTTGTCAGCTAGTTCTAATAACCTCAGGAGACTCGATTGACTCTATAGCTTACAGCTGCACTGGTGATCAAAGAATGTTCGAAGTATACGATTATACACGTCGCCCTGCTGGCGCAGGAAATCAGGACCACCGGCCGTATCCTGGTTGGAAATCGCCTGGAGGAAATCGCTAAGGATTAAATCCTCGGGCTCATCTAAGGGCAATCCAGATAGATCCGACCATTCAGACGAGTTCGATCTCGACGAAAGAGGGCTGCCTCTCGATTGGGATGATGATGAGGAGCTACCGTGTCGACTAGAGCTAGGCGATGTTAACGATGGGGTCATCGGCTGTGACAAGGTATCATCTTCCAACATCGAGGCCTCTGATCTGTTTTCATGTTCATCTTCTTCCAAGAAATTAAAATTAGAGAGGGATGGAGATGATGAGGGTAGGACGCTTGTTTCGCTAGCAAGCTCCGGCTCAGACTCAGGTGCCGGCGCCAACGAGGGTCTGGGCTCGTTGTCCGGTATGTCACCAGGTAAAGACAAGAGCGGTATCGTATCGTCTCGCAGGCTCAAAGCAGAGAACTGATGAGTGAATGGTAGATCTTGAGATTCTGTAGCCTCTTGGAAGATTTGTTGTAACCTTGCAGCATGCTGACGATCGCGGCATCGCTGGACACGGAGCCGCGTCTGCGACCTAGGTGATACGATATGGTCTACCTCGGAATGGCTAACGGGTATCGCAGCTATTTGCTCACTTTGCAAAGGTACCCTATAGTCTGGGGTTTCCGCTGCAGAGGTCTCTTCATCCTCGTCAGTTTCGGCTGCTTCCCGGTAGCCTGTGTTTGCAGAGTATGGCGTCGCAACACAGATTGTATCGGCAGGTATTTGTTCGCTAATCGGTCGCACGGGTGCTCGCAGTCGCGCGGTTGTATCCGGTCTGTGAAATGCCCCATCCGCTAAGATGATCGACTCGTCAATCGTCAAGGGCGGTTCACTAGCGAGACGTGGGCTTCGGCGACGCGAGCGAGTGGCGTGCGACGGCGACTGTCTGTCAATTGGGAGTGGGTCGGTTCGGCTAGACGGCTGGCCATCATTACCTATCGATAATTATAAGTAAAGTCACGTAGAGTACGGATGGAAAGATGGAGAGACATGCTGGGCACAACTGGATCCGCCGGGATTATTTCTGGGAGCGATTGGCTTGGTATATGGGTCTCGGCATTTTGTGTCTGTTTGGCTTGGCGGGCTACTAGACGCTGCTCTCGCTCTCGCTCTCGTCTACGAGCGGCCTTTTCGGCCTTCTGCTCTGCTGTTAATGGACGACGACCCATCTTAGTATGCGCTGATAGAGTTGCGTCTAAATGGAACAAGGAGAAAGATGACGAATGGTAAAACACTCTATTTGATTTGTTTGTTTATTTGTTTATTTACTCGAACCACGCGTCTATACGCAACAGTCAGGATTGCCTTTGAGTTTACGCTTTCTTTGCTTTTTCCTATGTGACGTTGCTGATCTACACAGTATAATGAGTGCTGATAGGAAGTTTGAGATTAAGAGGGTAGAAACTAGCAGGGGTGTAGCGTTTGAGAAAACAACCAGCTGAAAATTTACGGGACATGGACGAACCTAGGGTAGACATGGTCGTAAATAATTCTAAATGTCTATAATAAATACAAATAAAAAATCAGCGATGATTTTAGGATAAATTAATATGACTACTGATACTTATATACTTTGTTTGATGTCCTTTCTTGTTTGGGGGTTTTTTTCTTTTATCCTTCTTTGGCTTAATAAGCTAAGTGATTTCTTTAACGAAATAAGATATTTGTCGATATTGTTTTTCATATTCCACTGTCAAAAATCGAAATCATAATGATATGAAGTAAAACTAGATACCTGACGCTCGATCTATGCCATGACCGAGGGCTGAGAAATATTGAACGATGAATTCTTCAGTCCTGCAAATATCGTGACTTTCCTGTAGGAGTTTTGATTGATCACGAGTCGCCTTGAGCGCCAAGCTAGCAGGCAGAGTAAATTAGGGAAAACATCTTGACTCGTGTATTAAATAAGGAAAGGAGTGATTCTAATGAACCTTGATGCGTAGTCGTAATTTCTGTACGGTCATTGTATATTGTATGGCATCTCCAGACTCGTTATTCTTACACTGGATGCGACTTTATTCCCAACCCTAGCATCCTGGTCAATTTATCGGCAGGGTTGGGTAGAGTGGGGTCTGTACGTTCAGTTATTCGATATTCTATTGGTTCGGTGGGTCGACCGTTCAGTTAAACGCAATACCATTGGTCTTCGGTATCAGCAAAATGGAGGATAGATATACTGACAAAGGATAATACGATTTTAGATATTGTAATATCTGGCTTGCGCGAGGTACTATGGTTTAATTGAGCTGTATACACTCATATGTTCTTGGACCTTTATTTATACTGATATTATATGGTCGCTATTGGTGTTATGAGCAATGGAAGCTGGATTCTAGCTGATATCTTTTCTGATTTCCTTCTCCGCATCCACAATGATGATTCTCAAAGCTAGGTCTTGTTCGGACAATTATCGAGATAAAATGCAAAACATTCCGGCACTAAGAAGAGCAAATATTGAGAGTATTATCCATAGTTGCTTGCAGTGAGGTTAGCTGAGACTGAGTAGTGGAGACATACGTTCAGTTATTCTTGATAGGATTGGCCGCAATGGCAAGCCACTTGCAGGGTTGTAACGGTACGTACCGAGCAACGTTTGAGTCTAGAGTTAGAAAACCTCTGAGAAAGGGAAGGAAAGTACAAAGAAATGCGTAACACGGATCTAAAATGTCTAAAACGAGTGATAGTGGTTGAATTACATTCTGGGCTATCGTTGGATATGACTTACACATTATCTTTTGCAGTGGCGGATTTATTGTGGATTTTTATCTGTGGTATTGACCTGCGACTGAAATCTCACCGAGACATTCATGACCATCTCAACCCTGCCCCTACTTACCACACTGATCTAACCCTAATATATATATAAAATAATTTTATAATATTATAGTTATAAGCTAATTTCTTTTATTTTTATTTTTAATTTTCTCTTATAAATAAGTTATAAGGAAAATTAGAAATTAGCCTATTAGGTAGTTTTTAATATAATAAGATACTAAAATAATACTATTATAATAAATCTTATTTTATTTTAGGTAAGAAAAGATAAGAATATATTAATAAGTTACTTAAATAATATACTAAATTAAAATATTTATATTATAGTTAATAAGAAGGTTATCTTCTAGTAAATTAGATAATTAACTAATTAACTAATTAACTAGCTAATTAACTAATTAATAATAAACTAAAAGGCTAACTAATAGTAAATTAAAGACTTAAATAATAATTTATAATATTA